>Ga0114129_10000380_pt1 | contig 51486 bp, 45 predicted proteins | sample RhiMetdeltSRZDD1_FD_80071 | JGI IMG/M metagenome (GOLD analysis project Ga0114129, IMG submission 80071) | Populus rhizosphere microbial communities from Tennessee, USA - Rhizosphere MetaG P. deltoides SRZDD1 (version 2) (version 2) | ecosystem: Host-associated > Plants > Roots > Rhizosphere >...
AGCATGCGCCGGCCCTCCGGCGTCAGCCGGTAGTAGCGCGCGCGGCGGTTGTTCTCGGACGTTCCCCAGAACGACGCGATGGCGCCGCGGTCCTCGAGCCGGTGGAGCGCCGGATAGAGCGAGCCGTGCTCGACCTGCAGCACGTCGTTCGACTGCCGCTCAATCGCATTCGCGATCGTGTGGCCGTGGGCGGGGGCCAGGAGCAGGGTCCGCAGGATCAACAGGTCGAGCGTCCCCTGAAGCATTTCGCCTTGAATAGGCTGATTTCCGCGTTTCGGCATGGTCACGGCATCGTACTTCACTAGATCATCTATGGGAAGTTAGACGGTCGAAGGGCGGGGTCGGTTCGCAGGCGAGCTCAGCGGCTCGCGAAGAACGAGGGCAGCGCGAGATCGCGCATCGTGTGCAGGCCGGGCGTGGCCGCCAGCACCTTGGGAATCGAGTTGACCGCGATCGACGCTGTCGCGACGTCGCCGTGAATGCCGCCGGCAATCTTCATCGAGAGGTTCGGCGAGCCCTCGACCTCGACGGAATCGTACGACTCGGGCGCGCCGAGATACGCCTCCATGTGCAGCCTGATGACCGGCTCACCATTGCGGTAGCCGACGCCGTCCTGGACGATGCCGCTCACGTAGCCCGGATCGACGGCGAGGAACTCGCTCGACACCGTGACCTGCGCCAGCTTTGGCTGGATATCGTCCGTGATCCGATCGAGGCTCCATCCGAGCGCGTCGGCAATCATCGCGATCGATTCCGTCAGGCCGACGTGACGCACGCTGCCATCGTCCACTTTCTTCTGGAACTGCTCCGTCGTCAGGCCCGCGCCGATCTTCTGCTGAAACGGCAGCCGCCGGATGCGCGCGTCCTGAATGCGGTTCACCGTGATGCGATCGACCCGCTCGCAGACGGCCGTCAGGGCGATCGGCAATGCGTCCATCGCAAACCCCGGGTTCACGCCCGTGCCGAGCACCGCGACTTTCGCTTTCTTCGCCCACGCGTGAATCTGACGCGCCTGACCGATATGGGTATAGCCGGGATATGACAGCTCCTCGGTCGTCGACACAATCGGGGTCTTCGACTTGAGGATCGTTTCGATCTGCGGCATCACTTTCTTGATCGACGACGCCGTGCAGAGCATGACGACATCCGGCTTCGTCGCCTTCAACGCCTTTGCCGCGTCGCCGGAGATCTTCACGCCCAGGCGCTTCGGCAGCCCCACGACGTCGCCGAGATCGCGGCCCACCTTCGCGGGATCGATATCGATGCCGCCGACGATTTTGAATCCGGGCCGTTTCGCCACCTGCTTCACGATGGCTGCGCCGATCGGGCCGAGCCCGAAGTGCATCACTTTGATGTTCGGCATAAGCTTGAAATTATATGTCAGACCATCCAGGCGCTCTCACTCGCGATCACGTCGTCTGGGCGTACCGTGTGCTGCTCGATCGCGATCCCGAGAACGAAGATGTCATCGGACCGAAGCTCGCGGGATCGCGCGACACGCGCGAACTGCGGCACCACCTGATGACGTCGGCGGAATTTCTCTCGAAGAACCGTGATTACGCGCACACGAACGATCGCACGCTCGTGATCAAGGAGCTCGACGAAGCCGACGGGGTGCGCCTCTTCGTCGATCTGTCCGATCACGTCATCGGTCTGAACATCGTACGCGGAAATTACGAGCGCGACGAACTGCGTTTCGTTCGCAGTGTGCTCGAGCCGGGCGATACGGCGATCGACGTGGGCGCCCACATCGGATTCTTCACGATGCACATGGCCGAGCGCGTGGGGCCGTCCGGACGCGTCTACGCGTTCGAGCCGCTGGACGGCAACGCGGATCTTCTCGAGCGCTCGATCGTCGAGAACGGATTCGATGGCCGCGTCGTATTCGAGCGCGCGGCCGTGGCTGACGCCGGCACGTCCGCGTCGCTGACGTTTCCGAGGGAGACACTCAACACCGGCGGTGCGTATCTGCTCCAGGACGGTTCGCCGCCGCTGCCGGGGAATCTTCAACAGACCGTCCGAGTCGTCGCGCTCGATGGTGTTCGACTTCAGCGTCCGGTCCGGTTCATCAAGATCGATGTTGAAGGCGCCGAGCCTCGTGTGCTCGATGGCGCCGCACGACTCCTCAGCGAGGATCGACCGATCATCCTGTCCGAGCTGCACGCGCCGCAACTGCAGCGTGCGGCCGGCATGACGCCCCGAACGTTTTTCGACAAGCTTCGGCGGCTGGGATATGAACCGCACCGGCTCGAGAATGGCAGCGCGGGTCAGCGGCTCGATTCCCCGCCCGATGAGCCGATCGCCTCGATTGTGCTGGTGCCGCTCGGCTGAGGCCTCGCGCTCCGGACGCGATCCGTGCCTGGTGTAGCATTCCACGCGATGCGGGTGATCTTCGCGGCCGCATGCGTCGCGCTGCCGGCTGTCGTCGCGGCGCAGCCGTTGTCGCCGCGCAATGCCAGCTACACGATCGCGGCGAAGCTCGACCCGGCCACGCGCGCGATCGACGGTTCAGAGACTCTCGTCTGGCGGAACATCGCGACCACGACGGCGACCGAGCTGCAGCTCCATCTCTACTGGAACGCCTGGAAGGACACGCGCTCGACGTGGATGCGCGAGCGCGCGCTCGGCGGGGCGCCGGAGATCCGTCGAGCACCCGGTGAGTGGGCGCGGATCCAGGTGACATCGATCAGGATGACAGCGCCGGCGGCTGCCGATCTCACCTCCGCGCAGCACTTCATCACGCCCGACGATGACAACGACGATGACGAGACCGTCATCGCCGTGCCGCTGCCACAACCGGCGCCGCCCGGCGCCTCTGTCACCGTCGAAGTGAAATGGACGGCGCACGTCCCGCGGACATTCGCGCGGACCGGCGCCATCGGCAATTTCTTCTTCATCGCGCAGTGGTTTCCGAAGGTTGGCGTGCTGCAGAACGACGGCTGGAACTGCCATCAGTTCCACGCCGGCACGGAGTTCTTCTCGGACTTCGGGGTCTACGACGTCTCGCTGACCGTCCCTCAGAAGTGGATCGTCGGCGCGACCGGCGTCGAACGCGAGCGCCGCGACAACGCGGACGGGACGACGACGCATCGCTACGTCCAGGAGGACGTCCACGATTTCGCCTGGACGGCGAGCCCGGATTACGTCGTGCGCACGGCGCGATTCGAGCACGCGACGCTGCCGCCGGTCGACATGCGACTGCTTCTTCAGCCGGAGCACGCAGATCAGGCCGATCGTCACTTCGACGCGACGCGGACGACGCTGAAGTACTACGGAGAGTGGTTCGGTCCGTATCCCTACGGGCACATCACGATCGTCGATCCCGCGTATCAAAGCGGCGCCGGCGGCATGGAGTACCCGACGTTGTTCACTGCCGGCACGCGCTGGCTGGCGCCGTCGCGCGTGACGACGCCGGAAGGCGTCACCGTGCACGAGGCCGGCCACCAGTTCTGGTACGGCATCGTCGGCAACAACGAGTTCGAAGATGCGTGGATGGATGAAGGTCTGAACACGTTCTCGACGGCGAGGGCAATCGCTCAGGTCAACGAACCGAATTTCCTCGTGCAGCGGTACTTCGGCGGCATCGTGCCCTGGCGCTTCAACGACATCCGGCTGTCGCGCGAAACCGACGGCAACCGGCTCGCGGGATATCGCCGCGATGCGAAGAGCGACGAGCAATCCACGCCCAGCTTCCGGTACTTTCCGACGACAGGCGCGTCGATCACCTACAACAAGACCGCGCTGTGGCTGAACACGCTCGAACGCTGGATTGGCTGGCCGACGCTGCAGCGCATCATGGCGGCACACTTCGACAGGTGGAAGTTCCGGCACCCGAAGCCGATGGACTTCTTCGATACGGTCACCGGGATCGCCGGCCGCGATCTCGGATGGTTCTTCGATCAAACGTATCGAAGCTCGAACGTCTTCGACTACGGCGTCGACGCCATTCGAGGCTCGACGGTCATCGTGCGGCGATACGGCGAGGCCATCTTTCCGGTCGACGTCGTGACGACGTTCGAGAGCGGCGAGCCGGCGGTCGAGCACTGGAACGGGCGGGATCGCTGGAAGGCTTACACGTACGCACGACCGGTTCGAACGGCGCAGGTGGATCCCAATCGCGTGCTGCTGCTCGACGTCAACTACACGAACAACTCCAGTACACGCGATCCTAACGGATCGCGAGCCGCGACCAAGTGGTCGCTGAAGTGGGTCGTCTGGCTGCAGGACTGTCTGCTATCGTGGGCGGCGCTGGTGTGACGGCCCTTTCCGCCTGGCTCGACGGTGTCCGCCGCGTCGCCCGGGCCCCAACGATCCTCATCGGCGTCTGGCTCATGACTGTGGCCACGACGCTGCCGCTCGCCCTCGTCATTCGCGGCATGATCGCGCAGCATCTCGGCAGCAGCCTGGCGGCCGACTCGGCGGCATCCGGCGTGAACTACGACTGGATGCAGGAATTCGCCGACCAGGCCAGCGGGATCGGGGTGACGTTCAAGCCGACGATCGTCGGCTTCGCCGCCGTGCTCGACAACCTGAGCGCGTTCCTCGACAACACTTCTCAACCGGTTGTCATCGTCGGCGTCGCCTCGGCTTACATCGTGCTGTGGCTCTTCGTGGCTGGCGGCATCATCGATCGATACGCGCGCGATCGTGCGACGCGGGCCCACGGGTTCTTCGCCGCCTGCGGTGTCTTCTTCACGCGATTCCTGCGGCTCGGGGTCGTCCAGCTCGTCGCGTACGCGCTGCTCTTTCGCGGACTCCATCAAACACTCTTCGAGCGCGCCTATCCGTGGCTCACACGCGATACGACCGTCGAGCGGAACGCGTTTCTGATCAGGGTCGGGCTGTACCTGGTCTTCGGACTTGCGCTCGCGGCGTTCAATCTCGTCTTCGACTACGCGAAGGTTCGCGCCGTCGTCGAAGATCGGCGGAGCATGCTCGGGGCTATCGGCGCGAGCGTGCGCTTCGTCCGCCGCAGCCGGACCGCCGTTCTACTCTATTTGTTGAACTTCGGGGTGTTCGTCGCGAGCATCGCGCTCTACGCGCTCGTGGCGCCGGGCGCCGGCCGGACCGGCCTGACGATGTGGCTTGGCTTCGCGATCGGCCAGCTGTACGTGATGGCGAGGCTGTGGATCAAGCTCGTGTTCTGGGCGTCGGAGACGGCGCTGTTCCAGGGGCAGCTCGCGCACGCCGGCTACGTCGCCACGACGCAGCCGGTCTGGCCCGAGTCGCCGTCCGCCGAGGCGATCAACCGTATGTAGGGCGGGTCCGTTGGACGAATGTAGGGCGCACGCCGGGTCCAGAAGGACCCGGCCTACATCTGGCACGACGATGCGATAACGGCTTTGATGCCGTCCGCGTCGAGCGACTCGACGACGAGGAGCTCCTCGGCCATCGCACGCACGGCGGCGCGGTGCTTCGCGACGATCTGCCGCGCGGTCTCGTAGCCGCGCATCACGAGTTCGCGCACTTCCTCGTCCACGCGCTGCGCCGTCGCTTCGCTGATACCGGCGCCTCGGTCGGTCTCCCACGGATTGCCCGGCGTCCGGTACGCGAGCGGTCCGAGCGCCGACATGCCGAACTCGCACACCATCCGCCGCGCGATCTCGGTCGCGCGCTCGATGTCGTTGCCGGCTCCGCTCGTCATCTGGCGCAGGAACAATTCCTCCGCGACGCGTCCGCCCATCAGGATCGCGATCTGCGCCTCGAGGAACTCACGCGTGTGCGTGTGCCGATCGCCCTCCGGCAGCTGCATCGTCACGCCGAGCGCGCGGCCGCGCGGGATGATCGTCACCTTGTGCAGCGGATCGGCGTGCTCGAGCAGCGCCGCGACGACCGCGTGGCCCGACTCGTGGTAGGCGCACGTCACGCGCTCGTGATCGCTCATCTTCAGCGACTTGCGCTCGACGCCCATCAGCACCTTGTCGCGCGCCTGATCGAGATCCTCGGCCGTCACCACCGTGCGGCCGGCGCGGACGGCGAGCAACGCCGATTCGTTCATCAGATTCGCGAGGTCGGCACCGGAAAAGCCAGGGGTGCCCCGCGCGATCTGCCGCAGATCGACCGACGGGTCGAGCGCGATCTTCTTCGCGTGAATGCGCAGGATTTGCTCGCGCCCTCTCACGTCGGGCGCGCCGACGGTGACCTGGCGATCGAAGCGGCCGGGACGCAGCAGCGCCGGATCGAGAATGTCCGGACGATTGGTCGCCGCGACCACGACGATGCCCTGGTTCGGCGCGAAGCCGTCCATCTCGACCAGCAGCTGATTGAGCGTCTGCTCACGCTCCTCGTGGCTCAGCGAATTGCCGCCGCGGCTGCGGCCGACGGCGTCGAGCTCGTCGATGAAGAGGATGCAGGAGGGATGACGGCGAGCGTCCTTGAACAGGCGGCGGATGCGCGACGCGCCGACGCCCGCGTACATCTCGACGAAATCGGATCCGCTGGTAAACAGGAACGGGACCTTGGCCTCGCCGGCGATCGAGCGCGCGAGCAGCGTCTTGCCGGTGCCGGGAGGTCCGACGAGCAGGACGCCCTTCGGAATGCGTCCGCCGATTGCCGAGAAGCGCTCGGGCTCCCGGAGGAAGTCGACGATCTCCTTCACTTCCTCTTTCGCTTCGTCGACGCCGGCCACATCCTGAAATGTGATCGTGGTGGCTTCGGGACCGGCTTCACGCGTTTTGCTTTCGAGCGCAGGAATCCGGCCGGTGGTCACCCGATACAACGTAAAGCCGAGCAGGCCCAGGAACACGACGCCGAGAATCAGCGCACCGTAGCTGTACGCGGTCTGCTCCGGCGCGGTCCGGACTTCGATGCGGATGCCCTTCTTCGCGAGCTCCGGCACGAAGGACGCATTCGAGGTGACGTAATTCGCCGGTGCAACCGTGCGCATCGTGGTCCCGTTCCGCAGGGTGAACTCGAGCGTGTCGCCGCTGACCACCACCGCCGCGACCGATCCGCCGTTCAGCTGGTCGAGGAGGTCCGAAAACGGGACCTGCGCAATCGGCGCGGCGCCGCGGCCGCGGAAGGCGACCAGCGCAACGATCAGCAGGACCGCCGCGGACGCGGCGAGAGCGAACAGGACGCGGCGAGACCACTTGCGAGCAAACACGTGACACTCCTGGTCGCAGGTCCGGGGAACCGACGGACCGACGAAACCGGCGAACCGTTGTGGTGTGTGGGATTTCCGCCGGGGAAGCGGAAATGTTCCTAAATCCTAACACACGTATCGGCTGTTCCGGGTGGCAGTATCAGCACTGGCGCGGAGATTGTTATCCCGCCGAGCTGCCCGCCTCGCGTTGGCTGGAGTATTACGCCGAGCGATTCAATACGGTCGAGATCAACAACACGTTCAACAACGATACGGGCGGACACGCGCCTCGCGCGGTCCGTTTACCCGAGACCCTCCTCGCGCGGCTCGACTGATGATCACCTGCCCCACCTGCCCTGCTCGCCCTCAGACGTCTGCGAACTTGTACCCGACGCCCCACACGGTGAGCAGGAACTTCGGCGAGGCGGGCTCCGATTCGATCCGCCGCCGGAGCCGCTTCACGAGCGTGTCCACGCTGCGGACCGTCACGAATGTGTTGCCCCGCCAGATTTTCGCGAGCAGCGCCTCGCGGCTGAACACGATCCCCGCGTGCGTCGCCAGCAGATACAGCAGGCGGAATTCCTGATCGGTCAGGTCGACGTCGCGGCCGTCCACGCGGACGCGCCGCCGCAGCGGATCGATGTCGATGCCATGAACCGAAACGGCGGGACCGAAATCGACAGCCGTCGAACTGTCTGAGTCCATCGAGGCCTGCGCGAGGCGAGGTCGACGCAGCAACGCCCGTGCACGGGCAACGAGCTCCCTTACGCCGAACGGCTTCGTCAGGTAATCGTCGGCGCCGCTCTCGAGCCCGATCACCTTGTCCGATTCATCGCCCCGCGCCGTGAGCATCAGGATCGGGACGTCGTGGTTCGTGCGGCCGTTGCGAACCGCGCGGGTCAGCGACAGGCCGTCGAGGCCGGGAATCATCACGTCGAGCACGAGCAGATCGAACGGCTCGGCTTCCGCCCGCTGCAGCGCCGCCTTGCCGTCGCCGAGCCCTTCGCAGGTGTAGCCCTCGAGGCCGAGGTGCAGGCAGACGAGCTCGCGGATGTTCGGCTCGTCTTCAACGACGAGAACTTTATGAATCACCGATTTGTCACCGTTTGTCCACGTCGCCGTCACGTCGTTCCAGTCCAATCAGTTAAGGAGTGAAAAACGATGATGACACCCACTTTCAAACGTGTCGCGGTCGCCGTCGCCGCCGTGGTGATGGCACTCGGCGCGTACGTCGCCGCTCGAGATCAGAATACGAATCAGCCGGCGCGTCCGTTTATGGGGCGCGGCGGATATGGCCCCCAGGGCCGGCCGGGCGGTCCCGGCGGACCGATGGGGTTCCTGCCGATGTTCGGCCGCGAGCTGCAGCTCACCGACTCGCAGCGCGATCAGATGAAGGCGATCGCCGATTCGCATCGCGATGAATGGCGCGCGCTCGGCGACCGCGCGCGCACGGCCCACATGGCGCTCGAAGACGCGGTGATGGCCGACACGTTCGACGAGACGCTGATCCGTCAGAAGAGCGCCGAGGTCGCAGCCGTGGACGTCGACGTCGCCGTCGCACGCGCGAGGGCCTTCGGCGAGTTCGCGCAGATCCTGACCGCGGACCAGAAGTCGAAGCTGACCGAGCTGCGCGCGCACCGGAAGGCCCGCGCATCCGGCCGCGGCCTGCACTGAGCGGCCGCACCGCACGGAACGGGCGCGCGCATCGCCGACAGTAGAATGACGGCGTGCGCGCGCTCGTGCCGATTCTCGCGCTCGCGAACCTGATCATCGGAGCGGCCGCGTGCCGGCGCGACGCGCCGCAGGCCTTCGGCCCCTACCGTGACGCGCCGGTCATCCTGATCAGCATCGACACCCTCCGCGCGGATCACCTCGCGCTCTACGGCTACCGGAACGGATCGACGCCGGCGATCGACGCGCTCGGGCGCGAGTCGATTGTGTTCGACGATGCCTACAGCCACGCGCCGCTGACGCTGCCGTCGCACGCGTCGTTGCTGACGGGACTTCTTCCGGTCCATCACGGCGTCCGCGACAACATCGGGTTCGCGCTGCCGCCGGCCCTCGATACGCTTGCGGTCCGATTCAAAGCGGCCGGTTACGCGACCGGGGCGGCGGTTTCCGCGTACGTGCTTCGGCATCAGACGGGAATCGCGCGCGGGTTCGACTTCTTCGACGATGCGATCGAGATTGCCGGGACGGGCGAGTCGCTGGCCGCGTCGCAGCGTGACGGACGCGCGGCCGTCGAGGCGCTGGCGTCGTGGATCGATCGGCAGCAGACGCGGCGCATCTTCGCGCTGCTGCATCTATACGAGCCGCATACGCCGTACGCGCCGCCGCCGAACCATCGCCTCGCGAACGCGTACGATGGCGATATCGCGTACGCCGACGAGCTCACGGGACAGTTCCTCGATCGGCTGCGCGCGCGCGGCCTGTTCGACGACGCGATCGTGTCGCTCGTGTCGGACCACGGCGAAGGGCTGAACGATCACGGCGAGTCGGAGCACGGAATCTTTCTCTATCGCGAGGCGCTGCGCGTGCCGTGGGTTCTGCGCCTGCCGCACGCCGACCGCGGGAACCACCGCGTTCGCGGACCGGTGGGTCTCGTCGATGTGGCGGCGACGCTGCTCGACCTTGCCGGCGTCAGCGCCGCGCCGACAGACGGACGCTCGGTCGCGGACGCATTGCGCCGCGGCGAGGTTCGCGACCGAACGGTGTTCGCCGAGACCCAGTATCCGCGCCTGCACTTCGGCTGGAGCGACCTCGCGTCGGCGGTCGACGGCCGGTATCACTACATCCGGGCGCCGCGCGACGAGCTCTTCGATCTCTCCTCGGATCCCGCGGAGCGGCGCAATCTCGCGGCGGCACAGGCGCCGACGGCGGCGGCGCTGCGCGACTGGATCGGCCGGACCGCGGCCGGCGGCCGCGCCGCGACGGAATCGATCCCATCGGACGTCCGGGAGCGGCTGAAGGCACTCGGCTACATCGGATCGGCGCCCGCCGCGCCGGGCGCGACGGACCTGCCCGATCCGAAAGATTCCATCGCGTCGTACGAAGCGCTGAAACACGCGCTGGGACTTGCCGCCGACGGCCGTGATGCCGACGCGATCGCCGGGCTCCAGTCGATCGTTCGCGCGCATCCGCGCATGCTCGACGCCTGGGAGGCGCTCGCGAAGAGCCTCGAACGAACGGGCCGGACTCGCGAGGCCATCGACGCGTTTCAACGGGTGCTCCAGATCGATCCGCTGAAGCCGGAGACGCACCTCGCGCTCGCGCGCATCCACGCGCTCGATCGCCAAACCGATCGCGCGCGCGAGCACGCGTCGCTGGCGGCATCCCGCGATCCGGCCGCGGCGAACGAAACCCTCGCGGAGCTCGCGCTCGACGCCGGCGCGCTCGATGCGGCGGCCGATTACGCGCGGCAGAGCGCCGCCGCCGATCCGACCCGATACATGGTGCAGTACCTCCTCGGCGTCATCGCGCAGCGGCGCGGGCGCTGCGATGAAGCCATCCCGCTCTTCCGGCGCGCGATCGAGCTGAAGCGAACCGATCCCACCGCCGTCGTCCGCAACCTGCACGCGGGGCTGGCGGACTGCCTCGCCCGCGGCGGGAGCACGGCCGAGGCCGAGCGTGAATTTAAGGCGGAGCTCGAGGCGATCCCGGCGTCGCCGGAAGCGCGCGTCGGCCTCGCCACGCTGTACCGGTCGCTCGGCCGCGACGAAGAGGCGCGCAAGGTGCTCGGCGATCTCGTGGCGAGGACGCCGGACGCCGACGCGGCGACGTACTGGACGGTCGTGCGCGCGTTCAGAACGCTCGGCGACGCCGACGCCGCGCGGACGTGGGCGGCCCGCGCACGTGCGAAATTCCCGGACGATGCACGCTTCAAGTAGCTTCGACGGACCGCGCGCAAGAAAATGAACCACAGAGACACAGGGCGCCGGCCAACCCGTCGAATGATCGCGTTCACTGCTTGCGCGCGGGTGCAGAACTCTCGTTCGGATCTTCGTGTCTCTGCGGCTCTGTGGTTGAAATCTCTCTGTGAGATCTCTGTGGCTCTGTGTCTCTGTGGCACCGTACGTCGACGCTAGATCTTCCCGCGCACGACGGTCGCCGCTCTCTCCCGGCAGCGCGCGGCTTCGGCGGCGTCGCCCGCGCTCTCGAAGCCGGCGGCGAGACTGCGCCACACGGCCGGCCGTCGCGGACCCGCAGCCAGCGCGCGGCGCAGGTAGTCGAGCGCCGCAGGCCGCTGGCCCTCGACCGCGAGCAGCCGGCCGGCCAGCGCGAGCGCCCACGGGTGGCCGGGACTCAGACGAAGCGCCTCGTCGACGGCGGCGCGGGCCCTCGCGCGGTCGCCGGCGGCCAGCGCGGCCTCGGCGAGCTCGATGAACGACTCGGGCTCGGTGCCGGCGGCCGCGTCCTCGAGCGATTTCAGTCCGTCGGCCGCGCGCCCCTGCCGCAGCAGGAGTCGTCCCTTCGCGGCCAGCGCCTCCGGATGGCGAGGTTCCTTCGTGAGCACGCCGTCGATCAGGCGGCCGGCTTCGTCGAGCTTGCCGGCCGCGACGAGCGTCTCGGCCAGGCTGACGCGCGCTCGCGGATCGTCGTCGCCTGCCTGCTCGAGCGCGAGACGAAGCTGCCGCTCGGACTCGTCGTAGCGCTCGAGCTCCCGCAGCAGCTTGCCGTAGTTCTGCCGCACGCCCGGCCGATCCGGATCGAGATCGAGCGCCCGCGCGAACGCCTCGGCCGCCACGTTCAGGCTGCCGAACCGGTACGCCATCGACGCGAGCGTACCGAATGCAAACGGATTTCCCGGATCCGCCTTCGTGATCGCCACCACTTCGTCGAAGGCGCGCGGCAGCGCGGCGCCGCGCGCGACGCTCGCCGCCTGCAGCCGATCGTAGAGGCCGACGCGCGTCCGCGGATCGGGCAGCGTGGGATCGTCGAGCGGACCGCTGCCGCCGGATCCCGCGGCGTACCCGAGGCTGCGGAGCCGCTGTTCCTGCTCGGCCGAGATCGGATTGGTCTGCGCGCGATCGCCGCCCGGCGCGATCCGGGCGAGCGCGCGCTGCAGCTGATCCTGCATCCGCCGCACGCGCGCCGGATCGGCGGCCGCGAGGTCGTGCTGCTCGTGCGGATCGTTTGTGAGGTTGTACAGCTCCGGCTGCGGACCCGCGATCAGTTTCCAGTCGCCCGCCATCCAGCCGCGCAGCGTGGCCCAGTGCATGTTGAGCCGCGCGAACAGGCTCTCGATGTACTGCGGATCGTCGGCGAGTGCTTTCCCGTCGATCAGCGGGCGCAGGTCGCGGCCCGGCAGCTCGCGATCCGGCGACGCGCCCGCGTACGCAAGGAGCGTCGGCAGCAGATCGATCGTGGCCGCCGGCGCCGACACCACGCGTCCGCCTGCGATGCCCAGGCCCGCCACCACGAACGGCACGCGCATCGTCGACTGATAGACGAGAACGCCGTGCGTCAGCTCGCCGTGATCCCCCAGGCCTTCACCATGATCGGCGAGCAGCACGACGATCGTGTTGCTGTCGCGTCCCGAGCTACGCAGCGCGTCGAGGACGCGCGCGATCTGCTGATCGGTGAACGCGATCTCGCCGTCGTACGCGCTCTGGCGGAACCGGCCGCGGAACGGTTCCGGCGGATCGTACGGCGCGTGCGGATCGTAATAGTGCAGCCAGAGGAAGAACGGCGGCGGCGCGCCGTCGAGCCAGCGGAGCGCCGCGTCGGACACTTCGTTCGCGCGCCGCTCGGCGCCCTGCTCACCGTCATTGTTGCCCGGGCTCTCGTGGAACGACTCGTCGAACGTGTCGAAGCCCTGCGCGAATCCAAAGGCCGCGGCAACCGGATAGGCACCGACGAACGCGCCGGTCCGGTAACCGAGCCGTTTCAGCCGCGCGGCGGCCGTCGGATACCGCGATCCGAGCGAGAACACGACGTTGCCCCGAACGCCGTGCGCGGGCGGGTATTGACCGGTGAGGATCGTCGCGTGCGACGGCCCGGTCAGCGGCACGGCGGTCTCGGCGCGATCGAATCGCACGCCGCGCGCGGCGAGCGCGTCGATGGCCGGCGTGACGCCGCCGCGCGCGCCGTACGCGCCGACATGATCCGCCCGCAGCGTGTCGATCGTGATCAGCAGGATGTTCGGACGGCGATCGTCACTCCCGCGGCGCCAGAGCGTCAGCAGCAGGGCAACGGCAGCAACGCCGGTGATCGTCGCAAGCGCAAACCAGAGTGCCTGATTGGAACGTCGCGAAGAGGAACTGCGCGGAGGAGGCGGAGACCTGCGGCGTCGAGCCACGTCCGATCATACCGGACGAAAGATTCACCACGGAGGACCTGGAGGACTGTGTCCTCCGCGTCCTCCGTGGTGGAGGGTCGCGTCAGAACTGAACTTTCAACCCGACGCGCAAGATGCGGGGGCTGATGATCTCGTTGATGGTTCCGTACGCGCCGGAACCGAGGTTCCGTGTCCGCGACAGCACGGTGTTGGCGTTGAGCACGTTGAACGCATCGGCGGAGACCAGAATGTTCAAGCGATCCGCGACCTTGACCGACTTCGACACGCGGAGGTCGAGATCCCAGAGGTTCGGGTAGCGGTTTGCATCGAACGTCGGCGTCGCGAGCGCGCGAAGGCGGCCGTCGGCGCCGGCGCTCGTTTGAATGATCAGCGGCATCACGTATCCCTGCCGCCCGAACAGGTTCGCACCGGCCTCGAACCCGGCCGGCAGCTGGTAGAACCCGTTCGCGTTGATCTGCCACCGCGCGTTGTAGAAGATGTCGCCTTTCCCGGATCCGCCGGATCGTGGCGCGATCTGGCCGCCCTCGATCTGCGGACCCGAGGCGTAGCCTCCGCCCGCGGAGGTGTTGATCGAATCGGTCCGCGTCGGGTTCTGGACCCCGGCCGGACCGTCGAAGTGATCCTCCCAGTCGTTGGTGGAGAAAGCCACACGAGCCATCCAGCGGTTCGCGAGCCGTTTTATGAGGTTGAATTCGATCCCGCGGTAGTTCGAATGGTAGTCGGGCCGATTCGTCAGAATCCGGCCGCCGCCGTTTGCGTCGACCTTCGCCTGGTTCGGCGCGTAGACGGTGGCGGTAAAGCCGCGAGAGTTCGGGGTTGCGATCACGCGGTAATCCGCCGACGTCAGCCCGATGCGCGGATTCCAGCTCGGCCAGTCATTCGTGCGCCGGTACGTGAACGCCGCACCGACCGAGAAATTGGGCATGATCTCGTGGTCGATGCCGGCGATGAGCTCGTCGTCCCGGTTCGCGTGGTACTTCGAATCGATCGTGTTCACCGCCGAGGCGCTCGTGGGCTTGTTGGGATCGATGTTGTTGAAGTACTGCGGTCCCAGATTGGTCAGAATCTCGTTCTTCTGCGCGAGCCCGTCCCGATTGAGGTCGTTCCACCGGTACGCGATGTACGTGTAGTAGCCGCCGACCGGACTCGACGCCGTGACCTCGAACGGATTCAGCTGACCGGCGTAACGCGCATACGATGCTCGAGCGACCGTTTTACTGCTGGCGCCCAACGCGTACGTGACGCCCACGCGCGGCGAGACGTCGTTCCAGTTGATCGTCGGTCCCGATCCGTCGTAGCTGAGTGCGGGGAGGAAATTCGGGAAGGCGGTGTTCGCCGGCGCGGTGCTCGGCAGGTTCTCCGACGTCTGACGATCCCACCGGACGCCGGCGTTGACCGTCAGCCGGCCCATCGAGATCGTGTCGCCGACGTACGCGTCCCAGTTCTGGCCGATGAAGTTGACGACGCGCGCCCGGTACGCGAGCGCGTAATTCAAGCCGTCGCCGCTCGGGTTGACGTGGGCGACCACTTCCGACCCGCTCCACCGCGTCGTCGAGTGATTCGGATTACGTCGATAACCGAACCCAAACTTGAATTCGTGATTCGTCGTCTTGGTCGCCGTGAACGCGCTGCCGCTCACATCGACGATGTGCCACGGCTTGCGCGCGGTATAGGTGAACCATGAGCCGTAGGCGTGATCGGTGTCGAAATTGATGCCGCCATCCTTGTCGGTTCCGCCGCGCGGCGCGAAGCCGTAGCCCCACCCGTACCACGCGTACTTCCCGCTGACGTACAGGTTCGGGCCGAAGACGTGGTTGTCCTCGATCTTCCACAACCCATGCAGCGGGTGGAGGAATCCGTCCTCCGGGTAGAAGTTGCCCTGGTTCCACAGGAACGAGTCGTCCTCGGTCCCCGCCTGACCCGGCGAGCGGCCGAACTTTTCCTTCGCGCCGTTGAAGTAGAAGCCCGACACCTGATCGGCGCTCGTCGCCGACCAGTTGATCTTCGCGTTCGTGTTTTTCAGAATCGTCCGATCGTTCGTCTGGTTCAGGCGGATGATGCGGATGTCGTTCCGGCCGTACGATCCCCAGAACCACAGCTTGTCCTTGATGATCGGCCCGCCGACGTCGAACCCGATGTCGTAAATCTGCTTCGTGTGATTCGCCTTGTCGGCGCCCGCCAGGCGTGCGTCGCCCTTGAGCTCGGACGGAAGGTTGTTCGCTTCCATCGCGTTGTTGTCGATGTTGTATTTGAACGATCCTTTGAACTGATTGGTGCCGCGGCGCGTCACGAAGTTGATTCCCACGCCGCCGGTCTGCACCTTCAGGTCGTTGCCGCCCGTGTTGACCGCGACCTCGTCGAACGCGTCGAAATCGAAGTACGAGGACGACGCGCCGCCCGACGTCGTGTCGGTGATGACGACGCCGTCGAGGTTCCACATCGTGTCGGCGAACAGAGCGCCCTTCCCGGCGAAGCCGGACTGCTGGCCGCTTTCGTTGCCGCCGACGTTCACGCGGTCGACGATCACACCGGGCACGGTCTTGAGCATCGCCCAGGGATCCTTCGACTGCGGTGTGCTCTGCAGCTCCTCACGCGTCAGCGTCGTCGCCGTGCCGACCTTCTTGAAGTCGATCACCGGCGATTGCGCCGTGACCTCGATGTTGGCCTCGAGCGCGCCGACGGTCATGGTGAACGCCACGGTCGTGTTCACGCCGGTGTTGACGATCACGTCGCGCTCCTGCCGGGTGAAGCCCGACATGTCGATCGCGAGCTTGTACGTGGCAGCGTCGAGGTTCAGGAACCGAAACTGACCCGAAGTATCGGTGACCGTGGTGCGGGGCTGGCCGCCGATGGACGTTGCCGTCAGCGTCACGGTCGCGCCAGGGAGCACGCCCCCCTGCTGGTCGACGGCCGTGCCGTAGATGTTTCCCGTCGCGATCTGCGCGCTGACCCCGCTGGCCGCGGCCAGGAGGAGCGCAACTGTCAGGACGCACGCTCGTTGCATGCCCGACTCCTTTGGATACATGTCGCGACATTTCGCGCCTGATTCACGGAACTGTCAAGAGAGAAAATGGCGTGCGACGAGTAAGGAAACAATTAAGGGTGCAACGCGAGCCACGACCGAACGCGCGCCAGATCGCGCGCCTCGAGTGCCGGCGGCGCCTCGCGCACGTATCGAGACCAGTAGTCGCGCGCTTCCGCGGTGCGTCCTAACTGAGCCAGAGCATCGCCGAGGTTGTAAAGCGTCTGATAGTCGTGCGGATCGGACGCGACCGCCCGCTTCCAGTGTTCGATGGCGGACACATAGTCCCGTCTCCGCGCAGCCAGCACACCAAGCCCGTTGTGCGCGCGCGCGAGATTTGGATCCACGGCCAGCGCCTGCTCGAACGCCCGCTGCGCGCGATCAACGTCTCCGGCGGTCAGAAAAACCGTCGCGATGTTGGCGCGCGGGAGGCCGCTGGACGGATCCGCGGCCGCGGCGCGCTCGAATGCGGCAACCGCGTCGCGCGGCCGGCCGGCGCCGGCCAGCGCGACCCCGTAGGCGATCAGCACGTCGGCGTCAGGCTGCGCGGCGGACGCGTACGGCGCGAGGCGATCGACCGCCTCGCGTGCGCGTCCGGCTTCGGTCAGATACGCGCCCACGAGCGCTGCCGTTTCGTCCGACGCGGGGTTCAGATCCAGCGCGCGGCGCGCGGTGCGGACCGCGGCCTCGTGATCGCCGGCCTCGTTGTACAGAAACGCGAGGTGGCTCAACGCAATCGGCATGTCCGGCCGATCGCGCTGCACCGCTTCGGCGGCGCGAATCGCGCCGGCGAGATCCCCACGCTGGTACGTCGACACGACCTCCTCGATCGCGCGATCGATCGCGATGAGCCGCTTGGGATCATCCGCGTCGGTGTACCGCGCCTTCGCCGGCGCGGTCCCGGTCGCATAGCCGAGACTCCGGAGGCGTTCCCGCGTCTCGCGGTTTTCGGCTGCACGCGACCCGGCGCGCTCGTCGGCTCGCATGGCCTGCAGAACGCGCTGCAGCTCGTTCGCGTCCATCTGTCGCGTGGCGGCCAGGTTGCGCTCCTCGTGGGCGTCGGCGCCGAGGTCGTAGAGCTCCGGAATGGGAAGATCGATGTACTTGGTGGTCCCGCGCGCGACGCCATACAGCGGCGCCCAGCCGCGATTCAGATTCGCCGACAACGATTCGAAGTACGAGGCGACCGCCGGCTGCTCGCCGCCCCCGGCGGCGGCGAGCAGACTTCGACCGTCGACGTTCGATGGCGAAGCGGCGCCCACCGCATCGAGCACCGTCGGCAGGATGTCGACGTGCCGCACGGGATCGGCGACGACGCGCGCACCGAACAGACGCGGCGCGAAGAGGACGAGCGGCACGTGAAGCGTGCCCTCGTACGCGAACAGGCCGTGCGTCATCTCGCCGTGCTCGCCGAGCGCCTCGCCGTGATCCGCGGTCAGCACGACCAGCGTGCGGCCCGATCGTCCGTCTCGCACTGCCGGATCGAGCAGCGGCGCCAGCGCCGCGTCGGCGGCCGCGACCTCGCCGAGATAGGGATCGGTTGAAAACCTCGACGCGTACGGCTCCGGCGGCGTGTACGGAAAGTGCGGCTCGTAGATGTGGACCCACGCGAACCACGGCTTCGTGTCGCCCGGCTTCTCGATCCATCCGCGGGCGGCCGTCACGGTCTCGACGCCGCGGCGCTCGGCGACGCGAAACGCCGAACGCTCCTGCCCTTTTCCGTACCGGTCGTCGTAGACGTCGAAGCCGCGCGTCAGGCCGAAGCGGCGGTCGAGCGGAAACGCGCTGACGAACGCCGCCGTCCGGTAGCCGAGCGCCTGCAGGCGCGTCGCCAGCGTCTCGGCGTCCGCCGGAAAGCGGAAGCCCGAGTTCTCGCGCACGCCGTGGTGGCTGGGATAGAGGCCGGAGAGGATGTTCGCGTGCGACGGCAGCGTCACGACCGAGTGGGCGTGCGCCGACGTGAAGCGGACGCCGGCAGCGGCGAGCCGATCGATCGAGGGCGTCGACGCGCGCGGATTGCCGGAGGCGCCGATCGAATCCGCGCGCAGCGTATCGATCGTGATCAGCAGGACGTTCAGGCCCGGTTCGCGATGGATCGCCGGCGCCCGCTGACACGCGGCGCACCCGAAGAGAAGGATGAGAAGGATGAGTACGTAGTGTCCGCCTTTAGGCGGACCGTTCACCTCGGTGCCCCAACCGCCGAACCGATCCTGGCGCGCACCGCCGCCACGATGTGCGACGCGGAGATGCCGTATCGCTCGAGCAGCTCCTCGGGCTTGCCGCTGCGCGCGATCTCGCGGACGGCGAGCCGATGCACGGCGAACCCTGCGTCGGCAACCGCCTCGGCGACGGCATCGCCAATGCCGCCGGCCGCGTAGTGGTCTTCAACGGTGATCAGATGACCGCCCGTGGCGCGCGCCGCGGCGACGAGACCGTCCCGGTCGATCGGCGCGAGCGAGTACAGATCGATGACCCGGATCGCCACGCCTTCCGTCTTGAGCTGGTCGTGCGCCTTGAGCGCCTCGAACACCGTGACGCCCGCGCCGATCACCGTGGCGGCGTCGTTGGTGCTCTCGCGAAGCACCTTGAGGCCGCCCACCTTGAACGGCTCGTCGTTCGAGTAGATAACCGGCGTCTTCGGCCGGCTCGTACGGATGTAGACCGGCCCCGGATGGTACGCCGCGAGCGCGACGAGCCGCTCCGCGCTGACCGCGTCGCACGGATACAGCACGGCGTAGTCCGGCTCCGTGCGGAACATCGCCAGATCCTCGAGCGCCATCTGCGAGGGCCCGTCCTCGCCGATCGAGACGCCGGCGTGCGAGCCCGCGAGCTTGATGTTGACCTGACTGATCGCCGCCATGCGGACGAAGTCGGCCGCGCGCGTGAGAAAACAGGCAAACGTGGACGGGAAGGGAATCGCGCCGCGCGCGCCGAGGCCCATCGCCGCGCCGACCATGACCTGCTCGGCGATGTAGCTCTCGTAGAACCGATCGGGAAACGCCTTCTGGAATTTCTCGCTGAACGTCGAGTTCTTCACGTCCGCGTCGAGCGCGACGACCCGCGAATCGGCCTCGCCCAGCTTGACGAGCGCGGTCCCGTACGCCTCGCGCGTCGCGACCTGTTCGCCCAGTTTGTACGCCGGCGGCGCGACGGGCCGCGGCTGCTCCTCGGGCCGGGGCACCGACACCGGCTTCGGGATGAGGCCGGCCGGATCCCTGGTGGCGTCGCCCGGCACGTTCACGAACTGCCGTTCGAGCTCCGCGATCGCCTTGTCGGCCTCCTCGCCTTTCTTGAACGGCTTGCCGTGCCAGCCTTCCTTCCCTTCCACGAACGACACGCCTTTCCCCTTCAGCGTGCGCGCGAGGATCATCGTGGGCCGGCCGGTCGTCGCGCGCGCTTCGGCGAACGCGTTCAGAATCGCGTTCAGGTCGTGTCCGTCGATGGCAATCGCGTGCCACCCGCACGCGCGCCACCGCCGGGCGAACTGCTCCATGTCGTGCTGCCACATCGTCGGCTGGCTCTGGCCGAGCGCGTTCACGTCGGTGATGCCGCAGAGGTTGTCGAGGCGATCCATGGCGCCCATGTTGGCGGCTTCCCACACGGATCCCTCGGCCGATTCGCCGTCGCCGAGCAGCACGTACGTGCGATAGCTCGAGGCGATCCGGCGCGCGTTGAGCGCGATGCCGATGGCCGCGCAGATGCCCTGACCGAGCGATCCGGTCGCGACGTCGACGAACGGCAGCCTCGGCGTCGGATGCCCTTCGAGATCGGAGCCGATCTCGCGCAGGTGCATCAGCTCGCCGCGATCGAACGCGCCCGCTTCCGCCCAGGCGGCGTACAGGATCGGCGCGGCGTGGCCCTTCGACAACACGAACCGATCCGCGTCGGGATTCTTCGGGTTCTTCGGATCGAATCGCATCTCGCCGAAGAAGAGCGCGGCCATGATGTCGGCCATCGACATGCAGCTCGTCGGATGTCCGCTGCCGGCCTGCGTGGTGGATCGAATCGAATCGATCCGTAGACGCGTTGCGATGTTCTGGAGCGATGGGAGGTTGGACATTTCAGATTTCAGATTTCAGATTTCAGATCTTGGGCCGATTCTAGTTCAAGCAGCGCGACACCGTAAATCGCGCCCGCGCCGCCGCGCCGATCCGCCTCCGCCGCCTGCGCCGCGAGGAGCGCGATCGCGTCGCGGCGGTAGTCGGCGTCCGGTGCGATGACCGCGGCCGCGCGATACTCCGCGTCGTCGTGCAGCAGGGCCAGCCGGCAGAGCACGCGGGCGGCTTCGCAGGACGTCAGGAAATCGTCGGCGGCGATCGGCCGCGCGCACTGCATGAGCTCCTCCGCCAGCATTGAATAAGGAAGGCGTCCGCTCAGGCTGTACGCCGTGAGCAACGTCGATGCCGTGGCGACCTGGTCCGCGACGCGTCCGACGCCCGCACCGGGGCGGTACGTACAGCCGATCAGCCGTTCGAGCTGATCAATCGCGTCCGCGGCGAGAGAAGCGTCATCGGCGACGCCCGTCGCCTGCAGGCAGGCGCCGATCGCGGCCGCCGCTTCTTCGACGCTCGACGACCCCCACGACGATCGCAGCAGTTCGACGAGCCGCACGATCGCGTGCGTGACGCGCTCGTCGTCCGACAGCGCCGCGGCCTCGACGAACGCGGCGAGCCAGGCCGCGCGCGCTGCAACGGATCCGTCGCGCTCGTACGCGTCGAGCGCGATCGCCAGCGCGCGTCCGAGCATCTCGCCGAGATCCTCGCGCGCCGCCGATCGATATCGCCGCAGCAGAAACAGCAGCGCGAACGCGCCGACGTCGTCTCGCGCGACGGCCGCACGCATGCGCTCCTCGACGGTCACCAGTTCGTCGCGCAACCCTGCAATTATAATGACCGGATGCCGGTGGTCCGGTACGTGGCGCTGGCGGCGCTCGTCGTGTGGATCGCCGGGCTCCTCCAGGCGCTCCGCGGCGATTTACTGATTCACATCGATCGGATCGGCTTCGGAGCGGGCGCGGTGATCCTGCTCGGACTGTTCATCATGAAATTCGTCGGACCACCGCCGCACGCGTTCGTCGTGCGCGTCGCGCTCGCCGCCGCGATGGTCGCGGTGACGGCGTTCGGGCTGTGGAACGGACGGACCAATACGACGATGACCGCGACGGCGGCGATCGGGTTCGTGCTGCTGCTCTGGTACGCACGAGAGTGACCCACACCATCACCCTGATCCCCGGCGACGGCATCGGCCCCGAAGTCACGGAGGCGGTCCTCAGCATCCTGACGGCGGCTGGCGTCTCGATTCAGTGGGAGGCGCACCTGGCCGGCGTGCTGGCGCTCGAACGCACGGGCCAGACGCTGCCGATCGAGCTCATCGACTCGATCCGCCGCAACACGGTGGCGCTGAAAGGTCCCGTCGCCACGCCGATCGGCACCGGGTTCACCAGCGTCAACGTCGTACTCCGGAAAGCGCTCGACCTCTACGCGAATCTGCGGCCGGTCGCCAACCTGCCGGGCGTCGAGAGCCGCTTTCAGGACGTCGATCTGATCATCGTCCGCGAGAACACGGAAGATCTGTACGCCGGCCTCGAGCACACCGTCGTTCCAGGGGTCGTCGAGAGCCTGAAGATCATCACCGAGCGCGCGTCGACGCGCATCGCGCGGTTTGCGTTCGAGCACGCGCGGCGGCACGGACGCCGGCGCGTGACGGCGATTCACAAAGCGAACATCATGAAGCAGAGCGACGGGTTGTTCCTCGAGAGCGCCCGCCGCGTCGCACGCGATCACGCCGACATCACGTACGACGAACGGATCGTCGACGCCGCGTGCATGCAGCTCGTCATGAAGCCGTCGCAGTTCGACGTGCTGCTGCTGCCGAATCTGTACGGCGACATCGTGTCGGATCTCTGCGCCGGTCTCGTCGGCGGGCTGGGCGTCGTCGGGGCGGCCAACCTCGGCGCCGACGCCGCGGTGTTCGAGGCCGTGCACGGCAGCGCGCCGGACATCGCGGGGAAAAATCTGGCGAACCCGACGGCGCTGCTCCTGTCGGCGCTGATGATGCTGAGGCACATCGACGAGCGTGCCGCGGCCGATCGCATCGAGCGTGCCCTCGCCAAGGTTCTGACGGCGCGTCAGATCCGCACGCGGGATCTCGGCGGCTCGGCGTCGACGACCGAATTCGCGGAGGCCGTCAGCCGCGCCCTTGACACGGCGTAACGCGCCCGCCGTGCTACACTCCCAGTCGATTCGGATGCTCGACGAGATTTCGGAAGCGGTGTTGTCGCGCGAGGAGGTCCTCAAGTACCCGCGCGAGCGCGTTTACGAGTATCTGGACGAGCTGCGCACCACGCAGCGCCACGGCCTCTATCGTGCCCTGCAGCATCCGCTCTATCCGATCCTGCGAAAGATCGAACGGCTCACCGAGAACCTTCATCACGTCACCCAGGCCGTCCGGTTGCACCGGATGATCTACGCGTCGAACCACAAGAGCCACACGGACTACCTCGTCGAGCCGCTCGCGCTCGACGACAACGGCGTGCGGCCGCCGCTCCTCGCCGCCGGCATCAATCTCTTCGGCGGCCCGCTGGGCTTGATCCATCGTCACGTGACCGGCGCGATTCCGATCCGCCGCAACGCGAAGGATCCCGCGTACCTCGTGACGCTCAAGGCGTACGTATCGGAAATCCTGCGCAAGCACGACCTGTTCTTCTATCCCGAAGGCGGCCGCAGCTACAGCGGCGAGCTGAAGGCGGCAAAGACCGGCCTGCTGCACGCCGCGCTGCAGGCGGAACGGTCGGACCTGGTGATCATCCCGGTCGCGATCGCGTACGACCTCGTGCTGGAAGATCACATCCTCGCGCACCAGCAGGTGAAGAAGCGGCAGCGGCCGTTCACGCGCGAGCTCGCCGAGATGGTGCGCTACGCGGTCGGCTACCGATCGCGCGCGTTCACGACGTTCGGCGCGCCGATGCCGGTGACCGGCATCGACGTCCATTCGCGCAGCGAGGTTCTGGAGCTGGCGCGGCAGGTGCGCGCGCGTATCGGCGCGCTCTACAAAGTCCTGCCGACCGCGCTCTTCGCCGCCGCGATGCGGCCGTCGATCGCGCGCCGCGACCTCGAGCATCGCATCGACAACCTCATCGAGGAGCTGGCCGCGCGGCACGCGAACCTCGGTGTGACGAGCGGCAGACAGGCAATCGAAGACGCGGCCGAGCCGCTCGAGACCCGCGGGATCGTCGTCGCCGAGCGCGGAAGGTTCCGCGTCCGCGAGCGTACCGTGCTGCGCTACTACGCGCGCACGATCGAGCACCTGCTCGCGACGCCGGGCCGCCCGCATTGATGCTCGACGCCGCGTCCAAAGCCTTCTTTCACTTCCTCGCTCAACGCCGGACGCTGAAGACGCTGGCCTCGCGCTACGGGATGCGCCGCCCGCGCAGCTTCGCCCGCCGCTTCATCGCCGGCGAGCACGTCAGCGAAGCGATCGAGGCGGCACGCGCCGTCGAGCGCCGCGGGTTGACGCACACCCTCGATCTGCTCGGCGAGAGCGTCACGAACCTCGACGAAGCCGACGCGGCGACACGCGAGTACCTCGAGGTGATCAACGCGATCGCGGCGGCCGGCATCGGCCGCGGCATCTCGCTGAAGCTGACCCAGCTCGGGCTCGACGTCGACAAGGCCTGCGCCGTCGACAACCTCCGGAAGATTCTCGAGCGCGCGGAACCCGCCGGCTTCTTCGTGCGCGTCGACATGGAGAGCTCCGCGTACACCGATGTCACGCTCGAAATCTTCGAGACGCTCTGGAGCCACGGGCATCGCCACATTGGCGTCGTCCTCCAGTCGGCGCTGTATCGCAGCGAGAAAGATCTGGCGCGCATGAACGCGCTGGGTGCGGGCGTCCGCCTCGTCAAAGGCGCGTACAACGAGCCGCGGACGGTCGCGTACCCGCACAAGGCCGACGTCGATGCGGCGTACGCGCGGTTGGCCGAGACGATGCTCGCCGGCGGCCACGAGCCGGCGTTCGCCACGCACGATCCGGCGATGATCGAGCGGGTGCGTCAGGTCGCGCGGGAGCGGCAGGTGCCCCCCGATCGCTACGAATTTCAAATGTTGTACGGCGTCCGCCGCGACCTCCAGGCGAGGCTGGCGGCGGATGGCTATCGGATGCGCGTCTACATACCATTCGGTCGTGAATGGTTTCCGTACTTCATGCGCCGGCTCGGCGAACGCCCCGCCAATGTCATGTTTGTGATCAACAGCCTGCTCGGGGAAAGTGGGTAGCCCGCTTCCACCCTGTTCCCCCGCGAACACACCGGATCGATACCCTTCAGTCGCGCGTCACGCAGAAGTCTGCGTCGTGCGGACATTTACGCAGGAGAGGCTCAGCACGGCACGTCTCTTGGATTCAGCTGAACCGGAGCGACGACGCCCGGCATCCTAGGTGGGATGGGGATCTTGGCGCAGGAGGGGCAGAGGGTCATGGCGAGTCACACTGAGGACCACCGCGTGGGGGTCATCGACCGGATGCGACAACTGTGGTGCGGGCTGCACGGGCACGACTCGCTGCTGCAGTTCGAGCAGGAGCGCATGTTCCTGCGCTGTGTCTCGTGCGGCCACGAAACGCCAGGATGGGAGTTGAACGAGACGCCGCCGACCGTCACGCTCCGCGCCGAGCCGCGCGCGCAACCGCAGCCGCAGCCGATGATGCGTCCGCAGCTCGTCAGCGCCCGCCGGGTGGCGTAAAGAAAGCTGACACAGTCCGACCAAATCCAGCATAAGCGCCGGGGGGAGGAGTCAACGCGGCCGCGGCCGCCAGACTGCCTCAACCCGGGCGCACCGCCTCACGTCACCTGACAAAACTGCGACGCAAGCGCGACCAGAGCGTCGCGGCACGTCACGACGTCGCCAACGTTCACGAATTCCTCGGTTGAATGGAGGCCGGCGCCGCCCGGTCCGAACAGGACCGACGGAATGCCGGCGTGTCCGAGGATCGCGGCGTCGGTCCAGAAGCTTGCGCCCCCCACTCGCGCCGTCGCACCGGTTTTTGCGACGGCCGCCTGCAGCGCCCGCGATAATTCGTGGTCCGCGGCGAGCTCGTACGCCGGCCGGCCAAACACGTGTCGGGCACTCGCGCGAAACGTTGGATCGTGTTGGGCGAGGCTGTCGATGATGGCGCGAACTTCGTCGACGGCGGTGGATTCGATCTCGCCCGGCAGCGTGCGGCGCTCGATCTGCAGCGTCGCGCGATCCGGATAGCTGCTCCACTCGCGGCCGCCAGTCACGAACGACGCATGCAGCGAGCCGACGCCGAGCAACGGGTGAGCGTCGCGCCGCTGCAGTTCGCGATCGAACGATTCGAGCCGCGCGAGCACGCGTCCGAGTCTCAGGATCGCGTCCTGTCCTTCGGACGGCCGGCTGCCGTGCGCGGCCCTGCCTTCAACCTCCACTTCAACCCACGAGAAGCCTTTGTGGCCGACCGCAATCGTGAGATCGGTCGGCTCGGTGACGACGGCGCCGTCGGCGCGCCACGTCTTCACGAGGGCTTCAGCGCCGATGCTCGAATGCTCTTCGTCGACGACCGCGGCCACAATCAACCGTCCAGCCGGAAGGCCGCGCGCGGCGAGCGCGCTCGCGGCGGTCATCATCGCGGCCACGCCGCCCTTCATATCCTGCGATCCGCGTCCGTAGAGGCGGCCGTCGCGCTCGACGGGATCGAACGGACCGGTCATGCCGGCGACGCCGACGGTGTCCGTGTGCCCGCAGAACATCAGCGTCCGTCCGCGCGCGCGACCTTCGAGGACCGCCACGACATTCGGCCGTCCGGGGACGACCGGTTCGACGACGACGTCGAGCCCCGCGCGGCGCATGTCGGCGGCGATCGCATCGGCGATGGCCTCCTCTCCGGACGCCCCCGGGACGAGCGTCGGATTGACGGAGTCGATCGCGACGAGATCGCGCAGGAGGCGAATCGCGGGGTCCACAGCCGAGTAGCTTACATAAGTCTGAAGTACGAAGTCAGAAGTCTGAAGTCGCCGACTTCAAACTTCGGACTTCATACTTCCGAGTTTTGTATGCTGAAGCGATGCGCGTGGTTGCGATTACCGGCGCGTCGGCCGGCATCGGCCGCGCGACGTCAGTCAGGCTGGCGCGTGACGGCGCCGCGCTCGCCATCTGTGCGCGGCGCGCCGATCGCCTCGACGCGGCCGCGGAAGAGATCCGCGCCGCCGGCGGCGAGGTGCTTTCCATCGTCGCCGACGTCACGCAGCCGGCGGATATGGAGCGGCTCGTCGCCGCCGCCGTCGATCGGTTCGGCCGTCTCGACGTGATGATGTGCAACGCCGGCTTCGGCATCGCCGGGGCGATCGACGACATCTCGCCGGAGCAGATGCGGGAGCTCGTCGACATCAATTACATGGGGACGTTCCACGCCGCGCGCGCGGCGCTGCCGATCTTCCGGCGCCAGGGATCCGGTCACCTGGTGATCGTGTCGTCGATCGTCGGCAAGCGCGGCGTGCCGTACATGGGCGCCTACGCGGCGACGAAGTTCGCGCAGGTCGGCCTCGCCGAATGCCTGCGCTCGGAGGTCGCCGGCACCGGCATTCACGTCACCGTCGTCTATCCCGTGTCGACGGAGACGGAGTTTTTCGACGTGATGTCGCGCGCGACGGGCACGAGGGTGACGCGCGCAGGCGGTCCGCGACAGGATGTCGACGCGGTCGCCGATGCCATCGCGCGCGCGATCGCGCGGCCCGTGCCCGAGCTCTACCCGTACGGCCGCGCCCGGACGCTCGTGTGGCTCAACACGTTCGCGCCCGGCCTGACCGACCGCATCGTGCATCGCTTCGGCCGCAAACCCGTTCGTCCCGATGGAGCGCGGACGTCGTAGCCGCCTCGCGACGCGACGCATGGAACCCGAAACCGTCAGTCGTGCGATTGCGGCCGCCGTTCGCGGCGCCGGCGGACGTGCGCTGATCGTCGGCGGCTGGGTCCGCGATCGGCTGATGGGCCGCGACTCGAAGGACGTCGACATCGAAGTCTACGGTCTGCCGGCGCCGACGCTGCGCGCGCTGCTCGAGAAATCCGGCCGCGTCGAAACGGTCGGCGAAAGCTTCCAGGTGTACAAGGTCGCCGGCCTCGACGTGTCGCTGCCGCGTCGCGAATCGAAGACCGGACGAGGTCATCGCGGCTTCGACATCGACGGCGATCCTCACATGACGATCGAGGAAGCCGCGCGCCGCCGCGACTTCACCATCAACGCGATCTCGTGGGACCCGCTGACCGGCGAGTACCTCGATCCCTTCGATGGACGCGGCGACATCGAGCGCCGCATCATTCGCGTCGTCGACGCCGGGACCTTCGGCGACGACAGCCTTCGAGTGCTGCGCGCGGTCCAGTTCGCGGCGCGCTTCGGCTTCTCGCTCGACGACGAGACACGCACGCTCTGCCGCACGATCCCGCTCGACGACCTTCCGGCCGAGCGCGTCTGGGGAGAATTCGAGAAGCTGCTGCTGGCGCCGCGTCCGTCGATCGGATTCGCGCTGATGCTCGACCTCGGCATCGTCGAACGGTTGTTTCCCGAGCTGCAGGCGCTCGTCGGCTGCCAGCAGGAGCCGGAGTGGCATCCCGAAGGCGACGTCTGGGTCCACACGCTGCAGGTGATCGATCGGGCGCGCGAGCGCATCGACGATCTGCCGCGCCCGCAGCAGCTCGCCGTCATGCTCGGCGCCGTCTGCCACGATCTCGGCAAGCCCGCGACGACAGCGTTCGTGGACGGCCGCATCCGATCGATCGATCACGAGGAGCAGGGCGTCGCGCCGGCGGCGGCCCTGCTCGATCGTCTGAACGTCCACTCCTTCGAGGGCTACGACGTGCGCCGCGAGGTGCTTGGCATGACCGCGCAGCATCTCAAGCCGGGCATGTGGTTCAAGGTGCGGGATGAGGTCGGCGACGGCGCGTTCAGGCGCCTCGCGCAAAAAGTCGATCTCCAGCTGCTCGCGCGGCTCGCGAAGGCAGATTGCCTCGGCCGTGAGCCAGGGAAGTTCGATTGCACCGCAATGGATTGGTTTCTCGAGCGCGCGCGCGCGATCGGCGCACACACGGGTCCGCCCCGGCCGCTGCTGCTCGGCCGCCACCTCCTCGCGCTCGGCGTGCCGGCGGGGCCGCGCGTCGGCGAGGTCTTGAAGGTCGTCTACGAGCAGCAGCTCGACGGAACCGTGACGACGGTCGAGGACGCTATCGCAGCCGCACGGCGTGTCCTCGGGCAACAGTAAGGGCCGCGCCGTTACAATCCTTTGATGGCGCGATACACGCTGGTCTACGGCGTCAGACTGATCCCGGAAGGAACCCTCAAAGGCGTCGAGGAAGCGACGCTGAAGCTCGCCGACGGAACGACGGCAGGCCTCACGCTGCACACGTTCGACGGCACGATTCCGCAGCTTCGACGATCGCTCGATCGAAGCCTCGACGCGTTCTTCGATCTCCTGCCCGGCGCCGCCGACGAGGACGTCGAGACGTTCGGCGACTGATCCGGGACCGACTTGCTGCGCGCGATTCTCGGATCTCCGCTCAACCTGCTGCTCGCGGCCGCGCCGGTGTCGTGGATCCTTCATTTCACGGCGCCGGAATCACCCTGGCAGTTCATCGCGGCCGCGATCTCGCTCGTTCCACTCGCCGGTCTGATCGGACTGGGCACCGAGCAGCTCGCGCATCGATCGGGACCGGCGTGGGGCGGCCTCCTCAACGCGACATTCGGCAACGCGGCTGAATTGATCATCGCCCTGGTCGCGCTGCGCGACGGCCACGTCGGGCTCGTCAAGGCGTCCATCACCGGCAGCATCATCGGCAACCTGCTGCTGGTCCTCGGCCTGTCGTTTCTGGTCGGCGGCATCGGCCGCAAGATCCAGAAGTTTCACCGCACGGCGGCGACGAACATGGCGACGATGCTGTTTCTCGCCGTCGTCGCGCTCGTGATGCCGGCGGTATTCGACCTGTCGGTATTCGGAAATCTGCAGGCGCGGCCGCCGGCGATCGATCGGCTCAGTTTGTGGAGCGCCGTCGTTCTCATCCTGGCGTACGGCGGCAGCCTCGTCTACGCGTTCACCGCGCATCGCGACCTCTTTCGAACTCACGAAGGCGAGCGCCACGACGCGCTGCTGCCCGCCGGAGTGGCCGTCGCCGTCCTCGCGACCGGCACGCTCCTGACCACCGTCCAGGCCGAGATGCTGGTCGGCACGCTGCAGCCGGCGCTCTCGCAGTTCGGCTTCACCGAGCTGTTCGTCGGCGTGGTCGTGGTCGCCATCATCGGCAACGCCGCGGAGCACTACTCCGCCGTCGTCGCCGGCCACCGCGATCAGATGACGCTCGCCGTCGAAATTGCCGTGGGCAGCAGTGCGCAAATCGCGCTGCTGGTTGCACCAGCCCTCGTGATCTATTCCTTCGCGACCGGACGGCCGATGTCTCTATTGTTCGACCCGCTCGAGATCGTCGCGATTGCACTCTCTGTCATCGCGACGTCGATGGTGGTCGCGGACGGCGAGAGCAACTGGGTGGAAGGCCTGCAGTTGATTGCCGTCTATATCATTCTCGCGGTGGCGTTTTATCTCCTTCCCTAGAGGCCGGGCTGAGCTTCGGCTTCCAGGGATGCGATAATGGCCGGCAATGGGTGAATTGAGCGATCGATTGATCGCCGAGCTCGTCGATGCCGTTCGAGCCCAGCTGCGCAAGGAAGCAGCCGACCGGCTGCGCGACGTGTATCTGATCGGCGACATCGAGAAAGATACCGCGCGCGCCTGCATCGAGCGGCTGCGCGAGCTCGCCAACGAGAACAATCGCCCGGTCGCGCTTTACATCAACAGCGCCGGCGGCAACGTCACCGACGGCCTCGCCATCCACGACGCCATCCGCTACATCATCAGCCGCGGCGTGGAGGTCACGATCATCGTGCAGGGGATGGCGTACTCGATGGGTTCGATCGTCCTGCAGGCGGCCAGCGAAGGCCGCCGGCTTGCGTTCCCGCACTCCTGGATCATGATTCACGAGCCGGCGAAGTGGGCCGGCTGGCAATCGACGACCGCGGCAGCGCAGCACCTGGAGCGGCTCAAGCAGATGCAGGATCAGATCTACAAGATCCTGTCGTCGCGCTCGGGCAAGCCGCTGCGGCAGATCATCAAGGATACGAAGCGAACCGACTTCTACCTCGACGCCCAGAGTGCGAAGGAGTACGGGCTGATTGACGCGGTGGTCGCCGGGGAGCTGCCCGAGCCGAAGCCCGTGGCCGTGGATTCGCGCGAGCGTGAGACGCCGCCTCCGCTGCAGCGTGTGGCGGCACAGGAAATGCCGGTCGAGCCGGCCGCCGTCACGCCAAGTACGCCGAGCGCCGCCGACGACGGCCCGGGTCCGCAACCCGCACCCGGCTCACCACGAGGCACTTAGCGACCCACCGAGCACCTGGCACGTAGCACCCGGCACCCGGCACCTGGGTTCAATTACGCGAGGCGCGCCACTCTTCCAGCAGCCGCGCCGCATTTCCACTCACGGAATGCAGCGTCGGCGACCAGCCCAGCGCGCGCGCCCGTGGACTGCGAACGACCTGATCCAGTGCGAGCGCGTCGGCGTACGTCCCCATCTTGTGCCGCGCTTCGTCGAGCGGCACGTGGCGGACGTCGGGTTTCAGCGGCAGATACGGTTTGATCGCGTCCACGATGTCGTTGACGCGCTCGTCCCCTTCGTCGTTGGCGTGGTACACGCCTGATGCTTCTTCGCGCGCGGCGAGCCGCGCGTACAAGTCGGCGAGATCCCGATCGTAGACGAGCGGCCAGTGGTTGTTCCCGTCGCCGACGACACGTACGAGGCCGTTCGTGGCGGACTTGAACAGGTCGCCGACAACCCCGTCGCCGCCGCCGTAGACGAGGCCGGGACGGACGATTGCCGTTCGCAGCCGATCGGAATTCGCGGAGGCGACGATCTGTTCGTGCTCGACGCGCCACGACACGTGGTTGACCGGATTGAGCGGCGCCTCTTCGGTCGCCGGCTCCGGCGAGCGGCCGAGCACCCACACACCGGACGTGTAGATCACGAATCGCTTCGCGGATGCATTCGTGGCGGCCGTGCGCGGCCGTCTCGCGGCCGCGAGCATCGTGTCGAGGACGACGCGATCGATGGCAGGTCCGCGCCCCGATCGCGCGTCGAACGCCGTGTGGACGTAGCCGTCCTGCGCGTCCGCGCTCGCGCGATACGACGCCGGGTCCGCGAGGTCGCCAATCACCGGATGCCCGCCGCGCTTCGCGACGCGGCGCGCCCTCTCACCGTTCCGGACGAGCGCGGTGACGTCGTGGCCGCCGCGCACGAGCGCATCGAGCACGGCGGCGCCGATGTATCCCGTGGCGCCCGTCAGAAAGATCCGCATCGCGGCCGTATATCATAGTTCACCCGTGGCTCGCGTCACGCTGATCGATTTTTTCCACGACCTGTCGTCAGCGCGTGGCGCGTTCCTCGTGTACGACGACGGGTTCAGAAGCCGCGCGTACACGTACGCGGAAGTGGCGCGCGCGGCGCGCGGGTTCGCCGCGGCGCTGCACGCGCGCGGCCTGCGCAAGGGCGACGCGGTCGTGTTCTGGAGCGAGAACCGGCCGGAATGGATCGCCGCCTTCTGGGGCTGCCTCCTCGGCGGCATCGTCGTCGTGCCGATCGATTTCCGATCGTCGCCGGATTTTCTGGCGCGCGTCATTCGCATCGTGCGCGCAAAGCTCGTCCTGGTCGGTCAGGATGTGCCGCCGCTCGCCCAGCCGATCGATGCGGCCGTCTCGAAGCTGCACGACTTCGACTGGCGTGACGGCGATCCGCCGGCGGTCGACATCGGCCGCGACGACGTGGCCGAGATCATCTTCACGTCGGGCGCGACGGCGGAGCCAAAAGGCGTCGTCATCACGCATCGGAACATCCTGGCCAACATCGTCCCCGTCGAAAAGGAGATCCTGAAGTATCGAAAGTACGCGAAACCGTTCGCGCCGCTGCGGTTTCTGAATCTCCTGCCGCTCAGCCACATGTTCGGACAGGCGATGGCGACCTTCATCCCGCCGATGCTGCCCGGCGAAGTGATCTTCATGCGCGGCTACAACCCCGCGGAGATCGTCGAGCAGATCCGCACACGGCGCGTATCGGTGCTCGTATCGGTGCCGAAGATTCTGGACGTCCTTCGCGAACACGTGACGCGCCTCGACGAACGCTTGAAGAACCTGCGCCCGACCGGCAGGCACTTCGCCCTCCGCTGGTGGATCTACCGCCGCATCCATCGCGCCGTCGGCCTGAAGTTCTGGGCCTTCGTCGTCGGCGCCGCGCCGCTCGATCCCGAACTGGAACAGTTCTGGAGCGAGCTCGGATTCGCCGTCGTGCAGGGCTACGGCCTGACGGAAACGGCACCGATCGTCACGCTCAATCATCCGTTCGCGATGCGCAAGGGATCGGTCGGCAAGCCGATTGCCGGCGTCGAGATGAAGATCGCGCCGGACGGCGAAATCCTGGTCCGAGGCGAGAACGTGACGCGCGGCTACTTCAACGCGCATGAGGAAACGGCGCACGCGTTCGAGGACGGCTGGTTCCACACCGGCGACGTCGGGGAGATTGCGCCTGACGGTCAGGTGTACATCCGCGGCCGCAAGAAGGAGATGATCGTCACCCCGGAAGGCCTCAACGTCTTTCCGGAAGACGTCGAACGCGTCCTCGACGAGATCCCGGGCGTGCGCGAGTCGGCGGTGGTCGGCGCGCCGGTCGGGGCGGGAGAGGCGAACGAACGCGTGCACGCCGTGCTCGTCCTGCAGCCGGGCGCGAACCCTGACGCGATCGTTCGGGAAGCGAACGCGAAGCTCGACGAGCACCAGAAGATCCGCCGCGCCGTGGTCTGGCCGGCGTCCGAGCTCCCGCGGACGGAAGGCACGCGGAAGCTCAAACGCGCCGCGATTCGCGAGTGGCTGAAGACCGGCGCGGCGCCGGCGGCCGCGGCGGCCGGCAGCGATCGCGTCGCGGCGCTGCTGGCGAAGTACGCCGGGCGATCGGACATCGCCGCCGGCACGACGATCGAGGAGCTCGGCCTGAGCTCGCTGGATCGGGTCGAGCTGATGGTCGCGCTCGAGGACGCGTTTCAGACGCGGATCGACGAGAGCGCGTTCTCCGACGCGCGCGACGTCGGACAGCTTCGCACGCTGGTCGCGGAGTCGGCGTCACGCGGCGCACCGCCCGTCGAACCGGTGGACTTCCCGGCCTGGAACCGGTCGTGGCCGGCGCGAGCGATCCGCCGCGTCAGTCTGCCGACCTGGATCCTGCCGCTGGCGAGGGTCTTTGCATGGATGCGGGTGGAAGGACGCGAGCGGCTCGCCGCGGTCGAGGGGCCGGTGATCTTCGCGGCGAACCATCAAAGCCACATGGACACGCCGGTGATCATGGCGGCGATGCCCGCGCGGTTCCGTTACCGCGTCGCACCGGCGATGGCCAAGGAATTCTTCAAGGCGCACTTCTATCCGGCACAGCACACGGCTCGCGAGCGGTTCACGAACGGCCTGAACTACTACCTGGCGGCGCTGTTCTTCAACGCGTTTCCCCTGCCGCAGCGCGAGGCCGGCGCGCGCCAGACGCTGCGCTATATCGGCGACGTCCTCGAGGAGGGCTTCTCGGTCCTGATCTTTCCCGAGGGCCGACGCTCGACGACCGGCGCGATCGACACGTTCCGGCCGGGGATCGGCATGATTGCCTCGCGGTTGAACGTGCCGGTCGTGCCCGTTCGCATCGACGGCCTCGATCGCGTCCTGCATCCGACGGCGCGGATGGCCCGTCCCGGCCGCGTCCGCGTGGCGTTCGGCGCGCCAATGCGTGTGACCGGCGATGATTACGAGGCAATCGCGAAGCAGGTCGAAAACGCCGTCCGCGCTTTATAATCCACCCGTAATATGGCATCATTATTGACTGAAGAAAGGAATCGACTAGCAGTTGAGCAAGGATGATCTGATTGACATGCAGGGCACAGTCGTGGCCGTGCACAGCGGCGGGCTCTACCGCGTGCAGTGCGATGCGGGCCACGAGGTTCTCGCCCAGCTCAGCGGCCGCATGCGCCGCTTCCGCATCAAGGTCGTGCCCGGAGATCGCGTGACCGTCGGCGTCTCGCCGTACGATCCCGTCCGCGGCATCATCACCTTCCGGGCCCGCTAGCACGAAGAACAGTTTGAATTCACACACAACCGATCGCAGTCAGTACCGCGGCCACGGACGCCGTCCGCAGCGCCCCTTCCGGCGCGGTGCGAAGAAACAATCACAGGTCCCGCAGTCACGACCGGCCGCTCAGGCCGCGCCCGGATTGCAGCCCGTCGCGGTCGACGCGACGCCGGTGCCGTACGCGTCGCTCGCGCTCGATCCGCGGCTGCAGGAAGGCATCCGCGATCTCGGCTTCGCCGACACGCGGCCCGTTCAGAGCGCCGTCATCCCGCTGGCGCTGGAGGGAACCGATCTCATCGCGTGCGCCGAGACCGGCACGGGCAAGACCGCCGCGTTCGTCGTCCCGACGCTCCAGAAACTGCTCGCGGATGGAGCGCGCCGCCTTCGCGCCGAAGACGCTTCGGCGAGCGACATCCCGAAATCCCGCGTGCTCGTCCTCGCGCCCACGCGCGAGCTGGCGGTCCAGATCGAAGACGAGATCCACGGCCTCGCGTACCACACGACGATCACGAGCGCCGCGATCTACGGCGGCGTCGAGATGGGACCGCAGGAGCGCGCGCTGAAGGCCAGCGTCGACATCATCGTCGCCACGCCCGGACGCCTGATCGATCACATGCGGCAGGAGAACGCCGACCTGTCGGGAATCGAGCTGCTCGTCCTCGACGAAGCGGACCGGATGATGGACATGGGCTTCTGGCCCGACGTGCGCCGCATCATCGCCGCCCTGCCCGGCGCCGACGCCGGGCGCCAGACCCTCCTCTTCTCGGCGACGATGCCGAACGAGGTGGTGAAGGACGCGCTGGAAATCACGCGCGACGCGAAGTACGTGCAGGTCGGCCAGCGCAGCGCGCCGCCGAAGAGCATCACGCACGTTGTCGAGCGGATGCCGGCGAACGAAAAACTGTCGTGGCTGATCGAGCATCTGCGTCAGCCCGAAGGACCGGTGCTCGTTTTCAGCCGCACGAAGATCGGCGCGGACAAGCTCGCACGAAGGCTCGCGTCCGCCGGCATCCGGTGTACGGCGCTGCACGCGGATCGCAGTCAGGATCAGCGCCGCATTGCCGTCGAAGGATTCAAGAGCGGGCGTTACAAGGTCCTCGTGGCGACTGACATCGCCGCGCGCGGCCTCGACATCGACGCGATTCACACCGTGATCAATTACGAAGTGCCAGACTCGCCCGATACGTACGTTCACCGCGTCGGCCGCACGGGACGCGCGGATGAGGTTGGACGCGCGATCACGCTCGTGGCGCCGGAGGAGCGGCGCGCGCTCGCGTATGTGGCGAACGCCGTTGGCCTTCGTCTAGAATGAGAAGTCGATGTCCGATTCAGTGACCGCGCCGTCCGTTCCCGGCATGCCGCCGTCGAACGAGACGCCCGCGGCGCCCGACGCGCCGAATCCCACACCCTCGCCCGCCTGGGCGAAGTTCAAGTCGTGCCGCTGGCGTCGTCCGCCGGAAGACGGCCCTGAGTGCTGCGGCCACCGCGACGTCCTGCCGATTGCCGGCACGAGCTTCAACCCGGACGCGTGGTGTCCGGACTGTTCGTTCTTCAAGCTGCGCCGCACGCCGAAGAAACGCTCGCCCGACGAGTATCGCTATTAGATCACGGTCCGCTTATTCCGAGAATTCCTTGGCGAGCTCGACCCACTCGCCCTGCGGCGCGAGCTGCCGGTAGGCGCGCCAGTGCGGCCGGGCCTCCTGCGACATGCCGAGCTTTTCGAAGGTGACCGCCAGATAGAAGTGCGCGTCGGCGTAGTAGGGATTCAGCCGGAGCGCCTCGCGGTAACAGGCCTGCGCCTCGGGAAAGCGGCCGAGGTCGTGATAGATGTTGCCGAGATTGAAATGCGCCTCGAAGAAATCAGACTCGAGGCCGATCGCGCGCTCGTATAGCGCCTGGGCCTCGACGAGCTCATCGCGCGTGTAGTGGACGTTGGCGAGATTGATCAGGGCGGCGACGAGATACGGGTCCAGCTCCAGCGCTTTACGATAAGCGGCCGCCGCGTCCTCGAGCCGCGACTCATCGCCATCGTCCAGCGCCGAGCCGATGCGAAAGTATTCTTCGGCCGTGTCGGTGTCGTGGACGCGCGCCGGCTTGACGTCCTTGACATCCGACGGCAGCTGGGCCGCGCGATTGGTCCGCCGGAGCGAGATGATCTTCGCCGGCGCGGCGTCGATTCGGAAGTCGAGCTCGAGCTGTCCCTGTCGCGCCGCCATCAGCGTGCGCACGATGCTGCGGAACGCGAGTCCCTGCTCGAGTCCCTCATTCGCCTGCCTGATGACCGGCAGATCGGGAAACGCGAAGAAGGTGTCCGCGTTGGTACGCAGCACCGGCCGCAGGATGCCGCACTTCACCAGATAGCGGAGATGATCCTCGCGCAGCGCACGGTAGCGAGCGAGCAGATCGCGCAGGGCATGGTACTGGCGCTTCAGCGCCTCGGGCGTCGGCACACCGGCGATGCGGCAGAAATCGTCCTCGCTGAGGATGCCGATCGCCGCGCTCTGCGTGTTCAACTCCTCCGCCCGTCGAATCTTGTTGCTCTTCGCCGCGGCTCCGCCGGTCGCAGACGCCGCAAATCCTTCCGCACCCACGACGAGCATCGTCGTCTTCGCCGTCACGTCGTCGGTCGTCTCGCCGCCGAGGCGTGAGACGAGCGCGCGCGCTTCTCTGCGGCCGAGGGAGCTGAGTTTTCCGGTGAAAACGACGAGGTGGCCCGTGAGTGGTCGATTGTCCGACGGATCCGGCATGCGCTGGGACAATTCGGCACTCAAGATGAAGGAGAATGATCGCGAAGTCAATGGAGAAGTTGCTGCTCGCGGGCGACATCGGCGGTACGAAGACGCTGCTCGGACTGTTCGAAGGCGCCGCCACGCGGCCGGCGCCGCGCGAGGTGCGCTCGTTCGGCACGCTCGACTTCAAGGAACTGACCGAGATGATCGCCGCGTTCTTCCACGAGCTCGGCGTCGACAGCGGACAGGTCCGGACGGCATGCTTCGGCGTCGCCGGCCCGGTGATCGACGAAGCCGCGACGCTCACGAACGTGCCGTGGCGGGTCGATGCCAGGCGCATCGCGCGGGAGGGCGGGTTCGCGCGCGTGCATCTGCTGAACGATCTGCAGGCGATGGCGTACTCGATCCCGGTCCTCATGCCGGCGGAAGTTCACGTGCTGCAGGAAGGACGCGCGGTGCCCGACGGCAACATCGCGATCATCGCGGCCGGGACGGGGCTCGGCGAGGGGCTGCTGAACAGCGTCGACGGCCGCCGTGTTCCGTCGCCGTCCGAAGGCGGCCACGCGGACTTCGCCGCGCGCACCGAGCGCGAGATGGCGCTCGTGCGCGATCTGACGCACCGGTACGGCCGCGCGGACGTCGAGCACGTGATCTCCGGCCGCGGCTTCATGAACATCTATCGCGTCTCGCACCGCGATCCGTGCATCGCCGTCACGGATCCGAACGACCCGGCGGCGCCGGCGAAGATTTCTTCCGCCGCGCTCGAGCAGCGCTGCGCCGGCTGCGTCGAAACGCTGGATCTGTTCGTCGAGGCGTACGGCGCCGAAGCGGGCAACCTCGCGCTGCGCACGGTCTCGACCGGCGGCGTGTTCGTCGGCGGCGGCATCGCGCCGAAAATTCTCCCGGCGATCAGCGCCGGGTCGTTCATGCGCGCGTTCCTCGCGAAGCCGCCGCTCGTCGCGATGCTGGCGGCGATGCCCGTGAAAGTGATTCTCAACGAACAGGCGGGGCTGCTCGGAGCTTCCGTGTTCGCGAACTCTATCTGACACGAACGCCAGCGAACGAACAGCCGCGACGTTGCACGAAAACTCGCCGCGCACCGCGCGGGTTTGATATATCCTCAGCGGCTGCATGATCTGGTTTTTCGATCGGAATGGCGAGCGCCTTCGTTACGAAATCCTGCGAGATCGCAACGGACGTTATCGGGTCGTGATCACGAACCCCGACGGCACGGAGTCGGTCGAAGAAGTCGACGAGCCCACCGCCCTCATCGAACGTTCCGTCCAGCTGATGAACTCGCTGCGAAGCGACGGCTGGAAAGTCGCCTGAGCTCCTGAATCTCCATCACGGCGACGAGCGCCATCGCGCCCCCGCGATCGTCCGCGCCCGTGACGGCCTGCCGGTCCAGATAGTACCGCCGCGTCGGTCCCGCTCCCGTGCCGGTGCAGATGTCGACGATCGTGCCGTCATCCTTCACGTGCGCCGCGAGGGCCTGCCACGCGCGGTCTACCGTCGACAGATAACTTCGATCGAGCCACCCGCGGCGAATGCCGCGCGCCATCGCCGTCATGAGCATCGCCGTCGCGCTCTCTTCGCGATACGCGCCCGGCTCGTCGATCACCTGGCGCCATGCGCCGTCGGGGGATTGATGGCGGCGAACGGCCGCCATCTGCCGGCGGTAGATGCCGAGCAGCTGCGCGCGTGCGGGATGACCATCGGGCAGGACCGCCAGTGCCTCGGTCAGGCCGAAGGCGGCGAACCCGTTGCCGCGGCCCCACGCGAACGGTCCGTCCGTCGCATGAATGAACACGCCGTCCGGTCGCTGAAGTCGGGCGGCGTAGTCGATCAGCAGCTGCGTCATCGCATCGAGAGCGTCGTGATGATCGGGCAGCGACCCGACGCGGGCGAGGATGGCCGACGCCATGAACATGTCGTCGGTCCAGCCCTGACCGTATTCGGCGATGCCGGTGGCCTTCCGCGCCGCGGCCAGTCGCGCACCCTCCAGCGCCAGCGGACGCGTTTCCTCGCCGAGCTCGGCGAACACCATCGTCCCCGCCACGGCGGTCAGCTGGATGCGATTGCCGAAGAGCGGCTGCGAACGCGACGCCCACGGCGCCGTCTGCTCCCGCACTTTCTGCTCCAGCGATCCGTCGCCGGTCGCGCGGCCGAGTCGAAGCGTGCTGATCCACGAGAGCGCCGGGATGTAGCTGATGCCCGGAGTCTCCGGATACCGGCGCGCGAGCAGACGTGCAATCTCCATCGGCGATCGGGCGGCTCGCTTCGCGATGGTCTCGTGCAGCGCCGACCAGCCTGGCGGCGCGTCCGCCATCAGCTTCGAAACGCGCGCAATCGCGTCGGCCGGAGTCACGACCTCCGAGCGAATGGACGTCAGCCCGGCGCTGCGGCCGTCGCCGCGGACCTCGACCACGATGTCGGGCGCCTGAAAGGTGACCCATCGCTCGAGCGACGCGGCGTCCGCGGCGTCGAAGGCGGCGGCGGGCACGGCGCTGAGGCGCCACCCGCGGCGAAGCGACGCCGGCGCGCGCGTCTTGAACCAGCGGACGACGTCGACGACTGCAGCAGCGCTTTCCTCATCGCCATCGAACCCGCCGAGGATCGCCACGCGCCGCGCGCGCGACGAGACATCGAACGCGCCGGTGTTTTCAATGGAAAGGATCGGATCGTCCGCCTTCGTCAGACCGGCCGCCGCGATCGTCCTGGGCTCGCCGGGCAACGCGGCCACCGCACGAAGCTGGGCCTCGACGGAGGCGCCGGTCAGGAACGCCGACAGCGCAAGGGCGATCAACATGGGCAACGAGAAAACGAGTCGCCGTTATCTTACGGCGATTGGTAATGGTGGACGCGATCGAGGAGGTCGACGGAGGGTTGGCCGGCGTCGGCGGCCACCCAGCCGACGAACTCCGCCGGCGGGCCGAAGATCACCACCACGTGCCCGTCGCGCGCCGTGGCGCGCTGCACGCCGCGGTTGACCACGAAGCCGCGCGCACCGCCGCGCACCAGGGCGGCGCTTCGCGCGATGATGCGCTTCGCGCCGGCGGACCGGATCGCCCGCGCCTCGCGCTGGCAGCGCGCGTACGTGCCGACGTCGCCCATCACGATCGCTTCGGGCAGCGACACCGGGACCGCGGGCGCGTCGCCGATCTCGACCGCCCAGAGCTGCCGGCGGATCGTCCTCACATCGGCCGCGTCGGTAATCTCCTCGTGGCGCAGGAACTCGGCCCACGCGCCGTCAGGCGTGTCCGCGAAGTAGTGCGCCGGGCCGTCGCTTTCTGCATGCCACCGGCCCGCCGGCTGGGTAGATGCCTCCCACAGAAACGGGTAGCGCGCGTCGACTTGACGAAATCCAATCATGTCGCCGACAGGAAGACGAGCTCGCCCGCCAGCTGCCGCACGCGCGACGGCCCCTCGTCGTCCGGGTCCCAATCGCCTCGGAGAAAAGCGATTGGCGCTTTTCCGTCCAGCCGTTCGCGCTTGCGATGAAACCAGCGGCGGATGCCGATGTCGTTGTAAGAGCCGGCCAGATCGCCCGCTGTCAGCGCGAGCCAATGCAAGCGCGCCGCCACCGCATCAGGCGTCTCGCGCTCGCCCGATTGATAGCGTTTGAGGCTCGACGCCGACACGTTCAGCAGCGCGGCGAGATCGTCGACGCCGAACACGCGGCCGACTCCTCCCCACTCGAACTTCGGTGCCGGCGAGGCTTCCAGCGCTGCGACCATCATTTCGAGCATGCCGGTGATCTCCTCCGCTGTCGGCGTCGTGACGTTCGTGAGCTGATCGGCAGCCGACGCGCCGATGCCGGCGCGGCGGACTCGGGCGGCCAGCTGCCGCGCCGCGTCGACATCCGCGCGGCGCACCGTCCCCGGCGCGAAGAGCCCCATCGCTTCGGCGCGCCGCGCGACTTCGAAAACCAGGCGCGCCACCGGAACGGAGGCTGGCCCGCCCGCGGACACATTTTGGGTTTGCGCCATATCCCGATTCTATTCCAAAGTAGACCCACGTGTCCAGTGGTGCCGGCCCGGCGCCGCGCGGCTGACGTGCTCTACAATTCATCGTCTGCGCTTTGCCGGCGGCGACCCGGGCGCGCCGAGAGAGGCCGAATGCGTATCGGAGTGTCCAGGGAAACCGCCGCGGGCGAGCAGCGTGTCGCGCTCGTGCCGGAATCGTGCCGCAAGCTCGCGCAGGCCGGCTACGAGATCGCGATCGAGTCGGGCGCCGGCAGCCTCGCGGGCTTTGCCGATGACGAGTACCGCCAGGCGGGCGCCGTCCTCGAGCCGGACGCGCGCACGCTTCTCGGCTCCGCCGATCTCGTCCTGAAGGTCGGCGCTCCGTCGACGAATCCCGAACGCGACGAAGTTCAATGGATGCGGCCGGGCGCGATTTACGTCGGCTCGCTGATGCCGCTGCGGAACCTCGAGGCCACGCGCGCGCTCGCGGCGCGCCGCATCACCGCGTTCGCCACCGACGCCATTCCGCGGACGACGAGGGCGCAGGCGATGGATACGTTGTCGTCGATGGCGAACATCGCCGGCTACAAAGGCGTCCTGCTGGCCGCCGTCGAGTTGAACCGGTACTTCCCGATGCTGATGACCGCCGCCGGCATGGTGCGGCCGGCGAAAGTGTTCGTGATCGGCGCCGGCGTCGCCGGCCTCCAGGCAATCGCCACGGCGAGACGTCTCGGCGCGAACGTCGTGGCCACCGACGTCCGGCCCGAGGTGAAAGAACAGATCGAAAGCGTCGGCGCGAAATATGTGGGCATCGAGCTGAAGGAAACCGCCGCGGCGGGCGGCGGCTACGCGAAGGAGCTGTCGGAGGAAGACCGGGCGCGGCAGCGGCAGCTGCTCGCCGAGGAATGCGCGCAGTCCGACGTGGTCATCACGACCGCGCTCATCGGCGGCGTCTTCGCCCCGTGCCTGATCACCGCGGGGATCGTCGCCACGATGAAGCCGGGGTCGGTGATCGTGGACCTCGGCGCGGACGGCGGCGGCAACTGCGAGCTGTCGAAGCCGGGCGAGACGGTGCGCACCGGCGGCGTCACGATCCTGGCTCCCCTCAACCTGCCGGCGACGATGCCGTTTCATGCGAGCCTGCTGTTCTCGCGCAATCTCACAGCGTTCGTGCTCGCGTTCACGAAGGACAAGCGCTTCCAGATCGATTTGAACGACGACATCCAGCGCGGTGCGCTCGTGACGCATGCCGGCGAGATCGCGCACGCGAAAGCCAGGGAAGCGCTGCATGCGGGACGAACATCGTGAACCCTGGCGAACCCTGGCGAACCCTGGCGAACCCAGCGAACCCAGCGAACCCAGCGAACTCAGCGAACCCAGCGAACCCAGCGAACCCAGCGAACCATTCACTATGACGACCGACTTCTGGCCGACTCTTTACGTGTTCGTCCTCGCGTCGTTCATCGGACTCGGGGTCATCCGCCGCGTCTCGCGGCTGCTGCACACGCCGCTCATGTCGCTGACCAACGCGATTTCCGCGATCGCGGTCGTCGGATCGATTCTCGTGACGGGCGGTGATTACCCGGTCCGCATCCGGGTGCTCGGCGCGATCGCGCTGTTCGCGTCGATGACGAACATCGTCAGCGGCTTCCTCATCACGGATCGCATGCTGCGCATGTTCAAGACCGGCGACAAGCGTTCCGGCGGCGATCGCGCATGACCGACTGGATGTACGCAATCAGCCAGCTCGGGTACCTCGTCGCCTCGGCGCTGTTCATCTTCGCCCTGCACTGGATGAACACGCCGGCGACGGCGCGCAAGGGCGTTTACGCCGGCATCGGCGGCACCGCGATCGCCATCATCGTGACGTGGGCCGAACCGTCGGTCGTTCATCACGCGTGGATCATCATCGCGATCGTCGCCGGGTTCGTCGTCGGCGTCCCGCTGTCGAGGGTCCCGCTCACGGCCGTCCCGCAGCGGACGGCGCTGTCGCACGCGTTCGGCGGCGCGGCGGCGGGCCTCGTCGGAACGGCCGAATACTACCTGCACCTGTCGGAGGGGCCGGCGCATCTCACGCCGTTTCGGATGACGGCGCTGCTCGCCGAGGTTCTGCTCGGTTATCTGACGCTGACGGGCAGTCTGATGGCGGCCGGCAAGCTGCAGGAAATCAAGTGGGTCCCGCAGCGGCCGGTCACATATCCCTTTCAGAACGTCATCAACTTCTCGCTGTTCGGCCTGGCGATCGTGCTCGGCGCGAGGCTCGCGCTCAATCCGGCCGCCCCGTGGGCGCCGGCGGTGTTCGCGGTCGTCATCGCGCTCTCGCTGCTCTTCGGCGTGCTGCTGATCATTCCGATCGGCGGCGCCGACATGCCGACCGTGATCGCGATCCTGAATTCGTACGCCGGTCTGTCGGCCGTCGCGATGGGGTTCGTGCTCGACAACAAGCTGCTCATCACGGCCGGCGCGCTCGACGGGTCCAGCGGTCTGATTCTCGCGATCATCATGTGCAAGGCGATGAACCGCTCGTTCACGAACGTCCTGTTCGGCGCGTTCGGACAGGTCGCGCACACGAAGGCCGCGGGCGAGGAGAAAGTCTACAAGTCCGAGACGATCGAGGGCGCCGCGCAGGTGCTCGAGCAGGCGAGCTTCGTCGTGATCATCCCCGGCTACGGCATGGCGGTCGCGCAGGCGCAGCACAAGGTTCGCGAGCTGTACGATCAGCTGAAGAAGCGCGGCATCACCGTGAAGTTCGCGATCCATCCGGTCGCCGGACGCATGCCCGGGCACATGAACGTGCTGCTGGCCGAAGCGGACATTCCGTACACGGACCTCGTGGAGATGGACGAAATCAACCCCGACATGCCGCAGGTCGACGTCGCCCTGGTCGTCGGCGCCAACGACGTCGTCAACCCGGCGGCGCGGACCGAGAAGACGAGCCCGATTTACGGCATGCCGATCATCGACGCGGACAAGGCGCGCGCCGTCTTCGCGATCAAGCGCAGCAAGAACCCGGGATTCGCCGGCATCGACAACGAGCTGTATTTTTCGGAACGCACCTGGATGCTGTTCGGCGACGCGAAAGCGGTGATTGGCGACCTCGTGAAGCAGTTCGCCGGCGGATCCGGGATGCACTAGACAATTCCTCGGTGTCCTCCGCGTCCTCCGTGGTGAAAGCGTTAGAATGGCGATCGACGATCGCGTCGGGCGGTGATGATTAGCCTCAACGGCGATCCGTACGAAATCGGCGGGCCGCTGACGCTCGCCGAGCTGCTCGCGCGCCTCGGCATCGACGCCCGCCGCGTCGCCGTCGAGCACAACCTCATCGTCGTCAAGCGCGCGGCGTTCGCCGACACCGTCGTGCGCGACGGCGACGCCGTCGAGATCGTCAACTTCGTCGGCGGTGGTTAGATGTCAGATCTAGGCCGGCGCCTTTTGGACCCGGCAGGGACGCCAGATGCAGGCCGGGTCCTTTTGGACCCGGCAGGGATTCGGAATGAACGCAGACACCTTTACGATCGCAGGAAAAACCTTTCAATCGCGGCTGATCGTCGGCACGGGCAAATACTCGTCGCTGCCGGTGATGGTCAAGGCGCACGAGGCCTCGGGCGCCGAGATGGTGACCGTTGCCGTGCGGCGCGTGAACATTTCGGATCGCACGAAGGAGAGCCTCCTCGACTACATCGACACGTCGAAGTACTTCCTGCTCCCCAACACGGCCGGCTGCTACACGGCTGACGAAGCGATCCGCACCGCCCGGCTGGGGCGCGAAGCGGGCCTCTCGAACTGGGTGAAGCTCGAAGTGATCGGCGACGAGCGGACGCTCTTCCCGGACAACGAGGCGCTCCTCGAAGCGACGCGGATCCTCGTTCGCGAGGACTTCGTCGTGCTGCCGTACACGAACGACGATCCGGTCGTGTGCCGCAAGCTCGAGGACGCCGGCGCGGCCGCGGTGATGCCGCTCGGCGCGCCGATCGGATCGGGCCTCGGCATTCAGAACACGAACAACATCCGGATCATCCGCCAGTTCGCGCGAATCCCCGTCATCGTGGACGCCGGCGTCGGGACGGCGTCGGACGCGGCGCTCGCGATGGAGCTCGGCGCCGACGCCGTGCTGATGAACACGGCGATTGCCGGCGCGCAGGATCCGGTGGCGATGGCCGAGTCGATGAAGCTCGCGGTGCGGGCGGGACGGCTGGCCTGTCTGGCGGGCCGCATTCCGCGAAAGATGTACGCGAGCGCGAGCAGCCCGGTCGAAGGGATGGTCGGCCGATAGTCGTGCCCGATCGAGACGACCTCGCCGCGCTGAAGGCGGAGCGGGATGCCGCCGATCGCGCGTACAACGAGGCGTTGACGCGGCTGGACGCCGCCATCCAGCAGCTCCCGCGCGGGTTTCCCCATCCGCCGCCGCTCCCGGACGAGCAGCAGATCACGCCGCTCAACACGCTGTGGAAGATCGATCTCGGAACCGCGCGCGGCGGCGTTCGAGGCCGCATCGCGTCGGCCGTGCGGCGAATCGTTGCGCCCCTCTTCGAGCAGCAGCAGGCGTTCAACTCGGCCGTCGTCGATCATCTGAATCGCAACGTTCCGGTGGGGCGAGCCACGCGCGAGTCGGTGGCGACGACGCTGACCGTCCTGCACGACACGCTCGCCGAGCTGATTCGTTTTCAGAGCCTCCTCGTCGTGTACCTCCAGCAGATTACGCCGTACGTCGACACGCGCGACCGCGACGTCGCCGGGCTCCTGCGCGGGCTCTCCGGCGCCATCGACGCGGTGGCCGAGGAGCTGATGAAGCGCTCCGAAGCGATGCTCGCGCGCGACCGCCGGCACGAGCTGCGCGTCGACGACGTGGAGACGCAGCTGGCGACGCTTCGAGTGCGCGTCGACGAGCTGTCGCGCGCGCTGCAGCGCCCGGCGGCGGCGCCGGCGGGCGCGTCCGGCGCGGCTGCCGCGCGCGACCGTGACTGACTACCGCCCCGCGGCCGTCTGGCGATCGCTTCTCCTCCGGCTGACGGTCGCCGCGATCCCGGCGTGGGTCACAATCGCGGTGCTCGTCTTCTCGACGCCGTGGCGCGTCAAGCTCCTCGTCGGCGCCGTGTGCGTCACCACGCTCGTCTCGCCGTCGAGCGGACTGCTCGCCGCCGCGGCGCTCGCGCCGCTCGGTCAGCTGCTCTCGGCGCTGATGGGCGTGGAGGCCTTCCGGCTGAGCGAAGCGGTCGTCGTCGCGTTCCTCGTGAGCTGGCTGCTGCGCGCCGAGGAGGATAGGCCCGGCCCGCGCGTGCCGGGCATCATCGGCTGGCTGCTCGTTACGACGATTGTGGCGTCGATCGCGTCGCAGACGTGGCAGCTCGGCCAGACGCGGCCGTACCGCGGCGAGCTGACGGACACGTTCGAGTTCCTCTTCTACGGCTACTTCCTCGTCGCCGATCGCGTCGGCTTCATCGCCGGCGCGCGCCTTCTCGAAGGCCTGGCGCTGACGGTCGCGACCGTCGCGCTCGTGCGCCAGCGTCCACGGCTCGCCTCGCAGCTGCCGATTGTGCTCGTCGGGTCGGCGGTCGTGGCGGCGATGTCGAGCGTGCTGCTGTGGTACGGCATCGCGCCGGGCGCCATGCTCGCGCGCTACGCCCGCATCGGCTACCGCGTCAGCGCGCACGTCCCTGACATCAACGCGGCGGGCAGCTACTTCGCGATGGTGGTCTGCCTCGCCGCCGGGGCCGCGCTCCGCGCACGCGGACAGCGCCGCGTGCTGTGGCTGCTCGGCGCCGCCGCCGTGGCGATCGGATTGTGGCTGTCGGCATCACGATCGGCGATCGGCGTCGTCGCGATCGCGCTGCCGATCGGCGCGGCGTGGCTGGTCGTTGGACGCTGGAAGCCGCCGGCACGGCGGTCGGCAGTCGTCGTCCTGCTCGTCGGCGCCGTCGCGGCCGGCGCCGTTCGAACGCGGCTGCTCGAGATGAACCGCGAGTACCGCGGCATCGGCTACCGGCAGCAGTTCAACGCGGCGAGCCTGCGCATGATTACGGCGAGCCCGGTGTTCGGCGTCGGCGTCGGCCAGTACTACCGGATGTCGACGCTGTTCCTGTCGCCGCAGCCTTCGTTCGCGTACGGGTTCGAGAACGCGCACAACTACTTTCTGCAGATTGCGGGCGAGCTGGGGCTCGTCGGGCTCTCGCTGTTCGTTGCCTGGCTCGCGGCGGGAGGCGTCGCCGCGGCCCGCGCGCTCGCGCGATCACCGGGAGACGTGCGGCTGCTCGGCGCCGCGGCCGGCGTCGCCGCGCTCGGCGCGACGTGCCTCACCGGCCACCCGCTGCTCCTCGACGAGGTGTCGTACCCGTTCTGGATTCAGTACGGGCTCGTCATCGCGCTTGCGGGATCCGTGCTGCGGAATTCCCAACCGACCGAGGCGGCCGCCAAAGCGGTGCCATCCACGCCACGGGCGTGGTCGCTCGCGGCCGCGACGGCGGCCGCGATCATTCTGGCCGCGGCGCCGGTCAGCGCGCGCGTGTCGGCGCCGCCGCCGCCGTCGGCGGCGGTCGACGGATTTTACGAGTGGGAAACGGCGGAGGACGGAACGAAGTTCAGGTGGAGCGGCCAGTACGCGAGCGTGTTCGTGCCGGCGAATGCCACGCGCGTCTTCCTTCCCGTCCGGATGCCGGCGAATATTCCGGGCGTGTCGCCGATCGGCGTCGAAGTGGCCGCCGTCGGCGTCGGCCGTGGACGGACGTTCGTGGGCGACGCGTGGGTGGATCTCAACATCCAGATGCCCGATGTGGTGCCGCCGACGCGATACAAGCGGATCGACGTGCGCGTCGATCGCACGTGGCAGCCCGCGATCTACCTGCCGGGCGGCTCGGACATGCGATCGGTCGGCATCCAGGTCGGCGAGCCGAAGCTCCTGTTCGAGTATTAGGGCGGACGCGCAGGTCCGCCCCTACGGCTCCCGCACGACCCTCCACCACGTGAGGGCGAGAGCCTCGCGCGTCGGCCGCGTGCGCGTCACAAGCGTGAGCACCCAGCCGACGGCGACCGTCGCCGCGAGTCCGAACGTCGACGGCCACATGAAGCCGATCGTGCTGTGATAGGCGACGAGGTAGCTGACCAGCGTACCGAGGACGCCGCCGATCAGCGCCGGCCACGCGGTGGCGCGCATGCTGAACATCGCGAGCAGATAGATGCCGAACAGCGGACCGGCGAAGGCGTTCACCAGCTTGTTGGCGATCTCGAGCAGCGTGCCGATGCGGGAGACGTTCGTGGCCAGCAGCGTCCCGGCGCCGCCGAACGCCACCGTCGCCATGCGCGACACGCGAACCTGCGCGTCACCGTTCACGGGGTCGGCGCGGCGCACGGGCCCGTGCAGGAGCCGGTTGTAGATGTCGATGACGAGGACGGATGTGCACGAGTTGATCGCCGAGTCGATGCTCGACAGCGAGGCGGCGAGAATTGCGGCGATCACAAGACCGACGGCGCCGACCGGAAAAACCTGGGCCATGAAGTACGGGAGGACCTTGTCCGGCGCGAGATCGGCTGGCGCCGGATGATGGATGAAGTACGCCAGGAGGGCGAGACCGACGAACGACAGCCCGAACATCCACAGCGCGTCGCCCGCGGCGTTGACGATGAAGGCGCGGCGGGAGTCGGCGAGCGACTTCGTGGTCTGAAAGCGCTGCACCATCACCTGATCGCTCGTGTATCCCGCCATCCGGCCGAACACGATCGCGCACAGGATCGCGATCACGTTGACGGGCTGCTCGAAGAACAGCCGCGCACGATCGACCGTCCCGAGCGATCCTGACGCGTTCAGCGGCGCGGACAGCGTCGTCTTGCCGGCGGCCGCGGCCGCGGTCCAGATCTCGGAGAAACCGCCCGGCACGCTCTTCAACGCAATCCAGACGGTCGCGGCCAGGCCGCCGAACATGATGCAGAACTGCACCACGTCGTTCCAGATCACCGCCTGAATGCCACCGAGCATCGTGTACGTCGTGACGAGCACGCCGACGACGAGAATCATCGCGGTCAGATCGATCTGCCCGCCGGTCGCGGCGTTGATCGCGAGGCACGGCACGTAGATCGCCGTCGCCATCCAGCCGAGCCGCCAGACGATGAAGATCGCCGCCGCGAGCAACCGGACACGCACGTCGAACCGCGCTTCGAGGAACTCATATGCGGTGTACACGCCGAGCTTGCGATAGAAGGGCAGCGTCACGCGGGAGACCCACGGATAGAGGAAGAGCCACGACGACGTGCCGACGAGGAGGATGAGGCCGTACTTGATGGTCGAGGCCGGCTGCATCAGGTAGTCGATGCCGCTGTTGAGCGCCGCCATCAGCGACAGGCCCACCGGCAGCCACGACATCGACTGGTGCGCGAGAAAATAGGAGTCGAGGCTGCGCTGGCGCCGCGAGAAATAGACGCCGATCGCCGCGAGCGCCGTCAGATACGCGACGACAATGGTGGCGTCGAGTGGATGAACAGACGTGTTCATGGCCGGGGTTGTACTACAATCGGCGGCTGCGGGCGTCTAATCAGGAAGGGGTGCGAGTACGGACCTTCGCAATACCGACCCGCCGTCACCGTGGGACGACGAGCTCCGCAAGACGCCAGAGCATGCGCCGTCCGAGACGTCTTCGGCGACGCCTTCGCGGGCACTGTTCGTCATCGCGGCCCTCGTCGCCCTTGCGGCGCTCATCGCTGTGTATATGGTCTTTGGCCGCCGGGCGTCACGTCCGAGCGCGGTCAATGCGCCTACATCCGCTCCGGCCAGTGCGTCGTCCCGGCCGCTTGGCGGTGACGCCGAGCCGATCGTCCTGCCGCCGCTGGCCGAGACCGATCCGGTGGTCAGGGAGCTTGTCCGAAGGCTGACGTCGCATCCCCGGCTGACGGCATGGCTCGCCACCGACGGACTCATCCGCAACTTCACGGTTGTCGTGTCGAACGTCGCGAACGGGCACAAGTTCGCGACGCTGCTGCGCCCGCTCCGGCCCCCGTCGCGCTTCCTGATCGTGGACCGCAGTAATGAGCTGCTCGTCGATCCGCGGAGCTACGAGCGCTACACCGGCGTCGCGGAAGGCGTGGCGGCAATCGATCCGCAGGGAAGCGCGCGGCTGTATGCGACGCTCAAGCCGAGGATCGAGGAAGCGTACCGCGAACTGGGCGAACCAGAGCCCTCGTTCGACCGAACGCTCGAGCGCGCGCTCGTGCTGCTCCTCGAAACGCCGACACCCACGGGCGCGGTCCGCGTGAAACCGCAAGGCGGGACCGCATATGCCTTTGTGGACGAACGATTGGAAGCGTTGACCCCCGCGCAGAAGCTGCTGCTGCGGATGGGACCGCAGAACGCGCAGATGATCCAGGGGAAGCTGCGCGACGTCGCGCTGGCGCTCGGCGTGCCGGCGAGCCGTCTTCCCGCGCCCACTTCCCGATCGCGCTGACCAGGAACGTTGAACCGCCGGGCCTCAACTTCGATCCTGACCTTTCTCTGGGGCCTGCTCGCGGCCGGCGCGCTTGTGTGGCCCGATCGCGTCGTGGGACCGTTCGACGGCGTGCCGCTCGATCGCACGGCTGAAGCGCTCCTCATCGGTCTGCTCTTCCCCGTCCTCTGGTGGTTTCATCCGCGCTTCCTCCAGACGCGCCTCGCCCGCGCGCTGATCGTCGCGCTCGCCGCGTGGAAGCTCTGTTCGATGCTGACGTTCACGCAGCAGGGCTGGTGCGTCCGGTTCGAGCCGCAGGAACCGTACGTGTGGGACCAGACCGGTGCGCCGCACGCGTGGGATGTGCGCGCTGACTGGCGGACGCCCGACCCGCACTGTTCCGCCGTCATGAGCCGGGCGTACGGGTCGTTCGAGCAGTTTCCCGCGTGGTTCTTCAATCTGCCGCCGCCGAACAACAACTGGCCGGGGCCGAAGGACCGGCCGCCGGGCGCGACGACGAGAATGGCCGTGCGCGGATGCATCCACGCGCGTGCACCGGGGAGGCTGCAGTTCGACCGCACGCCCGAAGTCGCCGCGAAGATCAGCGTCGACGGCGGACCGGACGTGGAGTCGATGGCGATCGATGCCGGAACGCACCTCGTCGCTGTCGACGCGGTCCTGACAGGAGATCGATGGCGCTTCGTCCCGCTGTGGAACGGCGCCGACCTCTGGAAGCAGTCGGCGCTGACCGCCACAACGAGGCGACCGGCGGCCGTCGACGTCCGGCTCGGCT
>Ga0114129_10000381_pt1 | contig 51467 bp, 49 predicted proteins | sample RhiMetdeltSRZDD1_FD_80071 | JGI IMG/M metagenome (GOLD analysis project Ga0114129, IMG submission 80071) | Populus rhizosphere microbial communities from Tennessee, USA - Rhizosphere MetaG P. deltoides SRZDD1 (version 2) (version 2) | ecosystem: Host-associated > Plants > Roots > Rhizosphere >...
CGATTGGATTAGCACTCGCCCTGGTTGACTGCTAACACTGTAGAACAGGGCCGAAAACCCTGTCAAGGCGACCGCTCGGTCGGTCGGCTGGGTTTCCGCGGTCTCTGCGCATGCTTCCGTCGCGATGTGGTCTTACCCGAACGCTTGGCCGCGTAGAGCATGCCATCGGTGGCCGCGAGGCCTGCTCGGCGGTCCGGCCAGTGCGCACGCGTACGTCGTCGGCACCGCTACGGAACGGCGCGTACGGACCGATCGCCGTATCGACGTTGTGGAGCGCTCTGTCGGTTAACTTTCGCCGAGTGCGAAAGTGGAAGACCCTCGCGCGCCGCGTGCTGCTCAGCCGACTGCCGTGGATGGAAGTCGGCGACGAGAGGATCGAGCTGCCCGACGGCCGTGTCATCGACGGGTTCCTGTGGGTGAAGACGCGCGAGTTCGCGATCGTGGCTGCGATCACGCCGGACGGCCAGGTGGTCCTCGAACGCTCGTACAAACATGGCCCGCGGCGCGTAGCCGTGGCGCTCCCCGCCGGCTACCTCGAGGACGGTGAGTCCCCTCTGGAAACCGCGCGGCGCGAGCTGCTCGAGGAGACCGGGTACCAGGCGGACGAATGGAAGAGCCTCGGGAGCTTCACCGTGGACGGCAACTACGGCGTAAGCGTCGAGCACGCGTTCCTCGCCACGAACGCGCGGCGCACGCGCGATCCAGGCGGCGTTGGCCACGACGATCTGGAAGAGATCGAGCTGTTCACGCTTCCACTGAGCGAGGCGGTCGCGCTGATCGAGCGCGGTGAGGTCGCGCAGCTCTCGAGTGCGGCCGCGCTCGCGCTTGCCGCCGTGGCGGTGACTACCGCTCGCTGAGGCGCGCCGACCCGGCCATGACGGCCGGCTGACGCGCGGCTGCGTCGCGGCGCTCGTCCTCGATCATCGCGATGAAGGCGTCGACCGCGACCTCACGCCACTGCGTCCCGCGGCAGCGCAGCAGCTCCGCCCGCACCTGCTCCCAGGCCATGCCTCGGTGATAGGGCCGGTCGCTGGTCATCGCGTCGTAGGTGTCCGCGACGGAGATGACCGAGACCTCGAGCGGCAGCTCGTCGCCCTGCAGGCCGCGCGGATACCCCTTGCCGTCGTGACGCTCGTGATGCGCGAGCACCAGCTCGGCGCCCTCCCAGAACTCCGGCAGACGGCGCAGCAGACGGTGCCCGATCTCGACGTGACGCCGCATCTCCGCCTGCTCGTTCGGGTCGAGCGGCCCGGCCTTGAGGAGCACGAGGTCATTCGTTCCGATCTTCCCGATGTCGTGCACGCGAGCCGCGTCGCGGATGAGCTCGACCTGCGAGTACTGCAGCTTCAAGCGGCGCGCGAGGCGTTCGGCGAGCGCGGCGACGCGCTGCGAATGGCCGTGCGTGTACGGGTCGCGCAGGTCGATGAGGTCCGCGAGCTCGAGGATCGCGGCACGTGTCTGCTCGCGGACGCGCGCGCTGTCGCGGAGCGTGATGAGCATCGCGACCATCGGCACGGCGAAGAGCACCAGCGCGAGCGGCTGACCCTCGGCGGAGACAGCAGCGATCGCACCGAGCAGGTAGAGGCCGGTCATCTGCGCGAGGTCGCGCCGGTGGAGCGTCCAGAACGACGCGAAGAGACGGCGTTTCATCTGCAGCGCGACCGCGACCTCCACCAGGCCGGTCTGAGTGAGGTAGCGCGCGGCGCCGGCCACGATGATCGGCACTGGCTGCGACAGCATCGGGCGGGCGCCATCAGCGAGCGCGAGGTAGGCGACCGCCGCCGCGCCGGTCGCGAGTGCGGAGACCGCCGCGCTGAACGCGCGGTTGTACCAGGGCATCCGCGCGCTCCGCAGATGGAGGCCAAGGAGAGCACTGACGACGGCGACCAGCATCGAGACGAACGGACCGAGAAGCAGGGCCGCGGCGAACAGCGGCGTGTCGTCAACGGTGAGCTTGACCTTCAGCGATAGGTGAACGGGCCAGATCTGCGCGACGGTGGCGAGGCTGAGAAGGATCGCGATGACGAGCAGCTCCTCGGTCTCGCCGCGTGGCGCGAGCGATGCGAGCGCCCCCGTCAGCGCGCCCGCGACGATCACGCCGAAGATGTACGTCCGCAGCTGCCAGCGAAGACGCGACATTACGGGAGCAGCAGCTGGTAGTCGGCGACCGTTACCTGGTTCGACTTCCCCTTCACCGTGGTGGTGAGGAACAGCCCCGTGCCGGTGACGCGTGTCATCGTTTCGAAAGATCGCGTGGCCCTCATGGTGACGCGCACCACGACCGGAAGACCGAGCAGACCCCACCAGCGCGGCAATGACCTCACGACCTTGGCCTCGAGCGGCACCCTGCCGGAGATCGTGACGACGGCGGCGATCGCGTTGTCCGGCACGTGCAGCTCGAAGACGACGGGTCCGGTGATGCTGGAGACGTACTCCGCGGGGAACGACGTCGTCACGTCGACGATGTTCCCGTTGACGACGAAGATCGGGTCCTCGGAACACCATTCGACGCCGGCATCGGCCTGTCCCGCGGACACGGTGCTGATGAGCAGCGCGAAGACAAAGCAGTACACGAGACGACGCATTGCTTTCTCCACCCCATCCGACCTACCCCACCGGTACTTTGGTCAGTGGATGTGAGTCTCCACGTGCATGCGCCGTCGTGGTGTCGCCGCCGTGACAGAAAACCTCAAAGGAAAGTAAACGTGCTAGTGCTTGATGAGAGAAAGAGGATCGATGAGCTCGCCGTCACGCCAGACCACGAAGTGCACGTGCGGTCCGGTCGTCATGCCGGTCATGCCGATCGCTCCGATGATCTGGCCCTGTTGCACTTCGTCGCCGGCTTTGACGCGCGGCGGCGCGACATTGTCGTCAAGGTGCGCGTATAGCGACACGAGACCACCGACGTGTGCGATCAACACGACCATCGCCCCGTCGGGAAGACGGCCGGCCCATACAACGCGGCCGGGCGCGGCGGCGGCGACCGGCGAATACATCGCGGTCGCGATATCGATGCCCTCGTGAAAGTTCGGGTAGTACTGGCCGCGCCACGTGCGTGCGGGCTCGAACCAGAACGGCGTCGGTCCGAACTCCTGTGTGACCTCGCCACGCACGGGGATGATCCATCCGCTGCTCGCCGGGGCGATCGCCGCGTATGGCGCAAGGGCGACCGCGTGGGCCTCCAGCTCGACGTGCTGCTGCTTCAGCTCCACGCGCAGCGTGCGCATCTGCTCGGCGGCTTCGCGGGTCGCGGCGGAGATCGTCGTGTCGGAGAGGATCCGCGGGGATGCCGAAAGCCGGAGCGCTTCACGCTCAAGTCGGTCGCGCACCGCGCTGGGTTTCGCCGTCAGCGCGGTGAGCGTGCTGATCTGGGCCGCGGTGGCGTTCCGCGCAGCGGCGACGTCGCGCGCCTGCTGCTGCAGGGCGGTCATATCGCGGGCGGAGTCCTTGGCGTAGCTGATGACTTCCTCGTAGTTGGCGCCGGTCGGTGCCGCGCGGCCCCCGCGAGGCGCTGGGGCTGCGCGCGGCGGGTCGTCAGCGAGCGCGGGCGCCGCCATCCCGAGGAACACCAGGACGACGGCGCCCGCGATCGCGGCTGCCCAAAAAGGGCGTTGAACCAGCTTCTTCCCCACCGCCGACAAGCCTGCGTGCGAAGGGCGGTACACCGGCGACATGACCCGTGCACGGCCGAGACGATCATCACCCGCATGATCGTCTTGCTATCAAGCGAGCGAATGCGCAGGCAATGACGGATCGTCGCTCCGGGCCCGTGCGCTAATGGGTCGAAGTTTCAGGCCGTGTTCCGATTCGCGCGATCCGTTGATACGGGCCCGCCACCGAAGTCGCTCGCTCGCTCGACGCGCATTGAGTGGCTCCGGGCCCGTCGGGAGGCCCCGGCCGCTTACGCGCGGCGCTTCGGCAGCCGCCGGACCCAATACTCCCACGCGCGCTCTCCCGCATTGCCGCGCAGCATCGCCGCGGCGCGCTGCGTCTCGCCGGAACTGAGCGAGCGGACCTCGCCAAGCCGCAGCGCAGCGGCGAGCAGCGTCGCGTTCCGCTCGAGGTAGATCGCCGCGAACACGACCGCGCGCACGTCCGCGCCCGTGACCACGCAGCCGTGGCCGCGCATGAGGACAACGGTCCGCGTGCCGAGCGTCGCGACGAGATCGTCGCCCTGCGCGGCATCGCGCACGAGCAGATCCGTGTCGCCGAAGCGCCTCGCGATATCCCACACGGGGATCTCGTCGCCGATGACCGACCCCATGTGATAGATCGGCCGCAGCGGGACACCGGTCACGCCGAACGGGATGATCGAGGGCGCATGCGAGTGCACGACCGCGCCCGCGTCGGAGCGACGGCGATACACCGCGGCGTGGATCGCGACCTCTTCGTAGGGACGGCGCTCGGCGCCGGCGACGCGCGCGCCACTGGGGTCGAGCACCTGGAGGTCGTCGGCCTCCACCAGCTCGGGCGCGCGCGTGTGCGAGATGAGGAATCGCTCCGGAGCAGTGGGGTGCCGGGCGCTCACATGACCGAATGCGTCGAGGACGCCCTCGTTGGACAGGATGTGGTTCGCGAGGACGAGGTCTTCGACGAGCTGACGCGGCGCGAGATCGGTCACCTGCGTGTCCGGCCCGGCGCCGGGAGGCGGTAGCCGAGCTGCTCCAGCCACGCGAGCGTGCTGCCGGTCACGACGACGCTCGCGCGCGGCAGATCGCGCGCACGCCGGATCCCGGCGAGGAAGATCGCGGTCCGAAGCTCGAGCTCGAACGCCGTGATCCACTCGAGCACCGCGTCCTCGCCCTTCAATGCGGCCTGCAGGAGCGGCCGTCCCACGCCCACGACCGCCGCGCCGAGGGCGAGCGCCTTGGCGGCATCGAGCCCGCTTCGGACGCCGCCGGTCGCGATCACCGGCAGACCGGAGCCCGCGGCCCCGACCACGGCGACCGCGGTCGGCAGACCCCAATCGCGGAACCGCTCTCCGAGGTTCATGCGCGGCGTGTCGCCCTGCGCCTTCGCGCGGAGCGACTCGATGGCGGCGAACGACGTTCCGCCGACGCCGCCGACGTCGATCGCTTTCACGCCGAGGCGGCGCAGGCGACGCGCGACGTCGCGACTGATGCCCGCGCCGGTCTCTTTGGCGATGACCGGCACCGGCGAGCGGCGCGTGAGCCTGCGCACCGCGGCATCGGACCCCTTCGCGCGCGTCTGACCTTCGGGCTGGACCGACTCCTCGAGATAGTTGAGGTGCAGCGCGAGGGCGTCGGCCTTCACCATGCGCACGATGCTCGCGACGTCCTTTACCGCGAGCGCGGCGCCGCGGTCCTGTTTCACGAGCTGCGAGATCCCGACGTTGGCAATGACGAAGGCGTGCGGCGCGCTCTCGCGCACGACCGAGTAGGTCGATGCGAGCGAGGGGTCGCGCAGCGCGGCGCGCTGGCTGCCCACGCCGATCGCGACGCCGGTGCGCTCCGCCACCCGCCCAAGTAGCTCGTTCACCGCGATGGCGCGGCCGTGACCGCCGGTCATCCCCGAGATGACGAGCGGAAGACGGAGCGTGTGACCGAGAAAGCGCGTGCCGATGTCGATGTCCTTCGCATCGACCGATGGGAGCGCGTCGTGAACGAGGTGCACGTCCTCCCAACCGGCGCTGGATCTCGTCTCGACGTCGCCCTCGGCGGCGAGCTGGAGATGCTCGCCCTTACGCCGGGCGATCTCCTCCGCTTCTGTCACTCCGCTGTTCTAAGCGAAGACGCCGTCGGCCGCGAGTCGCCAAGCGTCTTGGGCAACTACTCTGGTTGGCTCGTGAAGCCAAACCACCCAAACCGGTGCTGATGCGTCCGACCTTTCCGCCCGCGCTTCGCCATGGTGACTTCAGGCTCTTCGGGTTGGGCTACTCCATCTCGTCGATGGGAAGTCAGTTCACGCAGCTCGCGATGGCGTGGCAGATGTACGAGCTCACGAACTCTCCGCTCCAGGTCGGACTCCTAGGTCTCGCGCGGTTCGTGCCGCAAGCGTCCCTGGGCCTCGTAGGCGGTGTGCTCGCCGATGCGCTCGACCGCCGTCGCTTGCTCATTGGAACGCAGATCGGTCAGTTCACCGTCTCGGCGATATTGGTCGTCATCACACTGACCGGCGCGGTCACGCCGGTGATCCTCTACCTCGGCGTCGCGGCACTTGCGTTGTTCTCCGCTCTCGACAACCCGACACGCGTCTCCGTCGTGCCGAACCTGGTCCCGCCCCAGCACCTTGCAAGCGGCATGGCGGTTATGAACCTCTCGACGAAGACGGGATCGGTCCTCGGCCCACCGATCGCGGGCCTCGCGATCCTGATCGGAGGACCCGCGTTGTGTTACGCGGCCGACGCGGCCTCTTGGCTGGCGTTGCTCGTGGCTCTGCTGCTGCTCAAGGGCAACACGCAGACGGTCCGAGCGCGAGGCTCCCTCTCTCTGCGATCCATCGGCCCTGGGATCCGATACGTCCGCGCGCGACCCGTGATCCTCTCAGTCCTCTTCCTCGACTTCGGCGCTCAGCTCCTTGGCACCAATCGCGCGCTCCTGCCTGTCTATGCGCGGGACATTCTCGACGTCGGGGCGCCCGGGCTCGGACTGCTATACGCCGCCTCCTCGCTCGGCGCGGTCCTGGCCGGCACGACCATCAGCGTTCGAACCCCGATGCGCCGCATGGGAATGCTCGTCCTGGTCGGGGTCGCGATCTTCGCGTTGAGCTCGGCTGTGTTTGCCCTCTCGCGGGTCTTCTGGCTGTCGGTGCTCATGATGGCCGCCGCGGGCGCGGGCAACTCCCTTAGCACCATCCTTCGCGGAACGATCACGCAGCTCGACACTCCGGACGGGCTGCGCGGGCGAGTCGCGTCCATCGGGAATCTCTTCACGAGCTCCGGTCCACGGCTCGGTCAAGCGCAGTCGGGAGCGCTCGCGGAGCTTGCCGGTGTACCAGTGGCCGCGTTCGCCGGCGCGCTCGCGACCCTGGGACTGATCGGCGTGATCGGAGTCGTCTCGCCACTGCGCGCCTACGAGGCGCCGGACACGCGTGATCGTCGCGTCGTTGTCACACCGGGGAGCTCGACTCAAGTCTGACCGGCTACAGTTCGGTGAGCGTATCTGGGGAAGGAAGACATAGTCATGCTGGTCGTCGAGGGCCTGCGCAAGACGTTCACGATGGATCGCGGTGGGGTCCGCGCGGTGCAGGGCGTCAGCCTCACCGTCGAGGAGGGCCGCTTCTACACGATCCTCGGCCCCTCTGGATGCGGAAAGACCACGACGCTCCGGTGCGTCGCGGGCCTGGAGCGACCCGAGGGCGGCAGCATCCGCATCGGCGACAGGGTAGTCTCGGGGAACGGACACTTCGTCCCGACCAGCGAGCGCGGCATCGGCATGGTGTTCCAGTCGTACGCCATCTGGCCGCACCTGAGCGTCTTCCAGAACGCGGCCTTTCCCCTGGAGGCGATGAAGCCACGGCCATCGAAGCAGCAGATCAAGCTGGCGGTAGAGGAAGCGCTCGCACTCGTTGGTCTGGAGGGTCTCGAGTCCCGGCCGGCGCCGCAGCTATCCGGCGGGCAGCAGCAGCGGCTCGCACTTGCCCGCGCGCTGGTCCGGCGCCCGAGCCTCTTGCTACTGGACGAGCCGCTTTCGAACCTCGATGCGAAGCTGCGTGAGCGCATGCGGATCGAGCTGCGCTCGCTCCAGCGCAAGCTTTCGATCACCACCCTGTACGTGACCCACGATCAAGGCGAGGCGCTCTTTCTGTCGCACCGTATCGCCGTCATGCAAGACGGACAGATCGTCCAAGAGGGCGGTCCGCGGGAAATCTACCGGGAGCCGGCGTCTGGTTTCGCGGCGGACTTCGTCGGAAGTGCGACGTTCCTCGCCGGCGAAGTCATCGAGGGCGGTATCAGCGCCCTCGGCGGCACGGTGCAGTGCGCAGTGCCGAGCGACTTGAAGCTGGGCGAGAAGGGACTCCTGGTGCTGCGGCCAGAGAACGTGTACGTGCGCTCGGTCGCAGAAGGTAGACCGAACGAGTTCCAGGGAACGCTGGAGATCGCTGCGTTCCTCGGCGACCACCTCGACTGCATCGTCTCGATCGGCGAGACCCTGGTGCGTGCCCGCGCGCATCCATCCGTCGCCCTGCAGCGGAGCCAGACCGTCTGGGTCGAGTTCCCGATAGAGCACAGCATCGCGATGCGCGACGACGGCTGGCGACCACGCGCCCTCCAGCGGACCTTCGAGGAAGACGAGGCCTAATCGCTCCGAGTGGCCCTTGCGGGGCGCCGCGCGAACCGCAAGGATGCGCTTGATGACAGATTTGCAGCTCAGCTTCGCGGCGGCGCTCAACGAACGGACCGCGGCGCTCTTCGACGGAACCGTTCGGCCCGAGGGCATCGAGCTCATCGGAACGCGGTCGGACCCCTCGGAAACGTTCTGGCGGCAGCTGCGATTCCAGGAGTTCGCGGTCACCGAGATGTCGTTGTCGTCTTACCTCATCGCGAAGAACCGCGGAATGGACATGATCGCCATCCCGGTGTTCCCCTCCCGCCGCTTCCCGTACACGCAGCTTTACACGCACGTAGCCGCGGGCATCGAGGCTCCCGCGGATCTGGTGGGCAAGCGGATCGGGGTCGGCGAGTATCAGCAGACGGCCGCGGTGTGGACGCGTGCCACCCTGGAGCATGACTTCGGCGTGTCTCAGTACGACGTCCACTGGTACATGGAGCGCGCCGAAAGTCTGAGCCACGGCGGCGCGACCGGATTCGTGCCTCCCGATCGGATCTCGTTCCAGCGCATCCCAGAGGAGAAAAGCCTCGCGTCGATGCTGCTGGCGAACGAGATCGACGCGGCACCGCTTCACCGCGCGCTCGGCACGGCGACGAACGTGATCGATCGGTCGACGCGGAACCGCGGCGACGGCGACCTCGCGAGGGTCCGGCCTCTATTCGCGGATCCGATCGCGGAGGGCGCTCGCTTTTACCGGGAGCACGGTTACGTTCCGGCGAGCCATTGCGTCATCGTCCGCGGCGACGTGCACCGTCAGCACCCGTGGGTCGCGTTCAACCTGTACACAGCGTTCGTGAGAGCGAAGGAGCTCGCGCGGTCCCGCCTCGCTGAGAGCATCCCGACCGCTTTGGTCTTCGGGCGGGAGTACCTGAAGCGAACGCGCGAGCTGCTGGGCGACGACCCGTTCCCGTACGGCGTCACGCGGAACACGAAGATGCTCGAGGATCTGATCAATCACTCGGTCGAGCAAGGCCTTACACCACGCAAGGCAGCCGTCGAGGATCTGTTCGCACCCAGTACTCTGGACCTGTGAGCGACGACCGCGGGCACAAGCTGACCGTCGCGCGCCTTCCCAGCGGCGAGAGCGGTGACGGCCGCGCTTTCGTGGACCCCGCTGAGCTCGATCGAGCGCATATCGCGGCAGGCAGCGTGGTCGAGCTGCGCACGCATCGCGGCCGGCGGCTGCTCGCACGGGTCGCGGCGCGGCAGGACGACGCCGGCACGGGCATCGTGCGGCTCGACCGCTACCAGATGCGCTTTCTCAAACCGGATCTGCACGAGGCGATCGTGCTCACCCCGGTCGACGTCGCGGAAGCGAAGCGGGTCGTACTGGAACCGCTCGCGCCGATGCCCGAGGATCTCAATGCGCTCGAGCGCGAGATCGCGCACCGCATGGCGGAGAAGGCGCAGCTCCTCTGTGGCGGCATGCTGATCCCGCTCCCCCTACCTGGCTTCCCGAAGCCCGTCCCGTTCCGCGTCATCTCTTCGGATCCGGAACGCGCGGTGGTCGGTGCAGGCACGCGCGTCGTCGTGCGCACGAGCGCGCTCGGGCCCGGCACGAGCGCGAGCCTCGTCAACTTCGACGACGTCGGCGGGCTGCGGCCCGAGATCGCGCAGATCCGCGAGCTCGTCGAGTTCCCCCTTCGCTATCCGATGGTGTACGACGACCTCGGCATCGAGCCGCCTCGCGGGATCCTTCTCCACGGTCCGCCCGGCGTGGGCAAGACTTATCTCGCGCGCGCGATCGCGAACGAGATTGGCGCGCACTTCGTCTACGTCAACGGACCCGAGGTAGTGAGCGCGGTGCACGGCGGGACTGAGGCGAACCTGCGGCGCGTCTTCGAAGAGGCGATGGAGCACAGCCCCGCGGTCGTGCTCATCGACGAGCTCGACTCGATCGCGCCCGATCGTCGGGAGAGCGGCTCGCAGGCGGACGTCCGCATGGGGACACAACTCCTGTCACTGCTCGACGGCCTCATCAGCATGGAGGACGTTATCGTCATCGGGACCACGAACCGCGCCGAAGCGCTCGATCCCGCGCTTCGGCGGCCGGGACGCCTCGACCGCGAGATCTTCATCGGCCCGCCCAACGCGGTCGGCCGCCGCGAGATCCTCGACGTCCACACGCGCGGCGTCCCATTGAGCGAGAAGGCCATCGCGTTCCTCCCCGAGGTCGCTCGTATGACGCACGGATACGTCGGCGCCGACCTGATGGAGCTGGTGCGGCAGGCGGCCTTGAACGCGCTCCGTCGCGCGGCCGGCCCTGGTTTCATCGGCTCGTCCGAGCTCGCGGCGGCGAGCGTGATCGTGCAGAAGAAGGACCTGCTGCTCGCTATGCAGCAGACGCATCCGTCGGCTCTGCGCGAGAGCCTCCTGGTGGTCCCCGAGGTGAGCTGGACTGACATCGGCGGCCTCGCCGACGTCGTCGCCACGGTTCGAGAGGCCGTCGAGATGCCGCTCCTCCATCCCGAAGCATTCGCCCGCCTCCGCGTACGTCCGAACGCCGGGATCTTGCTCTACGGACCACCCGGCACCGGGAAGACGATGCTCGCGCAGGCAGCGGCACGCGAGTGCGGCGCGAACTTCATCGCCATCGACGGCCCTGAGGTCTTCAACAAGTGGCTCGGCGCGTCGGAGGAGGCGATCCGCCACGTGTTCCGGATCGCGCGGCAGGTCGCTCCCACCGTGCTCTTCTTCGACCAGCTCGACGCGATCGCGCCGCGGCGCAGCGGTGACTCGGCGAACGCGACGACCGCGCGTGTGGTCAGCCAGCTGCTGGCTGAGCTCGACGGCATCGAGGTCGCGAGCCGTGTCGTCGTGCTTGGCGCCACGAACCGCCGCGATCTCCTGGACGCGGCTCTCCTCCGGCCGGGCCGACTGGGGCGCGGCGTGTACGTCGGACTGCCCGACGAAGCGGCCCGCGCCGAGATCGCGCGAATCCTGATCACGAGCATCCCGATCGCGCCCGACGTCGATATCGAGCGCGAGGTCGAACACCTCGCCGGCAAGACCGAGGATTTCTCCGGCGCCGACATCGCGGAGCTGTTCGAGCGAGCAAAGCTGCTCGCCCTGCGGTCCTCGGACTACAGCGACGACGTCCGGATCGCTTCGGCGCATCTGGCCGAGTCGCTCGATCGCATGCGACGTGAGCGAACGAGATCCTTAGCGGTTGAGGTCTAATACGATCCGCGAGGAAGGGTGGTGGGCATGAGGTCATTCGGCGAAGCGAAGCGCGCACATGAGGGCGTGGAGGGCGGGTCCTTCTACGCGGAGGATCTCGTTGCGGCGAAAGCTGAGAAGTGGAACGACAAACGGTTCGAACACATCATCAAGGCATCCGAGATGGTGTGGGAGGACTCACCGCACGGCCGCATCAAGCACATCGCCCACCCCAAGATCAATCCGCACGTCAAAGACATCGAGGCCTACATCCAGGAGCTTCCGCCGGACGGCCGGAGCGGCAAGCACCGCCACATGGCCGAGGAGTTCATCTTCGTGCTTCAGGGTCGCGGCTACTCGTTGCACTGGGACATCGAACTCGCGCTCGGCGACGCGTACGGCTGGAAGGTCGCGTCGAAACCGCGGCGCTACGAGTGGGAGGCCGGCGACTGGCAGTTCGTGCCCGTCAATACCGTCCACCAGCATTTCAATCTGGACGGGTTCTCCCCCGCGCGGCTGCTCTGCGCGACCTCGCGTATCTACAAGCTGCTTGGCTGGCACGACCTCGAGCAGATCGAGGACGCGCCGGAACCGACGCGCTTGGGAGGATCGCGATGAAGGAGCGTGAGCAACAGCGGACCGTCGAGAAAGAGAAGACGGCGATCGTCGAGCGTGAATACGAGAAGGAGCGCGTCTTCGTCCGCGCCATCACCAGCGGGAAGTACAGCATCCGCGAGGAGCGCGAGCGCCAGCGCGCGGCGCCGCGTATCTACAAGTACAAGGACTCCGCCTGGCGCGGAGGACCGCAGCACTTTCACAAGACCCTGCTCAATCCGGCGCTGGGGATCATGCAGACGCTGCAGTCTTCAGTGACGGAGATGGCGCCCGGCGGCTACTCGCAGCGACACGGCCATCAGAACACCGCGCTCCTCTACGTCCTCAGCGGCCGCGGCTACGACATCCACGACGGCAAGCGGATCGACTGGGAAGAGGGCGACATGTGCCTCGTCGCGCCGGGGACGGTGCACCAGCACTTCAACCTCGACAAGGAGAAGCCGGCGCGCTTCATCATCATAAAGACCAAGCCGATCTACAACTTCGCGAACCTGAACTTTCAGGAGTTCAAGGAGAAATCTCCCGAGCGACCCGTTCCCGGATGGGAGAACTTCCGGCCAGACGAGGACGACAATGGCCGTTGATCTCCGGCCGTGGCTAGCGGCGCAACAGGCGAGCTCTCCTGACCAGGTCAAGCGCGTCGTCTATCAGCGCAACGAAGAGGATCGCGTCGAGTCCCTCCCGCACGTCCTCGATCAGCTTCCGGTCAAGAAGACCGTTCAGGGGACGGATAGCCCTCATCAGAACGGCGATCACGTGTCATACGAGATGCTCAACCGCGGCCCGCACTACCTCATGACCAGCCACTTCACCGATATCCCGCCGAGCGCCCCGGTCCGCGGCGTCCACCGTCACATCAGCGCCCCCACGCTCTTCTGCCTCGTCGGCAAGGGATGGGAGTGGAATGACGGAAAGACGTGGGACTTCGAGCAGTACGACCTCCTCGTCGTGCCGCCATACACGCAGCACCAGCACGGTGGGGATAAGGATCTGCTCACTCGGATCTACGTCCCCGAGACCGGACGCGTGCATCACCTCCTCGGACTGACCTGGCGCGAGCAGCACAAGCTGAGCGAGAAGCCGACGTTCCCCGAGGGGACCGAGCCGATATACGACGCGGATGGAAAGCTGCGTGGCTACCGCATCAAGCGCGGCGTGCTGGGAGTCGACAAGGACATCGATGTGATCCTGGGGACCGAGCCGCAGCGCGACGCGACTTTCTCCGCGCGGCGCGCGTCCGGCCCGTGGGAGGGTCCGGTCGAGAACACCTATGACCGGTACCGACAGCTCATGCACGAAGAGGTCGAGTTCTGCCGCGACGTGACGCACTCCGTCCACGAGCGCGAGCAGGAGTGGGAGCTGACGCGGTTCGGCAAGCTGAAGTGGCTGACCGCGCCCGATCTCCCATCCGCCGCGAAGCACAAGTGGATCTACCTGCACGAGATCGCGGCTGGCAGCCGGTCGGGCCGCCACCGCCACGCGGCCGAAGAGCTCGTGCTCGTGCTCGAGGGCCGCGGGTACGACGTTCACGACGGCCGCCGCTGGAACTGGGAGAAGGGTCAATTGATCATGATCCCGGCGATGACCGACCACCAGCACTTCAACAGCGGTGGCGGCAAATCGCTCAGCCTGCACGCCATGGCTGCCCACTACACGCACCTTGAGCTGGGCGGCATCGAGCATCTCGAAGACGCGCCGGAGGACGAGTAGTGGCAGAGCGTGAGCAGACCAAGGAGCGTCTGAACGAGTCCGAGGTCGATCCCAAGCTCTACTACGACTACGAAGGGCGATTCATCATGCAGAACCTCGAGAAGGAGCACGTCATGCTCCTTCCGAGGGTGGTGAAGCCTCCGCTCTTCGCCCGCGGCGGGCACGCCCTCGGAGATCTGCGTGTGTTCGAGCGTTACAAGATCGGCCCGATCAGCATGATCACCTGCAGCTTTCTCGAGCTCGCCCCGGGTGAGCGGACCGAGCGGCACCGCATGCTGCCCTCGCAGATCGCCTATGTCCTCGAGGGAGCCGGCGAGAGTGTGCAAGACGGTGTCTCGCACGCGTTCGGCCCCGACGACGTCGTCCTCGTTCCGCCGTATACGACCTCGTACTGGGCCGCCGGACCGGTCGGTCTTCGGCTGTGGGTCCCGCAGGTCCGCCTATGGCACGTGCTGGGTATGCTCTGGGATGAGCAGCAGGAATTCCAGCGCACACCCGAGGGCACGGAACCGCTTCACGATGCCGCTGGCAAGCTCGTCGGCTACCGCGTCCCGGCAGGCGTGCTCGGTCTCGAGCGTCCGCTCGAGGTCCGCGCCGAAGTTAACGCCCGTCGCGACACGTTCTTTCGCGCGCGCCGCGCCGTGACGACCGCCCCGAAGCCGAAGACGACCTACGACTGGTTCACCACGCGCTTGATCGAGGAGAACGAGATCGAGCGCACCGCCCCGCGCGTGATCCGTGAGGCCGACGTGGCGCTCGAGCGCACACGCCAGGGAATGACGCGGTGGTACGTGACGCGGTGGAGTCGTCTTGCCGGCCAGCCGCTCGACCTGATGACGATGGAGATCGAACCGGGCGGGCACACCGGCGAGCACCGACACGTCTTCGAGGAGCTGATCTACGTGCAGAGCGGCCGCGGGCACGACCTGCACGGCGACACCGAACACCCGTGGGAGGCCGGCGATCTCGTCTGCGTGCCACCGATGACGGCGCACCAGCATCACAACGATGGGGAAGAGGCCGCGAGGCTCGTGTCGGTGTGGCCCAAGCAGCTGGCGCACGAGCTCCTCGGTGGGATCGAGCACCTCGCGGACGCATCCGCGTGGAAGGCGCGCGGCCGCTAGCGCGACCGCGCGCCGCCGACCCTCAGCCCCTTACGGCGTCTCCGATTTCGGGAAGCCCCAGGCCTCGACGATCTTGTTGGCCCAGCCCGCGAGCTTGTCCATCTGGTCCCAATTCACGACTGAGATCTGTTTGCCCTGCGTTGCCTTGTTCACGAGGGAGCCCGTCGCAAAGACCGAGCCCTGTGCCGGGCCTGCCTCGTCGAGCATCGCCTGCCCTTCGGGCCCGGCCATCCACTCGAAGAACAGCAGGGAGGCGTACGGGTGCTTCGCCGTCTTGAGCAATCCCATGAGCTGCGCCAGGCGGATCGGCGCCGGGTCCAGTACGACGATCTGAAGCGCGTCAGGTGCCAGCTTCTGCGCCCTGATCGCGGAGTGGTAGTTGCCGGCGAAGTTGAATGTGTATTCACCCGCGGCCATCGCGGTCAGTGACTTCGTGTCGCCGCGCGTCCAGATCGGCTGCTGCGCGGCGATCTTCTTCGCGTAGTCGATCACCCACTCCTCCCCCTTGAGTGGCACGAGGGCGGCGAGGTTCGTCGGCTCGATGTCGGTCACGAACTTCTTGCCTTTGTAATCGGCCTTGAGGAAGTCCTCCCACGTCTTGGGCATCTTGTCCGCGGTCGTGAGCTTCTTGTTGAACGTGAAACCACCGGTCGCGGAGCCCGTTGCGATCGCGCTTCGAGTACGCGGGTCGATCATGCGTGGATCGATCGCGAGGACCTTCTGCTGGGCCATGCCAAGCACGTCGTATGGCGCGATGAACGGGGCGACGTCCTTGTAGAGCTCCTGGCTGATGTTGGTGATGTCCCAGCTCTTCGCGTTCTCGCTTCCCGCCTGCAGCTCGAGGAGGAACCGCTGCGCGTCGCTGCCGGTCGTCTCCTGGATCTCGAGCTTGATGTTCGGATACGCCTTCTTGAATCCCGCGATGACAACGGCGATCGGGTCCTTCCCGATGGAGAGGAGCGCCCGGAGGGATCCCTCGGCATTCGCCTTTTGCACGATCTCGTCGTGCGTCATCGCGAAGGTCAGGCCGTTGGCCGTCGCATCCTTCTTCGCCTGATCGATGTTCGCGGCCGGCGCCGAGCCGCCCGCGCTCAGTGAGGGAGCGGTTCCACCCGTCGGCGTGCTGCCGCCGCACGCTGCCATGATGATCGCGATAGATAGACCGACCCCGAGCACACGCGCGAAACGACCCATCCGCATCTCCCTCCCCCGCCGGACGCTTGTGTCACTCCGCGCGGGACCAGAACACGATACCTCCCAGCCGTCGGACCTCAAGCGTCGCGCGTGTAACCGCGCACGACGAAGCGACGCGCAACGACGATGGTCGCGGCCATCCCTGCGAGCAGGAGTACGCCAAGCGCGGACGCGAGCGAGAAGTCCGCTTTTCGCTCCCAGTAAGCGTAGAGCGTCGACGCGATCGTCTCATTGCCCGGCGTCGCGAGCATGAGTGGGATCGTCAGGTTACGGAAAACGTGCGCGAACACCCAGATCCATCCGGCGACGAACGCCGGCATGAGGAGCGGGAAGGTCACCTTCCACAACGTGCGGCCGCGTCCGGCACCGCTCGTCGCCGCCTGCTCCTCGAGCTCCTTACCCAGCTGCGTCATTGCGGAGTTCGACGTGCGGGTCCCGAACGCGAGGTAGCGCGTCATGAGCGCGAGCACCATGATCCACATCGTCCCGTAGATCGGCAGCCAGCGGATCGCGGGGCTCAGATAGAAGACAACGAGGGCGAGCCCGACGGCCGCGGTGGGGATCGCGTGAGGGATGAACGCGATCGCGTCGAGGATCGCACCCGCGCGCACGCGCAGACGGACGACGACCCACGAGACGCCGAACGCCAGACCCATCGTCGCCGACGCCGTCACGGTCGCGAGCACGACGGTATTGATCAGAGACTTCAGGATCGTCGGCTCGGTGAAGACGGTCGCGTAGTTCTGGAGTCCGATGAGTCCCATGAGCTCCGGCGAAGGGACCTGGTAGTACGGAAGGAGCGACGCCCACACGAGCACGAGTACGGGTAGCCCGATCGTGACGAACGTATAGAACGCGAATAGAGCGAAGGCCGGATAGCGCCACACACCGAGCGACATGCGCCGCGGGCGAAAGCCTTTTCCCGTGATGCTCGCGTACCGCTCGGCGTTGCGGAGGATCACCCGGTAGTAGATGACCACCATCACGACGGTCACGAGCATGAAGAACGAGGCGTATCCGGCCGCGAGACCGAACTCGAGACCCTGGTACGCGGTGAAGTAAATGAGCGTTGGCAGGACGAACACCCCGGCGGGGAGACCGACCAGGAGCGGCGTCTCGAAGTCATCGAGGTTACCCAGAAACGCATACATGCCCGCCGCAAGGAGCGCAGGGAGCATCAGCCCGAGCGTGATGCGTCGCAGCGTGCGGAGACGGCCCGCACCCGCGACCTGGGCGGCCTCCTCGAGCGCGGGGTCCATCAGGCGGAAGGCGCCGACCATCATGAGGAACAGCGCTGTGCTGCCGCGAATGCTCTCGATGAAGATCATCCCGCCGAGGGTGAAGATGTCGAACGGCCCCGTCGCGAGATGGATCCCGAACATGTCCAGGAGTCCGCGGACCGGCAGGTTGAGGAGCCCGATCTTCGGGCTGAGGAGGAGGATCCACGCCATCGACGCGAGCATTCCGGGCATGGCAAGTGGCAGCAGCATCACCGCCCACGCGAATCCCCTGCCGGGCATGTCGGTCCGCTCGATGAGCCACGCGAACAGAGCGGCGATCGAAAGGCCGACGATGCTGACCACGCCTGCGTACAGCAGCGTGTTCATGACCGCCGGGACCGTAAGCGAATTCGTAAGTATTGTCGTGTAGTTGCTGAGCGTGAGCTCGCCCGGATTGATGGGGCTCCCGCGGCGCACGCTGAACGAGAGCAGGAAGACGATCGGCGCGCCGACGACCCAGATCAGCAGCGCTGCGATCCCTAGCGTGAGGCGATTCTCGAGCGCCAACGCGCCGAGCGCGCGGGCGCGCGCGCGCCAGGGACGCGGCGCCATTCCGAATGCGATCTCTCCTGTGACCGGTGGCGTGCTCATCGCTCCGCTAAGGCAGGCCGGGCACGACGGCGACATGGATCGCCGCGCCGGCGGCGGCAGCGGTGCGCAGGGCTTCGTCCACACGAGCGAGCCCCAGCTGGTGCGTCGCGAGCAGGTGCAATGGATATGCGCCCGAGGTGATGATCGCGATCGCGCGGCCTACCGACTCGTGGCCATGGCCACGAACGCCTTTCAATGTCGCGTACTTTCGCTTCACGATCCCTACGGGAAACGACGCGATCGTCTGGTCCATCGCGCCGGCCGCGATCAGCACGACGCCGCCCTTGTCCTTGAGCGCGCCGAGCGCGGCGCCGACTGTCACATCGCTCGCGGCGGCCGTATCGATCGCCAAATCCACGCCGCGTCCACCCGTCTGCGAGCGAACGCGATCAATCAGATCGTCCGCATCGACATTGACGACGTGATCGGCCCCGAGCGTCCGGGCAATCTCCAGGCGCTCGACATCGCGTGACGTGCCCGCGACGACGATGAGGTCGGCGCCTGCCTCCTTCGCCGCGACGACGCACCCGAGTCCCTGCTGGCCGGGCCCGACGATCAGCACCGACCGGCCGGGGCCGGCGCCGCCTTCGACGTGCGCCCATTGCCAGCCGTTCGCGATCGGGAGCGCGAGCGCTGCGAGCTCCGGCGGAGTCTTGTCATCGACCGTGTGGAGGATCGAGCTTGGATGCAGATAGAGCATCTCGCTGAATCCGCCCCAGAGGCCCGGCGGCACACTCAAGGGCGTCGAGCCGTAGCGGACCGCGATACCGCCGCGGTGGATGTCGGTCTGCGTGCAGAAGCGATACTCGCCGGAGCGACAGACATCGCAGCGGCCGCACGGAAGATATTCCTCGAGCGCGACGCGGTCGCCTTCGCGCACGCCCCAGCGTCGCGCCGCTTCGACGCCAAGCGCAACGACGCGGCCGACGTTCTCGTGGCCCATCACGTGCGGCTCGCCGTGCCGCGATGGCTTCGGATATGAACGGACGTCGCTGCCGCAGATGCCGGCCGCCTCGATCCGCAGCAGACCGGCATCGGGCGCGACATCGGGCACGGGCAAGTCGCGTAGCTCGGTCGTCCCCGGCGCTACCTTGACAGCAGCGACGACCTTCTCGGTCACGTGCGCAGCGTACGACGCGCGACGCGAGTGGTGATCCTGCGGCGAGGACGCTAATGTCATGCGCCTTGGCGAACGTGGTCGGGGTCTTCTGCACGTCGCACACTCCTTTTCTTTTCACGTCCCCTGAGGAGTGGATGGACGCGGCCGCGCGCCGCAGAGCGCGCGGCTCGGTCCGCACCGATGTGCCGGTGGAGGATCTCGAAGCGAATAAGGTGAAAGAGGCGCGGTGCAAGAAGGCCTTCGCGGTTCTCCGGTCCAAGCTCGCCGAGGCTCGGCCCGAGGTGCTGATCGTTTTCGGCGACGACCAGGGTGAGCAGTTCCGATTCGAGAACTTTCCGGCGTTCTCTATCTTCGTCGGTGAGGCGTTCGAGGGCTACAAGTACTCGCGGCATATCGGCCTGCCGGTCCGCGGCGCGCCGCGGAGCGAGCGCCCGAAGACCCCGGACAACTGGACGAAGGTCCGAGGGCATCCGGAGCTCGCCCGCGAGCTGATGGTCGGACTCATCGGCCGCGGCTTCGATCCCGCGTTCAGCACAGGGCTCGCGGTGCCGGACGAGGGCATGGGACACGCATTCATGCGACCGTCGTTCTACCTGCGTCCTGAGTACGACATCCCAACGATCCCGGTGGCGATCAACTGCTACTACGGACCGCAGCCGACGGGACACCGCTGCTACGAGCTCGGGCGCGCGGTCCGCGACATCATCGAAGCGCTGCCGCGCACGCTGCGTGTGGCCGTGATCGGTTCCGGCGGTCTGTGGCATACGCCGAACGCGCCGGGTGCGTACATCGACGAGGCCTTCGATGGTGCAACCCTCGCCGCGCTGCGCGCCGGAGATGCGCTGCGCATGGCCGAGCACTTCGATGGCCATGGCGCGTGGCCGGAGCCGACGAACGAGGCGACCATCGATCTCGCGAGCGGCGGGACGGGGATGATCGGCGGGCTGGGCGGCGGCACGGGCGAGGTGCGGAACTGGATCGCTGCCGCCGCCGTCGCGCATGGCCGGAAGGGCACGGTCGTCGACTACGTGCCGATCTACGCGTCGCCGGTCGGAGCGGCGTTCGCGTATTGGGATCAGCCCTAGCGAAGGGATCACAGACCTACCGCCTCACACGAGACGGTAGGCCGTGACACGTCGCGCCGGCGTTCCTAGCCGGTGACCGTGAACGCCGTCGCTTCCCCACCGTTCGGAGGGCCGACCACGGTGACAAGCATCCCGACCTTCAGGTCCTCGCGGGTCTTGACGGTGCCGCCGGGTCGCTCGTCCTTGAGGACCGTGCGGCTCGAGCTGATCTCGTAGACGGTCTCCTTGCCATCGCTCGTTTTGACCGTGACCGATTTGCCGGCGTCCGCGAGCTTCGAGATGCTGCCCTTGACCGTGACCGTCGCTGGCGCCGCGCTGGTCGCCGCTGCTGCGGTCGTCGCCGCTGCTGTGGTCCTGGCCGCAGCAGTCGGCGCAGTCGTAGCCGCCGGGGTCGCCGCCCCGCCACATGCGCTCAGCGCGACGAGCGCCATGAGCGCGACGCCGCGCGTCAACCAGCCCGCGGTGGAACCGTGGTGCCTCTGCATCGTCCCCTCCCGTTGGTGAGTTGGCCGAATGGTATAACCTTTAGTCCAGACGCCCGAAAGGGCTCAGCGGGCTCTGTAGCCGCTCACAGCGCCTTTCTCAGCGGATCACCGGACGATCGAGAGGGATGTTCGCGTCGCCTTCGAGATCCAGACCGAGCAGGGTGACCGGACGACCCGTCTCGATCTCGCGCCTCTTGCCCTCAAGCACGCGGCGCAGGAGTCGATCGTTCATCACCAGTCGCGTCGGGATCTTCTCGTGGTCCCATGCGTCCACCAGCAGCACGCGGACGTCGTCGAGAAGCCTCGCGATCGAGAGCTCGGCAGGATCGGTGCTCGCAACCACGGCCGTCCGGCTCAGTGCCGCGCGACGAGCATCTCGGAGGCGGCCTCCTGCCACGGAACGCCTTTAGGCAGGAGGATGTCGGCGGCGCGGATGCCCCGATAGGTCGCGGGGTCAAGCGCGGGCGGCTCGGTCCCGTTCAAGACGTGGGCTCGGACCGAGTCGACCAAGATCCGCCGCATGAGGATGATCGCGCGATCGGCCGCGGTGAGGTGCTCGCGTGTCCGGTCGGAGACCGGACCCATGCTCTCCTGCACCGCCAGATCCTGGGTGTTGATGCCGAAGATGCCGGTCATCGTGTCGGTGCGCTGGATCTCACGATCCTGCCCCCAGTCGTTGTCGCGGGTACGGTGGCGCGTCGTCGTCTCTCCGCCAGGACCGCGACCGGCTCGGGTCTCGCTGGTCAGCACGTACTCCTGGGACAGCGGCGCGTGCGCCTCCGGCGAGAACATCCAGTTGTAGACCATCGTGTTGGTGTCATCGATGGGCACCCACATGTGACCCTTGAGGACCGGGACCTTCACCTTTTCGCCTGACCCGGTCTCGTAGTCGATCTGGTGGGAGCGGTATTGCGTAAACGGCGCGACGAACTGATAGACCCGGACATAGTTCCCCTGGTCGCCGACGTCACGGATCCCCGCATACCGGAAGCCGTATGCAGTGCGCTCGACCTCCAACCGCGGTGCGGTGTCGATCCGCTTGTAGTGGCCCTTGTTCTTTAGGTCGTTGTTGTGCAGAAACGACGAGTGCGACGTGTCGAGCCCGCCCTCGATCCCCTGCAGGTAGTTGCAGTACTCGATGGTCTGCGAAACGAACCGATGACTCGCGGGCGCGCGGAGCCACTCCATCTCCGGAGGGGCCGGCCGCTGCTCGGGAGACCCCATGTAAGCCCACACGATGCCGCCGCTTTCGATGCTCGGATAGGCGACCTGCTTGACCTTGTACTTGTATCGCGTTGTCGCCGGCTCGTTGGGCATGTCGATGCAACTGCCCTCGACGTCGTACTTCCACCCGTGAAATACACACCGCAGCCCGCCATCCTCGTTTCGCCCGAGATATAGCGACGCCTGCCGGTGCGCGCACGCCTCCTCGAGAAGCCCGATCCGGCCGGAGCTGTCCCGGAAGGCAACAAGGTCTTCGCCGAGCAACCGCACCCGGATGGGACGCGAGTCAGGCGTGCCGACATCCTCGACCAAGCATGCGGGGATCCAGTACCGCCGCATGACATCGCCCATCGGCGTGCCTCGCCCGACACGAGTGAGAAGCTCGTTCTCCTCCTTGCTCAGCACGGGGCGGTCCTTCTCATGGCCTGCATCTTACGGCTTCCCCTCCGCGCGCTGGAGCGTGTGATAGCCGTGTTTGGCTCTCGCCTTGGCCAACGTCATGCCCGAGCGTGCGTCATCGAGGATCAGGGCTTCGGTACTCGTGATCTGCCTCGCGACCTCGAGCACGCGCTCCTCATGTCCGCGCGGCACGATGACGACTCCGTCGTCGTCGCCGACGATCAGATCACCAGGGCATGCCTGCGCGTCGCCGAGCGACACCGTCATGCCCACGTCGCCAACCTCGACACGATCCTTGCCCGTGCGCATGAAGCGGCCCGACGAATAGATCGCATAACCGAGCTCGCGCGCCAGCGCGGTGTCTCGGCACACCCCGAAGATCGCCGTGCCGGCGATGCCCTTTGCGTGCGCGAGCGCGGTGAGGATGTCGCCCCAGACTGTGCAGTACAGGCGACCAGCGTTGTCGAGGACGACGACGTCGCCGGGAGCGACGTCATCGATGTAGTCCCCAACCGAGCCACGAATCGCTCCGGCCGGGACGTAGCGCACGGTGAAGGCTCGGCCGGCCATGCGTTGTCCCGGCCACAGCGGCGCGATGCCGAGCGCGCTCCCGGGCAGGCGAAGCCGATCGAGCGCATCGGACACGCTCGCGGTCCCGAGTGCGCGGAACGACTCGACGACCGGATCGCTCATGGCTTGCCCCCGAGCGCCGACTCGAATGCGCGGTCGTTCATGACCTCGACGACGCTCCGCCCGGCGCGGACCGCCTCGATCATCGCCGCCTCCTTGGCGGCGAGACGCTCAGCTGCGGCGACGATCGCCTCCGCGCGCTCGTGCTGCAAGAACACGACACCGCTCCCGTCCGCGATGACGAGATCGCCGGGCCGCACCTGCACGCCCGCGATCTGGATCGGCGCGTTGAACGACTCCTGCACCACACGCGAGCGTGCGGTCACCGGCACGACCGCGCGGCCATACACAGGAAACCCGGCGTCGCGGCTCCCATCGATATCGCGGCAGGCGCCATCGATGACGACGCCCGCGAGGCCCTTCGTCTTCGATGCGTTCGACAGGATGTCGCCCCAGCTCGACACATCGGTCCGTCCCGCGTTGTCGATGACGATGACGTCGCCGCTCGACGCGGCCTCGATGGCCGGCGTCGCAAGGTGCGCGTCCGGTTTGGTCGGTCCCGCGGCCACGACCTTCACAGTGACGGCGCGCCCGACGATCTTCGGACAGTGCCAGAGCGGCCGGATCCCGGTCGTCGCGCCGCGCAGGCCGAGGTGATCGAGCGCGTCCGAGACGGCGCACGTGTCGAGCGCCGCGAGGCGGTCGAGCAGTTGATCAGGCACGCGAGGGCTCGGTGATACGGACTCGCGACGCGAGCAACGGGAACACGCGGAGCACATTGTCGTGGAGGATCTTCCGGCGGTCCTGTGCCGTGAGGAACGCCATGCGTTCGAGCAGCGGCACGAGATCGTCAGACGGCCGGCCCGTCTCGGGGTTGAGAACGCTCGTGCCCGAACCGGGCGTCTCGCTGCCAAAAACCATCTGATCCACGCCACGCTGTTTGATCGCGGCCTCGAGGAAATCAGCGTCGTAGGCGCACGTATCGAAGAACAGGTTGTCGGGCCACGTCTTTGCCTCCCGTTCACGGCGGCGCACGCTCATCCCGACCTGCCCACCACCGGCCTGGCCGCTGCCACCGACGACCCCGCCGCGGGTGCGGCGTCCCTTTTCAAGTTGGCGCCGGAGCGCGCCGCCGCAATGACACACCATGACCCGCAGCTTCGGAAAGCGCTCGAAGACGTCATGGTGCTCGAGCAGCAGGGTCGCGAGCGTCTCCTCCGTCAGATTGTTGTATTGATAGGAGTGCGGGATCCCCTCGACGCGCGGATCGCGAGTGAGCGAAGGGTGCACGATGAGGGTGCAGTCCAGCTCTTCGGCGCGCCGGTAGAGCGGATGCCAGTACGGGTCGTTCATGCCCGGCGTCCGTCGGTCGCCGCCGGGATCTGGATTCACGAGCGCGGCAACAAACCCGAGCTTGCCGACGCAGCGCTCCAACTCGTCGAGCACGGCGCTCGTCTCAAGCTCCCGGCTCTGCGGGAGCTGCGCGACCCCGACGAAGCGATCGGGGTGCAGCCGGCAGTGTTGAGCGATGATGTCGTTGGTCGTCGCTGCCCACGCGCGCTGGATGAAGGGCCGTTCCCAGTGCATCATCGCGACGGGCCGAGGCGAGACGAGCTGGATATCGATGCGCCGCTCGTCCAAGAGCTTGAGGTGACGCTCCAGCGCCTTCTCAAGCTCCGAGTCCTCGAGCTCGAGACGGCTTTCCTCGGGCGAGCGAAGCGCGATGAGGTTGTACGCCCAGGCGCGCACCTGCGGCGGCCCGGACATGTGTCCGTGCGCGTCCAGCACGCTGTAGCCATCGAACGTCACCGTGATCCCCCCTCGTCTTCGTCGATGCCACAGATAATGACGCACGATGTAACAGATACGCTCGCGGGGATCGAACCCGCAGTGATCGCAGCGTTCCGGACGCTGGGCGTCGCCACCGTGCACGAGGCATCCAAGCTCCAGAGCGGACTCGATCCTCAGATCCGGACGATGTGGGACGGCGCGTCTTGTGCGGTCCGGCGTTCACGGTGCGATGCAGGTCCGGCGACAACCTCCCGATCCATCTTCGCTTCCCGAGGCCGCCGCGGGCGACGTGCTCGTTGTCGATGCCGGCGGTGACATCGGCGGGTACTGGGGGAAGGTCCTCACGGTAGCCGCGCAACAACGAGGTCTGGCCGGCCTCGTCATCGACGGCGGCGTGCGCGACGTGGCGGATCTGAAAGAGCTGCGCTTCCCGGTGTTCGCACGCGGGATCGACGTGCGCGGAACGATCAAGCGGGACCGTGGCGAGATCGCGGCACCGGTCACCGTCGGCGGCGTGCGAGTCGAGCATGGGGACCTGGTGCTCGGCGACGGCGACGGAGTGGTGAGTGTCCCCGCCGCGAAGATTGACCAGGTGCTTGTTGCGGCACACGAGCGCGAGGCGCGTGAGCGCGATGTTGTGGAACGGCTCTGTCGCGGCGAGCTCACCGTCGACATCTATGGCTTGCGCGGACCGACGTAGCTGCTCTAAGCGAAGACGCCGTCGGCCGCGAGCGCCGCGTACTCGTCGGCACCCAGACCCAGCAGCCCTTTGAAGACAGCCTCGTTGTGCTCGCCGAGCGTCGGCCCTGCACGGTCTGCTCGCGCCGGCGTTTCGGATAGCTCGTATGGCGGCGCCATGAGACCGACATCGCCCAGTCCGGGGTGCGGCGCGCGCCGCCAGACGCCGCGATGCGCCAACTGCGGATCGTTGAACAGCTCGCCGATCGACTCGACCGGCGCGGCCCGCAGGCCGCTGCGGCGGAGCGCCGCGACGATCTCCTCGCGCGATTGTGTCCGCGTCCACTCGGCGATGCGCGCATCGAGCTCGGTCTCGCGCGCCCGCCGTCCCTCGGCGCTCGCGAGCTCGGCGTCATCGGCCCACGGTGGGTCGCCGATCGCCTCGCCGAAGCGTGCCCACTCGTCGTCGCTCCACACCGACAGCGCGACCCAGCGGTCATCGCCATCCGCGGGGTAGACCCCGTGCGGCACCGCGACGCGGTCGTGGTTCGCGTCGCGCGTCGGCACCGTGCCGTTGGCTGCGTGCTCCAGCAGCGCGGGCGAGAGGAACTGGAGCCCGGCCTCGTACTGCGAGAGGTCGATCGCGCAGCCCTCGCCGGTCCGGCGGCGCCGCTCGAGCGCCGCCAGCACCGCGATGACCCCATAGCCCACCGCGACGTAGTCGATGTACGGGCCGTACAGGATCACCGGCGTCCGACCAGGCTCACCGAGAAGCTCGTTGAATCCGGCCAGCGCCGTCAGCTGGCTCCCGTAACCGGGGTGCTGCGCGTGCGGTCCGGTCTGTCCCTGGTTGCAGCTGGACAGGAGCACCAGATCGGGGCGCGCGCGCCGCAGCGCGTCGTGTCCGAGGCCACGGCGCGCGAGCGTCCCCGCCGGAAAGCTCTCGATGACGACATCGGCGGTGCGCACGAGTCGCAGCGCGAGATCGACGCCGCGCGGCTGCTTCAGATCGAGCGTGACCCCGCGCTTGCCGGCGTTGTAGAAGGCGAACATCCCGGCGCGATCCGGTCCGACGACGTTGTCCTTGAACGGCGGATAGGTCGAGCGGAATGGATCGAGCGCGGTCGACGACTCGACGTGGATCACGTCGGCGCCGTGCTGCGCGAGGTGCGTCCCGACCAGCGGGCCCGCGGCCGCCCAGCCGAACTCGACCACGCGCACGCTTGCGAGGGCTTGGGGGGCCCTCGGGGGGCGCGGCCCCCAGGGGGGTTGCAGGGGGTTCTCCCCCTGCGATGAACCGGTCGTCGTCATGCGGTGCGTACCCGTTCAAGCCTCGCGGCGCTCTGCAGGACCTCCCCGTCGTGCTCGCCCAGGCGCGGCGGTCCGCGCCGGATCCGTGGCCGCTCGCCGTCAAAGAGCGCGAAGCCGCCCGGGAACGGCAGCGTCGTTCCATCGACCCGCGTGTCCTGCCAGAACTCGCGCGCGCGAAGCTGTTCGTCGGCGTAGACGTCCGACGCGTCGGCAACGGGGTAGCCGAGCATGTTGCGCTCGATAACGCCGGCGAAGAACTCGCGCTTCGTGACGGTGCGGAGGAACGCCGCCACCTCGGCCTCCAGCGCGTCGACCTGCTCCTGCGTCAGCGTGCGGTTGTCGAACTTATCCCAGTCGATGGCGGAGAGCAGCGGCGCCACAAAGCCGCGCTCGGCCATCCACGACGCGAGCATGCGGCCGGTGTGGCGACCGATCGGACCGCCCTGGATCGCGAAGCTCGCGTGTCCGTCGGCGCACTCCCAGATGTTGCGGAAGCGTGCGCCGACCGTGCTGCGGCCGATGAGGAACGGGCCGAGGCGCGTGTGCTCCTCTTTCGCTACGTCCCAGTGCACGCAGGCCGGGGGATGGACCGTGACCATGCTCGCCTGGCCGGAGACGTCGACCTGCTGGCCCCGTCGCGTCGCGGCGCGGGCAGAGAGCGCGAACAGCGCGCCCATCGCCGCGTACATCCCGCTCCAGAACGGCGACTGCGCAAGCGTCGTGCGTACCGGTGCGCGATCCGGTTCGCCGGCGAGCGACAGCGCACCGCTCGACGCGGTGACCTCGAGGTCCGAAGCGGGCACCTCCGTGAGCGGACCGCCGAGTCCGTACGGAGTGACCGTCACGACGACGAGCGACGGAGACCACGACGCCGCGGTCGCGGCATCGACGACGTCGCGCGTCTGGACGAGCACATCGGCGGAGGAGAGCAGCCCGCGCAGCCGCTCGCGCTCCCGCGGCAGGTCGAGGCGGATGCCCCTCTTGTTCGCGTTAAGGGCGATCCAGAGGAGCCCGCGGTCCGCGCCGGCGATACCCTGAAGGAACGGCGGGACCGCGCGCACGGGGTCGCCAGACGACGGCTCGACCTTCACGACGTCGGCACCGAGGTCGGCCAGGATGCGCGCCGCGTGACCAGCGGCCGACGCGCCCCAGACGTCGTCACCCGCGATCTCGATGACGCGCAGGCCGTCGAGCAGTGCTGTCACGCTCGGGCTACCGTCCGGTCCTGGCGAGGACCTCCGCCCAGGACTGCGTCTTCATCAGCGCCTTGCCCTTCGCGATCTGGTCCGGGTCGAACCACTTCGCGGGATCGACGCGATCGATCGGATAGACAGGCCGCATGAAGTCCTTCTCGAGGCCGTACGGAACGGTGGCGTCGATGCCCATGCCGCCCTCGAAGCGGATGTTCATGCCGGTCCACTCGGCGCTTCCCGCGGTGACGCGCTCCGATGGGATGAAGGTCTGCCCCGCTCCCCCCGGGACCGGCTTGAGCAGGTCCTGGTTCGGATTCACGCGCGTCGTCAGCGCCCAGATGATGTCGTCCATGCTGTAGATATCGACGTCGGCATCGACCGCGATGCAAAGACGCAGTCCCGCGCTGGTCGCCATCGAGGCCGCGATGAAGTTGCGCACCCAGCCGTCGTCGGTCTTGAGGCGCTTCTTCACCTGCAGGATGCAGCCGGCCCAGTCGGTCATCGGGAACGGGATGTTCACGTCGTGGATGAGACCCGGTTGGATGCGGTCGCACAGCTCGTAGAACGCGGCCTCGCGCACGGTCGTGTCGATGTTGTTGCAGTCGTACATGTGCACGCCCATCGGATAGATGAACGGACGCTTCTCGCGCCTCCGCATCGTGATCGCGGTGACATGGAACGTCTGCGTGCGATACGCCTTGCCCATGTAGCCGGCCCATTCCGGATGGAAGTGGAAGCGGCCCTGCGTGTCCGCGTCCTCGGCCTCCTTCGTCTCGTAACGCTTGTCGCGCGCCTTGAGGTAGCCCTCGAGCACGTACTCGGAGTCGGCGACGGCGTAGGCATCGACGGTGCGCGCCTTCACCAGACGCGTCGGGAAACCCTGCACCGCGCCCGCAGCACCGAGCTCGTCGCCACCGCGCGGGAGCACGACGTAGTCGAACCCGCCGCCGGCGAGCAGCGTCGAGGCGACCGGCAGCCTGAAGCAGACGGTGAGCGGGATGGGCTCGTCGTCCTTGTAGTGCTCGGTGATGATCTGCCACATGTGCGAGCCCGGCGACGATTGGAACGTTCCGACATTGCCCCAACGGAAGTTCATGCGGTTGTAGCCGATGTGGCTGCCGCCCCAGAAGTACTTCCCGACGACGACGCTGTTCCCGCTGCCGATGGTGACCTCGCCCTCGAGGTGCGTGTGGCGGATCGCCATGATGAACTTGTTCACATCGAGGTCGTCGGTGATGACCTCTTCCTGGCAGGGCGCCTCGTCCTGCGCGATCACCTCGTTCGCGATCGGGTGCGTGAGCGAGTACGAGAGCTTTCGCGTGCGGTCCGTCGCGTTCTCGTAGCCGAACATGCGGTCGACGATGTCCATGTTCGCGAAGAGGTTCGTGATGGCCCGCGCGTGCGGATAGCCTTTCACGTTGTTGAAGAGGATCGGGTAGCTCCCGTCGAAGTGCTTCTGGATGCCCGTCAGCTGCAGGTCACCGTCGACCTCGACATCGGTCTCCATCAGAAGGCCCTCGCGTCGCAGCCATTCGATGGTCGCCGGAAGCGAACGCAGCGCTTCTTTCGGTGCGGGACCGCCGCCGCGCGGATCGGCGAGCTTTGTCTTCGTTCGCGTGAGGTCCGCCTGCACCGTGGCCATATACGTCCTCCCGAGTCAGTTGGGCGAATGGTAATACCATTGGGCCATGACGGAGTCCGGCTCGCAAACGCCGTTCCTCGTCGACCCGTATCTCACCTGGGTGCATGGCGAGGGCGTTCCCGTGTACGAAGACTTCGGCTTCGATCTCCTTTCGCTCGACCTCAGACCGTGGTCGCGGATGGATGCGCTGGGCGCGTATGCGCACGCACACGGTCGCGGCGACTTCGTGAACATGTACGTCTGCGAGACCCCGCCGGGCGGGCAGACCGCTCCGCAGCGACACCTCTTCGAGGAGGTCGTGTACGTGCTCGCCGGACGCGGCAGCACGACGGTCGAGCTCGATGGCGAGCAGCACTCCTTCGAATGGGGCACCGGGAGCCTCTTCGCGCTGCCGCTGAACGCGAGCTACCAGCACTTCAACGGCAGCGGCCGCGAGCCCGCGCGCTTCGTCTCGACGACGAACCTGCCGCTGGTCATGAACGTGTTCCGCGATCAGGACTTCATCTGGAGCAACGACTACGCGTTCAGAGGACGCTTCGGCCAGCCGGATCACTACAAGGGCGAGGGCACGTTCCTACCGCTGCGGCCCGGGCGTCACATGTGGGAGACGAACTTCGTGCCTGACCTGCGCACGTTCAAGCTCGAGACGTGGCAGGCGCGCGGCGCCGGCGGCAGCAACATCATGTTCGTGCTCGCCGACGGCACGATGCACGCGCACATCTCGGAGATGCCCGTCGGCACGTACAAGAAGGGCCACCGGCACGGCTCCGACTTCCACGTGTTCGCCGTGACGGGCAAGGGCTACAGCCTCTACTGGTACGAGGGCGAGAAGGAGCTGCGGCGCTTCGATTGGCAGCACGGCTCGATCTTCGCGCCGACCGACATGCTCTTTCACCAGCACTTCAACGTCAGCGCCCAGCCCGCGCGCTATCTCGCGGTCGCGTTCGGCGGTCTGCGTTATCCGACGCTCGCCGACAAGCGCAAGACGTACCTCGGGATGGACGTGAGCGTGAAGGAAGGCGGCCGCCAGATCGAGTACGAGGACGAGGACCCGCGCATCCGTGAGATCTACGAGGTCGAGCTGCACAAGAACGGCGTGCCGTCGCGTATGGGCGAGTTCACGCCCGCCGACTGACTCCCTAGCGGCTAATCGACCGCGCCGCTACGACGATCCGCAGAGCGCATCCCGCTGCTGGACGAGGACAGCGGAGTCGTCGCGCAGGACCGCCGGGATGTTCCATCCGGCGAGCTTCACGGCGCCCGGGACGCCGGCGTCCGCCTCTGCCTGAAGGACGTCCGCCTGGGCGGGAAGCTGCTCGGTGAGCTTGTCGAACACGTCTCGTCTCGCGATGCCCTCGCCGTACGCGTCGCAGAACAGCGCGAACCGGGCGGCCTTGTCCGCGAGGCTCGGCGGCACGACCCTGGGATTGAGCGGCACCCAGTTGTAAGCCGAAACAGCGACATCCCAGGCTCGGCTCCCAGGCCCCGCGGAATCCCAGTCGATCATCACGATCGGCACGTGGCCCCGGAAGAGCGCATTCGATGGCGACCAGTCGTTGTGGCAGATGACCTCATGCGCGCCGGGCGGGACGAACCGCCAGCGGGCATCCGGTGGAGGAACGAAGCCCTGGAGTGAGTCGTGATAGCGCCGAAGTAGCTTGGCTGCACGGACGAGCGTCGCTTCATCCTCGAACATCCACTGCGGCAGCGGGTCCGGCCATCCCGGATGCACTTCGGCGGGGATGAACGCCAAGATCGCCCGTCCTTGCTCGTCCATCCCCAGTGGCTGCGGGGCCGCGCCGAACCCGACGCGCTGTAGATGCGACAGCAGCGCGTGGACCGCAGGCGTCCATCTACCGGCGCGCCGATGGACGGTGTCGCCGATCCGAACGCTCGCGCTGAAATTCCCTCCGACCAGCGGCACCTCTTCCACGCGATGATTCTGCCAACAGCCGCGCGGCCAGTACTCGCTAGCGGTTCGTCCCGCCGCTCCCGGCGGTCTGAGGAAGGATCTCGAAGGCGTCTACGTGCGCAGGACGCACGACAGAGAAGTGTCTGCGGTCGAGCGTCGCGATCTGCGTAACCTGGAGTCGTTCGGCCGCCGCCACCACGGACGCGTCTACCGTCCCAAGCGGCAGGTCGTCGTACTCGGCGACGAGCTCGGCGATCCGCATCCAGTCCCGTGCGTGGACCGGCTCGGCGATGAGGTTGCCCGCCGCGAAGTCACCGACGAAACGGACTTCGGCGACAGGACCGAGCCGCGCCTCGATGAGGTATGCGACTTCAGCGACGACCAGCGTTGGCACCAGAAGTGGACCCGGGTGGCTTTGCAGCAGCTGCCGGCTCGCGACATGGTCGCGATCGTTCGCATCGACAAGGGCGTAGAGCGGTCCGGCGTCGACGATCAGCGCGATCGACGGATCCCCTGCCGAATGATCTCCTCGATCCGGCGCGCCGTGTCCGTGGGTCCACTACTCCGGCCTGCCCCGGCGGCAAGCAGCCGGCGACGACCGCCGCCGAGGTGCGATTCGATCGCGGCCCGGGTCACATCAGATACGGTCGTGCCACGCCGCTGGGCCTCCTGGCGAAGCCTCGCGTCGAGGTCATCGGGCAGCTTTACAGTCGTCCGCCGCATGGTATGCCAGCATACCATCGCGCGAACGCACGGGTCATTCCCTCTTCGCCTCGCGCATGAGGCGCCACACGCGCTCGGGGGTCATCGGGAGCTGGTGCGGGAACACGCCGAAGAGGCGTCCGAGCGCGGACGCGACCGAGCTGCCGATCGTGTTCCCCGCCCCCTCGCCCGCGCCCTTCGCGCCGTACGGGCCCGATCCGTCGCGTCGCTCGGCGAGCAGGTGGATGAGCTGGTCGGGAATGTCGCTGAAGCGCGGCACGCGGTAGTCGACGACGTTCGGATTGGCGAGCTGCTCGCCGTCGTAGACGAGCTCCTCGTGCAGCGCGGCTCCCATGCCCATCATCGCGGCGCCCGCATCCTGCCCGTGCACCAGCGCGGGGTTGATCGCGAACCCGACGTCGCCCACGGTCGTGAGCTTCGTGACGTGCACCTGGCCGGTCTCGCGGTCGACGGTCAGCTCGAGCCCGCTGCAGCCGATCTCGTAGAAGGGCGGCATCTTCGCGAAGCCTTCGGCGCGGCGCACCGCACCGTGCCCGAGCACCTCGCCGCCGGCGCCGAACCACTTCTCGATCACCTCGCCGTACGAGAGCTCCTTACCCTTCGCGCGGACGCCGCCGGCGGTGTCCTCGATCTCTCCGCTCGAGACCGAGAGCGCCTGCACCGCGAGCTCGCGCACGCGCCGCCGCGCGTCGCGACAGGCCTCCTGTACGGCACGGCCGGTGATCGTCGTCGTGCGGCTCGCGCCGGTCGTGCGCTCGTACGTCACCACCCCGGTGTCGCCGTTGATGACACTGACGCTCTCCAGCGGCACGCCCAGCTCCTCCGCGACGATCTGCGCGAGCACCGTGCGCGAGCCCTGGCCGAGCTCGGTCGATCCGGTGAAGAGCGTGATCGAGGTGTCCGAGTGGATGCGCACCGCCGCGGTCGACGTCGGATACGCGCCGGCGTCCGACGCCGACACGCCGAGGCCGATCGAATGTCCGGCTGTCGCGCCGGGCCACTCCAGCGCGGCCGACAGGCAGCGCAGGTCGTCCTTCAGATCCGCGTCGAGCGGCCGCTTCCCGGGCATGAACTCCTCGCCGGGGCCGACGAGGTTCCGCAGTCGCAGCTCGACCGGGTCGATCCCGAGCTTCGCGGCGGCCTCGTCCATCTGAAGCTCGCCCGCGATGTTGCCCTGCGGCGCGCCGAATCCACGGAGCGAGCTCGACGGGACCGTGTTGGTGAACACCGACCGCGCGAGCACGCGCAGCGCGGGGATGCGGTATGGCCCGAAGCAGCGGTTGGCCGTCTTGGAGTTCACGAGCGGCGTGTTGTCGGTGTACGCGCCCGAGTTCATGACGATGTCGAAGTCGCGCGCGAGCAGCAGGCCGTCCTTGGTGAACGCGGAGCGGGCGCGGATGTGCGCCGCGGCCGAGCGCGTGGTGAGGATCGCTTCCTCGACGCTGAGGTCGAGCTTCACCGGTCGACCGGTGAAGCAGGCGGCCGCGGCCGTCATGCCCTCGACCTTCGTGTACGACTTCGTCCCGTAGCCACCGCCGACGTACGGCGCGCTCACGCGCACGCGCGCGAGCGGCAGGTGGAACATCCGCGCGAGATCGCGCCGCACCATGTACACGTGCTGCGCGCTCGAGTAGACGACGAGATCGCCCTGGTCGAAGAACGCGAGGGCGTTGTACGGCTCCATCGCGTAGCCGTAGAGCATCGGATAGCGGTACTCGCCCTCGACCACGACATGCGCCTTCGTGAAGGCGTCCTCGATGTCCCCACCCCATCCCACGCGCGCGATCGCGCAGATGTTGGTGGCGAGGCCACCCTCGCCCTCGTCCATGCCCTCGTCCCCCACGCGCTCGCCGCGCCGTTCGTGCAGGTTGGGGGCGTCCGGCTTCAGCGCGTCGTGCGCGTCGATGACGACCGGCAGCTCCTCGTACGCGACCTCCACGAGCTCGGCGGCCTCCGCCGCCTCGCGCTTGGTCTCCGCGATGACGAGAGCCACCGGTTCGCCGTGGAAGCGCACGCGCTCGATCGCGAGGACCGGATGGTCGAGCACGACGTGGCCGTAATAGGGAGTGAGCCCCGCCGCCAGCAGGTCGTCGCCGGTCAGCACGCGGATCACGCCGGGACTGGCGGCCGCGGCGTCGCGCTCGATGCCCGCGATCCTCGCGTGCGCGCGCGTCGAGCGGACGACGACCGCGTGCGCCATGCCGGGCACCGACAGATCGACCGCGTAGCGCGCCGAGCCGGTGACTTTCGCGATGCCGTCCGCGCGGCGCGCCGACGTCCCCACGACGCGGTGCTCCGTGGTGCCTCCGTGCTCCGCGCTCATCTCGCGCTCCGCATCCGATCGGCGGCGTCGAGCACGGCGTCGACGATGGTCTGGTAGCCGCTGCAGCGGCAGATGTTGCCTTCCATCCAGTGGCGCACCGCGGGGGCATCGGGATCGGGGCGCGCCTCGAGCAGGGCTTTCGCCGACACGATCATCCCCGGCGTGCAGTAGCCGCATTGGAACGCGAAGCGATCGATGAACGCCTCCTGCAGCGGATGGAGCTTCGTACCGTCGGCGAGGCCTTCGATGGTCTCGACCGGCTTACCGTCGGCCTCGATCGCGAGCGTCGTACAGGAGCTCACCGGTCGCCCATCCAGGAGCACGGTGCAGGCGCCGCAGACCTGCGTGTCGCAGCTCAGCTTCGTGCCGACCAGGCCGAGACCGCGGACGAGTTCGATGAGCAGCACCTGGTCCTCGACCTCGAGGCGGCGCTCCACGCCGTTCAGGCGGAGCTCGATCTCCCGCTTGCCCATCGCTACGACGCCTGCGCCAGGAGCGAATCGACCGCGCGCTGCGCGAAGACGCCGACCAGATGCCGCTTGTACTCGACCGAGCCGGCGAGATCCGCGGTCGGCTCGACCGCGCCGCGCGCTGCCTCCGCGATGGCGTCGCGCGTTCCCGCAGCGCGCGCGTCCGCGCCGGCGAACTGCGCGGTCGGCACCGCGCGCGCCATTTCGTCGACCGCACCGACCACGACCGTCGGCGCGCCGACGAAGCGTCCGTCGCGCACTGTCGCGACCGCGGCGACGCCGACGCTCGGCCGCTCGAGGATCTGGAACTTCACGTAGGCGATGCGCACGTCACTGGCCGGGAGGGGCACCTCGATGGCGACGATGATCTCGTCTGCGGCGATCGCGGTCTGGTACATGCCGGTGATGAAGTCGGCGATGGGCAGCGAGCGCGACCCAGCGCCGCCTTCGAGCACGACGCGCCCGCCGAGCGCCAGCAGGAGCGCGGGCGGATCGGCGTGCGGCTCGGCGAACGCGAGATTACCCGCAAGCGTCCCGGCGGCACGCACGCGCACGTTCGCGACGCTCGCCTCGAGGCGGGCGAAGGCAGGCAGCGTCTTCGCGACGACCGTGTCGCGCTCGATGTCCCAGTGCGTGGCCGTCGCGCCGATGCGCAGCGTGTCCTTCGTCGCAGTGATCTCGCGCAGGGACGCGATGGGCTTCACGTCGATGAGATGCGGCCAGCGCGCGACGCCGAGCTTCATCGCGAGGAGCAGCTCCGTGCCGCCGGCATACACCGCGGCGTCCTCGCCGAGCATCTGACGGAGCCGGACCGCCTCCTTGACGGAGGTGGCTCTATGAACGTCGAAGCGTCGCAGCATCGTTGGACCGTCGCGTCATGACGATGGCGACTGTACCGGCTCGACCGTGGGCCCGCGCCCGCCCAGCTCCTTCGCCGCGCTGTCAAAGAACTCCTGCAGGATCTTGTCGCCCTTCTTGCGGATCGCGCCTGCGCCGAGCGTCGCGACCTTGCCCGTCACCTCGTAACGACCTTTGACCGCGAGCGAGGTCCCGGTGCCGTCGGGCTCGACCGCGAGCTCGATCGTCGCCGAGATGCGCGACGCGACCTGGCGATCCTCGCCCGAGGCGGTCACACGCATCCGGCGACCGTCGCGCTCCACCGCGATATCGAGATCCGCCCGCATGGCGAATGGCCCGAGGCGATCCTCCAGAAGCGCAGCGTAACGACGCGGCGGATCGACATCGCGCACCTCGCGCACGATGGAGACCCACGACGCCACGCGACGCACGTCGTTCACCGCGGCCCACACCGCGTCGGAGCCGGCATCGAGACGGATCGTCTTCGCGAAGTCCTGAAGCACGCTCGCCTCCTCGGGACGGCGATTATTTCATCGCGGTACGATGGACCTCCGACAGTCGCGATGACGTCGCACCGTGCGAGAGGTGGAACATGAGCGACACCACACCGGCCGCCAGCAACGAGCAGAAGCGCCCTTCGTTCTGGGGACGAGGCGCCTACGAGCTCTTCCTCGAGACCGAAGGGATCCCCGTGTACACCGGGGTCGCCGTCCAGGACATGCGCACGGCCGAGCTCGCGAAGTGGCCGCGCCTGGATGCGCGGGGCGCGTACATCCGGCTCATCGGCGCCGAGGACACCGACAACGCCTATCTGATCGAGCTCGATCCAGGGAAGTCGAGCGCACCCGAGAAGCACCTTTTCGAGGAGTACTTCTTCGTCCTGAGCGGCCGCGGCACCTGCGAGGTGTGGAACGAGGGTGAGAAGCCGGTGAGCTTCGAGTGGCAGGAGGGCAGCCTCTTCTCGGTCCCGCTCAACACGCTCCACCGCCTGCACAACGGATCCGGCTCGTTGCCGACACGCCTGATCGCCGTGACGACGATGCCGATCATGATGAATCTCCTCCACAACACCGAATTCATCTTCGGCACGCCGTACGTCTTCACCGACCGCTACGACGGGCGCAAGGAGTACTTCGACGGTGCGGGCACCCTGTACACGGGGCGCGTGTGGGAGACGAACTTCGTCGCCGACATCCGCCGCTTCCAGCTCAAGGAGTGGAAGGAGCGCGGCGCCGGCGGCAAGAACATCCGCTTCGAGTTCGCGAACAACACGATGGTGTCGCACGTCTCCGAGTTCCCGGTCGGCACGTACAAGAAGTGCCACCGCCACGGACCCGGCTATCACGTCATGCTGCTGTCCGGTGAGGGCTACTCGTACATGTGGCCGGGCGACGCCGATGCGCCGCGCGACACGTGGACCGAGGTGAACTGGAAGACCGGCACGCTCTTCGTGCCGCCGGGACGCTGGTGGCACCAGCACTTCAACACTGGCGCCGAGTCCGCGCGCTATCTGGCGATCCGCTGGGGCGGCAACAAGTGGAAGCTCGCGGAGTACCTCGACAACCAGGGCGTCGACAAGGACGTGAACGAGGGCGGCAATCAGATCGAGTACCAGGACCAGGACCCGACGATCCATCGCACCTACGTCGAGCGCTGCGCGGCGCGCGGCGTCCAGGTGAAGATGGACGAGTTCAACGTCCGCGTCTAGAGCTCACTGACCTCGACCCATCCGCACCCCGGCGCACATCACGGTCATCACGACCACGATCCTGATGACCTCGGCGCCAATGTCGCCGCAGAGCGGCTGCGCCTGCGGACGGTCGGCATCGATATCGGGACGACGACGTCGCATCTCATCTTCTCGGAGCTAGAGCTGGAGCGGCAGGGCATCCGTCTCTCGAGCGCGTACGTCGTCGTGGATCGGAGGGTCGCGCACCGCTCGGACGTGATGCTGACCCCGTACTCGTCGGAGCGGCGCATCGACACGGAGGCGATCGGGAAGTTCATCGAGCGCTCCTACGCGGAGGCGGGCTGGTCGCCCGAAGACGTCGACACCGGCGCGGTCATCACGACCGGCGAGGCGGCCCGCAAGGAGAACGCGTCGGCGATCGTCCAGCTCTTCAGCGGCCACGCCGGAAAGTTCGTCTGTGCGACGGCCGGGCATCACCTCGAGAGCCTGCTTGCCGCGCACGGCTCCGGCGCGGTCGCGCTCTCGCGCGATGCCGCGACGCCGCTGGTGCTGAATGTCGACATCGGGGGTGGCACGACAAAGCTTGCGGTCTGCCGCGAGGGTCGCGTCGAGGAGACCGCGGCGATCGACGTCGGCGCGCGTCTGGTCTCCTGGGACAAGACGGGCACGATCCGCGCGGTCACTCCCGCCGGTGCGCGCGTCGCGAAGGATGCCGGCGTCAAGATCGCCGCCGGCGACCCGCGCGACGAGCGCACCCTCGACACGATCGCCGAGAGGATCGCCGATCTCGCGCTCCGCATCCCAACGGGGCGAGCGCTCGACGACGTGGCGCTGTGGCTGACGGACCCGCTCGTCGTGCGCGGGCCGTTTCACACGCTGGTGTTCTCCGGCGGCGTCGGCGAGTACATCAACGGTCTGCAGGACGCCGAGTTCGGCGATCTCGGCCTGCGCCTCGGACGCGCGATCCAACGCCGGCTCGCCGAATTCGAGGTGCTGCGTCCCGTCGAATCGATCCGCGCGACCTGCATCGGCGCGTCGCAGTACAGCGTTCAGGTCAGCGGCGACACGCTGTTCCTCTCGGACCCGGCACTTCTACCGCTCCGCGATCTCGCGGCCGTGGCGGTACGGCCCGAGGCCCCGAAGGCAGCAGCGATCGCTGACGAGATCCGCCGCGGCATCACCCGCCTCGATCGCGAGGACGGTCGCTTCGCGCTTGCCGTCCGCTGGCGTCACGGTCCGGCCTATCCCGCGCTACGTGAGCTGTGCGCCGGAATCGCCGACGGAACGCGAGATCTGCTCGGCGCGACCAGTCCGCTCGTCGTGGTCCTCGATGCCGATCTCGCGGGGATCGTCGGGCAGATGCTGCGCGACGAGCTTGGCGTGCGTGCGCCTGTGATCTGCGTCGATCAGATCGCGCTCTCCGACCTCGACTTCATCGACATCGGCGAGGTAGTGCGAGAGAAGGCCGTCGTACCTGTCGTGGTGAAGAGCCTCGTGTTCTCCGGGCGGTAGCCAAGTGACCCAAGCACGCCTCTCCAGCGTACACGTCATAACCGGCGCGCAGAGCGCCGTTCGATCAGGAGCCGAGCTAGTTGACGGTCCGGCCGATGTCGCTCAACGAATTGTCCTGGCCAGACGAAGCTTCAGTTCTGTGAGCCCGATCGGTGAGATCGATCGCCACACGTGGCCAGTCGGCTCGCCCGCCGGGCAGAACGCCGACTTGCTCGCGTGAATGAGAACGTGAGTCGTAGCGGCGATCCACTCGCGCTCGATCGTGCGGTGGGACGGCGCTTCGCAGACGAAGTGAATCAGCTCGTCACGCATCAGGCCCACGCCCCGCGGCGCTGCATTCGCGCGACCAGATAGCGGGGCTATCAGGGGACCCCCGCGGACATTTACTCTCGGTTGACGTTCGGAGCTACGCCGGGTCGGCCGCGCTGGTTCACCGAGGCCGCGACACGCATATCAGGATGCGAGCCGAGCGGCACGTTCGACCCACGAGATTGGTTGCAGAGGTCCATCGCGATCCGCGCGTAGACGAGGGCCGCGTCAGTGAGATCTTTCACCTTGAATGACTTCGTGGATGCGTGACTCGTTGCGCGCGGCGCGTAGCTGATCGCAGGGATGCCAAGCTCGTTGAAGGCGTTCGTGTCGCGCCACATGCTCGTGACGGGGTCGCCAACGATCGCCGGCGGCGTCGAAAACGTCTGTGCGTGGCTCCGCTTGATCGCCTCGATCAGGTTCTCCGCGCCCTTCGCCTCGAAGCCAGGTCGGTAGAGGAACAGCTCAACGCTTCCCTCCACCCCGACTTTCTTCAGCACGCCACGTAGCTCGTCGCGTACGTCCATCGGGTTCGCGCCGGGGAGGATCCGCGTGTCGACGTAGAACGACGCGATCTGGGGGGCACTCGTGAGGTTGAACGGATAGCCGCTCCGGATCGCGTTGACGCTCGCCTTGGGCACGATCGTGCCCATCGCTCCCTTGTACGTGTTCCGCTGCTGATAGTGATACGCCCATTTCTCGAACTCGGCGATCACGGCGGTCGCTTTCACGATCGCGTTCGGCGAGTCGGCCAGGCCCGTTGGGCGCGGCAGGTAGGGCGTGTAGTAGCGCGGCGTGTCGGTCAGGATCGTGACCTTGAAATGCGCCTTTCCCGGCTCGATCCCGACGATGCCGAAGCCCGTGCCCTCGGCGACGAGGGCGTAGTCCGCGACAACGCCGTGCGTGACCATGAAGCGCACGCCGAGGTCCTTGCTCATGTAGAGCGGGCCCTGCCACTCCTCGATCGGCTCTCGTGAGATCTCACCGCAGACCGCGCTGACGATGAGGTCGCCCTTCAGTGGATAGCGCGACGCCTTGATCGCCTTCGCGGCGACGAGGAACGCCGCCATCGGTCCTTTGTCGTTGACGACGCCGTCGCCGTAGATGCTGTCGCCCTCCACCCAGGCGGAGTGGTAGAGCTTGTCGAGCGGGTCGCGCGCGGACCACACCGCATCGGGCCGGAGCGTCGTGTCGAGGTGTGCGTTGAAGATGAGGCTGTGTCCCCCACCCGACCCGTCGATCCAGGCGGCGACGTTGAAGCGCTCGGGGATCATCGCGTACTTCTTCGGCGCGAAGCCGTTTCGGCCGAGCCACTCGTAGACGAACTCGCCCGCGGGTCCCTCGCTCCCGGTCGGGCTGTCGATGTTCCCGAGCGCCAACGCGAGATCGACAACCTCCTGGGGGTCGATCAGCTTCAGGACGTCGTCCGGAGTAACGCGCTTGCCGGCGTCAGCCGGTGACGTGCGCTTGCGGACATGGTCCCGGGTCGTGCGCTTGCGAACCTTGCCCGGCGTCATGCTCTGCTCCCTCCCTGGACCGGCACCGCGAACCGCGCGACGGCGGACGCGGTCAGCAGTATCGCGACCGACACGAGGATCGCCGCCTGCGCGCTCGCGACGTCCATCACGGCGGCCAGGATGACCGGGCCGACGAACGCGCCCATGTCCGCGGAGAACCGGTAGCCGCCGAGGACCTGCGTGCGGTTCTCCGCCGGCACGATCTCCGAGAGCAGCGACGTCTGGGAGCTCGAGAAGAAGTCGCCGAAGCCGATCAACGCGGCGGCCGCGAGGAAGGTCCACAGATCGTTGGTCAGAAGAAACACCAGGTCGCCCACAGCTATCGCCGCAAGCCCCGTCGTGATGATGCGGCGGCGCCCGATGCGGTCGCCGAGCATGCCGCCCGGGGTCGCGACGAACAGGCCCGTCACCGACATCAGAGCGATCGCGGTGGCGATCGAGACACCGCCGAGGCCGAGCGACGTCGCGGCGTAGAGGGGCAGGATCGTGTTGCGGAAGCCGTGGCGGTTGATCATGTTCGCGAGCACGCCCACGTTGATCGCGGCGATCGCGATCGCTCGCGGCCGGCCGTACAGGACGTGCGGGTGCGGCTGTTCAGTGCGAGGAGACACGGCGCGCCGCGGATCGATGCGCATGAGCACCGGGATCAGCGTGATCGCCGCGGCGACCACCAGCGCGGCGGTCACCGCGAACGTCGCGCGCCATCCGAACGCCAGGCCCACCAGACCGCCGATCATCGGGTAGATCGCGATGCCGGTGTTGTTCGCCACGTGGAAAAAGCTCATGACCTTGCCGCGGTTCGTTCGTGTCGCGGTGGCGCCGAGGCCGGTGAGGATCACCGTTCCGAGGATCGCGGCGGCGATACCCGCGCCGACGCGAGCGAGGATGAGCATCTCGACGGTCCCGGCATTGAGGCCGAGGATCGACGATGCGCCCAGGAGCAGCAGTGCGAAGACGCTCACGCGCAGGTGACCGATGCGGTCGACGACGAACCCCGCAGGGAGATCGATGAGGAGGCGCGCCAGACCGTACGAGCCGACGATCACGCCGGCGGTCGCGATGCTCACACCGAAGTCGTTACGGATGTCCGGGAGCAGTGGCGTGAGGATGTTCGTGGCCGCGATGAGGAGGAACAGCGATACGCCGAGCAGGTAGGAGTCGCGACCGATGCGGGCCGGTGATGGCGGAGCTTCCTCGGCGACTGCCGCGCTCACTTGGTCTCGGCGCGGAGCGCCGCGGCGATGTCCTCCACCCGCAACGTCTCGGGCGACATCGCGAGATCGCGTCGCGACGCCAGCGCGCGCAGGACGAGCTTGCGCACGCGACGCGCGTCGAGTCGCGCGTCGACGCAGGCCTTCGCGAGCGGGCCGAGCGCCGCGCCGTCCAGGCGCGAGGCGCCGACGACCTGCTCCAACGTGTCGCGAAGGATCTGCTCGACCGCGGCGGCACTCGGGAGAGCGATGTTCTCAACCAGGTCCGCGCGCGAGAGGAACGCCGCATCGACGCCGACCGCGTGGTTCGTCGTCGCCACGAAAGTGAGGTTGGGGCAGGCACGCGCGACCTGATCGACGCCCGCGAGCACGGCGTCCGTGGCGCGGTGGACGTCCACCGGGTTGGTCTCGAGCGACGCGCCGGTGCGGTTCACCGCGAGCGATTCGACCTCGTCGAGCAGCACAATCGTCGGGCGGCCGCGCCGCGCGAGATCGGGCAGGGTTCGATCGAAGAGACGCGCGACGCTGCGCTGGCTCTCGCCCAGCATCTGGCTGGGGAACGCGTGCGGGTCGACCTCCACGAAGAGGACGCCCTCACCGAGCGCGCGCGCGGCCTGATCCGCAAGACCGCCCGCGAGCGTGGTCTTCCCCGTCCCGGGCGGCCCCGCGAGCACGATCAGGCCATGGACCGGTAGGCGCACCGCGTCCATCCGGCTCCGGTGCTTGAGCGAGAACAGCGTGAAGTTGAGGAGGCGCTCCTTGAGCTCGTCGGGCACGACGATCCGCGTCCAGCGGCTCTCCCAGGCCGGATCGGGGAGCTCGTGCATCGCGACGATCCCTTCGACTCCAGGTGGGACCGTCAGCGCAGGCATCTCCTAGTCGCGTCCAGTCGGGGCGCGCACTAGTCGGGGCGTCCCTCGAAGTGATCCGGCCACACGATGCCGGTGAGATCGGGCGCGTCGAGCTCGGGCAGCTCCTCGAAGAGGTTCAGCGGATCGAGGAGGATGCGCATCATGTCGTAGAGCGCGTCGAAGTTGTGGACGCGGATGAGACGCGCGGTCTGCTTCTTGTCGTCATTGAAGTGCTGGTGCCACGACCAGTGGTCGACCACGATCAGGTCGCCCGCTTCCCACGGATAGCTGACCCCGTCGACCTCGCTGTGCCCGCGACCGGAGACGACGTAGAGCCACGCCTCCCCGCCGTGACGGTGGCGCGACTGATAGAGACCCGGCGCGAGCTCGTGCATGACCGCGGAGAGGCCCGCGGTGTGGTAGCCGATGGACTTGTCGACCAGGAACAGGCTGCGCGCGCCGCGCTTGGTCACCAGACCGCGCACGTCGTCGAACCGCGTGATGACCCGCGCGGACTCCGTGCCCGCCCACTGCTTCGCGAGGCGCTGCCTGCGGCGCGCGTGCGGGTCGGCGCCATCGATCGCGTCGATCTGGCGCGGACGCTTCGGCAGCTCAGTGACTGGCGTGTCGCCGCCATCCTCCAGGAGCGCGACGCCGAACTGCTCGAGCATCGGCTCGACGCTCCAGGTGTGGAAGACCGCCTTCGTATCGGCGTCGTTGCCGTGACGATGCCAAGCCCAGCTCGGCAGGTGCAGGGTGTCCCACGGCCGCCAGTCGATGCGCTGCCCGTCGATCTCCGTCCAGCCGCGCCCGGACTCGATGAACTCGATCGCGTCCCACGAGTGGCGGTGGATCGTGGTGTTCGAGTGCGGGGCGAGCTCGTGGATAGTCGCGTCGAGGTTCTTCGTCGGACGATCGCCGTCCCAGCCGGCGTACACGCCGCTGCGGATCCGGCGGCTCGGCACGTCCTGCATCACGACGTCGCCACGCTTCAGGACGTTCTTGTGATAGCCCTTCCACTCGTCGAGCAGCGACTCGCGACGCTTCTTCTGGATCTCGTAGTGCGTCGTCTGCGTCGTGGTCGTCGTCTTCATCGCGCGCTCGCCCCCGCACGCTCGCCTGAGACCTTGGGGAGCACTTCGCGGGCGAGCGTCTTGATCTGCTCGAGGTAGTCCGGGAAGCGCATGCGGAAGTCGAAGATCAGGAGATCGCAGCCGAGCTCCTGGTAACGCTGCACGCCGCGCACGATGTCCTCCGGGGTGCCCGCGAGGATCGAGCCGTCGAGCTCCTCGATCCTGGTGAACTCGCCTGATGGCGGCTTGAGCCAGAACTTCTGCGCGTTGGCGTTCTTGATCAGCCCGGGGACGTTCATGCGGTCGATCGCGGCCTTCGTGGTCGTGTCGATGCTCGTCACCGGGACCGCGCCGGTCATGATGCGCGGCTTGCCCTGCTCCTGCGACATCTGGCGGATCTTCTTGATGCGCGCCTCGTAGGTCGGGAAGGTGATGCGCCCCGGCAGCCAGCCCTCGCAGAAGTCGACGGCCAGCCGCGCGGCCGCCGGCGTCGCGCCGCCCCACCAGACCGGCACGGGATGCACCGGCTGCGGTTTGAGGTCGACGTCGTTGAACTTGTAGCGCTCGCTGTTCCACTCGACCGTCTCGCCGGCCCACAGCTTCCGGGCGATGAGGACCTGCTCCTTCATCATCTGCACGCGGTCCTCGGCGCCCTGGCCGATGACCTCGAACTCGTGATCGAAGGTCCCGGCGCCGATGCCGAGGTCGAACGTCCGGCGCGTGATCCAGGACATCGACGCGACGCTGTACGCCATGAGGATCGGGTGCCGGAACGGGATGATCGTCGCCGCGCCGAGCCCGATCCTCTCGGTGACGCCGGCGAGGTAGCTCAGCGTCACGAACGGCTCGATGAACGTGCGATCGGTCCCCTCCATCCCGTGCGGATGGAAGACGAGGTGATCGCGCACCCACAGCGAGTCGAAGCCGAGGCTCTCGGCCAGCCGCGCGCCCTCGATGAGCAGGTCCTGATCCGCCTCGAGGCCGAAGTGAGGCACCAGCAGGCCGAACCGGGTCATGAGCGATCTCCCTCTCTACATAAGGATGCCCCCGCGACCAGCGTCCCGGGGGCATCCTCGCATGATTCCGACTGGGTCAGCTGGTGGGCGCGCCGATCTTCGTGTTGAATCCGATGTCCTTGAGCTTCGTGAGGAAGCTCAGGTCGTACGCCTTCTTGAGGTCGACGGTCGCCATGGCCGCGTTCTGCGTCGCGAGGACCTGCTGCGGCAGCTTGAGCGCGTCCTCGGTGAACGTCATCGTCCGCGATCCGTAGCCCTGGAACGCCTTGACCGAGGCCAGTGCGGCGTCGTCCTTGAGCTGCGCGAACTTCGCGAACTCCTTCGCCGCGCCCTCGGCGTCCGTCCACATCTTTTGCTGTGCCTCGAGCGTCGCGGCGGCGACGACGAGCGCGGTGTTCGGGTTCTTCTGGAGGAAGGCGGCGGTCGCCATGAGACCGCTGCGGCCCCACTGGAGGTCCGACTTCGTCTCATCGAAAAGGACGTTGAACCCCTGGCCCTTCATGGCCGCCTCTTCGGACATGTCGACGACGGCACACGCGACCGATCCACCCTTGAGCGCGGCGATGCGCGCGCTCTGGCCGCCGACCGGCGTGATCGTCGCGTCCTTGTCGGTGTAGCCGATGCCCTTCAGAAGCAGGAGCGCGGAGCCGTGCGATGTGCCACCGAAGGTCGAGATCGCGACGGACTTGCCCTTCACGTCTTCCTTCGTCTTGATGGTCGGGCCGCACCACAGGCCGTCGGTGAGCTTCGTGCTGTTCATCGCGATGACCTTGATCGGTGTGTCCGTGGTCTGCGACGAGATCGCGGTCGACGCGCCGCCGACCATGAAGTCGAGCTGACCGGCGATGAGCGCCTGCAGCGTCTTGCCATCACCTTCGAATCCCGTCACGGTCACGCTGGTGAAGCCGTACTTCTGGTAGATGCCGAGCGCGTCCGCGAGCTTCTCCGCGAACTGCACCGGCTCGTTCGGCGTGCTGATGCCGACGCGGAGGGTCGTGACCTCCGGTTTCGGCAAGGCGCCGGGAGCCGCGGTCGCGGTCGCGGCGGTCGCGGCGGTACCCGCGGTTGGCGACGCGGTCGTCGGTCCTCCGCCACCGCAGGCCGCGGCGACAAGGCCCGACACGACAAGGAGCGTGAACAGGACACGCGAAAGCGAAGACATGAAGAACACCTCACAACCTCCCGACCCGGGTCGTAATGACCTCGGGCGAATGTAATCGAAGGCAGAAACATCGTCTACAATTTGCCCCGAATCAGATGCGCTCGACCGAGCCGGTGCGCGCGCCCGCCATGCCCGAGAGCAGTGTGAACGTCGGTGGTCACGCCATCGCCTACCGGCGCCGCGGCGCCGGTGTTCCCCTTCTCCTGATCGCCGGGACCGGCTATCCGGGCGGAACCTGGCACCCGGACCTCGTCGAAGCGCTTGCCGCGCGCCACACCGTGGTCACCTTCGATCACCGCGGGACCGGCGCGACCGCCCCCGCGCCGGGCCGCTACTCGACTCGGCTGTTCGCACAAGACGCGCTCGGTGTGCTGGACGCGCTCGGCCTCGAGCCGGCACATGTCGTCGGCCACTCGATGGGCGGCCGCGTCGCTCAGTGGATGGCGCTCGAGCGCCCGGACCGCGTGCGCTCGCTCGTCCTCGCGGCGACCGGCCCTGGCCAATTCCGCGCGGATCGGCCGGTCACGCGCGGGGTCCCCGTGCACGTCGTGCTCGAGCTCGTCGACAAGGGATACGAGCGCTATATGCGCGACCACATCGCCGCGACATTCTTCACGCCCGAGTTCGCGCGTGAGCATCCCGAGGTCGTCGCCTGGCTGCACGATGCGTTCTGGCGCGACCGTCCCGATCTCGAGAATTACCTGCGCCACGTCGTCGCGCGTCAGGAGCACCAGACGGCGGACCGCCTGGCGGAGATCCGCGTCCCGACGCTGATCCTCATCGGTGACCGGGACACCGCCGTCATGGGTACGGGCGCGCATACGGAGCAATCCGACTACCTCGCCGAGCACATCGCCGGTGCGGTGAAACGAGTCATTCCTGGATCGGCTCATGGCTATTTCTGGCAGGACCCGAAACGGACGATCGACATCCTTCTCGAGTGGACCGCGAGCCACTGATCAGCCGACCGCGGTAGCGCTCCGATCGAAGCGAACGTAGTAGTGCAGCCACCGCGTGAAGCGCGCGGTCCGCAGGTCACGCTCCGGCGCACGCTCGGGATCGGGACGAACGCCCCGGCGCGCGACTGACCGTAGCTCCAGCGCGACCAGGCCGTAGACGTGGTCATCGTCGACGACGAATTCGGCGGGGACAGGGAAGCCGGCGCCGACCGCGCGGCCCGGACACTGATGCGGGCCCGCTCCGAATGACAGGCCCCAGCGCGGGACGTTCGGCGGCAGGGGGCGGTCGGGGTCGAAGTCGTCCGCCGTCGGTCCGAACACGTCTGGGTCGCGGTTCCCCGCGGCGAAGTCGAGGACCACCTGCGCGTCCTTGGGGATGCGCACGCCGGCGACCTCCGTGTCCGCTTCGGCTCGGCGCCTCGCTTTCGGCGTCGTCGGACGCAGGCGCAGCGTCTCCTGGATCACGCGCTGCGCGAAGAGCGGGTCCGACGCGACACGCTCGAGCAGGCGGCCGGCATCGGGTCGCTCGAACATCGCGTCGAGCGCGTTCACCAGCGTCTGCGCACTCGTGTGAGTCCCGCCCTGCAGGTAGGTGGCGACCTCGCGCACGACGCGGCGTTCGTCGCCGAGCTCCAGCGAAGGATCCTCGCGATGCAGGAGGAGCACGGTGAGGATGTCGTGCGGCAGCTCCCCCTCCGTGATCTCGCCGCGGCGCAGACGCGCGATCGCCTCGGCGCGCCGGCGCCATGCCGGACGAACAAAGCGCGTCTCGAACTCCTCGTAGGCGTCGCGAACGAGGGTGCGTACGGCGTTGGGATCGCGCGCGTCGAGGATCGCGGCGCCCTGGGAGAACGCGTCGACGAGCCGCACGAGGGCACGGAGGTCGTCGAGCGACGCCGCGTCGTACTCGACGCCGGCGCGACGTGCGGCGAGGACGACCGAAAGCATCTCGCCGATCGGGAAGAGGTCGACGCGGTCGCTGTCGATGAGGCGATCCAGAAGGTCGTCCATGACCTTGGGGAAGAGCTCGCGCTCGTACAGGCGAAGCACGTCGGCGCGGAACTGCGTGTTCTCGACACGCCGACGCGCGCGGTGCACCGCGCCGTGCTGGATGCTCACGATGCCCGCGCGGATGTTGCCCTCTTCGTACGAGCGCTTGTCGAACGTACGAGAGAGGTCGGGATCGAAGAGCGCGGCGCGGATGTCCTCGTAGCGATCGAAAGTGATCGTCGCGGCGAACTTCGTAAGGAGGCCGTCGCCGGTCAACGCGCCTCTCCGTCGACGGCGATCGCACGCGTCGGGCAGTTCAAGGCGGCCTCCGTCAGGATGTCGAAGTCGGTCGTCGCGGCGCCTGGCCGCGGAACGGAGACGCCGCGATCCTCGTCGATATCGAATGCCTGCGGCGCGAGTCGCACGCACTCGGCGGTGCCGACGCAGAGCTCCGGATCGACAGTCACCCGCGTCACGGCTATATCGAAGTCCGCGCGATCGCGCCCACGGGCTCGGCCTGTTCATCGAGGCCGCGCCACGCCTGCCGCACCGCAGCGAGCCCCAGCGGCGCGAGCAGCATCGCCGCAAAGCATGCGGCGCCGACTCCGAATGACGCGGCGATCGCGCCGGCGGCGAGCGCGGCGAACGGGCGGTTGCCGAGATGCGCCATCTGATGGAACGCGAGCACCCTGCCGCGGACCGCGTCCGGCACCTCGGTCTGGATCGCGCTCGTGAGCACCGGGAAGCAGAACGAGAAGCCCCATCCGACGAGCGCGACCGCCACACCGGCCACCGGGATGTTCGTCGCCACGGCGACAAGGAACAGCCCCACGAACTGCATCGCGAGGCCGACCGGCGCCATGGCGCGCGCGTGACCGCGCCGTCCGAGCGGCACCGAAGCCAGAATGCCGAGGACCATGCCGACGCTCGCCGCGGCGACGATGAGGCCGGCCTCGCTGCTCGCGCCACCGAGCCGCATCGTGACCAGCGCCGGCGAGAGCGTGCGGATCACCTCGAGCACGGCGCTGGTCGCGACGACGCCCACGAGCACCGCGGCGATCCAGGGCTGCGAGCGCAAATAGGCCACCGCGCTGCGCGTCTGCGTCGCCACACGCTCCCCGACACGCGCGGGCTGACCGCCTATTCCGCGTGACCAGAGGTAGACCATCGCGACGATCGGTGCGACGAACGTGAACGCGTTGATGCTGAATGCCCAGCCGTATCCCGACGTCGTCAGAAGGATCGTCGCGAGCACCGGACCCGCGAGCTGGGCGATCATGAACTGCAGTGTGTTGAGGCCCACCGCCTCGCTCAGCTGAGCGCGCGGCATGAGCGCCGGAAGCATCGCCGAGGATGATGGCTTCGCGAGCGTCCACGACGTCTGCAGCAGGAACGCGGTGGCCATGACATGGAGCTCGTTCGCGACGCCGGCGATCGCGAGAACGGCGAGCACGGCGCTGATGACGAACGAGATCGCGTGCGTGACCACGACCACCAGTCGCCGGTCGAAGCGGTCCGAGATCACACCGCCGGTGACCGAGAGGAGCAGCATCGGCGCGAACGCCACGAAGTTCAGGATGCCCACCGCGAGGGCGGAGCCGGTGCGGTCGTACACGAAGACCGACGCGGCCACGTTCTGCAGCCATGTGCCGATGTTCGAGACGAGCCCGCCGGACCAGTACACGGTGAACGCCGGGTGCGCGAAGGGACCGAGACGCGGGCGCATGTTCATATATTGTCGCCCGTGATGATCGATCTCCCCGGCGGCGACGCGACGAGGGCGCGTCTCGATCGCATCGTCGCTGCCGCGTCGGCGCAGAGCCACACCGCACATGACGTCGTCCTGCTCGCGATGCGGGAGGCGATCCTCACCGGCGTGCTGCCACCCGGTACGCGCCTTCGGCAGGAGAAGATCGCGGACCTTTTCGGAACGAGCCGCATCCCGGTGCGCGAGGCGCTCCGCGCGCTCGAATACGAAGGCCTGGTCACGTCAGCGACGTACCGCGGGTTCACGGTGACGCAGCTCGATGCGGACGACATCGAGGACGTCTACGACCTGCGCATCGTCCTCGAGGGACATGCCGTGCGTCTCGCGGTCCCGCTCATGACCGACGACGATCTGCGAGCGCTCGAGACGCTGTACGCCGCGATGGTCGATGCCGAGTCGGGCGACGCGCAGCTGGCGGCACGGGAGCGCTTTTACATCAAGCTCTACTCGATGACCGGGCGGCCGCGGCTCGTGAGCCTCATCGCGCGGCTGCGCCAGGAGATCGCGCGGTCGCTGCGGTGGCCGACGCTGCAGCACGCGCCCGAACACCACGAGCACTTCTTCGAAGCGATCCGCGCGGGCGACGCGGAGCGCGCGGCCTCACAGCTCGCGAGCCACTACCGCCGCGTCGCGATCCTGATCCGGCGTTATCTCCGTGACGCCACGATGACCGAGAGGAACGGCTCGCGCGGCATCAGGGACATCGACGTCGAACGCGCCGCGCGCTCGCGGCGGCGTCCGAAAGGGGGCCAGCGGGATGCGACTGGCTGACAAGGCCGTTGTCGTCACCGGCGCGGCACACGGCATCGGCAGGGCATACGCGGAGCGGCTGGCGTCTGAAGGCGCGAGGGTCGCTCTGCTCGACATCGACGCGAAGCGCAACGAGGAGGTCGCCGACGGCATCTGCCGGAAGGGCTTCGAGGCGATCGCGGTCGCGACCGACGTCCGCGACTTCGAGAAGTTCAGGAGCGCGGTCGACCGAGCAGCTCAGGCGTTCGGGAAGCTCACCGGGATCGTCAACAACGCCGGCATGCTCAACGTCATCCCGATCACGCGCAGCAATTTCGAGGAGATTCCCGACGCCGAGTGGGACGAGTCGTTCCGCCTGAACACCAAGAGCGCGTGGTACGGCTGCAAAGCGGCGGTGCCGCATCTGCGCCGGAACGGCGGCGGGTCGATCGTGAACATCGGCTCGTCGACGATCTTCCGCGGCGTGCCGACGCGCGCGCACTACGTCGCCGCCAAATCCGCGCTCATTGGATTCAACCGAACGATCGCGCGCGAGATCGGCAAGGACAACATCCGCGTGAATCTCGTCTGTCCGGGCAGCACGCTCTCCGAGGAGAACCCGAGCGAGGAGACGATCCGCATGCGCGACGACGTGATCAAGACGCGCGCGCTCGCGCGTCGCGAGGTGCCCGCAGATCTCGTCGGGACGATCGCGTTCCTGCAGTCGGACGACAGCGAGTTCATCACCGGGCAGACGTTCCTCGTCGACGGCGGAAGCGCCTTCCACTAGGACGCGAACGGCCGGCGCGTCGTCGACGCGCGCTGGACGCGGACGGGCACGCCTCGACGAGCGTCTGCGCCCAGCCGGCCCG
>Ga0114129_10000382_pt1 | contig 51464 bp, 43 predicted proteins | sample RhiMetdeltSRZDD1_FD_80071 | JGI IMG/M metagenome (GOLD analysis project Ga0114129, IMG submission 80071) | Populus rhizosphere microbial communities from Tennessee, USA - Rhizosphere MetaG P. deltoides SRZDD1 (version 2) (version 2) | ecosystem: Host-associated > Plants > Roots > Rhizosphere >...
CGCCTCGACCGTCGCGTACACGCGTCGAGGATTGCTCGGCGCAATCGCGAGCTCCGCGTCGACGATGCCGTCGGGCAGGCCCTGCGTCACCTGTTTCCAGGTCGTACCACCGTCGGTCGACTTGAAGATCCCGCCGCTGGTTCCGTCCCACGCGCCGTTCTCCCACGGTCCCTGCCGCTGCTCCCACAGCGTTGCGAACACGATGTCCGGGTTGGATGGATCGATGTCGACGTCCTTGCCGCCGGTGTTCTCGTCCTTGAAGAGCACGCGCGCGAACGTTTGTCCGCCGTCCGTGGATCGGAAGATGCCGCGCTCGGTATTCGGCCCGTACGGATGGCCGAGCGCCGCCACGAACAGGCGGTTCGCGTTCCTCGGGTCGACGGCGATTTTCGGAATCTGCTGCGCATCGCGGAGGCCCAGGTGCGTCCACGTCTGGCCCGCGTCGGTCGACTTGTAGATGCCGTCCCCGACCGCGAGATCCGGCCGCGGCAGGCCTTCGCCGCTGCCGACGTAGATGACGTGCGCATCCGACGGCGCGACCGCGACCCACCCGATGGATCCGGTCGGCTGGTCGTCGAAGATCGGCTTCCACGTCCGGCCGGCGTCCGTCGTCTTCCAGACGCCGCCGTTCACCATGCCGATATAGAAGGTGTACGGCTGGCTCGGATGCCCGGCCGCGGCCTTCGTGCGTCCCGCGCGATGCGGTCCGATGTTGCGCCATTTCATGTCGGCGAAAAACTTCGGATCGATCTGCGGCTGAAGCGTTTGACCGAGCGCGACCTGGCGGTGCGGGACGATCGAGAGGACGAGAGCTGAAAAGAGCGCGAGAAATGGCGCGGCGCGTCGGAGCTGCATCCGCAGATTCTAAATCCCGGCCACGAACGGACCGTACGTAGTGCCCGCCTTCTGGCGGACCTCGATGTTCGTGTTCACGGTCCGGCCAAAGCCGGACACTACGTGCGGAAACGTCTTACGAGGTCTTGCTCACGCCGAAATTGTCGATGTGCACCTCGAGCAGGTGATTGACCCGAATGCCGACGATCCCGTCGGTCTTCGCCGCGGTCTTCGGCGTCGAGGTCACAACCGTGCCGTTGACGACGTAGTCGATCTTGTCGGCGCCGACGCGCACTTCGAGCGCGTTCGTCGATTTGCCGCTCGCGTCCGGTTTCTTGATCGCGTCGTTCGCCGTCTTCGCCACGACGTTCTGCGTCGCCTCGCCGTCACGCTTCTTGACGAGGAACGTCCCGTCCTGCGCCACGAGGAAGTACGTATAGGTCTGCTTCGGTCCGTCGAGATCGCTGCCGCCGAAGGTCAGGCCGTAGTAGTTGGTGTGGCCGCTCGGCTTCTGCAGGACGAACGTCCCCTTCAGCGTGTAGGTTCCGTTCGCCGTGTTCTGCGGATTCCAGTAGACGGCCGCCTGCGGGTTCGTCGCGTGGAACCCGTTGCCCATCGTGACGAACTTGATGTCGCCCGCCGCATCCGGATCCGATGCGGTGGTGCTGCGGTCGGCGCGCACCTTCCAGCCTTTTGGCGCCTGCGCGGCGAGTGGAACGACGACGAGGAGTGCGAGAGCAGCTATAAGGACTTTCGATTTCATGGCGACCCTCCAGTTGCCAGATGTAGGCCGGGTCCTGTGGACCCGGCTGCCAGATGTAGGCCGGGTCCTGCGGACCCGGCAGGCGGGTCTAAAGCCCCGCCCTACGTACGAGCGTGCGCTTTTAAAATCTCGTCGATCAGAAACAGGTCGGTCAAGAGCGCGCGGACGTGAATGTTCGCGTTCAGGTTGTCGATCATCTGCGAGTGGATGGATGGCTGCGCGAGCACCATCTGCACGGCGGCCTGCGCGTCGCGCGCATCGCGATCGATCACGGCGATGAAGGCGCGATACGACGCCGCGTCGAGGCCGAGCCCGCGGACGTAGTCGGTGAAGAAGTCGCCGAAGCCGGCGACGGCCTCGTCGAACTTCTTCAGGAAGTCGCGGATCGGCCCCGAGCCGGACTCCGTCGGGAGCCCTTGCGAGGCGTAGGCGAGAAAGAATTCGTACGCGGCTTCGATGTCGTCGACGCGCGCGGAGAGGCTCACGCCTGGCCGGCTGTCTTCGGCGCGCCGCCCGTCGAGGGTGCCGCCGCGCCTACGCGCCACCGCGACGGCTCGTGGTGCTCGAGGTACTGACGCCGCGTGATCCAGCCGAGGATCATCGACTTGGTGATCCACCACTTCTCCGGCCGCACCGCGAAGTACACGTGCGCGATGACGAGGCCCACGAGGCCGACGCCCGCGAGCCCGTGCGTGACGTACGTGAACCCCCGCCAGTTCTCGCTGATGAAGTACGGATCGCGGACGAACATCGGCGTCCGCACGGCCTTCAGCATGAACAGGCCCGTGGTCGTCACGGCGAGGCCGGTGACCACGATGGCCAGGTGATACAGACGGTTGCCGAGCGGGTACTTGCCCGGCTTCGGCCCGGGCACGTCGTGCCCGAATTCCCGCAGCATCTCGGCCTTGAATTCCGGGATGTCCTTCGGCCCGACCCAGATCGACCAGAAGTCGAGGAAGAACGTCGCGTGAATGATGTGGAAGACAATCGACGCGGTGAGCACGAGCCCCGCTATCCAGTGCCACTGCACCCACGCGAACTTCACGCCGACCACCGGCAGGAACGCCGTGAAGAGCAGCACGAACATCGACGCGGCCATCACCCAGTGGAACAGCCGCGCCGAGAGGTTGTGGCGCTCGATCTTCGCGGGGAGATCGCGCCGCGAGGCCTCGAGCGCGTCAGTTTCCGCGGCCGCGCGCTTGCGGTGCGCGGAAAAGAGCATGTACGCCGCGTGCGCGAGGAAGAACAGAATGCCCGCGAACAGCGACGCCCAGAAGAGATTCCAGGAGACGTGCTGCGCGATGGTCTCGCCCCACGGGCTGCGCCCGTATCTTAAGAAGTCCATGAGCCGCCCTCCGACCCGCGAATGGCTCGCTTCACCAGGTTTCGCACGAGCGGCACTTTATACCCGTTGTGCCGCAGGACTTGCGCGCCTTGCACCGCCATCTGTCCCGCCGCGTTTGCCGTCTCCTCGTTGCGGGGCTTGCCCGCGATGAATGCCTCGACGCTCCTGAGCCGTTTCGGCGTCGCCGAGACGGCGTTCACCACCAGCCGCGCTTCGCCGATGTTCCCGCCGTTCGGTTTGATCGCCGACGCGACGTTGACGAGCGGGAAGTCCCACACCTGCCGGTCGCGGACCTTTTCGAAGTAGAACTGCGCGCCCGCCATCGTCGCCGGAATCCGGATCGCCGTGAGCAGCTCGTTGGGCTGCAGGACGTTCATCCGCGTGATGTCGATCCCCGGCCCGATCCAGTAGTCCTCCGCGTTGACGACGCGCTCGCCGCGCGGTCCGCGGATGACCATCTGCGCGTCGAGCGCGACGAGCGCCGGCGCGGTGTCCGACGGGTTGACCGCGACGCAGCGGTCGGCGTCGAAGATCGCGTGCTCGCGGTTGATCGCCGTCGGTGTATCGGCGTAGCAGATGTTGCCGCCGGCGCGATAGCACGACCAGCCGCCGCGGTAGTACCAGCAGCGCGTGTCCTGCGAGACGTTGCCGCCGATCGTGCCCTGGTTGCGAATCTGCGGCGACGCGACGAGCTCCGCCGCCTGCATCAGCAGGCTGTACTTCTCGCGGACGATCGGATGCTTCACGACCTCGGTGAGCGGCGTCATCGCGCCGATCTCGATCCCGCCGTTCGCCTCGCGGATGCCCTTCAGCTCCTTGATCTGCCCGAGGTCGACGACCACCCTGGGTTTCTTCAGGCGATCCTTCAGCCAGTCCATGCTGTCGAGGCCGCCGGCGAGGACGAGCGCGTCGGCGCCGTGCTGATCGAGCAGCCGCACCGCGTCGTCGATCGTGGTCGGCTGGTACAGCTCGAAAACCGGGATGACGTCTCTGATGACTGCCATAACGTGGAACCTCGTCGGGATTCGGGATTCGGGGTTCGGGACTTGATCCCGAATCCCAACTCCCAGATCCCAAATCACTACGCGTGAGCCGTTAGAACGTCGTGCGTCCGCTTCCCGCCGTTTTCGAGCGCGTCGAGAATCATGTCGGGCGAAACCGGCGACTTCCGGAAGATCTCGTCGCCGAGCGCGTCGGCGATCGCGTTCATCACCGCGCCGTACGCCGCGCCCACCGGCGGCTCGCCGACGCCGCGCGCGCCGACCGGCGTTTCCGGATCCGCGATGTTGACCGCGTCGCCGATGAAGTTGTGCGGCGCGTCGAGAATCGTCGGCGGCTTGTTGTGATGGAACCGCCGCGCCAGCGCGACGCCGTAGTGCTGGTCGTACGCCCAGCGCTGCGTCTTCGCGTGGCCGATGCCGAGCATCGATCCGCCGAAGAGCTGTCCTTTCAGACCGCGCGGGTTCATGATGATGCCGACGTCCCCAATCGCCGTGTAGTCGAGAACGGCGAACATGCCGGTCTCGGTGTCGACCTCGACTTCCGCGAAGCCGACCACGTAGGACTGCGACTGGCCGTCGCGCGGATACGAATCCTTGCCCGCCGCGACGAGACCCTGGCCGGCGAGCGCCTTGACCGACGTCTTGGTGAAGGCGTTGAGATCCTCGGCCGGCTCGTGGCCGTCGTACTGGCCGCCCAGCTCGATCGCCTTCTGCGCTGCCTGCGCGAACGTCATGCTGCCGCCGGGACCCGATACGCGGCCGCCGGCGACCTTGTACGCGTCGGGATTGCCGCCGTGCGCCTTGGCGGCGATCTCCTGCAGCTTCTTGATCCCGTCGCTGGCGGCGGCGTGCGCCGCCCGCGTCATCGCGTGCGTCGTCTGGCTGCCGGCCGAGACGCACGTCCACGGCAGGTTCTTGGCCGTGTTGCCGAAGACGACGTCGCACTGATCCCAGGAGACGCCGAGCATGTCGGGGACGACGCGGTGGACGTCGAAGAGCGAGTGCGTGCCGAGGTTTCCGATGCCCGACTGGATCTGGATGCGGCCATCCGGTTTGATGATGAACAGACCGTCGAAGCCGATCGATCCGCCGGCGTACGGGCTGACGGCGACGCCAATGCCGCGCGCTTTCGTCCCCTTCTTGTGTCCCCCGGCGAGCGCGGCCTTCCGCTCCTCCCACTTGAAGCGCTCGCGGCCCATGTCGAGCGCCTCTTTCACGAACGCGCTCGTGACGTACGCCTGCCTGCCGTTGGGCAACGCGGGACCGAACGGCGCTTTGCCCGCCGGCGCGTTGATCTTCCTGACCTCGACCTGATCGAGGCCGAGCTTCTTCGCCGCTTTCGAGATCACCGGCTCCATGATGCCGATGCCCTGCATGCCGCCGGGTGCGCGCTGAGAGACCTTCGGCGGCGTGTTGGTCAGCACTGTCAGCCCGCGCCAACGCATCGTTTCGGGCTGGTACGCGAGCGACACGCTGGTGCCGGCCGAGCGTGCATCGCCCTGCGCGTCGTACGGACCGTTGTCGCAGATCGTATACATGTCGATCGCGGTGATGCGGCCGTCTTTCCGGAAGCCGACCTTCACGCGCGCGAGAATGCCGGGCCGCGCGCGTCCGATGAAATGTTCCTCCTCACGCGTGATGCGCATCATCACCGGCGCGTTGGCCTTCTTGGAGAGCAGCGCCGGAATGCACATCGAGATGGCGCCCGGAATCTTGCTGCCGAAGCCGCCGCCAGTGTATTCGCTGATGACGACGACCTGCGCCGGCGGAACGCCGACCCATCGCGCCACTGACGCGACCGTCTGGACCGTGCTCTGCGTCGACCCGTGCAGATACAGCTTGCCGTTCTGCCAGTACGCCATCGCCGTGCGCGTCTCGAGCGGCTGATGGCCGGTCGACTGCGTCATGAACGTTTCGTCGAGGACGAGGTCGGCGTTCTTCAACGCCTCTTCGACGTTGCCGACCGTCCATTCATCCGAGAACTTGCCGAGCGGCAGCTGACCTTCGCCGGCGTTCTTGAAATCGTCGTCCGTCCATTTCCAGACGGCGACCTGCGGCGGCGGTGGTCCTGCCGGCGCGCCTCCGCGTCCGCGTCCGGCGGGCGCCCCCTGCGCCGCTGGAGGTGCCTGCGTTCCGGCACCGCGCGCGTCGTTGGCGGCGCCGCGCGCGCCCGGCGCGGCCGGCGGCGCGGTCGGGCGGACCCAGACGTTTCCCTGCGCCCGCGCGTTCGCACCGTTCGGCCGGAGGCTCTCGATCGGATCGACGACGAACGGCAGCGGCTCGTACTCGATCTCGATCGCTTCGATCGCTTCGGCCGCGGTCTTCTCGTCGACGGCGGCGACCGCCAGAATCGGCTCGCCCTGATACAGCGGCTCCATGGTCAGGCCGCGCTCGCCCTGCACGCTGGCCTGCACGCCCTCGCCCAGGAGGCCGCCGGCGGCCGGCTTGGGCAGATCGTCGTCGGTGACGATCGCTTTGACGCCGGGCATCGCCATCGCCTTGCTGTAATCGAGCCGCGTGACCTTCGCGTGCGGCATCGAGCTGCACAGCAGCTTGGCGAAGAGCATCCCGTCGACGCGATAATCCTCGGCGTAGCGCGCCTTGCCCGTCACCTTCGCGACCAGATCCGGAGTCGTGTAGTTCTGGCCGAAAACCTTCGGCTCGAACTTCTTCGTTTCGGCCATGGCTTACGCGCTCCTCATGTACTCTGCGCCGCGCATCAGCGCGGTGAGAATCTTGTCGTAGTCCTGGCAGCGGCACAGATTGCCGGAGACGCCGTGCGCGAGCTCCTGGCGCGTCGGATTCGGGTTCGTCTTCAGGTAGCCGGTCGCCGCCATGACGAAGCCGGGCATGCAGAACGCGCACTGGAACCCCTGCTCGTCGACCACGCCCTGCTGGACGGGCGAGAGCTTGCCGGTCGTCGCGTCGGCGAGGCCTTCGATGGTGACGACCTTCCGGCCGCGGACCGTGTGCGCGAGCACCGAGCACGAGTAGTGCGGCACGTCGTCGATCAGCACGGTGCAGGCGCCGCACTCGGCGCGGTCGCAGCCAAGCTTGGTGCCGGTGAGTCCCAGCTTGTAGCGCAGCGTCATGGCGAGCGTGTCGTTCGGCATCACGTCGATGCGGCGATCCTGGCCGTTGACGTTCAGCGTGATCAGACGCTCCACGGCGCCGGCCGCGGAGGCGCGCTGTCCGCTGACGGTCGTCGAGCGGAACAAATACGCGGAGCCGGACGCCACGGCGCCGGCGGCAATCACGCCCTTGATGAAGGTCCGTCGGGAAGAGGACTGCAGAGCGTCTTCCGACATCTTTGTCTCGTCCATCGCTGGATCACCTCGTCGGGCCGGAGACCCCGACCGGAAGGAGAGGATTTGGTCGGGTAGAAGATAGTCCTTGGAGGGCCTTGGGTTCAATATCAAGCCGGCTGACAGCTCATGACTGATTTCGACCGATCTTCGCTGACGTTTCTGGGAGCTGCCGGCACGGTGACCGGCTCAAAGCACCTGCTGGAGCTCGACGGGAAGCGCGTGCTCGTCGACTGCGGTCTCTTTCAGGGCTTGAAGGAGCTCCGCGTTCGGAACTGGGAGCCGTTTCCGATCGATCCCGCATCCATCGACGCCGTCGTCCTGACCCACGCGCATCTGGACCATTGTGGCTATCTGCCGAAGCTCGTTGCAGCCGGCTATCGCGGGCGCATCTGGTGCACGCCGGCCACGAAGGATCTGTGCACGCTCGTGCTGCCGGATTCCGCGAAGCTGCAGGAAGAGGACGCCCGCGAGGCGAACCGTCAGAGCTACACGCGGCACAACCCTGCGCTGCCGCTCTACACCGCGGCCGATGCGGCGCGCGCGCTCGGACAGCTTCAGCCGGTCGGCTACCAGCGGGCGATGCCGCTCTGGGACGGCGCGCCGGGTGGGAACGCCGCCACCGTCGAGTTCATCAACGCCGGCCACCTGCTCGGGTCCGCGTACGCGCGCGTTCGCGTCGGGCCGCGGACGATTCTGTTCGGCGGCGACCTTGGCCGCTACGGCCGACCGGTCCTGCCCGATCCGTCGCCGGTCGCCGACGCCGACGTCCTGCTCCTCGAATCGACGTACGGCGACCGGCTCCACGAGCCGGACGACGACGGGGCGAAGCTTGCGGAAATCATCAAGGGGACGACGGCACGTGGCGGAAAGTTGATCATTCCGGCGTTTGCCATCGGACGCGTTGAAGAAGTTCTCTACTGGATCAAACGTCTGGAGGATCAAAACCGCATTCCGGTGTTGCCCGTCTACGTCGACAGTCCAATGGCCATCGCCGCGTTGCAGTTTTACGCCCGCCGCCTCGACGAGCTCGACGCCGTCGCCACGTCCGGCGTCAGACCCCTTACAACTGGCGCGACGCCAAATCCGGGGTCAGACCCCTTACTAATGGGCGCGGTGAAAAACGGGGGCAGACCCCTTGCGCAGTTCGCCGCGTCGCGGCTCGTGACCGTCGCGTCGGCGCAGCAGTCGGCGGACCTCGTCGCCTCGCGCAAGCCAGCCATCGTCATCTCGTCGAGTGGTATGGCGACGGGCGGCCGCGTGCTGCACCACCTCGCGGCGGCGCTGCCCGATCCGCGCCACACCGTGCTGTTCGTCGGCTTTCAGGCGCCGGGCACTCGCGGGCGTCTGCTCGTCGACGGCGCGAAGGAGATCAAGCTGGTCGGGCGCGTCGTGCCCGTTGCCGCGCGCGTGGAGAAGATCGATTCGATGTCGGCGCACGCCGACGCGGGTGAAATCATGCGGTGGCTCTCGAACTTCACGCGCGCGCCGGCGATGACGTATCTCGTGCACGGCGAGCCGGTCGCCCTCGACGCGCTGGCGCAGCGGATCGCGAGCGAGCGCGGCTGGCCGGTGCACGTCGCGGCATATCGCGAACGCGTGCCGCTGCCGTTCCAGGTGTAGGCCAGGTCCTTTGACGTGTAGGCCGGGTCCTTTGGACCCGGCATTCGCCACGTACGAACCACAAAGCTCACGAAGACCACAAAGAATCAGGGTCCAGATCTTGGTGATCTTTGTGAGCTTCGTGGTTCATGAGACCGGGTGCGATACCATCGGATCCGTGGCACCTCAGAGGCCCGCGCCGCCTGCTCCATCCTCGGATCTCGATCGTCCTTACCTTCTCGAACGCATAGACGATGCGGCGGTCGTGCAGGTGTATGCGGACGGGTTTCGCGATCTGCCGCTGCGCGACAAGGTTCTCGCCTGGCATCTCTATCAGGCGGCCATCGCGGGCCGCGACATCTTCTACGACCAGCGCTACGCGCAGAACCTCGTCATGCGCGACGTGCTCGAGGCGATCGTCACCCATGGCGAGCATGTGGACCCACAGACGCTGGCCGAGATTCAGCGCTACACGAAACTGTTCTGGATCAACACCGGACCGTACAACAACCTGACGGCGCGAAAGTTCGTGTTGCGCTGCACGCCGCCGCAGCTGGCGGCCGCGGCGCATGCCGCCGCGCGCGACGGCGCGCGCTTCCCGCTCGGCGACGGCGAATCGCTCGACGATCTCCTGGGGCGTCTCGAACCGATGTTCTTCGATCCGGAGTTCCAACCGACGGTCACGAGCAAGACGCCGCCGGCAGGCCGCGACATCCTGGAAGCGAGCGCCAACAACCTGTACGTCGGCGTCACGATGCGCGACGTCGTTGAATTCGACGAGCGCTATCCGCTCAACTCGCGCCTCGTCAGGAAGGACGGCCGCCTCGTCGAGGAGGTGTGCAGGATCGGCGGCCGCTACGGCCGGCCGATTGCGGCCATCGTCGAACATCTCGAAACGGCCATGTCCATCGCGACGCCCGCGATGGCCGAGGCGCTCCGGCGGCTCATCGTCTTCTACACGACCGGCGAGGAAGCGGACCGCGAGGCGTACGACATCGCCTGGGTGCAGGACCGGGCGTCAGGCGTCGACACGATCAACGGGTTCGTGGAGGTCTACCTCGACGCGCGCAGCATCAAGGGGGCGTGGGAGTCGCTGGTGTTCTTCGTCAACCGGAACAAGACGGCGCAGATTCAGCGCATCGCCGCCGAGGCGCAGTGGTTCGAGGACCACATGCCCTGGGATCCGAAGTACCGCAAGCCCGAGGTGCGCGGCGTCACCGCGAACGCCGTCGACATCGTCGTCGAGTCGGGCGAATCGGGACCGATCACGCCGGTCGGCATCAACCTGCCGAACGATCAGCGCATCCGCGAACGCTACGGCAGCAAATCGGTGTCCCTCAGCAACGTCTTCGAGGCGTACGAGAAGTCGACGCTGCCGGAATTCCGGCGCGAGTTTTCGTGGAGCGACGACGAAGTCGAGCGGGCGATGCGCTGGAGCGCCTTCGCCGGCGAGCTGACGACGAACCTGCACGAAGTGATCGGCCACGGATCGGGCAAGGTGGCCGAAGGCAGTCCGCAGGCGGCGCTGAAGGAGCAGTTCTCCGCGATTGAAGAATCGCGGGCCGATCTCGTGGCGCTGTACTTCCTGCCGGATCGCAAGCTGCTGGACTGCGGTCTCATCCCCGAGGCGGATGGCGACGACATCGTGCGGGCCGAGTACGAGGGATACGCGCGAAATGCGCTCGTGCAGCTCCGCCGCGTCCGACAGGGGACGACGATCGAAGAAGACCACATGCGAAACCGCCAGACGATCGTGCACTGGCTGATTGCGAACACGCGTGCGGTCGAGGTCCGGCGGCGCGACGGGAAGACGTATTACGTCATGACGGATCCTGTCGCGTTCCGCGAGGGCGTCGGCCGGCTGCTCGCCGAGGTGCAGCGGATCAAGGCCGAGGGCGACTATGACGCGGCGCGCGCGCTCATCGAGACCTACGGCGTGCACTTCGATCCGGCGCTGCGCGACGAGGTCGTCGCGCGCGTCGATCGCCTGCAGGTTCCGTCGTACACGGCGTTCGTGATGCCGCGGCTCGCGACGATCACCGACGCCGAAGGAAAGATCACGGATGTGACGATTTCATATCCTCGGGATCTCACGGAGCAGATGCTCGAATACTCGGAGCTCACACGGCATCTGAGGTGAGCGTGTGACCACGAAAGCGCAGCGGTGGGTTTGTGTCCTTGGGAGTCTTTGTCTCCTTTGTTGCGGCCGCGCAGCGGCCGCCCAGCCAACCAGACTGGCGGTCCTGCAAGCTGAAGATCGTCGCGCGCCCACGCCGAACGATCTTGCCGTTCTCCGCTCGGCCGCCCGCAGCGGCGACCCGCAGATCGCGCGAATCGGCGTCCGCGCCCTCGGCCGCCTCGAACGTCCCGCGCTCGTTCCTGACATCCTGCCGTTGCTGCGCCATTCTGCCCCCGAAGTCCGTGCCGAAGCGGCCAACGCTGTCGGTCAGGCGTTGCGAGGTTCACAGGGTTCGGGAGGTTCGGACGGTGCTCGAGGTGCGAACCTTGAAGCCGGACTCGGCGGTTTGGCCACGCGAGCGCGTGTCGAAGGCGACGCCGATGTCCGAGCGGCGATCGCTGAGACGATCGGCCGACTGCCGTACGGCAAAGCCGCGCAGGCGGAGAAGGCCGAGCAGGTGCTGCTCGACATGGACGCGCGCGGCGAATCGGTGACGGACCGGCTCGGCGCGATAAAAGGGCTCGAGGCGCTCGGACGAATCAGCAAGGCGGTGCGGCCGCTGAGCGATGAAGCCATCACCTTGCTGAAGCGCGCCGCGGCCCCCGCCGCGGCCGAGGCGGCCACCGGTGCGCGCGTCCGCCGCCTGGCGATCGAAGCGCTCGTTGGCGCAGGAAACCCTGAGAACCCTGCGAACTGGTGGAACGAGATCGGCAGCGTCGTGACCGCCGCGGCCACCGACAAGGACGCACAGGTCCGCCGCATCGCCATGCGCGCGGCGCCTCCGTCGACACTGCTCGCGGCGACGCACGACGACTCGCCGATCGTCCGGTTCGAGGCCCTGCGTCAGCTGAAGGCGAAGAACCATGATGCCACCTGCGCGGCCTCCCTCGAGGCGATCTCGGACCGCGTCGTCCATGTCGCGCTGCTGGCGCTCGATCAGCTCGCGATCTGCGGGAGCTCGACCGACGCCGTCGCCGCGCTCGATCGTGCGGTGACGGATCTGTCGGACGCTGGATCGCCGCGCGGCTGGCATCGCGCCGCCCACGCTCTCGCGGCGATGGCGACCGCATCGCCCGAGCGGGCCCGCGCGGTCCTTGGACAGTTCACCGGGTCGAGCATCTGGCAGCTGCGGGTGTACGCGGCGCGAGCGGCCGCGGCGCTCCGGAGCCGCGACGTGCTCGAGGCGCTGGCGGCCGACAACGACGACAACGTGCGCGAGGCGGCGGTCGAGGCGCTGAGCAAGCTCGCGGGTCACGACGCCGACACGATCTACATCGCGCAGCTCTCGCGGTCCGGCTATCAGGTGATTCGCGCGGCCGCGCGCGCGCTCGCCGGCACCCCGGCCCGCGAAACCGCGGTCCCCGCGCTGAACGCCGCGCTCGATCGGCTCGTCGCCGAGGGGCGCGACAACTCACACGACGCCCGCGAGGCCATCGCGAACGCGCTCCGCAGCGTAGGGGTTGACCTGCGTGTCGACGCTCACGGCAACGTACGTGGCAGCGCTGCCGCCACCGCGGGGCGGACACGTGGGTCCGCTCCTGCACCGGCCAACGCCGATCTCAACGCCGACGACCTCCGCCGCCTCGCCTCGCCACGCGCGCGCATCACCATCCGCGGCATCGGCGTGTTCGAGCTGGCGCTCTTTACCGTGCAGGCGCCCGCGACCGTGCTGCGGTTCGCGCACCTCGCCGAGTCCGGCTACTACAACGGCCTGACGTTTCACCGCGTCGTGCCGAACTTCGTGATCCAGGGCGGCAGCACCGGCGCGAACGAATACATCGGCGACGCGCGGTTCATGCGCGACGAGCTCGGTCTCTGGCCGCACGTGCGCGGCGCCGCCGGCATCTCGACGCGCGGCCGCGACACGGGCGACGCGCAGATCTTCATCGACCTCGTCGACAACCCGCGCCTCGACCACGAGTACACCGTGTTCGCCCAGATCCTCAACGGCATCGAAGTCGTCGATCAGATTCTCGAGGGCGACGTCATCGAGCGCGTTGAGATCTTGCCGTAGGGACCGTCTTGGCTGGGGGAGAGCGCCACTAGCCGTGTTTTCGGATCGTGTGCCGGCGGATCTCGTGCCCAATCGGCTGACGCAGGCGATCGCCGAGCGCCGCCGCGAAGGGCGCGAGTTCGTCGATCTGACCGAGTCGAATCCGACGCGCGTCGGGTTCGACTATCCGGCCGATCTGCTCGCGCCGCTCGCCGATGCCCGCGGACTGGAGTACCGTCCGGAGCCGTTCGGGGCGGTGCCCGCGCGCGCCGCGATTGCCGACGACTATCGGCGCCGCGGCGTCGCCGTTGCCGCAGATCGCGTCGTCCTCACGACGAGCACGAGCGAGGCGTACTCGCTCCTGTTCAAGCTGCTCGCGAACGCGGGCGACGATGTGCTCGTGCCGCGGCCGAGTTACCCGCTGCTCGATCATCTGGCCCGGCTCGACATCGTCAACGTGCACCCGTACGAGCTCGAGTACCACGGTCGTTGGTCGATTGATCTTGACAGCGTGTCGCGCGCCCTGACGACCAGCACCCGCGCCGTTCTCATCGTGAGCCCGAACAATCCGACAGGATCGTTCGTCTCGCGGGAGGACCTCGATCGTCTCGCGCGCATCTGCGGCGAGCGAGGGGTGGCGATCGTCGCGGACGAGGTGTTCGCGGATTACGAACTGGAGCCGGGCGCGGCGAGTCGGGCCGGCCGAGTCGCGGTTCGCGATGATGTCCTCGGATTCACGCTGGGCGGTCTGTCCAAGTCCGTGGGGCTGCCGCAGGCCAAGCTTGGCTGGATAGTTGTCAGCGGCCTCGAGCCGATCGTTGGGGACGCTCTTCGGCGGCTGGAGCTCGTCTGCGACACATATTTGTCGGTCTCGACCCCGGTGCAGCTGGCCGCCGCCGATTGGCTGGGACGCGGCGCCGCAATCCGCGTCCAAATCATCGAGCGCGTTCGGGCGAACCATCGGGAGCTCCTGAGGCAGGCGGTATCCGCGCCGTCGTGCCGTGTGCTGTGCAGCGAGGGCGGCTGGTACGCGGTCCTGCAGGTGCCCTCCTATCAATCGGAAGAAACGCTCGTCCTGTCGCTGCTGGCGAATGACGATGTGCTGACACATCCCGGATACTTTTATGACTTTCCACGGGAGTCGTTCCTCGTGGTCAGTCTGCTGCCGCCCGTGCAGACGTTTCGTGACGGCATCGCGCGAGTGCTGCGGCACTTCACTTGCACGGACCGATCGTGACGTACCGTCGACATGCATTCGTCCGCTAAACGCCGCGCCGGCCTGCTGGTGCCGCTGTTCTCCTGTCCCTCCTCGGCGAGCTGGGGCGTCGGCGACATCGCCGCCCTCGAGCCGATGGCCGCGTGGCTGGCCGATGCCGGCATGCGCGCCTGGCTGATGCTGCCCATCAACGAGATGGCGCCCGGGCAGCAGTCCCCGTATTCGGCAATCAGCGCGATGGCGATCGATCCGATCTTCATCAGCCTGCCCGCCGTCGCGGACTTCGACGCGCTCGGCGGCGAGGCGTCGCTTTCCCCCGACGACCGCGCCGTCCTCGATCGCGTGCGCGCGGCGCCGACGATCGAGTACGCCGCGGTGCGCCGGCTGAAACAGGGGTGGCTCCGTGCGTCGTTCGAGCGGTTCGTCGAGGTGGACTGGCGGCACGAGAGCGCGCGTGCGCGCGAGCTGAAAGCGTGGGTCGGCAGCCAGGCGTGGTGGATCGAGGACTACAGCCTGTTTCGCGCGATTCACGCGCGCGAGTGCGAGCGCCCGTGGACCGAATGGCCGGAACCGCTCCAGCGCCGCGAGCCGGCGGCGATCGATCGCGCGCGCCGTCAGCTCGCGACCGAGGTGCTCTACTTCCAGTACCTGCAGTGGATCGCCGATTCGCAGTGGCAGGCGGCGCGCCGGCGCGCGCGCGCAGTGGAGATCATCGGCGACCTCCCGTTCATGGTCGACAAGGACAGCGCCGACGTCTGGTCGCGCGCGTACCAGTTTCATCTCGACGAGACGATCGGCGCGCCGCCCGACGCGTTCAGCGAGGACGGACAGGACTGGGGGACGCCGCTCTACAACTGGGAAGTGATCGAGCGGGAAGATTTTCGCTGGCTGCGCGAGCGCGCGCGGCGGTGCGCCGATTTGTTCGACGGCTATCGCATCGATCACCTCGTCGGCTTCTATCGCACGTACGGCCGGCCGAAGGACGGCCGCCGCCCGTACTTCACACCCGCGAGCGAGCCCGAACAAATCGCGCTCGGCGAACGCGTCCTCGCGACCTTCCGTGCGCCGGGCGCGGAGATCATCGCCGAGGATCTCGGCACCGTGCCCGACTTCGTCCGCGAGTCGCTCGCGCGGCAGCGCGTGCCGGGATTCAAGGTGCTGCGGTGGGAGCGGCACTGGCACACGGACGGCCAGCCGTTTCGAAACCCGGCAGAGTATCCGTCGCTCTCCGTCGCCGTGACCGGCACGCACGACACCGAGCCGCTTATCGTGTGGTGGGAGAACGCATCGGCCGACGACAAACACAAATTGTCAGCGGTCATCGGCGCCGATCTCACGAGCCTGCCGCATCACGAGGTTCGCGACCGCCTGATCGAGGCGCTGATGGCGTCGCCGTCGCAGCTCGTGCTGCTGCCGGTTCAGGATGTGTTTGGCTGGCGCGACCGGATCAACGATCCCGCGGTCATCGCCGACAGCAACTGGGTGTTCCGCCTGCCGTGGTTCTCCGATCAGCTGGATGAGGTCCCCGAGGCGCGCGAGAGAAAAGCGCGGCTGCGCGCGTGGGCCCTGAAGTATCAACGGCTTGCTTCGTGATCTTCGTGGCCTTCGTGACTTCGTGATGAATGGTCACTATTGTCCTGAGCTGGTGCTCCGGCCGGCTGACTGGGGCTTCGGCAGCGGCTTCCTCGGCAGCTTCTCGTCGCGATTCGCCGTGTTGTACACGAAGCTGGCGACGATGACGGCGTTCCGCATCATGTCCTGCGCCTGCACGCGCTCGTAGACGTCCATGTTCGAGTGGTGCGTGCGCGAGTTGTACTCGACCTCGTCCTGAATGAACTGGAATCCCGGCAGGCCGACCGCGTCGTAGGAGAGATGATCGGTCCCGCCCGTGTTTCGAATCGCCAGCGTCGTCATCCCCAGATTCCGGAACGGCTCCATCCACGCCTGGAAGATCGGCGCGACCGCTTCGTTGCCCTGCAGGTAGACGCCGCGAATCACGCCGGTGCCGTTGTCGACGTTGAAGTAGCCGGCGAACTTCGCGTGATCCGGCTTCAGCTCCATCGTGGCCGGATCGCCGAAATGCGCCTTGATGTACTCCTTCGATCCGAGCAGTCCCTGCTCTTCGCCGCCCCAGAGTCCGATGCGCACCGTGCGCCGCAGCCCGACGCCCGTCGTCTTCAGGATGCGCATGGCTTCCATCATCACCGCCGAACCGGCCGCGTTGTCGGTCGCGCCGGTGCCGGTGTGCCACGAATCGAAGTGCGCGCCGATCATGACGAGCTCGTCCGCCTTGTCGCTTCCCGGCAGCTCGCCGACGATGTTGATGGCGTTGAGGTCCTGGTCGTAGAACGTGTTCTCGACGTCGAGCGTCAGCGTGACGGGGATTGTCTTTTCGAGCGTCCGCCAGATGCGGCCGTAATGTTCCACCGCGAGCGCGACCTGCACCGGCTGCGGCGGGCCTTTCGGATCGCGCGAGACGCCCGGCGGCGCCTGGACGAACGCCGTGCCGCCGTCGCCGCGGCCGAAGTCCAGCACCGCGGCCACGCCTTCGTCGAGCCAGAACTGCGTGCGTTTGCGGCTGAACTCCTGTCCCTGGTTGCCGCGGCCGCCGCGGCCGCCGCCGGACGGCTGCTTCGACAGATCGACGAGCTCCTGATCGGTGAAGCGACGTCCGGGTGCCTCGAAGTGCGCCGACACCTCGCGCATCGGCGCCGCGAGGACGAACTTGCCGCGCAGCGTTCCCTTGAACTGCGCGAAATCTTTCTCTTCATTGATGACGGCGATCGTCGCCTCGGCGGTCACCGGCCCCTTCGTGCCCGGCGTCCACGCCTTGGGGTACGCGATGAGCGGATAGGCGCGCGGCGTCACCGCCATCGCGATCGTTTTCTGATTCTGCCAGCTCCGCCCGAACGGCCACGACTCGGTGTGCACGTTCGCGAGGCCCCACTCTTTCATCGTCTTCTGCGCGTACTCGGCGGCCTCCTTGAAGTTCGGCGAGCCGGTGAGGCGCGGGCCGTACACATCGGTGAGATAGCTCTCGATCTCCATCACCTTCGAGCGTTGAAGGCCTTCGTCCTTGATGCGGTAGATGGCGTCGAGGTCCAGCTTCTCGATTGCCGGCCACTGCGCTGCGAGCGGCAGCACCACGAGGGCGGCCATGATCGCGGTCATGGCAGAGGTCCTCATGACTCTCAGATCTTTCATTCTCAAATCCATCCTCAGCGCGCGACTGTATCAGATAGGATGTCAGCCGGCCAAAGGCGACCGGCTGGTCGTCTAACAGCCAGGGACCGATAAGTCCGTTACAGCCGTGTACATTTCTCGCAGCACGATCGCCGTCACCGTGTGCGCAGGTGTCGCCGCCGGCCTCTCGGGCTGCCGGCCGCGCCACGACGGCGACCGCGCGGTCCTGCCGATGCTCAGCGCGACCGCGGCGCACGACATCGTCCTGAAGCGCGACACGGTCGTCGTGTCGGCGCGCGTGGCGGCCGGCGCGACGCTCGCCTCGATTCTGCGCGGGCAGCCGATTGCCGCGGAGGACGTCGCGTCGATGCTCGACCGCGCGGCCGCGGTGTTCGATTTGCGGAAGGTGCGCGCGCACCAGCCGTTCCACCTGGAGACGTCGGAAACCGGCGCGCTCCGCCGGTTCGACTACGAAATCGACGGCGACCGGTACCTCCGCGTTCACCGAACGGATGCCAACGCGATCGAAGCGACCGTCCTCCCGATCCCGAAGACGCGATCCGTTGCCGAGGTGACCGGCGCGATCGATCGCGCGACGCCGTCGCTCGTCGCGGCGATGGATGCGGCCGGCGAGACGATCGATCTCACGCTCGCGATGGCGGAGATTCTCGGCGGCGAGATCGATTTCAGCACCGAGCTGCAGCCGGGCGACCGGTTCCACGTGATCGTCGAAAAGCAGTATCGCGAGGACCACGCGTTCGCCGGCTACGGTCCGATCGGCGCGGTCGAGTTCGTCAACGCCGGACGGCGCGTGCGCGCCGTTCGCTTCACGCCGCAGGACGGGCAGCCGGGGTACTACGACGACCGCGGCGTCTCGATGAAGCGGTTCTTCCTCGCGTCGCCGCTGAAATTCCAGCCGGTCGTCACGTCCGGGTTCTCGCCGCACCGCTTTCATCCGGTGCTGCGCGAGTACCGCGCGCACCTCGGCGTCGATTACCGAGCGCCCGCCGGCGCGCCGGTGGTCGCGGTCGCGGACGGCCTGGTCGTGTCCGCAGGCGTGGCCGGCGGATCCGGACGGCTGGTGCACCTGCGGCATGCGAACGGCTACGAGTCGGAGTATCTGCATTTGTCGTCGATTGCCGTCCGGGCGGGCTCGCGGGTCCGGCAAGGCGAGCTCATCGGCCGCGTCGGGTCGAGCGGCCTGGCGACCGGTCCCCATCTCGACTACCGCCTCAAGAGGAACGGGACGTTCGTGAATCCGGTGACCGCGCACCGCTCGATGCCGCCAGCCGAGCCGGTGCCGGCGTCGCAGATCGCTGCGTTCGAAGCCGGACGCGATCGAGCGTTTGCTGCGTTCCGTACCGCCGACGTCGCCGCCGTCGCGCGGCGCTGATTTTCGTGGGCTTCGTGGGCTTCGTGGGTTCGTGGTTCGTAAGGGCCGCATCGCCGGTCCGAAGATGCCCCGCAAGCTCCGTCTTCCACTTCTGGCCTGAGTTTCGCAATCCTCGTCCGTTATGAACGCGGGGACGTCCATTGCAGAGCTGAAGCGATTGGGCGTTCTCTTTCGCTCCGAGGAAGCCGTTGCCGTCGCCCAGCAGCTGATCGATGCGACGCGACAAGCCGCGGCCGCTGACGAGTCGGCGGGTGCGCCGTTCGGGCCGCCGCCGCTCGAGAACGTCTTCGTCGATTCGGACGGACGTGTGACGTGCAGCGCGTGCGAATCGACGCTCGTGGTGTCGGAGGTCGCGATCTTTCTCCAATCGCTGCTGCCGGCTGGCGGAAACAGCGTGCACGGAAGCCTCCGCTACGCGATTGCTCGCGCGCTGCTCGAGGTCGACGCACCGCCCTTCGATTCGGTCGACGAATTCTCCGGCGTGCTGCGCCGTTTCGAGCGCGGCGATCGGCAGGACGTGCTTCGCGGGATGATCCACCGCGCCTTCCCGGCTCGTCGTCTCGTCGGCTCGTCGGCCGTCAGCTCGTACGAGACGACGCACGAGGGACGACGAGATGCGGACGAGACGGCTCCCGCGGTCGAACGGCGCCGCACCGAGCCTCGCGTCGCCGAGCTGCGCCGGGATCTGCACGAGGCCGACCGGCGCGCGTACGATCTGCAGCGCGCCGTCGATGCGCTCGTCGCGATGGCGCCGGCCGCGCCGTCGAAGCGATCGCGGCGCCTCGCGATCGTTGCGGGCGTCGCCTTCGGGCTGGCGTTTGCCGCGGGCGCGACGCTGCTGCGCGTGAGCGGTCGCGCGGAGCCCGTCACGCGTGCTGTGCCGCCCGCACCGCCGGCGCCGCACCCGACTCCCCTCAAGTCCGCGACTGCGGACGCTCCGGTTCACGCCGTGGCCCCGGCGGCTTCGTCGCCGGCGCCGCGCCGCGAGCAGATTCGTCCGGCGTCTCGTCCGGTGCGAGAGCCCGCGGTGAGGCGCGCGAAACCTGACGCGGCGCCGGCGCGGGAGCGGGCGCAGAAACCCTCGTCGCGATTGCGCTGGCTGCGCGGCAAAATCGCGATCCGCACCGATCCGCTCTAGTCACGTCAATTCACGACCGCGCGGTATAGTTGTAGGTTCAGGGTCCGGCCAAAGCCGGACACTACGATCGGTTGGGTCCGCCTGAAGGCGGACACTACGTACATGGCGACGCTCCTCCCCTTCCGCGCTCTCCGCCCGAAACCCGAGCTGGCTGCGTCCGTCGCCGCCGTACCGTACGACGTCGTCACGACCGACGAAGCGCGGGCGCTCGCGGACGGAAACCCGCTCAGCTTTCTTCGTGTGTCCCGCGCGGAGCTCGAGCTGCCGCCCGTGACCGATCCGTATGCCGACGCCGTCTACGATCGCGCGCTCCGGAACTTTGCCCTGCTGCGCGCGTCGGCGTTGGTACAGGAAGGGGAGCCCAGCGTGTATTTGTACCGTCTGCGCATGGGCCAGCATTCGCAAACGGGCGTCGCCGCCTGCTTTTCGATCGACGAGTACGACCGCGACGTGATCAGGAAACACGAACGCACGCGCCCCGACAAGGAAGACGATCGCACGCGGCACATGCTCGCGCTCGGCGCGCAAACCGGCCCGGTGTTCCTCACGTATCGGGACTCGCCGGACATCGACGCGGTCGCCGACCGTGTCGTCGCGCAGCCGGCGCTGTTCGATTTCGAGGCGGCCGACGGCGTTCGCCACACGATCTGGCGCGCCGGCGCGGCCGATCGCGACGCCCTCGTCCGCGCGTTCGGCGGGATCCGGTCGTTGTACATCGCCGACGGCCACCATCGCGCGGCCAGCGCCGCCCGCGCGCGTGAGAACGGCAACGATCCCGGGTTCCTCGCGGTCGCGTTCCCGCACAACCAGGTGCAGATCCTTCCGTACAACCGGATCGTGAAGGATCTCGGCAATCTGTCGCCGTCGACGTTCGTCGAGCGGGTGAAACAGGAATTCGACGTGCGGCCCGGTCCTTCGTCGCCGACGCGCCGCGGCGACATCTCGATGTACTTCGACGGCGCCTGGCACGCGTTGAGACCGCGCGTGGCCGGCGATCCGTCGGATCCGATCGCCTCACTGGACGTGAGCGTGCTGCAGGAAAAGTTGCTCGCGCCGATTCTCGGCATCGCGGACGTTCGCACCGACAAGCGCATCGACTTCGTCGGCGGCGCGCGCGGTCCCGCGGAGCTCGAACGGCTGGTCAGGTCCGGCCGGGCAGCCGTCGCGTTTTCGCTGTATCCCGTCAGCGTGTCCGACCTGATGGCGGTGTCCGACGCCGGCAAGATCATGCCGCCGAAGTCGACGTGGTTCGAACCAAAGCTGAGGGATGGCCTGCTGATCCACCTCTTATGAACCACCAGGCTCACCAAGCTCACCAAGACCGATGAGTCTCTTCGTGCTCTTTCTTTGTGCTGTTCGTGAGCTTCGTGGTTCATGAAGGTTCTCATTGCGGACAAGTTCGAGCAGTCGGGGCTCGACGGCCTCGAGGCCGCCGGCTGCGAGGTCGTCTATCAACCCGATCTGAAGGACGCTGCGCTGGCGGACGCCATCCGCGGGACCGGCGCGGACGTGCTCGTCGTTCGCAGCACGGCGGTGACCGCGCCGATGCTCGAGGCGGGAGCGCTTTCACTCGTCGTCCGCGCCGGCGCCGGCTACAACACGATCGACGTCGCCGCGGCCTCACAGCGCGGCATCTACGTCTCGAATTGCCCGGGCAAGAACGCGATCGCCGTGGCGGAGCTCGCGTTCGCGCTGATGCTGGCGCTCGATCGGCGCGTGCCCGACAACGTCGCCGACCTGCGCGCCGGCGTCTGGAACAAAAAGGAATACTCCAAGGCGCGCGGGTTGTTCGGCCGCACGCTCGGCCTCCTCGGGTACGGACACATCGGACAGGAGATGGCCAAACGGGCGCGGGCGTTCGGCATGCCCGTCGTCGTATGGAGCCGGCGGTTCACGGACGGACGCGCCGCTGAAGCGCCGCCGGACGTCGAGATCGCGAAGACGCCGCAGTCGGTCGCGGAACGATCCGATGTGCTGAGCATTCATCTCGCGCTGACCGCGGACACGAAAGGCCTGGTGAACGCATCGATCCTCGATCGACTGAAACCGGGCTCGTACGTGATCAACACCGCGCGCGCCGAGGTGCTCGACTACGCAGCGCTCGAACAGGCGGCGCGCGAAAAAAATCTGAAGGTCGGCCTCGACGTGTTCGCCGGCGAGCCGTCGGGCGCGACCGGCGACTTCAAGGATGCGATCGTCGCGCTGGCGAATACCTACGGCACGCACCACATCGGCGCGTCGACCGATCAGGCGCAGGAAGCGATTGCCGCCGAGACCGTGCGCATCATCGCGACCTACAAGGACACCGGGAAGGTCCCGAACGTCGTGAACCTCGCGAAGAAGACCCCGGCGACGCATATGCTCGTCGTGCGCCATCGCGACCGGCCCGGCGTGCTCGCGCACGTGTTCGACAAACTGCGAAGCGCCGCGATCAACGTGCAGGAGACCGAGAACGTGATCTTCGAGAGCGCGCAGGCCGCCGTCGCTCGCATCAATCTCGATGGCGCGCCCGCGGATTCGCTGCTGAAACAGATCCAGGACGGGAACAGCGATATCCTCGATCTGCATTTGGTATCCATATAGCGACGCTTGTCTATCACGAAGCCACGAAGGCCACACTTCGTGCCTTCGTGATGGGCAGGCGCGGGAAGAGAACATGATCACCGTACACCGTGTTTACAATTTCTCCGCCGGCCCCGCCGTTCTCCCGCTCCCGGTCCTCGAACAGATTCAGCGCGATCTCGTCGCGCTGCCGGACGTCGGCATGTCGATCCTCGAGATCAGCCACCGATCGTCGACGTTCGAGCAGATTCTGGCGGAGGCCGAGGCCGACATCCGATCGCTCGGCGGCATCCCGTCCAACTACAGGGTCCTGTTCCTTCAGGGCGGCGCGAGCCTGCAGTTCTCGATGGTCCCGATGAACCTGCTGGCGCCCGGGTCCACCGCCGACTACATCGACAGCGGATCGTGGGCCGAGAAGGCGATCAAGGAGGCGAAAAAGGTCGGGACCGTCAACGTGGCGGCGACGACCAGGGGCGAGAACTACTCGCGCCTGCCGCGGCAGGAGGAGCTGAAGCTCACCCCGGGTGCCGCGTACGTGCACATGACCGCCAACAACACCATCGAGGGCACGGAGTACCACCAGCTACCCGAGGTCGGCGATGTGCCGCTCGTCAGCGACACCTCGTCCAACATGTTCAGCCGGCCGATCGACATCGCGACGCACGCGCTGATTTACTCCGGCGCGCAAAAGAACATGGGACCCGCGGGCGTGACGGTCGTCATCGTCCGAGACGATCTCTTGAGCCGCTCGCAGAAAAGTCTGCCGACGATGCTGAGCTACGCAGTGCACGCCGAGAACGGATCGCTGTACAACACGCCGCCGGCGTTCGCGGTCTACACGCTCGGCCTCGTGATGAAGTGGCTCATCGGTCAGGGCGGCCTGACGGCGATCGAGCGCGTCAACGTGCGCAAGGCCGCGAGTTTGTACAACGAGATCGACCGTACCGGTTTCTATCGCGGCACCGCGGAGAAGAGCGGCCGCTCGCTGATGAACGTCACGTTCCGCCTCGCGACCGAGGATCTCGAGAAGCGGTTCGTGAAGGAGTCGACCGCTGCGGGTCTCGACGGCCTGAAGGGCCATCGATCCGTCGGCGGCATGCGCGCGTCGATTTACAACGCGTTCCCTGAAGAAGGCGTTGCGGCGCTCGTCTCGTTCATGCGTGAATTCGAGCGCACTAACGGGTAAGTCAAGAGAGCCGATCGTAATCTCCGCCGTTAGGCGGACCTGATGGTAAGATGGATCGTTTGCGCCAATTTGCGGAGGTGTCTTAGTGCTTGCGTCCCTGCTGCTCACGCTCTTTGTGTCCGCCGTCCTCATACAGACCGCCGTTTTTTCCACGACCATCTACCTGCACCGCACCGCCACGCATAAGGCGCTCGCGCTCCATCCGGCGATGGAATGGATCTTCAGGTTCGTCCTCTGGATGACGACGGGACTGTCGACGAAGGAGTGGGTCGCGGTGCACCGCAAGCATCACGCGTTCACCGACGAGGAGGGCGACCCGCACAGCCCGGCGCTCGAAGGCTTCTGGAACGTGCAGCTCGGCAACGTCTTTTATTACGTCCGCGAAGTTCGCAAGACCGACGTCGTCGCCCGCTACGCCCGCGACATCAAAGAGGGCTGGTGGGATCGTCAGGTGTTCTGCCACGGGTTGCTCGGCCTCGCGATCGGCACGGCGGCGCTGTGCGCGATCCTGGGCCTTGGCTGGGGCCTGCTCGCCGCCGGGATTCACGCGTTCATGTACGTCTTCGTTCTCTCCTCATCGATCAACGGCCTCTGCCATCACGTCGGCTACCGGAACTTCGACAACACCGCCACGAACATCCGCTTCATCGCGCTGCTCACCGGCGGCGAAGGGCTGCACAACAACCATCACGGCTACCCGCGCAGCCCGAAGTTCAGCTTCCGGCGCAGCGAGTTCGATCCCGCCTGGCCCGTCATCAAGCTCCTGATCGCGCTGAAGCTCGCGCGTCCGTACAAGACAATCGAGGAAGTCGCGGCGGCGTAGCTACTGCGCCGTATTGAATCGCCGGCGGCCGCGCCTTCTGCGGCGGCGCCGCCGGAACGGACGCGGCTCGCCCTCGGCCTCGCCGGTTGTTTCGGCGGGAGGTCCGCTCGACGCGGCGTGTGCGAGGATCGCCTTCCAGTGCTCGACGAGCTCCGGCGCGTGGCCGTGAATCTCCAGCCACGTCAGCGCGTCCCTGAATACGTGACGGGTGGCGAGCGAGCGCTGCGCGCGCGGGTTCGCGCCCACGTCGCGCAGGCGGCGCTGGAGCCCGAGAATCTGGCGCAGCCGCTCCACGTCGCGGCGCGCGAGCGGCAGCTGCCCCAGCCGCGGCACCCCCGATCGATTGGGCGTGGTCGCGCGATCGATCGCCGCGCCGGGGTCCAGGTTCGGACGATGGCCTGACGGCTGGGCGCGCATCGCGCCGAGCGGCACGAGCACGCTCCCGAGCAGGACGGCGTTCGTCAGCGTCTCCGGCATCGACGCGAAGCGGCGGCGGTACGTGTCGAGCGCCGCAAGCGATCGCCACAGCGGCTCGGCCGCGCCCGTGTGCAGCTCGTGCGAGATCGGCTCCAGCAGTCCGACGTCCGCGAGCCGGCGGAACGCGGCTTCGGCGGAGCCGGCGCGCAGGATCTTGTAGTACTCCTCCAGCATCCGCGCGGGAGAGCTCTTCGCGATCTCGTGGCGATGCGTGCGAATGGCGTCGAGCAGCGACGACTCGATCGCGAAATCGAGCCGCGCGGCGAGCGCGATTGCCCGCACCATCCGCACCGGATCCTCGCGGAGCCGCACGTCCGGATCGCCAATCGAGCGCACGACGGCGCCGCGCAGATCCTCGAGACCGCCGACGTAATCGATGATCGAGAACGTGGCGATGTCGTAGAACAGCGCGTTGATCGTGAAGTCGCGGCGGAACGCATCCTCTTCCGGCGTGCCGAACGTGTTGTCCCGATGAATCAGATGCTGGCCCGCCGTCGTCGACGGATCGGGCGCCGGCACGCCGTCCTGCACGACCTCTTCGCCCGGCTCGACCTGCCGGCGGAACGTCGCGACCTCGATGACCTTTGGTCCGAACTTCACGTGCGCGAGCCGGAACCGGCGGCCGATGATCCAGCAGTTGCGGAAGAGCTTCTTGACCTGGTACGGATGCGCCGACGTGCCGATGTCGAAATCCTTCGGGTGGCGGCCGAGCAGCAGATCGCGAACGCTGCCGCCGACGAGGTAGGCGATGTGGTCGAACTGGCGCAGCCGGTAGAGCACTTTCAGCGCGTCGGGATCGATGTCGCGTCGCGAGACGACGTGCGCCTCGCGCGGAACGATCCTCGGCTCGACCATCGGCGGCATTGTACCCCGTGCTACGATGCGGTCATGTCGCGCGGTCGCCTGAGGCGCGAAGGTTTTGGCCGAGCGCGAGCGAGAATGACGCGCGCGGGCCGTGGCCTGGCGCTCGCGGCGGCGCTCGCGTTCGTCGCGCCGTCCGCTGCGGCATCGGCCGCCGAGGATCCGCTCGCGAAAGCGCGGCAGCTCTACAACCAGCGCGACTTCGAAGGGGCGATCGTCGCCGCCGAGCAGGCCCGCCTCGTGCCGTCGCGCGCCGACGCCGCGGATCTCGTGGCCGCCCGCGCGTACCTCGAGCGCTTCCGCGACACTGCCGCGCCCGACGATCTGACGAACGCGCGGGACCGTCTCCGTCGCCTGAACCCCGACAGGTTTCTTCCCAGCGAGCGCACGGAATATCTGATCGGCCTCGGCGAAACGCTGTACTTCGAGAACGCCTATGGCGCGGCCGCGACCGTCTTCGAGTCGGTGCTGCAGAGCGGCGAGCTGCGGCCCGCGTCGGCGCGCGATCGCGTGCTCGACTGGTGGGCGACCGCCGTCGATCACGACACGCGGCCGAGGCCCGACATGGATCGCCAGGCGGTGTACCAGCGCATGCGCGTGCGGTTCGAGGGGGAGCTGGCGGCGCGGCCCGGCAGCGGCGCCGCGGCGTTCTGGCTGGCCGCCGCCGCGCGCGCCCAGGGCGATCTGCAGGCCGCGTGGGATGCCGCGCAGGCCGGGTGGGTCCGCGCGCCGCTCGCCGCCGATCACGGCGACGCGCTGCGCGCCGATCTCGATCGCCTCGTCACGCGCGTTATCGTGCCCGAGCGCGCGAAGGTGCTCGCGCAGCCGCCCGACAATCTGCGCGGCGAGTGGGAGCGCTTCAAGGCGCGCTGGGCGAAGTAGCGGCCGCCCGCAGCTCCTTGCGCATGAACACGCAGGCGATCGGACGGCCGGACGTCAATCGCGTCTCGCCTCGACGCTCTTCGACAAACCCGTTCGCTCTGTAGAACTCGACGCCCGCGAGCGACGCGTCGACGCGGACGCTCGCGGCGCCGTGCGCGATCGCGTGCTCTTCGGCGAGCCGGAGAAGGGCCGAACCGATTCCACGCCGCGCCGCGGCGCCGCGCACGTAGACCGACATGCCGTGCAGGGGTCCGTCGATCGTGTAGTCGCTGGCGAAGCCAAGAACGACCGGTTCGTTGTCGAGCGTGGCCGTCGCGATGAAGAAGACCTCTCCGCCGTCCATGGCCCTGCGATACAGGTCACCCGTGAGGTTGTCCTGCCAGTCGTGGACGACGTTCGGCGGGTAGTACGCGGGGCCCAGCGATCGGATGGAGTCGCGGTGCGCGACCGCCATCGCGTCGGCATCCGACGGCAGGGCCCGGCGCGTCTGGATGTCCGAAAGCATCATGCGAGGTCGAGCGTCATTTCGATCATCGTGTGCCGGAAGCCCAGCCGGTCGAACAAACGCCGCGCGTCTTCATTCCATGGGGCCGTCCACAGCATCACGCGATGCACGCCGCGAGCGGCGAACCAGTCAAGGGCGGCTGTGACGAGCGCGCGGCCGATGCCGGCATGCCGATGCGCTTCGTCGACGACGAGATCGTGAATGTACCCAGCCTGCGGCCGCAGCTCCTTCCAGCTCTCGGGTTCGATGCCGGCGAACACGTATCCGACGATGCGATCGTTCACGAGCGCGACGTCGACCGTCGCGTTGCCGCCGATCAGCTCTTCGCGCACGCGCGCGACGTAGTCCTCCGCCCGTAGGGCGCTCGGCGGAATGAACCGGGAGCGATCGAAGCCATGATGTCTGCGCACGAGCAGCTCGCCGAGCTCGCCGACTCGGCGCCACTCGTCGGCGCCAACGGACCGGATCGTCGGTTTTGAGTGCATGCTCGTACTCGCGCGGACACGTGGCCTGGCATGTAACGCCGCAGCGAACGGCGATCCGGAAGTACTTCCGGAGCTATTTTCGCGGCCCCAGCGCGTCGAGCGGCCCCTGCCGCAGGCGCACGGCCGTCGCCGCGCCGGTGGCGTCGGTCTGAAACTCCAGCGTCGCCTCGACCACCTTGTAGAAGAACCGCTTCTCCGACTCCGCGAAGATCGGGAACGTCGGCTGGCCGGTCAACTGCGCCGTCAGATGATCGTCCTGCAGCCGAATCCACAGGTTGATTCCTGGCGCGACCTCATACGTGCCGACGAACTTTTCGAGCGCGCTCGCGGGCAGCGTGATCTCCTTGCGATCGCCCGTGCTCTGGATCGTGCCGCCGCGCGCGACCGTCGCGAGCTTCGCCGCGATCGCACCTGGCGCCTGACCGTTGATGTTCGCGAGGACCGCGACGGTCAGCTTGTCGTCGGGGTCGTACGAGAGGAACGTGTTGAAGCCTTCGATGCCGCCGCCGTGCTGAATCACTTTACGTCCGTCAGTCGTCTGGACCACCACGCCGAGCGCGTAATCGTTCTTGAACGGCGTCGTCATCTTCTGCAGCGACGCAGGCGAGACGACCTTGCCGCCGAAGAGGCCCTGCTCCCATCGCAGGAGATCCTCGGTCGTCGAGTAGAGCGCGCCCGCCGCGTGCGGGATGCTCATGTGCACGTAGCCGGCGTTCACCGGGCCTTTCGGCGACGGCGAGTAGCCGGCCGCTCGATGCGCGATGACGGCGCTGTTCGAGTCGTAGCCCGAATCCTTCATGCCGAGCGGCGTGAAGATGTTGTCGCGCACGAACTGCTCGTAGCTCCCCCCGCTGACCTTCTCGATGATGTAGCCGAGCAGGATGTAGCCCGAGTTGCTGTAGCTCATTTTCTCGCCCGGGACGAAGTCGAGCGGCTTGTCGCGAACCGTCGCGATCGTCTTCGACGGCGGCGTCTCGGTCATCTGGTGCGTCTTGTACTCCGGCAGGCTCGTGAAGTTCGTGATGCCGGACGTGTGCGTGAGCAGGTTGAAGATCGTGATCCGATCCCACGCGGCCGGCGCGTCCGCTACGTACATCTTGATCGGATCGTCAAGCTTCAGCTTGCCGCGCTCCTCCAGCAGCAGGATCGACGCCGCGGTGAACTGCTTCGTGATCGATCCGAGACGGAACTTCGTCGACGGAGTGTTGGCGACGTCCCACTCGAGATTCGCGAAGCCGTAGCCTTTGCTCAGGATCACGTCGGCGCCGCGCGCGACGAGGACCGCTCCCATGAACGTCTTGTCCCGGACGTACGGCTGGACGATGGCGTCGAGACGGGCGGCGTCCTGCGCGAAGGCGCCGGTCGCCACGAGCACGAGGACCAGAGCACGCAACGCTGCCTTCACGGCCACCTCACCACTCGAAAGTCTGAAGTCTAGGACTTCGCGTCCTTCCAGTTCTCTCCGATGCCGATATCGACCGTCAGCGGCACGTTGAGCGTCGCCGCTCCCTGCATCCCCTCGCGGACGATCGCCGAGATGTCGTCGGCGCGATTCTTCGGCACCTCGAACAGCAGCTCGTCGTGGACCGTGAGAATCATCCGCGCGTCGGGGTGCGGCGCGAGCGCCGCGTGCACGTCGATCATCGCGCGCTTCATGATGTCCGCGGCCGTTCCCTGAATCGGCAGGTTGACGGCGACGCGCTCGGCCGCCATGCGGACCTGTCCGTTGCGGCTGTTCAGCTCCGGTACCAGCCGCCGCCGGCCGTACATCGTCTTGACGACGCCGGTGGCGCGGGCTTCGTCGAGCGTGCGATCGATGAACTCGCGGACGCGCGGGAAGCCGGCGAAGTAGGCGTCGATGAACTCCTGCGCGGCCTGCTGCGTGACGCCGATGTCCTTCGACAGCGTGAACGCACTCTTGCCGTAGAGCAGCGCGTAGTTGACCATCTTGGCGATGCTCCGCAGCTGGTGCGGATCCCGACCGCTGTTGGAGCCGAAGATCTTGAGCGCGGTCCGCTCGTGAAAGTCGGCGCCTTCGCGGAACGCATCGACGAGCACCGGATCGCCGGAGAGGTGCGCGAGCACGCGAAACTCGATCTGCGAGTAGTCGGCGGAGATGAGGACGTTGCCCGGATCGGCGATGAACGCTTTCCGGATTTCGCGGCCGAGCGCCGTTTTGATCGGGATGTTCTGCAGGTTCGGATCGCTGCTGCTCAACCGGCCCGTGGCCGCGACCGCCTGGTTGAAGCAGGTGTGCACGCGGCCGGTGTCCGGGTTCACGAGCTGCGGCAGCGCGTCGATATAGGTGCCCTTCAGCTTCATCAGCGCGCGCCATTCGAGAATCAGGCGCGGAAGGTCGTGCGCCAGCGCGAGCTCGTCCAGGACCTCGACGGCCGTCGACGGCGCGCGGCTCGTGCCCGTCCGCTTCAGGACCGGCAGCTGCATCTTGTCGAACAGGACTTCGGCGAGCTGCTTCGGCGAGTTGATGTTGAATTCCCCGCCGGCGAGCTCGTGGATCTGCTTCGATCGCTGCGCGAGCTCCTGCTCCAGCCGCTGCGACTGCGACATCAGCGACGGGCCGTCGATGCGGACGCCGGCGCGCTCCACTGCCATCAGCACCGGCACGAGCGGCAGCTCCACGGTCTCGTAAACGGTGGTGAGATCGTCTTTCTTCAGCTGCGCTCGAAAGACGGGCGCGAGCTGACCGGCGAGATCCGCGCGCTCGCACGCGTAGTCGACGGCGGCTTCGACCGGGACGTCGGCGAGCGACACCGCCTTCGCGCCGCGCCCGCAGACGTCTTCGTCGGCGATCGCCTTGTAGCTGACGAGCTCCAGCGCCAGATCCTCGAGCCGGTGCTCGGTCCGCGTTGCATCGACCAGATAGCTGGCGAGCATCGTGTCGAGGTCGAGCCCCTGGAGCGTGACGCCATGCCGCGCGAGCACGAGCGCGTCGAACTTCAGGTCGTGGCCGACCTTCCGGATCGCCGGGTCCTCGAGCACGTCTTTCAGCGCGGCGAGCGTCGTCTCGAGCGGAACCGTCGGCATCGCGCCGAGCGCGCGATGACCGATCGGCACGTAGTCGGCGTCTCGCGCGGCGGTCGAAAACGCGAGGCCGACGATCGAGGCGCGCATGGCGGCGGGCTGATCGGGGAGCACGCGAAGCGAGAATTCGCCGGCGTCACGAAGCCGCGTCGCCAACGCCTGGAGTTCTTCCGCGGCGGCCACGGTGCGGTACGTTTTGGCGATCGAGCTCGCGGTTGGCGCGTACTCGTGCGCGAACGCACGAAACCCGAGCTCCGTGAAAATCTGAAAGCACCGCTCCCGCGACGCCGGGCCGCGATAGCGGAGCGCGTCGGGATTGAACTCGACCGGCACGTTCGTGCGAATCTTCGCGAGCTCGCGGCTCTGCCGCGCATCGTCCGCATGCGCGAGCAGCCCCTCGCGATACCGCTTGTGCTTGACCTCGGCGGCGTGCGCGATCAGGTTCTCGAGCGACTGATAGGTCGCGATCAGCTCTTTCGCGCCTTTCTCGCCGATGCCCGGCACCCCCTTGATGTTGTCGATCGTGTCGCCCATCAGCGCCAGGACGTCGACGACGAGCCCGGGCGGCACGCCGAATTTTTCCGCGACGCCGGTCTCGTCGTACCACGTGCCTTCGTCGCGGGGGTTGAAGACCTTGATGCCGTTGCGGACGAGCTGAAAGAAATCCTTGTCGCCGGTCACGATCGCGACCTCGAATCCGGTCGCCGACGCTTTCTCCGCGAGCGTGCCGATCACGTCGTCGGCCTCGTAGCGCTCCGACGTCAGAATCGGCACGCCGAGGGCCTCGCACGCGGCGTGCACCATCGGGATCTGCTCGGCGAGCTCGTCGGGCATCGGCGCGCGGTTCGCCTTGTAGTCGGTCACGAGATCGTCGCGGAAGGTGCGGCCCGGCAGATCGAACGACGCGGCGATGTACTCCGGCCGATGCTCGTTCAGGAGCTTGCGGAGCATGGTCACGAAAATGTAGACCGCGTTGGTCGGACGTCCCTGCGCGTTTCGGAGGAAGCCGCCCTCGGCAGTGCGCACCGGCGCATGGAACGCGCGGTACATCTGCGAGCTGCCGTCGATCAGATAGAGCACAAATTTTTACTATATCATTGGCGGTTATGCGCTTCGGCGACGACGGACCGCGATCCAGCGCCGCGCGCGCCGGACGGGCCGCGAGAACATTTCTCCACGCGCTCCGCGGATCCACCGTCGCGGTGTTCGGATCGGTGCTGCTGCTCGACGTGTCGATGGTCGCGTGCGGCGGCGGCGGCGGTCTCTTCCGTCAGTACGAGTACGAAGAAGAGATGTACCTCTCGCTCGACGGCTCGGCGACGATCTACGTGAACAGCTCGATTGCCGCACTGAATGCGCTGCGCGGGACCTCATTCGATGCGAGCCCGTCGGGCCGGTTCGATCGCGACGAGATTCGCGAGTATTTTTCGTCGCCGCTGTCGCGCGTCACGCGCGTCAGCCAGTCGCGCCGCAGCGGCCGGCGGTTCGTGCACGTGCGCGTCGAGGTGAACGATATCCGGCGGCTGACGGAGGTGAAGCCGTTCGCGTGGTCGACGTATGCGTTCGATCGCAACGGCGACGAGATGGTCTACCGCCAGACGCTCGGCGCGCCGCCGAACCCGGACGCCGCCGCGCAGAAGGCGGCCGGCTGGCGCGGACAGGAGCTCGTCGTATTCCGCATGCATCTGCCCAGCAGGATCGACTACCACAACACGCCCACGCACGAGGTCGGCCGCGGCAACATCCTGACCTGGGAGCAGCCGCTGGCCGACCGGCTCCGCGGCGCGCCGCTGACGCTCGAGGCGCGCATCCAGACGCAGTCGATCCTCTATCGCACGCTCTGGTTGTTCGCCATCACGTTCGTCGTGGTCGCAGTCGTGTTCGTCGCGGTGATCTGGTGGATCGTTCGTCGAGGAAAGCCCGCACACGATGTCATCAGCCAGACCTCCTGACGGGGATCGGTTCGGCGCGAAGCCCGCGGTCCTGCGGTGCGCGCGCTGCGGCAAGTTCGTCGACTGGGACGAAGCGCACGTGCAGATCGTCTGCTCGTGCCGGATGCGGATCGATCTGCCGCCGGTCCTCGTCCGCGAAGCGACCGATCGCGATCGCCACGCGGTCCGCGAGCTGTTCTCGCGCGATTTCGGCCGCACGAACATCGTCGCCTTCGGTGAGGTGATGGACATCGATCAGATGCCGGCGCTCGTCGCCGATCGGACCGACGAGCCCTCCGGCGCGCTCGCCTACCGCCTGTTCGGCGACGCGCTGCACATCGTTGCGCTCGCGACCGACCCGATGTGGCAGCGGTCGGGCGTGGGCGGCTATCTCGTGGCCGAAGCGGAGCTGCTCGCGCGGCGGCTGGGGCTGACGCGGATTGTCGTCGCCACGTCGAACGACAACCTGCCCGCGCTTTACTTCTACCAGCGCCGGGGGTATCGCATGACCGAAGTCGTCGTGAACAGCGTGCTCACGCACACCGGACAGGATGTGCCCGGCTTCGCGGGAATCCCCGTCCGTGACGAAGTCCGGTTGGAGAAGCGTTTGCCGTTCGGGCAGGGCCTCGCATGAGGACGCTGGGCACGACGGCATGCTTCGTCGTCCTGTTCCTGTTGATGACGATCGCGGCGGTCACCGCGCCGCAGACCCGCTCGTCGATCGTTGTCGAGTTGTTCACGTCGGAAGGCTGCTCCAGCTGTCCGCCGGCAGACGCCCTGCTGCAAAAGCTCGCGGAGTCCGACAGCGACGTCATCGCGCTCGGCGAGCACGTCGACTACTGGGATCGGCTCGGCTGGAAGGATCGCTTTTCGTCCGCCGCGCTGACCGCACGGCAGCAGACCTACGCGGATCGCTTCAACGTCGTCAGCATCTACACGCCGCAGATGGTCGTCGACGGCCGGGAGGAATTCGTCGGCAGCGACGCGGCGGCCGCGCGACGGGCGCTCGATCGCGCCCGCTCGGCCGGGCATGGAACCGTACGACTCGCGGTCGACACGCGCGGGCCGGCGATTGCCGTCATCGCGTCGATCGCGGATCTTCCCAAAATCGGACGTGGCGATCGCGCCGATATCGTCGTCGCGGTTACCGAAGATCGCCTGCGGTCGAACGTCACGGGCGGCGAAAATCGCGGCCGCATGCTGCCGCACGCGGCGGTCGTCCGATACATGGCGACGGTCGGTGAGGCGGCCGCGGCGGGCGAGTCGACGGCGCACGCCGAAATCGCCGTCGGCCGCGACTGGCAGCGCGATGCGCTGAACGTCGTCGCATTCGTCCAGGAGCGCCGCGGACGGGCGATCCTCGCCGCGTCCGCCACGCGCCCGTTCGTCGGGTCCGCGCGCGTCGATCGTCCCAGATGAAGGAGCATCCGTACTGGTGGGACACGGTCCAGGGCTTCGATCGAACGGCCACCGCCCGGCCGCTGCCAGCCGATCGCGTTGACGTCGTCGTCATCGGCGCCGGATACACGGGTCTGTCGGCCGCGCGCCGCCTCGCCCGCAGCGGCGCGTCGGTGCTGGTCATCGAGCGCGGGCATGTCGGATTCGGCGCGAGCTCGCGCAACGGCGGCCAGGTTCTCACCGGAATGCGCCTCGATCCGGCGGCGCTCGTCGAGCGATACGGCGAGAGCCGCGCGCGCGAAGTGTTCGACGCGGCGAATGCCGCCATCCTCCATCTGGAGGAGCTCGTCGCCGAAGAGCGCATCGATTGCGAGTACGAACGGACCGGCCACATTCAGGCCGCGTGGAAACCGTCGCATTTCGATGCGTTTCGCGACGAGCAGGCGCTGCTCGCGCGAGTGTTCGATCACCGCGTGTCACTCGTGCCTCGGGCCGAGCAGCACGCAGAGATTGGCAGCGATCGGTATCACGGTCTGCTCGTGGACGAATGGAGCCGTGCGCTCAACCCGGCGCGCTTGGTTCACGGACTCGCGGCGGCGGCGCAGCGCGCGGGCGCCTGCATCGCCACCGGTGTGACCGTCGAACGCGTCGCGCGTACGAACGATCGCTGGCAGGTGGTCACGTCGACGGGAGCGGTGATGGCCGGCGATGTGCTGGCCGCGACGGACGCCTACAGCAATGGCGCGCTTCCGGCGCTGCAGCGCCGGCTCGTTCCGTTCGGGAGCTACATCATCGCGACCGAGCCGTTGAGCGAGCGCACGGCGGCCGAGGTCCTGCCGAAGCGGCGCATGGCGTTCGACTCGAAGCACTTTCTCTACTATTTCCGATTGACGCCGGATCGCCGGCTGCTGTTCGGCGGCCGCGCGGAGTTCACGCAGCCCACGAGCGACAGCACGCGTCGAGCCGCCGGGATCCTTCAGCGCGGGATGCTCGAGATCTTTCCGCAGCTCGCCGGAACGCGCGTCGAGTACGCGTGGGGCGGTCGCGTCGCCTGCGCGCGCGATCAGCTCCCACATGCCGTGCGGCTGAACGGCATCTACACCGCGGCCGGTTACTGCGGCCACGGGATTGCCCTCGCGACCGAGCTCGGCGATCTCATGGCGAGGCGAATCAGCGCCAGCGATGAACAACGCCCGGCGCATCCGCTGCTCGACGGCGACTGGCCGGCGATTCCGTTGTATCGCGGCACCCCATGGTTTCTTCCGGCCGTCGGCGCGTACTATCGGGTGAAGGATTGGATCGCGTAGATCTCGAATTCTCGCCCGAGGCGATGCGCGAGATGATCGACGACGTGGCCGCGCGGTGCATCGATCACATCGCCGCGCTGCCGCGGCAGCCGGCGTCGGGCGACGTGAACGACACCGCGCTGTTCCGCGCGATGCGCGAGCGCGCGCCGGAGCAGGGCACGGCGCTCGACGCGCTGCTCGATCCGCTGTTTCGCGAGTGGATCCCGCGGTCGTTCACGGCTGCCGGCCCGGGATACCTCGCGTACATTCCCGGCGGCGGGCTGTACACGGCCGCGCTCGCCGACTTCATCGCGAACACCACGAATCGGTACACGGGCGTGTGGCAGGCGGCGCCGGCGCTCGTCCAGCTCGAGGCCAACGCGCTGGACTGGCTGCGCGAGTGGATGGACTTTCCACCCGAGTCGCGCGGCCTGTTCACGACCGGCGGCTCGATGGCCACCTTCAACGCGATCCTGTGTGCCCGCGAGCGGTATCTCGGATCCGACATCCGCCGCGGCGTCCTCTACACGTCGGATCAGGCGCACCATTCGGTGCTCAAGTCGGCCAAGCTGGCGGGCGTCATGCCGGATCGCGTGCGCGCGATTGCGTGCGACGAACAGTATCGGCTGCCGGTCGATGCGCTGGCACGCGCGATCGCACGCGATCGGCGCGACGGGCTCACGCCGTTTGCCGTCGTCTCGAGCGCCGGTACGACGAATACCGGCGCGGTCGATCCGCTCGATGCCATCTCGGATCTCTGTCAGGCGGAGCGGCTGTGGCACCACATCGACGGCGCCTACGGCGCGTTCTTCTATCTCTGTGACGAGCTTCGTCCGCGGCTGTGCGGGTTGCCGCGCGCGGATTCGCTGACGCTCGATCCACACAAAGGGATGTTTCTGCCGTACGGCACCGGCGCGCTGCTCGTCCGCGACGGTTCCGCGCTCCGTGCCGCGCACGAGGCGACCGCCGACTACCTGCCCGCGATGCCGCATCCGGCGGACTTCTACGATCCGAGCCAGCACGGCCCGGAGCTGTCGCGCGGATTCCCCGGTCTCCGCGTGTGGCTGTCGGTGAAGCTGTTCGGGACGGCGGCGTTTCGATCGGCCATCGCCGAAAAGTGGGCACTCGCGCTCGACGCGGCAGATCGCGTCGCGCAGCTCCCGCACGTCGTCATCGACGCACCGCCCGAGCTGTCGCTCTTCGCGTTTCATCTGACCTGGCCTGGAGCGACACGCGCCGAGGAAGACGCGGCGACGCGGACGTTGATGGAGAAGACGACCAGGCGCGGCCGCGTGATGCTGACGGGCGCGGTGGCGCGCGGCCGGTATCTCGGCCGCGTGTGCGTCCTCAATTTCCGCACGCATCAGGACCGCATCGACGCGCTCGTGGACGATCTGGCCGCATCGATCGACGAGATTCGTGGCTGAGCCGAACCATTCCGATCGCGCGCGCCTCCGGGCGATTGCCGCGAAGGCGATGCTCGAGCGCGGCTTCGAGCCGGAGTTTCCTTCGTCGGTGCGCGCCGAGGTCGGCGCGATGGCCGGGCCGCCGGCCGGCACCGAGGAGCCGACGCGCGATCTGCGCGACCTGCTGTGGTGCTCGATCGACAACGACGACTCGCGCGACCTCGATCAGCTGTCCGTCGCCGAGCAGCTGAAGAGCGGCGACGTGCGTATCATCGTGGCCGTCGCCGACGTCGACGCCGCGGTCTCGAAGGGATCGGCGTGCGACCGGCACGCCGCGGTGAACACCACGTCCGTCTACACGCCGGCGGCGATCTTTTCGATGCTGCCCGAAGCGCTGTCGACTGACTTCACGTCGCTGAACGAGCGGCAGGATCGACTGGCGATCGCGATCGAGCTGGTCGTCGGCGGCGACGGAACCGTCAAGTCCTCCGACGTGTACGGCGCGCGCGTGCGCAATCAGGCGAAGCTCGCGTATCGATCCGTCGCCGAGTGGCTCGACGGCCGCGGACCGCTGCCGCCGGCCGCGGCGGCCGTCGGCGGCATGGACGATCAGCTCCGGGTGCAGGACGCGGCCGCGCAGGCGCTGAACCGCGTCAGGCACGAGCGCGGGGCCCTCGACTTCGAGACGACCGAAGTCCGTCACCTGTTCGATGGCGACACACTGAACGCCGTCGCCGCCGAGCGGCCGAATCGCGCGAAGTCGCTCATCGAGAACCTGATGATCGCGGCGAACGGCGCGACCGCGGCGTTTCTCGATCGCCGCGGCTTCCCGTCGCTGCGGCGCGTCGTCCGATCGCCCGAACGATGGGATCGCATTCGCGCGCTCGCCGCGGAGAGCGGCACGCCGCTGCCCGACCGTCCCGATCCGATCGCGCTCTCGTCGTTTCTCGCCTCGCGCCGGCGCGCGGCGCCCGACCAGTTCGCCGACCTGTCGCTGACGGTCATCCGCCTCCTCGGCCCCGGCGAGTACGTCGTCGATCCACCGGGTGCCGAGCCGCCGGGCCATTTCGGCCTGGCGGTCCGCGACTACACGCACTCGACGGCGCCGAACCGCCGCTTTCCCGACCTCGTGACGCAGCGGCTGCTGAAGGCCGCGCTCGCCGGCCATCCGTCGCCGTACTCGGTCGCGGAGCTCGAGCCCATCGCGGCGCACTGCACGGCGCAGGAGAACGCGGCGAACAAGGTCGAGCGGCAGGTTCGCAAGGCGGCGACGGCCCTGCTGGTCGAGCGGCGCGTCGGCAGCGAGTTCGACGCGATTGTGACCGGCGCCTCCGACAAGGGGACCTACGTGCGAGTCGCGGCGCCGCCGATGGAAGGGCGCGTGATGAAAGGCGAGCGAGGCCTCGACGTCGGCGATCGCGTGCGCGTCCGGCTGGACGGCGTCAACGTCGAGCGCGGCTACATCGATTTCGTTCGCGTCTAGGACGTGCTGAACCCGAGAGCTTTGCCACGGAGGACACCATGGAAAACCCTCCGCGCTGACGCCGTGTCCACCGTGGTAGGGCTTTTTTCCGTTGGTCAGAACTTGAATCGATACCCGACGATCGTCTTGATCACCCAGTGCTCGCTGGTGCTCGTCAGCCCGCGGCCGACGGCGAAGTTCAGCTCCCAGTCCGGCGACACCTCGAGATCGACGGTGGGGAACAGCATGTGGCGCTGCTCGTGTCCCGGCTCGAAGTGCGTCAGCGTGCCCGTGGCCGCGTAGTACTCGACGCCCGCCGCTACGACCGGCGTGACGTTCCAGGCGAACTTGACGCCAGGCTCGAACTCGAGTCCGGCGTCGGAGTCCGGTCCCTTCAGCGCCTTTGACATGTTCGGGTTGATCGAGAGATACAGCCGTCCCTCCTCGTGCTCGAGGATCGGCCGGATCTCCAGCGTGCGCGTGTTGGCCTCGAACTCGCGGCGATTGAATCCGAGCTCGAAGCTGAGGCTGACGTTGAAGAAGAAGTTCGGTGTTTCGGGCAGGCGGAATCGCGGCCGGATCCGCGCGCCGGCGTACTTGCCGCCGTGACCCGGCACGTACGATGCGGTGACGAGATAGCCGGCGCACTCGAAGTAATTCGTGAAGCCGTGCGTCACCTCGAGCGTCGTGTGGGCCTGATGATTCATCGCGAACTCGCCGAGCGGCGCGTCGGTCGTTCCGCTCGGAAAGTAGTTGTTGTGCAGCTCGACCATCGTCTTGCCCGGCGGAACGGTCTGGTACGGGTACACCTGAATCTCGAAGAGGTCCTGCGCGGCCGCACGAGATGCGAGCACGCTGCACACGAGGAGCGCTGCTGCTGCACGAACGGTTGTCCGCATGGGGGGCGTGGACACGATACCACGCGGGCGTAGCGCAGCCTTTACACCCGCTCGCGCGGTCGTAACGCAGCCCTGAAGCGCTGCGAGTACGGCGGCGGCGCTACGAGCCGACTTTCTTGTAAATGTCCTTGCCGCTGCCGTAGTTCTGCGCGCCGCGGAGCGTGTACCCGTGCTCGACGACGAGGAGCGTCTCGACGATCATCTCCTGGCCGCCGGCCTCGAGCGAGTGCACTTCGCGCGTGCGGACTGTGGCACCGTTGACGTCGCGGATCGTCTCGGTGATCAGCTTGGGGCCATCCCAGTACCACACCGAGGCGAGCAGCGGCGATCGGCTCGAGCCGGCGTTCAGCGAGTCGGCGCTTCCCGGCTTGTAGACGACGACGTCGCTCTTCTCCTCGCGCCGCGTTTCGATGCTCAGCTCGGTCGGCGTCTGGCGGATGACCACGGTCCGAGATCGAACCGGCTCGTTCTGGACCGCCAGCGCGCTGCGCGACGGATCCATCGTCCACGTGCCGGAGAAGTCAGGGCGTGTCTGAGCGAGAGCGGCAGGCGAGACGAGGAGCGAGGCGAACAGCACGGATCGAACGGCGTGCTTCATGGCGCCCTCCCGTGACGAACGTAACGTCCGTGACGTACGTAGTGTCCGCCTTTAGGCGGACCCTGTCGATTGCGTTCTACGCTCGAGCTCGCTTTTTCGGCGCGGCCGCCATCCTCGACGCTGGCGCGAGGGCCTTCTTGTTCGCGCTGATCGAGTCGAGGCTCTTGCGAAGCGCGTCCATGAGGTTGACGACCTTGGGCGGCGCCTCGATCTCCGGCGCCACGATCTCGCGCCCTTCGATCTTCGCGTCGATGATTTCGCGGAGCCCGACCTGGTATTCGTCCTTGTACGACTCGAAATCGACGTCGCCTTCGAACGTCGCCATGACCTGCTGCGCGAGCTTCACTTCGTCCGGCTTCACCGTCTGCGGCATGTCGGCGAGCTCGTCGATGGCGGCCATGCTCCGGATCTCGTTTGCATGCCGCAGCGTATACATGATCAGCCCGTTCTCGCGCGGCTGGACCTTGACCAGGTACTCGCGGCCGTAGAGCGCCATCTTGCCGACGCCGGCCTTCCCCCGCATCCCCTCGCGGATCACGGCGAACGCGTCGCGGGCGACCGGACCGTCCGGCGCCAGATAGTACGGGCGTTCGAGATAGATCGGGTCGAGCTCCTTGTCGTCGGTGAACTTCTCGAGGTTGATCACGCGCGTCGATTCGACGCGGACCTTGTTGAGATCCTCCTCGTCGACGACGACGTAGCGGCCCTTCTCGAACTCGTATCCCTTCACGAGGTCGGTGTTTGCCACCTCGCGCTGGCAGCGCGGGCACCAGCGTTTCTGCTGGATCCGCGTCTGGCATTCGGCGTGAAGCTGGTTGAAGCTCAGCGTCGCGGCGGCGTCGGTCGCCGGGAACACTTTGATCGGGATGTTGACGAGGCTGATCTTGAGGTATCCCTTCCAGGTCGGTCGCGCTGGCATAAGCACCTATTTCCGTCGAAGTGGTCGAAAGTTGCTGCAGGTCGCGGTGCACTCGATCCGTGAGCCGTTGCGCCGCCCTTCGTAGCGCTCGCGCATCTCGACCGGCACGAGCAGGCCGAGGAGCGGCTCCGACTGAAAGCTGACGGCAATGGTCGCGCGCACCTCCCGATTCTCGCTCAGGAGCTCGGTCATGAGAACCCTGCCCGTGTCGGGCTCGATCCACACGCGGCCGCGAGGGTCGCCGCGAGCAGGACAGCGGCCATTGGTTGAGTCGTCGATCGTGCTCCCCCTTGACGGGCCGGTCAAGTTAGAATCCGGCGGCAGGAGCGCACTATGTCAAGAACGAAGACCCTCAGGCTGTGCATGGCCGTCGCGTTCGTCGCGGCAGGCGCCGCCGGATCGCTCATCAGCGCCGAGCGATCCTCGACGTCGATGGCCGCGGCGGCATCGAAATTCGTCGCCAGCCTGACGCCGGAGCAGCGTCAGCAGGCCACGTTCGCGTTCGATTCCGACGAGCGGCTCCACTGGCACTTCATCCCGACCGAGACGTTCCCGCGAAAGGGGCTGACGATCAAGGCGATGAACGAGTCGCAGCGCAAGCTCGCGTACGACTTGATGAAGGCCGGCCTGAGCCAGCGCGGCTACATGACCGCCTCGTCGATCATGGAGCTCGAGACGGTCCTCGGCGCGCTCGAAGCGGCGCAACGCGCGGCCGCGGCGCAGCCGCCGCGCAACACGCCGCTCGTCCGCGATCCGGAGCGGTACTTCTTCTCGATCTTCGGCACGCCGTCGCCGAAAGACACGTGGGGTTGGCGGGTCGAAGGTCATCACGTCTCGCTGCACTTCACCGTCGTGAACGGCACGCTGGTGCAGGGCGCGCCGTCGTTCTTCGGATCGAATCCGGCCGAAGTGCGTGAGGGCCCGAAGAAGGGCCTGCGGATTCTCGGCGCGGAGGAGGACGCCGCGCGCGCGCTCCTCGACTCGCTCGACGCCGCGCAGCGCGAGAAGGCGATCATCAACACGACCGCGCCGAACGACATGCTGACGATGGCGAACGTCGACATCAAGCCGCTGTCGCCGCCTGGCGTCACCGCCGACGCGCTCAAGCCGAATCAGCGCGAGCTGCTCATGAAACTGATCGACGTCTACACCGGCTTCATGGCGGCCGACATGGCGGCCGATCGGACGGCGCGGCTGAAGAAGGCGGGCGTCGAGAAGATTGGATTCGCGTGGGCGGGCGAGACCGAGCGCGGGAAGAAGCACTACTACCGCGTCCAGGGTCCGACGTTCCTCGTCGAGTACGACAACACCCAGAACGACGGCAACCACATTCATTCCGTGTGGCGTGACTTCAACGGCGACTTCGGCCGCGACCTGCTCCGCGAGCACCTCAAGTCGACGCCGCATCCGTAGCGCGCCGCGGGTTGCGAGCGCGTGAGGCGCCGCGAGTTCCTGAAACAGGGCGCCGCCGCTCTCGCGGCGGCGTCCTCGTCGGTCCGCACCGCGGTCTTCGCCCAGCCGGCGCGTCGCGCGCCGGCCATCCTCACCCCTGACTCGGCTCGTCCGGCAATCCCGTGCGGCGTCGCGACCGGCGACGTCGCCGGCGGCCGTGCGATTGTCTGGAGCCGGACCGATCGGCCGGCGCTGATGGTCGTCGAGTATTCGACGACGCCCTCGTTCGCGAACAGCAAGCGGATCGTCGGATCGGCGGCGCTCGCCGCGAGCGACTTCACCGCGCGGGTCGATCTCACCGGGCTGCGCGCCGGCCAGCGAATCTTCTATCGCGTTCGCTTTCAGAACCTCTCGGATCCGCGGGCGCTCAGCCAGCCGGTCGACGGCGCGTTTCAGACCGCGTCCGACCGGTTCGACCGCGACGTGACCTTCGCGTTTTCCGGCGACACGGTGGGGCAGGGATGGGGGATCGATCCGGCGCGCGGCGGGATCGCGCTGTACGACGCGATGCGTGCCGCGGAGCCCGACGTCTTCATCCATCTCGGCGACACCATCTACGCGGACCAGCCGCTGCAGGCCGAGGTCGCGCTCGACGACGGCAGCGTCTGGCGCAACGTGATGACGGAGGCGAAGTCGAAGGTCGCGCAGGCGCTCGACGACTACCGCGGATGCCATCGCTACAACTTTCAGGACGAGCACCTCCGCCGCTTCAACAGCGAAGTCTCGCAGATCGTGCTCTGGGACGACCACGAAGTCCGCGACAACTGGTACCCGACGCAGCGCCTTGACCTCGATACGCGGTACCAGGAGAAGAGCGTCGCCGCGCTCGCCGCGCGCGCGAAACGCGCGTTCCTCGAGTACCAACCGCTGCGAATCAATGCTGCGGATCCGCACCGGATCTATCGCGCGTGGCGCCACGGCCCGCTGGTCGAGATCTTCGCGCTCGACATGCGCAGCTACCGCGGTGCGAACTCCGCGAACCGGCAGCCGGCGCTCACACCCGACTCGGCGTTCCTCGGCGCGGCGCAGGTTGCGTGGTTGAAGCGCGCGCTGGCGGCGTCAACGTCGATGTGGAAAGTGATCGCCGCCGACATGCCGATTGGCGCGATCGTCGCGGACGGCCCGGATCGCTTCGACGCAATCGCCAACCGCGACGATGGTCCGCCGCTCGGACGCGAGCTCGAGATCGCCGATCTCCTGAAGTTCATCCGCGATCGCCGCATCGCGAACGTCGTCTGGATCACGGCGGACCTTCACTACGCGGCGGCGCACTACTACGACCCGGCGCGCGCGCGGTTCACCGAGTTCAATCCGTTCTGGGAGTTCGTCGCCGGCCCGCTGCACGCCGGCACGTTCGGTCCGAACGCCCTCGATCGCACGTTCGGACCGGAGGTCCGCTTCCTCTCGATTCCGCGCGGCATGAAGCCGAATCGCCCGCCGAGCGACGGCTTTCAGTTCTTCGGCCTGGGCCGCGTCGACCGGCTCACGCGTGCGCTGACGATGCAGATCAGGAACCGGAAGGGGCAGACCGTCTTCGCGACGGAGCTCGCGCCGGTCGTTCGCGCTTAATCACCGGCTTATCACGAAGACACGAAGGGCACTTCGTGGCTTCGCGATGAACGAGCGTTGTCAGGAGTGCGTGTTCAGCTCGCCGAGAAGCGCCTCCGACACCTGCTGCGTCGTCGCGGTGCCGCCGAGATCCGGCGTGCGGATCCTGCCGTTCGCGACCACGCGCTCGACGGCGCGAAGGATGCGATCGTGGACGTCGCGATGGCCGAGGTGCTCGGCCATCAGCGCCCCCGCCCAGACGGCGCCAATCGGGTTCGCGATGCCTTTTCCCGCGATATCCGGCGCCGAGCCGTGAATCGGTTCGAACATCGACGGGAACGTGCGCGCCGGATTGATGTTCGCGCCCGGCGCGATGCCGAGGCTGCCGGAGATGGCCGAGCCGATGTCGGTCAGGATGTCGCCGAACAGATTCGACGTCACGAGGACGTCGAGCGTCTGCGGATGCGTGATCATCCGCGCCGCCAGCGCGTCGACGTGGTACTTCCGGTAATCGACATCCGGAAAGTCTTTCCGCACGCCCTCGGCGACCTCGTCCCAGAGCACCATGGCGTGCGTCAGCGCGTTCGATTTCGTCGCGCTCGCGAGCATCTTTCGCGGCCGCGTCCGCGCCAGCTCGAACGCGTACCGCACGATGCGCTCGATCCCGTGGCGCGTGAACACGCCGCTCTGCTGCGCCACCTCGCGCGGCGTGCCGACGTGGACGCGTCCGCCGACGCCGGAGTACTCGCCCTCCGTGTTCTCGCGGACGCACACCATGTCGATGTCGGCGGCGCCGCGGTTCGCGAGCGGCGACGTGAGGCCGGGCAGCAGCCGCATCGGCCGCAGGTTGACGTACTGATCGAAGCGCTGACGGATCGTGAGGAGCAGCCCCGCGGACGCCGCGTCCGGCACGTTCGGAGCGCCGACCGCGCCCAGATAGATTGCGTCGAACTTCGCGAGCTGCGCCAAGCCGCCGTCGTCGATCATGCGCCCGTGTTTCGCGTAGTAGTCGGAACCCCACGGCAGCGCGGTGAACTCGAACGATGCCGCCGTTCCCTTCGCGGCCGCCTCGAGCGCCGCGACGCCGACCGGAAGGACCTCTTTACCGATGCCGTCACCCGCGATCACCGCCACACGATGCATAAGTAATGTTGGAAATTTCAGATTTCAGATTTCAGATTGCAGATTGATTGGAGATTGTAGATTTGTTCGCTCGGTAATCTGAAATCAAATCTGAAATCTGAACTCTGAAATCTGAAATTACATGGGCGGCGTGAACCGCCCATCGATGGCGGTCCACCCGCCGTCGGCGAAGAGCACGGTGCCGGTCACGTAGCTCGCGGCGTCCGACGCGAGGAACAGCGTGGGACCGATCATCTCCTCGGCGCTCGCCCAGCGTTTCAACGCGCTCCGCGCCGCGTACGCGTTGTACCACTCCGCGTTCGCCGTGATCGGCGCGGTCAGCGGCGTTTCGACGACACCCGGCGCGACGGCGTTGACGCGGACGCCGGCCGGACCGAATTCGGCGGCGGCCGTGCGCACGAGTTGAACGATGCCCGCCTTCGTCATCGCATAGACGGACTGTCCCGGTTCGACCACCTGCGCCCTGATCGACGAGAACATCACGATGCTGCCGCCGCGCTGCGCGGTCATGATCCGGCCGGCCGCCTGAAGCACGTTGAAGTTGCCCTTGAGGTTCAGGCCGACGACGCGATCGAAATCGCTCTCGTCGTACTTCAGGATCGGCTTGCGGACGTTGATGCTCGGCGTGCAGACCACGATGTCGAGCCGTCCGTACTCGCTGACGATCGAGTGCAGCGCGTGGTGAACGGCGACCGGATCCCTGATGTCCAGCCCGGCAGACGCGGCCGCGTCGATCGACGATGCGAGGCGGCTCGCGGCGGCTGCCTCAATGTCGAGCACGATGACTCGCGCACCGGCGCGGACTGCGCCGCCCGCCACCGCGGCGCCGATGCCGGACGCGCCGCCGACGACCGCCGCGACTTTTCCTGCCAGATCAAACAACGTGTTCGGGGTCATAGGATCGCAGTCGCGAGAGATAGACGATGAGGAAGCCGGCGGCCGCCGCGACGAGGCCGATGAACGCCGGCGTGAGCCCGGCGATTCCGTCGGCCCCGGCGCTGAACTGAACGACCAGCACGGCCGCCACACCGCACACGATCGACGTCATGGCCTCGACGCTCGACGCGCGCGGCGCGTACAGGCCGGCGAGAATCGGCACGAAGAGGCTGACGGTCAGCAGCGTGTAGAAGATCGTGAGCGCGTCGACGACGCTGCCGAGCGCGATCGCGAGCGCGATGCCGAGCGCGGCGGCGACCGCGCTGGTCCACCGCGCGATGCGGAGCAGGTGCGCGTCGCTCGCCTGAGGATTGACAAACCGTTTGTAGAGATCCTGCGACAGCGACGTGGCGAGAATGAACAGCACCGCGTCGGAGGCGCTGATCTCGGCGGAAAACACGGCCGCCAGTCCAATCGCCCCGACGGCCGGCGGAAGCAGGTACACGAGCGTCATCGGCAGCGCGTTCGTGGCCGGCGTCAGCTCGGGGAACCGAACGCGCGCCGCGATGCCGAGCAGTACGGGAATCGCCGCGTACAGAAACAACCCGAGCGCGTTGAGGCCGACGCCGACGCGAACGGCGCGGTCGTCTGCCGCGCCGAAGACCTTCTGCACGAGGCCGGGCGAAATGACGAAGGACGGCGCGAGCGAGGCGAGATAGAGCAGTCCGGGCGGGCCCGCGCGCCAGAACGACCAGTAGTCCGGATCCTGGCTGCGGACGCTCGCCAGCGCCGGCCAGCCGCCGACGGCCGAGACCGCGAGCGGCACCGCGAGCAGGAACCCTCCGAGCTTGACCGCGAGCTGGACGACGTTGACGCGCGCGGACGTGAGGAGACCGCCCGCGGCAAAGTACGCGACCACGACGCCGCCGCCGATCGCGCAGCCGATCGCCGAGGGGACCTGCGCGACGGTATTGAGGATCGATCCGATCGCAACGAGCTGCCCGGCGAGAATGAACAGCGATCCAGCCCAGAGCAGTACCGCGACGATTGCGCGGACGCGGCCGTTGTAGCGGAACTCGAGATAGTCGCCGACCGTCCGCAGATCGTGCGCGGCCGCCACGCGCCGCATCGCCGGACCGACCCACAACGCGAGCACCAGCGATCCGGCCGCGGCCGCGCCGACCCACCACCACGCGGCGATGCCGCTCGTGTAGCCGAGCGCCGTCGCGCCGACCGTCGAGCCCGCGCCGATGTTCGCGGCGAGCATTGTCGAGAAGATGAGGCCGGGCCCGAGCGCGCGGCCGGCGACGAAGAAGTCGCTGGACTTCCGGACGCGCCGGCCGATCCACAGGCCGAGCGCCATCAGCGCGGCCGAATAGACGATGAGGACGAAGAGATGGAGGTTCACGAAGGTGGCCCGGTCGGGGCCGGCATCCGGGCCGGTCCCTACCGGAGATCTCTCAGCGCGGGATAGCCGGGGACGCCGGTCGCCTGCCGCGCCGCGCGGACGATCGCGTCGGCGATCGCCTCGGCGGCGAGCTCGCCGACCTGCCCCGCGTCGCTGGCGCCCGGCTTCGATCCGGTGGCGAGCGCGAAGATCGCGTCGCCGTCAACGGGCGTGTGGCTGGGATAGATCGCGCGCGCGAAGCCGTCGTGCGCCATCTGCGCGATGCGCGTCGCCTGCGTCTTCGTGAACGTCGCGTTGGTCGCGACGACGCCGAGCGTCGTGTTCTCGCCGGGGCGCGACTTTGGGATCGCTCCCGTACGCAGCAGCACCCGCGCGTCGGCGAAACCTTTGCCATCGTCGGTTCGCGTTCCCGCGACGACCTTTCCGGTCGCCGGATCGATCACGTCGCCGGCGGCGTTGACCGCGACCAGCGCGGCGACAATGAGTCCGTCCGGCAATCGGATCGCCGCCGATCCGATCCCGGCCTTCATGGCGTAGGCGAAGCCGTTCATCTTTCCGATCGTCGCGCCGGCGCCGGCGCCGACGCTGCCTTCGACGACCGGTGCGTCGGTTGCGCTCTTCGCCGCCCGATAGCCGCAGTCGGCCGACGGACGAATCTTCGGGTTGCCGACCGGCAGGTCGAAGAGCGACGCGCCTGGCACCGTCGGCACATGGGCCCCGCCGAACGGAAATCCGATCCCTTTCTCCTCGAGATACCGCATCGTGCCCGTGGCCGAGTCGAGGCCGAACGCGCTGCCGCCCGAGAGGACGATCGCGTGAATCTGCTGGACGATGTTGAGGGGGTTGAGCACGTCGGTCTCGCGCGTGGCCGGCGCGGTGCCGCGGACATCGACGCCCGCGGTCGCGCCCTCCTCGGTCAGAATCACCGTGCAGCCGGTGGGCCGCTCCGTGAGCGTGAAGTGGCCGACCTTGATGCCCGGCACGGCCGTAAGCGTCGCGTTGGTCGCCGCCTTCCTGGCCGGCGTGCCCTGCGGCCCGCCCGTGACTGCCGCGACCGCGAGCACGACAAACGCTGTTCGCATTCGAGTATTTTAGAACCCCCTCAGCTGGAGCGCGAGGCTTTAGCCGAGCGGTGCCTCACGCTGGAGCGCGAGGCTCGAGCCGAGCGATGCGCAATCCCATTGACGCCGTCGTGGCCGAAGTCGATCGGGCGGCGGACGAAATCGTCCGGCTCACGCAGGATCTCGTCCGCATTCCAACGGTCAATCCGCCCGGCGAGGCATACGACGCGTGCGCCGCCTTCATCGGCGCCGATCTGGAGCGGCGCGGGTTCGAGGTCGAATACGTCCGCGCCGACGGTCGCCCGGAGCACACGCTCCGCCATCCGCGCGTCAACGTGATCGGCACGCGCCGTGGAGGCAGAGGCGGCCCGACGGTTCATCTCAACGGACACGTCGACGTCGTGCCTCCGGGAGACGGCTGGACCGTCGATCCGTTCGCCGGCGTCGTGCGCGACGGCCGGATCTACGGCCGCGGCGTGTGCGACATGAAAGCGGGCCTCGCCGCCGCGATCTTCGCCGCCGAGGCCATCGCGCGTGCACGCGTGACGCTGCCGGGCGTCCTCGAGATCAGCGGCACGGTCGACGAGGAGAGCGGCGGCTTCGCCGGCGTTGCACACCTTGCGGCCATCGGCCGCATCTCGCGCACGCGAACCGATTTCGTGATCATTCCCGAGCCGTTGAATGTCGATCGCATCTGCATCGGCCACCGCGGTGTCTACTGGTTCGAGCTGACGACGCACGGGCGCACCGCGCACGGGAGCATGCCGTTTCTCGGCGTGAGCGCGATCGACGCCATGAACGAAGTGCTGACGGCGATCCGTCGAGAGCTGCAGCCGTCGCTGGCGGCTCGCACGACGGCCATGCCGGTCGTCCCCGACGGCGCGCGCCATTCGACGATCAACGTCAACGCGATCGACGGGGGGCAGCCGGTCGACGGCATCCAGACGCCGTGCGTGGCCGATCGGTGTCGCGCGATCTTCGATCGCCGGTTTCTGATCGAGGAGGGCTTCGAGGCAGCGCGGGACGAGATCCAGTCGCTCGTCGCGCGCGTGCTGGGCAACGGCCGCGCGGCCAGTGTCACCGATTACGACATCCGCGATCTGATGATCGTGGAGCCGGTCCAGACGCCGGCCGGCTCGCCGCTCGTCGCGGCACTCGATCGCGCGGTCGACCGCGTGCTCGCCTCCCCGGCGCGTCTGGTCGCCAGCCCGGGCACCTACGATCACAAGCACGTCGCCCGCATCGCCGGCGTGCCGCACTGCGTCGCGTACGGGCCGGGCGAGCTGGAGCTGGCCCACCAGCCCGACGAATCCGTGCGCATCGACGATCTGGTCGCGGCGACGAAGGTCATCGCGCTCGCCACGCTCGACCTGATGGGCCTCGGGAGATAGACTCAAAACGTGGCGAATCTTGATCAAATGGATCGCGTAGGTTCGGCGGGTTCGGGGGGTTCGGGGGGTTCGCGGGGTTCGGTGCTCGTGCTCGTGTGCCTGATCGGCGCGTGTTCCTCTGAGCCGAAAGCGCCGGCTGCGGCGCTGACTCCCTCGACCGCCCCCTCACAGCAGATTCCGCTCGGCCAGCTGCCGAACATCGATACGGACGCGCTGCTGCAGCACACGCGCGTCCTCTCCTCCGACGAGTACGAGGGCCGCGCGCCCGGCACGAAGGGCGAGGATCTCAGCGTCCGGTACCTCGAGGATCAGTTCAGGAAAGTCGGGCTGCAGCCGGGCAACACCGATGGCACGTTCGTTCAGAAAGTCCCCCTCGTCGGGATCGCGCCGACGCCGGCGCCGCTCGTCTTCAGGAAGGGCGAGCACGAACAGACGTTGAAGTGGAAAGACGATGTCGTCGCCTGGACGAAGCACGTCGCCGAGACGGCGAGCATCAACGACTCCGACGTCGTCTTCGTCGGCTACGGTGTCGTGGCGCCCGAGTTCAACTGGGACGACTACAAGGGCGTCGACGTCAAGGGCAAGACGCTTCTGATGCTCGTCAACGATCCCCCGGTGCCGGACCCGGCGAATCCGAACGAGCTCGATCCGAAGACGTTCGGCGGCAAGGCAATGACGTACTACGGCCGCTGGACCTACAAGTACGAGATCGGCCAGCAGAAGGGCGCGGCCGGCGTGCTCATCGTCCACGAGACGGTGCCTGCCGGGTACGGCTTCAACGTCGTCCAGGGCAAGACGGGCGAGCAGTTCGATCTCGTCACGCCCGACAAGAACATGACGCGGCCGTCGATCGAAGGCTGGATCACGCTCGATCAGGCGAAGGCGTTGCTGAAGAGCGCGGGTCAGGATTTCGACGCGCTCAAGCAGCAGGCGGCGACGCGTGAATTCAAGCCGGTCCCGCTCGGCGTGACCGCGTCGATGACGATCAAGAACAAGCTGCGAACGATCGACTCGCGCAACGTGCTCGCGAAGCTGCCCGGCTCCGATCCGAGGCTGAAAGACGAATACGTCGTCTACACCGCGCACTGGGATCATTTCGGGAAGAGCGCGGAGGGCATCTTTCACGGCGCGGAAGACGACGCGCTGGGCTGTGCGGCGCTGATCGAGGTCGCGCGCGCGTATACGAAGCTGCCGGCGCCGCCCCGACGATCGATTCTCTTCCTGGCGGTGACCGCGGAGGAGCAGGGCCTGCTCGGATCGCAGTACTACGCGACGACGGCGATCTATCCGCTCTCGAAGACGCTCGCCAACGTCAACATGGACAGCTGGAACGTACACGGCCGGACGAAGGACCTGACGCTCATCGGCTACGGCGCGTCGGATCTCGACGACTACGCCGCGGCGGCCGCCGCGGAGCAGGGCCGGGTGGTGCACGGCGACGCGGAGCCCGAGAAAGGGTTCTACTACCGGTCGGATCACTTCAACTTCGCGAAGGAAGGCGTCCCGGCGCTGAACCCGGACAGTGTTGTCGACTTCATCGGCAAGCCGCCGGAGTACGCCAGGACGATTCGGGACGAGTGGACGAACACGCGCTACCACACGCCGAAGGACGTCGTCCTCCCCGAGTGGAATCTCGAAGGGACGCGCGAGGACCTGAAGGTGCTCTTCGCGGTGGGCTACCGCGTCGCGCAGGCCGATAAGTTTCCCGAGTGGAAGCCCGGAAACGAGTTCAAAGCCAAGCGTGACGCGATGCTCAAGAAGTAGCGTCGATGTAGCGCAGTTGAAAAACCTAAGAATCGGTTCGCAAGAGAGGCGACATGACGATCGATGCACTCCCCAGAACGATGACGGGCGAAGAGATGATCGCGCTGTCGAAGAAGCACACGCTGTTCGAGTGGACGGCGCAGTCGA
>Ga0114129_10000383_pt1 | contig 51440 bp, 46 predicted proteins | sample RhiMetdeltSRZDD1_FD_80071 | JGI IMG/M metagenome (GOLD analysis project Ga0114129, IMG submission 80071) | Populus rhizosphere microbial communities from Tennessee, USA - Rhizosphere MetaG P. deltoides SRZDD1 (version 2) (version 2) | ecosystem: Host-associated > Plants > Roots > Rhizosphere >...
GCGGCGTCGCTCACGGCCGTGATGCAGCTCGCCGCGCGCGGGACGCTCGATCCGACGCAGACGATCGTCGCCGTGCTGACGTCCGGCGGGCTCAAGGATCCGGGTGCCAGCCGCACCTGGCTGCCGCCGGTCCCGGCCGCCGACGGCGACTTCGACCGCCTGCTCAGCGTGCTCCGTGAGTCGTATGGACTGGCGCTGGACCGATAGCATCGGCGTCGCCCTGATGGGCCGCGGCATCGCGGGCCGCGTCACCGAGTGCGCGCGCGCGGCGGAGCGCGCGGGACTCGGCAGTCTGTGGATCATCGAGGACTACTTCGATCCCGGCGCCTATGCGCTTGCCGCTGCGGCCGCCGCCGTCACCGACCGCGCCGTGATCGGGCTCGGCGTCGTCAACCCGTACACGCGGCACCCGGCGCTGATCGCCATGGAGACCGCCGCGCTGGCCGGGGTCGCGCGCGGCCGCGTCGTGCTCGGCCTCGGCAGCAGCAACCGCCGATGGATCGAGCAGCAGATGGCGATTCCGTTCAAGACGCCACTGCGCGGCCTGCGCGAGGGCGTCGAGATCGTGCGCCAGCTTCTCGGCGGGCAGCGCGTCACCTACACCGGCGAGGTATTCTCCGTCCACGACGTGGCGCTCGCGGCTCCGCCCTCCGCGCCGGTGCCGATCCTGCTCGGCGTCAAGGGGCCGCGCGCGCTCACACTCGCCGCGGAGATCGGCGACGGTGTCCACTGCTCCATTCTCGCGTCGCCGGCGCACGTGCGGCGCGTGCGCGCCGCGACCTCCGCGCGGCCGCGCGCCGAGTTCGCGGTCATCTCGTACGTGCCCGTGGCCGTGTCGGACGATCGCGACGAGGCGCGCATTTGGGTACGCCCGCTCATCGCGCACTATCTCGGCCTGCTTCACGGCCAGACGATCCTCCAGGATGTCGGTCTGGACGCCGCGCGGACGCAGCCGTTCCGCGAGGCGGTGCTGGCCGGCCGCACGCCCGTCGACCTCGTCACCGACGACATGATCGACGCCTTTGCGATCGCCGGCACGCCGGGCGAGTGCCGCGCCGCGCTCGCGCGCTGGGCCGAGGCCGGCCTCGACGCCGCGGTGGCCGTCGTTCCGCCACGCGCTGACCTCGTGCGCCAGATGGAGCGCATCGGCAAAGAGCTGGTGCCCACGTGGAAGGCCCTGCGATGCCGCTGAGGTTCGGCGTCCACATCCCGACGTGCATCGAGGGAATGATGTACCCCGTGCCGTTCGCGCAATCTCAAGATATCCTGCCGACCGCGCTGCTCGCCGAGCGCGTCGGCTTCGACTCCGTGTGGGGCAACGACCACATGACCACCCAGCGCTACGTGCAGCGCGAGTGGCCGGAGCCGCCGAACTTCTATGAGCCGCTGATCACGTTCACGTACGTGGCCGCACGCACCGAGCGCATTCGCCTCGCCACCGGCATCATCGTGCTGCCGATGCGTACGATGCCCGTGCTCGCCAAGCAGGTCGCGACGCTCGACCAGCTCTCCGGCGGCCGCGTGATTCTTGGCGTGGGCACCGGGGCCTACCGTGAGGAGTACGAGGCCTTGTATCCCGATGCGCGGGAGGCGCGGCGCGGCGACATTGTCGATGAGGGTATGCGCGCGCTGCGGCTGCTCTTCACCGAGCGCAAGGCGAGCTTTCGCGGCAAGCACGTGCGGTTTGCCGACGTGGAGTGCTTCCCCAAGCCGCGGCAGACACCGTTGCCGATGTACGCCGGCGGCAACCATCCCGAGGTCCGGCGCCGCGCCGGCGAGTACGGCGAGGGCTGGATGCCGGCGGTGCTCTCGCCCGAGGAGATCAAGCGCGGCGTCGAGGACGTCCACCGCGCGGCGGCCAAGGCCGGCCGCGACGGCGCCGCCGTCGACATCGCGCCGCAGTTCGCGTGCTCGATCGGTCGCACGCACGACGAGGCCGTGAAGCGCTTCCACGCCTCGCAGCTCTACAAGCACCTGGAGTCGCTGAAGCGCTCGACGCTGCGCGAGCAGACGGGTGGCTTCGAGCAGCGCAATCTGATCGGCAGTCCGGCCGAGATCTCCGAGCGGATCCGTGCGTACCAGCAGGCGGGAGTCACCACGCTCTCGGGTCTGCTCTTCGTCGCCAACACCGTGCCCGAGATGCAGGAGGCGATCGAGCTCTTCGGGCGCGAGGTCATTCCCAACTTCAGGTGAGCCGATGGATCCACACCGACGACAGCGCCTGACCGGCGTGCTCGAGGCCGACGGCCTCGACGCGCTGATCGCGACCACGACCGAGAACGTTTACTACGTGAGCGGCCTCCGCTCGATCTCGCACGCGCTCTTCCGCGGCCTCGAGCTCTATGCCGTCTTCACGCGCCGCGGGACCGCGCTCGTCATCCCGTTCATCGACACGACGGGCGTCGCCGCCGACCGCATCGACGTCGATCACGTCGCGTGCTACGGCAAGTTCTTTTTCGAGTACGCGGAGGATCCCGGCGAGATCGGCCGCAAGATCCGGGACTGGACACGCGCGCCCGCGGCGAGCCCGGCCGACGCGCTGGCGGGCGTCCTCGGCGACCTCGGTGTGCTGGGTCGCCGTATCGGCCTCGACGAGGCCAACCTGTTCGCGCCGACGTGGAAGCGCGTCGAGGAGCGGCTGGCGGGGACGACGCTGGTGCCCGCCTATCAGATGTTCAGGCAGGCGCGCATGGTGAAGGGCGTCGACGAAGTCGCGGCGCTCGAGCGCGCGGCATTGGTTGCCGAGGACGGCATCGCCGCGGTTCTGGCGATGCTCAAGCCCGGCGTGACCGAGCGCGACGCCGCGCGCGTATACGAGCAAGAGGTGCTGCGCCGCGGCGCCCAGCCGTTCTTTACCGTCGTGACCATTGGCGAGCGCGCTGCGCTGGCCGACGTCTATCCGTCCGATCGCGCGCTGCGGCCAGGCGACCTGGTGCGCTTCGACCTCGGCTGTCTCTGGGGTCCGTACCGCTCGGACATCTCGCGCACGGCGGTGCTCGGCAAGCCGACCGACAAGCAAGCGCGCTACTACGCGGCAATCCTCGCCGGCGAGCGCGCGGCGATCGCGGCCATGAAGCCGGGCGTCCCGGTGAGTCAGCTGTTCGACGTCGCGGTGCGCGTCACACGCGAGAACGGCATGCCGCACTACCAGCGACACCACGTCGGCCACGGCATCGGGCTCGAGCCCTACGACCCGCCGACGATCAACGCGACGACGAACACCGCGCTGGAGGCCGGCATGGTGTTCTGCGTCGAGACGCCGTACTACGAGCACGGCTGGGGTGGCGTGCAGGTCGAGGACGCCATCGAGGTGACGTCGACCGGCACGCGTACGCTGACCCGCTCCAGCCAGGATCTCGCTGTGATTGCCTAGGAGGAGATCTTCATGCGACGACTCGCCCTGCTCTTCGTTCTTCTGCTGCTCGCAGCACTGTCCGCCGGCGCGTGGTCGGCCGCGGCCCAGGCGCCGCCGATCCGCATCGGCTTCGCCTCGGCGATGAGCGGCCCCGCCGCCATCACCGGCGAAGGCGTTCGCTGGGGCGCCACGCTCGCCGTCGAGGAGATCAATGCGAAGGGCGGAATCATGGGGCGGAAGATCGAGGCCTTCTTCGCCGACAACAAGGCGCAGCCAGGCGAGGCGGTCAGCGCAGTGCGCAAGCTCGCCGACGTCGATCAGGTCGACGTCATCATCGGCCAGACGCACAGCGGCGCCTGTCTCGGCGCCATGCCGGTCGTGAAGGAGATCGGCGTGCCGATGGTCATCGAGGCGTGCTCGCACCCGCAGATCCGCGCGCTGTCTGGCAAGGGCGGCAACGAGTGGACGTTCCGCGTCGCGCTGGACGACGAGATCATGGCGTACACGTTCGCGCGGTATATGGCGCGCACGGGCGTGAAGTCGTCGTCGATTCTCGCGATGAACAACGATTTCGGCCGCGGCGCCGCCAATGCGTACGACGCGGCGTTCAAGAAGGCCGGCATCCAGCTGCTCTCCACGGAATTCTTCGATCCCGGCCAGCCCGACTACCGGCCGGTGCTCACGCGCCTCAAGCGCGCCAATCCCGAGACGATCCTGGCCGTCATCCTGGCCAGCGACGGCGCGCCGTTCATGCGTCAGTTCCGCGAGCTCGGGCTGACGCAGAAGGTCTTCTCGCGCGGCAGCCTCGCCTCCGCGGAGTTCCTGCATCAGGTGCGCGACAACCCCAAGGTCGGCGACGGCGTCATCGAGGCCAGCTACTGGGTGACCGGCCTCGATCCGGATTGGGACAAGAAGTGGACCGAGCGCTACAAGGTGCCGCCGCGGATTCACGGCAGCCTCTCGGCCATCACGCTCAAGTGGGCGGTGGTCCCGGCGATCGAGATCGCGCTGAAGAAACAGGGCAAGGCCGACCGCCAGACCATCCGCGCCGCGCTGAAGGAGGTCGACGTCAAGGACTCGCCGCTGGGCCCGATCAAGTTCGACGAGAACCACCAGGCCTGGATCAACATGATCCTGCTCGAGATGCGCGACGGCCAGCTGCGCATCCTCGAGAAGCTGCCGACGAGCCCAGCGCTCTTGAATTGACGCTGCTCTGATCGCGGACGTTCTCGAGCAAGTTCTGCACGGCCTCACGCTCGGCTCCATGTACGCCATGGTGGCCGCGGGGCTGGCGCTCATGCTGGGCGTGGCGCGCCTGATCAACTTCGCCCACGGCGAGTTCTTCATGCTCGGCGCGTACGCGTTCTGGCTCGGCTACAGCGAGCTCGGCCTGTCCTACCCCGTGGCCGCGCTGCTGGCGCCCGCGGTGATGATCGTGTTCGGCGTGGTCTACCAGCGCACCGTGATCCGCGCGATCCTGCCGCGCTCCTGGCACGTCCAGCTGATCGCGACGCTCGCGACGTCGATCGTGCTCACCAACCTCGCCATCATCGTGCTCGGCACCCAGCCCAAGGAGGTGCCGACGGCGCTGTCGTCGCGCATCCTCGACGTGGCCGGCTTTCGCATGGCGTGGCAGCGACTGCTCGTGCTGGTCGCGGCGCTGGTGATCTTCTGGGCGCTCCACCGATTCGTGGCGCGCACGCGCACCGGCCGCGCGATGCGGGCGATGTCGCAGAACCGGGAGGCGTGCGCGGTCGTCGGCGTGGACGTGCAGCGCGTGACGCTGGTGACGTTCGCGCTCTCAGCGGCGCTCGCCGCCCTCGCCGCGGCGCTCGTCTCGCCGCTCTTCAACATCTTCCCCGACATGGGCACCGGGCTGACGCTGAAGGCGTTCGCGGCCGTCGTCGCGGGCGGCTTCGGCTATGTCAACGGCGCGATCGCGGCGAGCTTTCTCATCGGCATCACCGAGGCGCTGGCCGGCAGCTACGTCTCCTACGCTTACAAGGACGCGATCGCGTTCCTGATCATGATCGCGGTGCTTCTCTGGCGGCCGCAGGGACTCTTCGGCCGTCGCATCGGCATCTGACGTGCGGCGCGCGGCCGCGTGGGTGCTCGTCGCCGGCGTCCTCGCTGCGCCGTGGCTGATCGCGGCGGCCATCCCCCGCCAGCAGCGCTACGTGCTGCACGTGCTCATCTTCACCGCCCTCTTCGCCGGGCTGGCGCTGTCCTACGACCTGATCGTCGGCCACGTCGGCAGTCTCTCGCTCGCCCATCCGGCGTTCTTTGGCGTCGGCGCATACACGGCCGCGATTCTCGCCACGCGGGCGAAATGGCCGTTTCTTGCCGATCTCCTCGCCGCCGTCCTCGCGGCGGCGGTCGTGGCAGCGCTCGTCGGCGTGCCGCTGTTCCGGCTGACGGAGCACGCCTTCGCGGTCGGCACGCTCGGCCTCGCGCTGGTGGCGTGGATCGTCGCGAACAACTGGGTGGAGGTCACGCGCGGGCCGCTCTGCATCACAGGCATCCCGAAGCCCGCCATCGCGCTGCCCGGTGGACCGACGCTCGCCGTCACGACGCTGCCCGGGTACTACTGGTTGGCGCTGGGCGCGCTCGGCGCGATCGTACTGCTCTATCGGCGCCTGACCACGTTCCGGCTGGGCCGCACGTTCCACGCCGTCCGCGACAACGAGCCGCTGGCCGGCGCGGCCGCCATCAATCCGCTCAAGTACCGGCTGCTGGCTTTCACCATCGGGGCGGCGCTCGCCGGCGGCATCGGGGCGCTGTACGTCCATTACCTGTCCGTGATGTGCCCGGAAGAGATGACGGTCGCGCTGACGGTGAATCTTCTCGTCATCGTCTTTCTGGGCGGCGTGGGTAGTCTGCGCGGCGTGCTGGTGGGCGCGGTGCTGTTCACCGCGCTCCCGGAGGTGCTGCGCCTGGCGCCGACGTGGCGTCTCGTCATTTACGGCACGCTGCTGCTGGTCGTGGTCGTGCGCTCGCCCGAGGGGATCGAGAGCCTGCTGCGCCGCGCCGGCGGCGCGCGGGTCGCGCGCTGATGGCGTTTCTCGAAATTCTCGGACTGGTGAAGCGCTTCCTCGGCGTCACGGCGGTGGACCAGGTCGATCTCGCCGTCGAGCGCGGCGAATTGGTGAGCCTCATCGGACCGAACGGCTCGGGCAAGACCACGCTCTTCAACTGCGTCACCGGCTATCTCCCGGCCGACGGCGGTCGGGTGCTCTTCGGCGGTCACGACCTGACGAACAACGCGCCGCACCGCGTGGCCCGCCTGGGCGTCGCGCGCACGTTTCAGCAGGTCAGCGTGTTCCCGCGCCTCAGCGCGCTCGAGAATCTGCTCGTCTTCCTGCAGCAGCACCAGGAGGAGCAGCTGCTCGCGCGACTCCTGCGCACGCCGCGCCTGCGGCAGCTCGAGCGCGACGCCGTCGAGCGCGCGCGCCGGCTGCTGGACCTCGTCGGTCTCGCGGATCGCGCCGACGCGAGCGCCGGCACTCTCTCGTACGGGCAGCGCAAGCTGCTGGCGTTCGCCGCCGCGCTCATGCCGGATCCCGAGCTGCTGCTACTCGACGAGCCCGCGGCCGCCGTGAACCCGACGATGATCAACCAGATGAAGGGTCACATCCTCGAGCTGCACCGCCAGGGCAAGACCGTCGTGCTCGTCGAGCACAACATGGATGTCGTCATGGACATCTCCCAGCGCGTCGTCGTGCTCGACCACGGCCAGAAGATCGCCGAAGGCCCGCCGGACGCCATCCGCCGCGACGCGCGGGTCATCGAGGCGTACTTTGGCCGCTAACGGTCACGCGCTCCTCGAGCTGCGCGACGTCGTGGCCGGTTATGCGGAAGTGGAGGTGCTGCGCGGCGTCTCGGTGAGCGTGCGCGCCGGCGAGATCGTCTGCATCATCGGTGCGAACGGTGCCGGCAAGTCCACGCTGCTCCGCACCGTGTTCGGCATGGTGCAGCCACGCGCCGGCGCGATCCGCTTCGCCGGCGAAAACATCGCCAGCCGGCCACCCACCGAGGTCCTCAAGCGCGGCATCGGCTACGTCCCGCAGGGCCGCTGCAACTTCCCCGCGATGAGCGTTGAGGAAAACCTCCAGATGGGTGCCTACCTGCGCCGCGACGCTGGCGTGCAGCGCGACATCGAGGCGCTTCTTACCCGTTTCCCGATGCTGGCGGGCAAGCGCCGGGATCCGGCCGGCACGCTGTCGGGCGGGCAGCAGCAGATTCTCGAGATGGCCATCGCGCTGCTGCTGAATCCGCGGCTGCTGATGGTCGACGAGCCGTCGCTGGGCCTCGATCCCCGCATGGTCGAGATCGTCTTCGACGCGCTGGTGGCCATCAATCGCGAGGGCACGACGATTCTCATGGTCGAGCAGAACGCGAAGAAAGCGTTGTCGGTCTCGCACCGCGGCTTCGTCCTCGAGCTCGGCCGGAACCGCTTCGAGGGCACCGGCCGCGAGCTGCTCGACGACCCCGACGTCCGCCAGCACTACCTCGGCGGCTAGCGCGTTACTTGTCGAGCCAGACCTTTTTGTAGAGCACCTTGAACTCCGCCTGGTAGACGTAATCCTTCATCCACGGCTGCGCGACCTGGTAGAACGGCGAGCCGGAGATCATGTTCCAGTAGAGCTTGTCGGCGCTGTACTCCTGGAACTCCTTGGCGATCGCCTTGCGCTTCATGGGGTCCATCTCGCGGCCATAGCGCGCGTAGTACTCGTCGATCTTGGGGTCGACGTGGCGCGCGCTGTTCCAGGCGGCCGTGCTCGCCGACAAGAAAGAGTTCTGGTCCACGGTCATCAGCGACGCGAGATCCTCGATGTACATATCGAAGGGGCCATCCTGCGTGGCGACGTTCATCCAGCTCACTTTGTCGGTGATCCGGATGTTCGCTGTGACGCCGAGGCGCGACATCTGCTCCTTGATCACGGTGGCGATCACGTGGAAGAGGGACTTCTCGGTGTTGGTCATCAGCTCGAACGTCAGCGGCTTCTGCGGACTGTAGCCCGCCTCAGCCAGCAACGCTTTCGCGCGCGCGGGGTCGTACGGGCACATGGGCGTGACGTCGACGCTATCCATGGTGCCGGGCGGGATGATGCCGAGCCACGGCGTGGCCTGTCCTTTGAACGCGATCTTGACGATCTCCTTGCGATCGATGCCGTAGCAGCCCACCGCCTTGCGAACCCGGATGTCGTTGAAGATCGGATGCGGCCCGCGGTCCTTCGACATGGGCTTGCCGTCGGCGGGCACGGTCACCTTCATCATCGCGACCATCGGCGTCGTCTCTTTGCCCGTCATGATCTGAGCGCGAGGATTTTGCGCGCGGATCGTATCGATGTGGTCGGCAGAGAAATCGGCGATGAAGTCGATCTCGCCGGCCTTGAAGGCGGCCAGCTGCGTGACCGGATCCTTGATGACGCGGATCACGACGCGGTCGAGATACGGCAGGCTCGGCTCGAAGTACTTGTCGAAGCGCTCCATCACCAGATGACTGCCCTTCACCCACTCGACGAGCTTGAACGGTCCGCATCCGGGAACGGCTTCGGGCTTGCCTGCCTTTCGATCGTCGATCGAGTACTTTTGCGTCGCGGTCGGCGAATAGAACATGAGACCCATGCGGTAGGCGGCCAGCATATGCATCATGAAGGCATAGGGATGCTTCAGTCGAATCTGGACGCTGTACGGATCGAGAATCTCGACCGAGTGCACCGGCTCATAGAAGATCCGCATGCTCGATCGCGTCGCTGGATCCATGATCCGGTCGATGTTGAATTTGACGACCGCCGCGTCGAGCCGCGTTCCGTCGTGGAACAGCACGTTCGTCTTCAGCTTGAACGTGTAGAGGAGTCCGTCCGGCGAGATCTGCCACGATTCCGCGGCGTCGGGGACGAAGCGGCCGTCCGGGGTGATGTTGACGAGACCGCAGCCGATGTTCTGCACCGCCCACACCAGCTCGTAGCCCGGTGCGGTGTGATAGTCGAAGTTCGAGATCTCGTTGCCGTAGGCGACGCGGAGCGTGCCGCCGCGCTTCTGCGCCGCGGCCGTCGTCACGTCGACGAGCAAGAGGGCCATGACCAGGGCCGCCGCCGTCCCGAACACGACATGTCTCGAGCGCATGGGTGCGACTCCTTTCCGCCCGTGGATTACGCGTCCGGCCAAACCGGCTGGGAAAACACAAGTGCCCCGCCGGGATGCTCAGGACGGGGCGTTGTCACTTCGACCACCTCCCCCGGGCCACGATGGGGGTCGACTCGGTACCGGGGACGTTAGGAGCGCGCCTCCCGGGTGTCAATGGGCCTATCATTCGAAGACCCGACGGAGGCCGCCATGTCAGGAGTACGAATCGCCCCGCTCCATCCATCGCTCGGCGCGGAAGTCACCGGCGCCGACCTCAGCAAGCCGATCGATGAGCCGACGCGACAGGCGCTGACGCGCGCGCTGGCCGAGCATCTGACACTGGTGTTTCACGAGCAGTCGCTGACGCCGGCTCAGTATCTGAGCGCGGCCTCGGTGTTCGGGCCGCCGATGGAGCAGCACTACTCGCAGCACAACATGCCGGACGTCCCGCTCATCGGACTGATCTGGCACCGGCACGGCCAGCAGCCGGCGGAGCAGTGGCATACCGACCACACGAACCGGGAGCGGCCCCCGGCAGCGACCATCCTCTACGGCGTCGAGATTCCGTCGGCCGGCGGCGGCACGAGCGTCGCCAACATGCGCACGGCGTATTCGCGCCTGCCGGACGACGAACGCCGTCGGCTCGAGTCGCTGACGACGTTCAACGGTCTCGACGGGCACGCCGACACGCGCGAGGAGGATCGGGCGAAGTACGGCCGGCCGATCGAGCATCCGATGGTGCGCACGCATCCTGTGCACGGATCGCGCGCCGTCTACTTTCACATCTCCAAGGCCACTCACATCGCGGGCATGACGCCCGAGGCGAGCAAGCAGTACATGCACGAGCTCCTGGAGCGGATGATCCAGCCGGACATCGTCTATCACCATCGCTGGCGCAAGGGCGACGTGCTCGTCATCGACAACCGCGCCACGATGCATCGGGCGCACGGCGATTACGACCGCAACGAAAGCCGTGTCCTCTGGCGGGTCATCGTCGAAGGAGATCGCCCCCGGCTCGTGTGAGCGCGTTTGACACCTCGCGGCCTTTGGCCGACGATGCGCGACCGTGGAGCGAGACGCCGACGTCGTCGTGGTCGGGGCGGGGATCATCGGCTGCGCCGCCGCGTACTACCTCGCGCGCCGCGGCGCGCGCGTCGTCGTCGTCGAGCGCGGCCCGGTGCCGGGCGAACAGTCACGGAAGAACTGGGGCTTCGTCCGTCAGCAGGGCCGCGATCCGCTCGAGATGCCGCTGGTGATCGAGGCCAACCGCATGTGGCGCGGGCTCGAGCGCGAGCTCGGCGCCGACGTCGAATGGATCGCCGGCGGCAACCTCGCCCTCGCCGCCGACGAGGTGCGGATGGCGCGTTTCGAGGCGTGGCTGCCGGTGGCGCGCGAGTTCGGGCTCGAGACGCGACTGCTGGGAGCGCGCGACCTCGGCGCCGTCGTGCCCGGCCTCGCCGGCGGCTTCGTCGGCGGCATGCACACGCCGGGCGACGGCCACGCCGATCCCGAAAAAGCCACCGACGCGTTCGCGCGCGCCGCCCGCGCTCATGGCGCGAGTCTGCATCTCGACTGCGCCGTGCAGGGTGTGACGACGTCGGCCGGCGCCGTGAGCGGCGTCATCACCGAGCACGGCGAGATCCGCACGCCGACGGTGGTATGCGCGGCCGGCGCGTGGTCCGCGCGGCTGGCACGCACGCTCGGCCTGAGCCTGCCGCAGCGCTGGGTGCGCGGCACCGTCGCGCGAACGACGCCGGCACCGGCGCTCACCGCGTGCGCCGTGTGGGGCCCCGGCGTCGCGTTTCGTCAGCGTCGCGACGGCAGCTTCAACATTGCCGCCGGCGGCGCGCTGGATCACGACATCACGCTGGATTCGCTGCGGCAGCTGCGCTTCTTTTTGCCGAACTTCTGGAAGAACAAAGCGCTCTTCCGGTTTCACGCGGGCCGTCCGCTGCTGGCGAGCCTCGCCGGCGTGCTGCCCGGCTCCGCGGCGCGGCGGCAGCCTCTCGTCTGGGACCGGGGACTCGAGCCGCAGCCCAATCCCGACAAAGTGCGCCGCAGCCTCACCGAGCTACAACGCATGCTGCCCTCGCTGCCGCCGCTCGGCATCGCCAAGCGCTGGGCCGGCTACATCGACGCGGCACCCGACCTCGTGCCGGTGCTCGGCGAAGTGCCGCAGCTCCGCGGCTTCGTCCTGGCGACCGGCTTCAGCGGGCACGGCTTCGCGATGGGACCGATCGCCGGCCGATTGGTCTCCGAGCTGGTCCTCGACGGAAAGCCCTCGCTCGACATCGGCGGATTCCGGTTCTCGCGCTTCGCCGAGGGCGCCATCGGCCGGCCGCGCAACGTCCTGTGAGCCAACGCGCCGGCGGCAAACGTGCCGTGAGCTCGCGCGCCGGCGGCTACGTCATCGCGCTCGACGTCGGCGGGACGTTCACCGACGTCGCGCTGGTGCACGAGGCGAGCGGCCGGCTGTGGGTGACCAAGACGCCGACGACGCCGCACGATCCGGCCGATGGCTTCGTCGCCGGCATCGACAAGGCGCTGCGCCTGGCCGGCACTGACGCGGCGGCGCTGCGACACGTCCTGCACGGCACCACGACGGCGACGAACGCGATCCTCGAGGGCAAGGGCGCGGCCACCGCTCTCCTGACGACGACCGGCTTTCGCTACGTGCTCGAGATCGGCCGTCACGACATCCCCCGGCGCGCCAACATGTTTGCCTGGGTGAAGCCGGCGCGCCCGGTGCCGCCCGAACGGATCTTCGAGATCGACGGCCGTGTGAGCGTCGAGGGCGAGGAGCTCGAGCCGCTGGACGAGGCCGCCGTGCGCGCCGCGGCGCGAGGCCTGCGCGACGCCGGTGTGGACTCGATCGCGGTGTGCTTCCTGCACGGCTACGCCAATTCCAGCCACGAGCGGCGCGCCCGCGCGCTGCTCTTAGAGGAGCATCCGAGCTGCAGCGTGTCGCTGTCCAGCGAAGTGCTGCCCGTCTTCCGCGAGTTCGAGCGCTCGATGGGCACGGTCCTCAACGCGTACGTGCAGCCACTGGTCGGCCGCTACGTCGCGCGGCTGGCGGAGCGCCTGCGCCCGCGCGGCATCACGGCACCGCTGTCGATCATGAAGTCCAACGGCGGCGTGATCGGCGCCGACGTCGTGCGCACTCAGGCGATCCACACCGCGCTCTCCGGGCCCGCGGCCGGCGTGATCGGCGCGCGACGGATCGGTGAAGCTGCCGGGTTCGCCGACCTCATCTCCGTCGACGTCGGCGGCACGAGCGCCGACGTCTGTCTCGTGCGCGGCGGCGAAGCGGAAGTCACGGTCGAGGGCCACGTCGGTGCGTGGCCGCTGCACGTGCCGATGATCGACATCCACACGATCGGCGCCGGCGGCGGCTCCATCGCGCGCGTCACCGAGGACGGCACGCTGACCGTCGGCCCGGAGAGCGCGGGCGCCCAGCCCGGCCCGGTGTGTTACGGCGCCGGCGGCGAGGAGCCCACTGTCACGGATGCTCACCTCGTGCTCGGCCGCATCCCGTCGCATCTGCTCGGCGGCGAGATTCCTTTGGATGTCGAGCGCGCGCGCCGCGCCATCGACGAGCGCGTGGCCCGGCCGCTCGGCCTACCCCTCGCGGCGGCGGCGCAGGGGATCCTGGACATCGTGAACAACAACATGGTCGGGGCGCTCCGGCTGGTGTCGGTCGAGCGCGGCTACGATCCACGCGACTTCGTGCTGGTCCCGTTCGGCGGCGCCGGCCCGCTGCATGGCGTCGATCTGGCGGCGCTGCTCGGCATGCGGATGGTCGTCGTTCCGCGTCACCCCGGCGTGCTCTCGACGCTCGGGCTGCTCGGCACCGAAGTCCGCAACGACTACGCGCGGACGCATCTGCAGAAGCCGCCCGATTACGACCTCGGCGCCGTCGCCGCCGTGTACGCCGAGCTCGAGCGTCAGGCGCAGCACTGGCTCGCCGCCGAAAGTGTCGAGCCCGCCGCGCGGCGGGTCACGCGCCTGGCCGATCTGCGCTATCGGCACCAGGGCTTCGAGCTGACGGTCCCCTGGCCCGAGCGCGATCTGGCGGTGGACGCGCTGATCGCGCGCTTTCACGCGCGCCACCAACGCCTCTACACCTACGCGCTGCCGGACGCGCCGGTGGAGATCGTCACGCTGCGCGTGGCCGCCTCCGGGAGCGTGCGCCGCTTCACGGTGCCGCGCCTGGGCCGACGTGGCGCCGCGCGCACGACGTCGTCCAGGCGCGTGCACTTCGCCGGTGCGGGCTGGAAGACGTGCGCGTGCATCGAGCGCGAGCGGCTGGGCGTCGGCGCGGTGGTGCGCGGTCCGGCGATCGTCGAGCAGCTCGATGCGACCACCGTGGTGCCGCCGAAGCACCGCGCCGTCGTCGATCGCGTCGGCAATCTGCTCGTCAGGCGGACGTCATGAGCCGGCGACGTGGCGCGCGAGCGACGAGCCGGCGGCGTGAGGCGCGCGCGACGATGCGGCGTCAGGTCATGACGCCGGAGCCGGTGACGCGCGAGATCATCCGCGGCGCGCTGCGCGCGGCGCAGACGCACATGGAGGCGGTGATCGAGCGCACGGCGATGTCGCCGTTCATCCGCGAGAAGAACGACTACTTCGCCGGCATCCTGGACGCGCGCGGCCGCGTGGTGTGCGGCACGATGGTTCCGCTCTTCGGCAATCTCACGCAGATCATCTTCGAGCAGTACCCGCCCGCGACGATGCGGCCGGGCGACCTCTACTGGTACAACGACTGCCACGGCTCGCGCGGCGGCGTCTCGCACTCACCCGACATGGTGTTCGCCGCACCCGTCTTCCATCGTGGCCGGCTCGTCGCGTTCTCGCAGACCTGGGGTCACTTCTGGGACATCGGCGGCATGCGTGCGGGCAGCATCTCGCCGGACGCGACCGAGATCTTCCACGAGGGCATCATCGTCCCCGCCGTTCGGATCTACCGCGAGGGCGTGCTGAACGACGAGGCGTTCCGCATCTTCCTGCGCAACTCGCGCTTCCCGGACATTCTGCGGGGCGATATCCGTGCGGTGCTGGCCGGCTGTCAGCTCGGCGAGCGCCGCGTGCTGGAGCTCTTCGAGCGCTTCGGCGCCGACACGGTGCTGGCAGCGTGGCGCTTTTTCGAGGAGCAGTGCCGCGACACGATCCGCAAGACGCTGGAGTCGCGCATTCCGGACGGCCGCTATGAGAGCGAGGACGGTGTCGACGGCGACGGCATGAGCGGCCGGTCCTTTCAGGTGCGGATGAGCCTGACCAAAGAGGCCGGTCGCATCGTGCTCGACACGCGGGCCAGCGACGACCAGGCGAAGGGCCCGATCAACTTCATCATGCACGAGAGCGTGCCGAAGCTGATCGTCGGCATCTATCTGCTGTCCGGGCATCCGACCGTCCTGCTCAACGACGGCGCGCAGGACGCCATCGACGAGGTGCTGGTGCGTCCGGGCAGCATCCTGCAGCCGCGCTGGCCCGCCTCGCTCGGCAACCGTGCGCACACGCTGGCACGCGTGCAGTCGAACGTCCTCGCGCTGCTGGCGCTCGCGACCGGCGGCGACGTGCCGGCGCCGAACTCCGTCTACAACATCTACTTCCTGCGCGGGTTCGATCGCGCGCGCAACGAGTTCTTCCTGTGCAGCGACGGCATTGCGGTCGGCTACGGGGCACGGCCGTTTGCCGACGGTCTCGACGCGATCTACTACGTCGCGCAGAAGAACTACCCGGCCGAGTTCATGGAGATGGTCTTTCCTATGCGCCTGCGACGCTATGCACTGCACCAGGACTCCGGCGGTCCCGGGCGCTACCGCGGCGGCACCGGCGTGGTTCGCGAGATCGAGCTCCTGGCCGATGAGGCGATCGTGGCCATCCGCCAGGACAACGTGCTCTTCCCACCCGCCGGCGTGAACGGCGGCCACGCCGGGCGCCCGGGCTCCTGCGTCGTGAACCCGGGCCGACCCGACGAGCGGCGTCTGGCGCCGATGTCCGACGGCAACGTGCTCCGCAAGGGCGACGTGATGCGCCTGTCGACGAGCGGAGGCGGCGGCTGGGGCCATCCCTTCGATCGCCCGCTCGAGCGCGTGCGCCGCGACGTCATGGGCGGCTTCGTCTCGGTCGAGTCCGCGCGCGAGGACTACGGCGTCGTGATCGACGCGAACGGCACGATCGACGCGACGGCGACGGTCGCGCTGCGCGGCGCGGCGCGTGGCGACGTGCGGATGTTCCACCGCAACGAGTACTTCGGACCGCGCATGGATCGGGCGCGCCGCGCGCTGTAAGCCGCGCGCTAACCCAGCACGAGCGTGCTGTCGATGTCCCAGCTCACCTGAACGGGACGACCGATCGGTGACGGAGCGCTCGCGGCATGCGCGGCGCGGTTCTGCTCCATGACGACCAGACGGCCGTCGGCCGTGTGCACGTAGTGATACGTGACCGCGCCGAGGTAGACGACGTTCTCGACGGTGCCGGACAGCGCATTTGCCGCGCCGTCCGCCGCTGCGCCGAAGCGCATCTTCTCAGGACGCACCGCGATCTCGATCCGCCCGCCTGGCGCCGGGCCGTCCACGGCCGCCGCGCGCACGCGCGCGCCGCTCGCCAGCTCCAGCACGAGCGCGCCGCCCTGGCGGCCCACCACCTTGCCCGCGAAGATGTTGGACACGCCGATGAAGTCCGACACGAAGCGCGAGCGCGGCCGCTCGTAGATCTCGGTCGGCGTCCCGATCTGGACGATCTCGCCGTGCTCCATGACGCCGATGCGGTCGGAGAGCGTGAGCGCCTCCTCCTGGTCGTGCGTCACGAAGACGGTGGTGATGCCGAGCGTACGCTGCAAGGCGCGGACCTCGACCTGCATCTGCTCGCGCAGCTTTTTGTCGAGCGCGCCGAGCGGCTCGTCGAGGAGCAGGACGGCGGGCTTGGTGACGATCGCGCGCGCGAGCGCCACGCGCTGCTGCTGGCCGCCGGAGAGCTGCGAGGGCACCCGGTCGGAGAGGCCGGTCAGGCGCACGAGCGCCATCGCCTCGTCCACCAGCCGCGGAATGTCCGCGCGCTTCACGCCGCGCATGCGCAGGCCGAAGGCGACGTTGTCGAAGACCGACATGTGGGGAAACAGCGCGTACTGCTGAAAGACCATGCCGAGGTTGCGCCGGTAGGGCGGCACGCGGTTCACGACGCGCCCGCGAATCTCCACGGTGCCGGCGTCCGGCTCCTCGAAGCCCGCGATGACCCGGAGCGTGGTCGTCTTGCCGCAGCCGCTCGGGCCCAGCAGGGCGAGCACCTCGCCCTGCTGGACCTCGAGAGAGACGCCGTTGACCGCCGTCACCGCGCCGAAGCGCTTGGTGATGGCGTCGAGCCGGACGTCGATCACACCTTGAGTGTGCGGTCGATCAGAGCCTTGAGCTGCGGGATGCGCTCACCGACCGACTTGACGTCGTAGCGGATCAGCTTCTTCGCCGCGTCGTCGGCCGTCATCATCGCCTCGAGCTTCAGCAGCTCGGCGGGCACCTTGACGCTGCGGTTGGCCGGGCCGAAGAACCCCTTCTTCACCCACTGCAGCTGGCACTCCTCGGCGTTCCACGTGTCGAGATAGCGCTGCGTGAGCTCGACGACCTTCGGCGAGAACCCCGTGACGCCCACCATGTGGCCGGCCCACTGCACGGCGCCTTCCTTCGGCATCGTGAACGCGAGCTTCTTGCCCTGCGTCTTCGCCTGCTCGACCCACGCGCCCCAGTGCGGGGCCAGCCACATCTCGCCGCGCGCGACCTCGTCTTCCGCCTTGGTCGGCGACGTCGTCCACGCGCCGATGTTCTGCTTGTGGGGCGCCCAGAGCTTGATGCCTTCCTCGACGTTCGGCCCCTTGCCGGCCATGACCGAGGCCGCAGTGTAGGCGTCGAAGTAGCTGTCCCACATCACGACGCGGCCCTTGTACTTCGGGTTCCACAGATCGCCCCACGAGGCCGGCTTGTCGACTTTGTCGGGGTTGTACATGATGCCGAACGGACTGAACTGGAAGATCGTCCCGTAGCCGCCGGGCGGCATGAGCTCGGCCGGCACGTGCTTGCGGTTGGGCATCCACTCGTCGCGCGGCTTCTCCCACAGACCGTCGGCGATGCCCTTCTGCGTGAAGATGTCGTTGAACATGCCGCCCGAGATCACGGGATTCGAGCGCGCCGCGAGCATCTTCGGGTACATGACCGCGTTGGTCGAGACGTCGAGCTTGACGTTCACGTCGGGGTGCGACTTCTTGAAGGGCGCGATCGACGCGTCTTTCAGGATGTCGGGCACCAGGCCGGGCCACGCGAACACGGTGATCTCCGCGGCGTCGGCGGCGGAGGCGCTCGCGAGGTGGTTCGCAAAGTTCGTCAGCGTGGAGACGCCGGCGCCGGCCACCATGAGGCTTTGGAGGACGGCGCGACGGGTGACGTCGCCGGCGAAACACTGCAGCAGGTAGTCCTTCTCGTGGTCGCTCATACCGACCTCCTGTCGATGTCAGATCTTGAAGTGCTTCTCGAACCCGAGGAACCGCTCGATCGCCATGATCACCGTCACCGAGATCACGATCAGGACGGTAGAGATCGCCGCGATCGTCGGGTCGATGGTGAACTCCGTGTAGTTGTAGATCTCCAGGGGCAGGGTCATCAACCCCGGCCCAGTCAAAAACAGCGCCACCGTAAACTCGTCGAACGAGATGATCAAGGAGAACGTCGCCCCCGCAATGAGGCCCGGCCGGATCAGCGGGAAGGTGACGTGCCGGAACGTGCGCCAGCGGTTGGCCCCGAGAATGGCCGCCGACTCCTCGAGCTGCCGGTTGACGCCGTGCAGCGTCGCGCCCACCGTGCGCAGCACGTACGGCAGGGCCAGCACCACGTGGGCCAGCACGAGGCCGAGCACCGTCCGCGTGAGGCGCAGCGGGTTCAGCACCATCAGCATCGCGATGCCGTAGACGATCGCGGGAAACACGAGCGGGGCCACGAAGGCGAGCTCGAGCAGCTGGCGCCCCGGGAAGCGGTATCGCACGAGCGCGAACGCGGCGAGCGTGCCGGTGGCCAGCGACAGGGCCGTCGAGACGATCGCGACGAACACGCTCACGTAGAACGCTCTCAGAAACTGCGGCTGCCGCACGACGTTCTGAAACCACTTCAGCGAGAAGCCGTGCGGCGGGAAGCCGAGCGTGGATTCCGGCGCAAATGCCGCGGGAATGACCACGAGGATCGGCAGCGCGAGGAAGAAGAGCAGCGCGGCCACGTACCAGCCGAGGATGCGGTCAGCGCGCATCGACCCGCCGGATGAGCGCGAAGTACACGGCGACGATGAGCAGCGTGGCCGCGACGAGCAGCATCGCCGCCGCGGAGCCGAACGGCCAGTCGATGATGACGAGGATCTGATCGTAGATCGTCGTCGAGAAGAGCAACACCTTGCCGCGGCCCAGCCACCACGGCGTGATGTAGGCGCCGATCGTCAGGCAGAAGACCAGCACCGAGCCGGCGGCGATGCCCTGCATGGAGAGCGGCAGCGTAACGCGCCAGAAGGTCTTCACGGGATTCGCGCCGAGGATGGCGGCCGACTCCTCCAGCGCCGGATCGATCTTGCCGAGCACGCTGGCGATCGACAGGATCATGAACGGCAGCAGCACGTGCACCATGCCGACGGTGACGGACGCGAAGTTGTTCATGAGGGGCAGCGGGTCGTGCGTGAGATGGAGGCCGCGCAGGAGGTTGTTCACCAGCCCCTCGTTGCCGAGCACGATCGTCCAGCCGATCGTGCGCACGACGATCGACACGAGCAGCGGCGAGATGACCCCGAGGAAGATCCAGTGCTTGTAGCGCGAGCGTGATCGCACGAAGTAGTAGGCCACCGGATAACCGAGCACGATGGTCAGCAGCGTCACGACGAGGGCCAGCGCGAACGTCGTCTCGGCCACGCGCAGGAAGTACGGCTCGGCGACGAACTTCGCGTAGTGCTCGCCCGTGTACGTGAAGGGCCCCGGAAACTTCGAGCGCACCGAGAGCGCGGCCATGTTGGCGAGCGGGTAGACGAAGAGGACGGCGAGCAGCAGGCCGGCGGGCGCCAAGAGACCGAAGAGACCGAGCCGCCGGGGCAGCATGGGCGGGTATTGTATACAGCCATGCGCTTCGGCGTGTTTCCCCCGGCGTACGTCGTGCCCGGCGAGCCGCCGCCCACCGCGGCCTTCCTCGGCGACTACGCTCGGCGCGCGGAAGACGTCGGCTTCGACGGCGTCTGGGTCTTCGACCACCTCTTCGACGCGCCGCCCTCCTACCGCGCCGTGTTCATGGAGCCGATCACGACGCTCGCGCTGATGATCCCGGCCACGCGGCGCACCACGGTGGGCACCGGCATCCTCGTGTTGCCGCTACGCGATCCCGTCGTCACCGCGAAGGAAATGGCGAACCTCGACGTGGCGTCCCAGGGCCGGGTGGTGTTCGGCGTCGGCGTGGGATGGGACGAGCGCGAGTTTCAGGCGTGTCAGGTGCCGAAGACGACGCGCGGCCGGCGCATGGACGAGATGCTCGAGATCATCACGGGGATGTGGACGCAGGAGGCGTTCTCGTACCGCGGCTCGATCTTCACGATCCCCGAGGTGAAGCTGGTGCCGCGCCCGGCGCAGAAGCCGCGGCCGCCGATCCTCGTCGCCGGCGGCACCGTGCCGCGGGGCACGAGCAAGCACATCACGACCAGCCGCGGCTACGACGAGATGAAGTCGATCCGCCGCGCGGCGCGGCTGGGCGACGGCATCATGACCGCGTACCGCGCGTGCCCGGGCGTCGACGCCTCAGAGCTCGTGCGCACGCGCGAGCTGCTGATGGCCGAGGCGCGCGCGGCGGGGCGCGATCCCGCGACCGTTCGGTTCGCGCACCAGGACCACCTCTATATCGACATGGATCCCACGCCCGATCGTCTGCGAGCCGCGCTCGCGCGGTTCAGCTTCAACCGCTTCGAGGACACGGCCCCGCTTTATCTCATGGGACATCCGGAGCAGCTGATCCCGCGCCTGCAGACACGGATCGACGCCGGTGTGGACGAGATCACGTTCGGGATGCTCAGCTCCGACCCGCGGCAGCTCGACCTCTTCATGAAAGAGGTTCGCCCGCACCTCCGTCAGACCGCGAGATAGGTCCGGCGGACGTCCTCGTCTTTCAGAAACGCCGCCATCGTGCCGTGGTAGCGCATCATGCCCTTTTCCAGAATGTAGACGCGATCGCCGAGCTCGCCGACGAAGCGGACGTTCTGCTCGGCCAGGACGATCGTGAGCCCGCTCGCCTTCAGGCGCATCAGCTGCTGGCGCAGCGTCTCGACCACGAGCGGCGCCAGGCCCTCCGAGGGCTCGTCGAGCAGGAGCACCTCGGGATTGCCCATGAGCGTGCGCGCGATCGTGAGCATCTGCTGCTCGCCGCCGCTGAGCGTCCCGCCGGCCTGATTGCGACGCTCGCGCAGAATCGGAAACAGCTCCGACAGGCGTTCTTCCGTCCACGCGCCGTCACGTCCGTTGCCCCAGGTGTTGCGCGCGACTTCGAGGTTCTCGTGCACCGTGAGATTGGGAAAGATGCGCCGGTCCTCGGGCACGAAGCCGATACCCAGCCGCGCGATGCGGAACGGCGCCTTGCCCACGAGGTCCGTGCCGCGCAGCGTGATCGTGCCCGTTCGCGGCGGGTTGAGTCCCGCGATGCTCCGGATGGTCGTCGTCTTGCCGGCGCCGTTGCGTCCGAGCAGGCAGACGACCTCGCCCGGCTCGACGCTGAGCGAGAGGTCGAACAGGATGTGGCTCTCCCCGTAATACGTCTCGATGTGGCTGACGTCGAGCAGCGCCATCAGTCGAGCACCATCAGTCGAGCGGGGCCATCAGGCGGCGACGGGCTGCCCGAGGTACACACGCTGGACGTCGGCGTTGGCGCGAACCGCGGCCGGCGCATCGTCCGCGAGCACCGCGCCCTGATGCAGCACCGTGATGCGCCTGGCGACGGCGAAGACGACGTCCATGTCGTGCTCGGTGAAGACCACGGTCAGCCCCGTGTCGGCGGCGATGCGACCGACCAGCGCCATGATCTCGTGGCGCTCGCGCGGCGCCATGCCGGCGGTCGGCTCGTCGAGCAGTAGCAAGCGCGGCTCGCTCGCGAGCGCGATGGCGAGCTCCAGCCGGCGCTGGTCGCCGTGCGCAAGCATGCCGCTCGGCTTGCCGGCCTGGTCGTGCAGCCCGACGCGATCGAGCAGGAACAGCGCCTCGGCGCGATAGAGTCGCCGGGCGCGCGCAAGGAAGTTGAAATGGCGCCGGTGGTGGGCCAGCAGCGCCGTCTGGACGTTTTCGAGCGCGGTGAGACGACGGAACACGCTGGTGATCTGGAACGTGCGGCCCATGCCGCGCCGGCAGAGCAGGTGCGGTGGCAGTCCGTTCACGTTCTCGCCGGCGAAGTGGATCTCGCCCGTGTCGTGCGACAGGTCGCCGGTGATGAGATTGAAGAGCGTCGTCTTCCCGGCCCCGTTGGGGCCGATGATCGCGCGCACCTCGCCGTAGGGAACCGACAGATTCACGCCGTTGACGGCGTGGACGCCGCCGAAGCGCTTGCCGAGGCCGCTCGTCTCGAGGATCAGGCCTTGCCCGTCAGACGGCGCCGCCATCCGTTCCCCCATGTCAGACCGACGAAGCCTTGCGGGAGCACCACGATCACCACGATCACGATCGTTCCGAGAAACAGCGGCCAGTACACGGGCCACTGCCGGCTCACGAGCCACTCGAGAATCTTGAAGCCGAACGCGCCGGCGAGCGGCCCCCAGAACGACTGCACGCCGCCGAGGAGCGCGACCACCAGCGGCTCGAACGACTTGGTGAAATAGGCGAAGTCGGGAAAGACGCTGCCGTTGTAGAAGGCGAACAGCGCGCCGGCAAGCCCCGAGAAGGCGCCGGACACGACGAAGGCGACGAGCTGGTGGCGACGCACGTCGATGCCGATGAACCGCGCGCGCCGCGGATTCTCGCGCACGGACCGGAGCGCGTACCCGAACGGTGACTCGATGACGGCGTGCAGCGCGAGCAGCCCGAGGCCGACGACCACCAGCGTGAAGTAGTAGTACGCGACCGGCGACTTCAGCAGCGCGGGCGGCCAGACGTCGAGCAGCCCGTCGTCCCCGCCCGTCAGGCCCTTCCACTTGAAGATGACGGTGAAGACGATCTGCGCGAAGGCCAGCGACAGCATCGCGAAGTACGTATGGCTCAGCCGCACGATGAAGAAGCCGAACACCAGCGCGCCCACCGCGGCGGCAATGGGCGCCGCCGGCACCGCGAGCAGCATCGGGACGCCCGCGCGCTTCACCAGCAGCGCCGCGGTGTAGGCGCCGATCGCGAAATACGCGGCGTGGCCGAAGGAGACCATGCCGCCGAAGCCCATCAGCAAGTTGAAGGCCGTAGCGAACAGCCCGACGATCGCGATCTCGGTCAGGAGCTGCAGAAAGAACGGCGGAAGCGCCAGCGGCGCCAGCGCCAGCGCGAGCGCCAGGACGGCGAGGCCGCCGGCGCCGCGCGGGACTAGGCCTCCGGGCGTCCCAGCAGGCCCCACGGCCGCACGATGAGGACGACCGCCATGATCGCGAACAGCAGCACGATCGAGACGGCGGGAAAGACGAGGATCCCGAACGACTGCAGCAGGCCGACCAGCAGGGCGCTGATGAAGCTGCCCGCGAAGCTGCCGAGGCCGCCGATGACGACGACGACGAACGCGGTGGTCAGCACGTCGCCGTCCATGCCGAGCGCGACGGCGACCGTCGGCGCCGCCAGCGCGCCGCCGAGCCCGGCCAGCCAGCTGCCGAACACGAACACCTGCGTGTAGAGCGCCGCGACGTTGACGCCGAGCGCGCCGAGCATCTCGCGATCCACGGTCGCCGCGCGAATCAGCATCCCCCAGCGCGTGCGATAGAAGACGAGCCAGAGACCCACCGCGAGCACCGGCGCCAGGCCGAGCACCAGCAGGTAGTACGAGGGAAACGGCTGGCCGAAGACGCGGACGGAGCCGGCCAGCGCGTCGGGACGCGACACGCTCTTGTTGTCGGGCCCCCACGCGAGCAGCACGAGGGTGCCGATGACCAGGATGAGCCCGAAGGTGACGATGAGCTGCATGAGCGGGTCGCGGTGGTAGATGAGCCGCAGGAGTCCCGCTTCGATGGCGCCGCCGACGAGCGCGACGCCGAGCGGCGCCAGCAACAGCGCCAGCCAGAACGCCCACGGACGGTCCGGCAAGATCTCGGTCAGCGTCACCATCAGATAGGCGCCGACCATGTACAAGCTGCCGTGCGCGAGGTTCACGATGCGGGTCACGCCGAAGATCAGCGACATCCCGACCGACACGAGGAACAGAAACATGCCGACGCTGAGGCCGCTCATCACCTGCACGGTGATGAGCGGCCCGTTGGTGATCCAGGGGAACAGGCTCGTGAGGTCTACTTCTTCTTCTCCGCGGCCGTCGCGCGCAGCCTGGCGACCTCGTCACAGCTCTTCACGAGGTCCTTGCCGTGGCTCTCTTCGATGTCGCCCAGCACGGGCTTGCCCTGCGGGTTCATCTTGATCGTCCCGATCCACTGGGGCGGGAGCGCCTGCTGATCGCAGCCGCGCATGACGACCTTGCCCCATGGGAAGTCCATCTCGTAGCCCTCGGTGAGCACGCTGATGACCTTGTCGGTCTCCGCGCTCTTCGCCCGCTTGATGGCCTCGACGATGATGTAGGCGCTGGCGTAGCCCCACGACGCGCCGAGCGTCGGCTCCTTCTTGGCGCGCGCCTCGTACTTCTTCACCCACTCGGCGAGCTTGGGATGACGCTTCTGCATGCCGTCGTCGTACCAGGCGAATCCCGGCGCGATGGCGCCGATCGGCGCTTCCTTGCCGAGCGGATCGAGCTCGTCGGGATTGCCGACCGACGCGCTGAAGAACTTCACCTTGTCGAGGAGCCCGAACGGCCGCGCCTGCTTGATGAACGCGATCTCCTGCGCGCCCCACACGGAGCTGAGAAACGCGTCGGCGCCGGACTGCAGCAGCGCGGTGACGTAGGAGCTGTGATCCGTCTCGCCGAGCTTCGGCCAGTTCTGCTGCACCACCTGTACGTCGGGCTTCAGCTTGGTCAGGTAGGCGATGAACTCTTCCCAAACGTTGTGGCCGTACTCGTAGTCGGGCGAGATGTGCGCCCACTTCTTGTGCGGTGCGGCCGCGGCCTTCTTCGCCAGCGCTCGCACGTACTGGTTCACGTTGTTGGTGGTGTGGGCGACGTACTTGTGGCCGTCGTCCCAGGTCAGCCGCGAGGTCTGGCAGTGCGTGGCGAAGTAGAGGGTCTTCGTCTCCTTCGCGTACGCCGAGATCGCCAGGCCGACGCCGCTCGAGATGCAGCCGGCGAGGAAGTCCACTTTCTCCTGTCCCACCAGCTCGCGCGCGGCCTTGACCGCCTCGTCGGGCTTGAGCTTGTCGTCACGGAAGACGAACTCGATCGGCCGTCCGAGGACGCCGCCGGCGTCGTTGATCTCCTTGGCGGCCATGAGCAGCCCTTCCTTGTACGGGAAGGTGTAGACGGTCGCGAGGCCGCTATAGGAGTTGATCTCGCCGATGCGGATCGGCGCCTTGCTCTGCGCCGCTGCCGGCGTGCCCCACATGACGAGCAGGAGCACGCACATCGTGCATGCCGCGAGCCTCACCCGAGTCCGCATTGACGGGACCTCCCTGCGCTGCCCTCGTCGGCGCGCATCACGAAAGGGACGGGACGGGTCGAAGGTGGCGGCGACTCTCGCCTAGGGCCTGCCCTTTGTCAAGTCCGCGTCGCCAGCCACGTCGCGTGCAGTGCCGACCTTGACTCCTGCTTGGCGGCGGCCCACCATCGCGACAGTCGATGTCGATGGTGGAACCGAGGCCGACAACCTGGCGGCTCGGCATCGCGCTCGCTGCGGTTGTTCTCGCTGTTCACGGCGCGGGATCCAGCGTGGCGCACGGCGAGACGCCGACATTTCCGCCGTCGATTGTCACGACGCAGGGCAAGATCGATTGGATATCCGCCGAGGCCGACTCGGCCGCAGACGCCGTCGAAGCCGAAGCCGAACGGCCGCTGTGGCAGCAGCGAGAAGCAGCCTACAGGGCCTTGCGGGCGCGGGGAGCGGATCTGCTTCGACTCATCGATACGATCACCGAAGGATCGCCGACGCTCGAGACCCGGGTGGCGAAGCTCAGGGCGCGAGTCAACGAGACGGTCACCCGAGCCAATGCGGGCCTCGAACGAATCGCCAACCGCCGTTTGCATATCGGCATGACGCCCGACCAGGTACGTCAGATCCGCGGTGAGCCGTCACACATCTCACAGATCACCACGGCAACGGGAGTACGGGAGCGCTGGCACTACGACATGAGCGTGCTCTCCTTCGAGGACGGCAAGCTCGTCGAGATCTTGCTCACGCTGACGCGCGAATAACGTCGAACTCCTTCGCCCAGCGGTCGAGGAACAGCGCCAGCATTTTCGTGCGCTCCAGCAGCGTCGCGATCTCGACGAACTCCTCCTCGCTGTGGGCACGGCTGCCCGTGGGTCCCATCCCGTCGAGCGTCGGCGCGATGGCGGAGGTGTGGTTGCCGTCCGAGCCGCCGCCGGTCTTGATGGCGGCCACGTCGACGCCGAGGTCGCGGCCGACGGCGCGCATGATCGCCAGCAGCCGCTCGGTGCCCGGCAGCCCGGGCGGCCACGGCGGGAAATTCAGCTCGCCCCAGAAGCGCGCGCTCGTGCCGCGCACGTGCGCCGGCTCGCAGATCTTCCGCATCGTCGCGATGGCGGCATCGGCCTCGGCCTGGCTCCACGCGCGCAGATCGATCTCGGCGAACGCGCGGTTGGCGACGACGTTCGGGCGCTCGCCGCCGCGGACGGTTCCGACATTCACGGTCGTGCCCTTCTCGAAATCGGTGAGGGCATGAAGCGCCGCGACTTTCTGCGCGAGATCCCAGATCGCGCTGGCGCCCAGCTCGGGCTGTAGCCCGGCGTGCGAGGCCTTGCCCGCGACCTCGAGATAGAAGGTCCCGGCGCCCTTGCGCGCCATCACGTACTCGCCGCCGGGACGCGCGGGCTCCAGGATGCCGACGCTGTGGGAGCGCCGCGCTTCGGTGGCGATGACCTCGCGCGAGGTCGGTGAGAGCCGCTCTTCGTCGGCGTTGAAGACGACGCTCACGTTCGTTTCCGCCCACGTCGGCGTACGCGCCTCGGCGTGAGCGCGCAGCGCGTAGAGCAGGACCGCCAGCCCGCCCTTCATGTCGTACACGCCAGGTCCCCACGCCCGGCCGTCGGGGTCGATGCGGAACGGACGCTGCTTCGCGGTGCCCGACGGGAAGACCGTGTCGTAGTGGCCGACGAACAAGAATCGCTTCGGGCCGGTGCCAGGCTTGTCGCCGACCACGTGGTCGCCGAAGCGATCGTTGACGACACGGCGCACGGCGAAGCCCAGGCGCTCGAGCCGCTCGGCGAGAATGGCGCCCACGCGGTTGACGTCGAGCACGTCGTCGGTGCCGCTGTCGTGGTTCACGAGACGTGCGAGGAACTCGATCTGCTCGTCGCGCCAGCCGTCGAGACGGTCCAGGAGGTCACGCATGGCCCGTATGGTAACGTGAGCGGCCCGGGAGGAAAGCGCGCGTGCAAATCGGTGTGGACATCGGCGGCACGTTCACGGACATCGTCGCGCTCGACCGCTCCGGGCGGCTTGCGCTGACGAAGGTGCCGAGCACCCCGAAAGATCTGCTCGACGGCATCACCGCCGCCGTCACGAAAGTCCTGGCGCTCGCGGGCGGCAAGCCTGGCGACGTCGAGCGCTTCGTCCACGGCACCACCATCGCCACCAACGCGGTCCTCGAGCAGAAGGGTGCGGTGGCCGCGCTGCTCACCACCGAGGGCTTCGAGGACGTGCTCGAGCTCGGACGGATGAAGCGTTCGCGCATGTACGACTTGCAGATGGACCCTGAGACACCGACGTTCCTCGCGCCGCGCCGGCGTCGCATCGGCATCCGCGAGCGGCTCGACGCCCGCGGCCGCGTGCTGGTCCCATTGAGCGAGGCCGACGTGCGCGCGGCGGTGACACGCCTGCGCGCGCAGGGCGTGCAGGCGATCGCCGTCTGCTATCTGTTTTCGTTCGTCAATCCCGCCCACGAGCGGCGCACGCGCGAGATCATCGCGGAGGTGGCGCCGGAGATCAGCGTGTCGCTCTCGTCGGACGTCGACCCGACGTTCCGCGAGTACGAGCGTCTGTGCGTGACGGCGTTCGACGCGTACCTGGGTCCCGTGGTGAAGCGCTACCTCGCGGGCCTCGCGGAGACGCTGCACGGTCTCGGCGTGCCCGCCGTGCCGCTCATCATGCGCTCGCGCGGCGGCATCGTCTCGGCGGCGCTCGCCGCGCAGCAGCCGGTGACGCTGTTTCTCTCTGGGCCCGCCGGCGGCGTCATCGGCGCCGGCGTCGCGGCCGAGCGCGCCGGCGTGCGCGATTTCGTCTCGCTCGACATGGGCGGCACCAGCAACGACGTCGCGCTGGTGCGCGAGGGCAAGCCGCTGCTCGCGGCCGAAGGCTCGATCGGCCCCTACCCCGTGCGTACGCCGATGGTCGACGTCAACACGATCGGCGCCGGCGGCGGCAGCATCGCATGGATCGACGCTGCGGGCGGATTGCGCGTCGGCCCGCGAAGCGCGGGCGCCGAGCCCGGTCCCGCCTGCTACGGCCGCGGGGGCGAGGACGCGACGGTGACCGACGCGAGCGTGGTGCTCGGCTACCTCAACCCCGACCGGTTCGCGGGCGGCGCCATGGCGCTGGACGTGGGCGCGGCCGAGCGCGCCGTCGCCGCCGTCGGCCGGCGCCTTGGTCTCGACACCGTCGCCGCGGCCGCCGGAATCCACCGCGTGATCAACGCGCGGATGGCCGACCAGATCCGGCTCGTGACGATCAAGCGCGGCTACGACCCGCGGCAGTTCGCGCTCGTGGTTCTCGGCGGAGCGGGCCCGGTGCACGGGGCGGCGCTCGCCGAGGACATGGGCATGGCCGAGGTGCTCGTGCCCGAAGCGCCCGGGGTGCTGGCGGCGTTCGGCCTGCTGGCCGCCGCGATCGAGCATCACCACGCGCGCACGCTGCAGGCCCGCACCGACGTCGCCGACCTCGCCGACGTCAACGCGTGCCTGGCCGAGCTGGACGCCGCGGGTCGCGCGCGGATGCGAGCGGAAGGCGTGCCGGCCGCCGACGTGCGCGTGACGTACGCGGCCGACATGCGCTACGTGGGTCAGGCGTACGAGCTCGAGGTGCCGATCGAAGCGCCCGTCGTCCGTGAGCGCGTGCCCGACGTCCTCGCGGCATTTCACGCGGTGCACGAGCGTGTGTACGGCTATGCGCGCACGCAGCAGCCCGTGGAGTTCGTCAACTTCCGCGCGGTGCATACGTACCCGCTGCCGCGGCCCGAGGTCACCGCTGCCGCGCGCGCCACGGGCACGCTCGACGATGCGCGCGTCGGCTCGCGCCGGGCATACTTCGGCGCGTTCCTTCCCACGCCGATCTACGAACGCTCGCGGCTGCCGCTCGGCGCGCGGCTCGCCGGGCCGGCAATCGTCGAGCAGACCGACACGACCACCGTCGTCCCACCCGGCGTGACCGCGCTCGTGGACGACGCCGGAAATTTGAAGTTGCGGCGAACGTGATGGCCATCGACCCGATCCTGCTCGAGGTCCTGCGCAACCGGCTCGACGCCATCGCCGACGAGATGGAGCTGACGCTGCTCAAGAGCGCGGCGTCGCCGATCGTCAAGGAGGGTCTCGACGCCTCCGCCGCGCTCTTCAACACCGAGGGCGAGACGATCGCGCAGGCGGCGGCCATCCCGATCCACCTCGGCGCGCTGCAATTCGCCGCGCAGCGGCTGGTGCGCGCGTTCCCGCCGTCGCGCATGCGCGAGGGCGACGCGTTTTTGCTCAACGACCCGTACGACGGCGGCACTCACTTGCCCGACATCACGCTCGCCGTGCCGGTCTTCGCCGACGGGCGCGCGGTGGCGCTGGCGTGCACGATGTGCCACCACCAGGACGTCGGCGGCCGCACGCCCGGCAGCGTGCCGACCGATGCCACCGAGCTCTACCAGGAAGGCGTGATCATCCCGCCCACGCAGCTGTTCCGCGCAGGCGAGCTGGACGAAAACCTCTTTCGCTTCCTCACGCGCAACGTGCGGCTGCCCGACGTGTTCACCGGCGACCTGATGGCCCAGGTCGCGGCTGGGCGGCTCGGCGGTGCGCGGCTGCGAGAGCTGTTCGCCGCCCACGGCGCCCCGACGGTCATGGCGTACATCGATGAGCTGCTCTCACGCGCCGAGCGCCTCACGCGCGCGCAGATCGCGGACATCCCCGACGGCGACTATGCGTTCGAGGACTGGCTCGACGACGACGGCGTCAATGTGGGGCAGCCCGTGAAGATCGCGGTGACGCTGCGCGTGCGCGGTTCGGCCATGACGTTCGACTTCACGGGCAGCGATGCCCAGGTGCGCGGCCCGTTCAACTCCGTGCCGGCCTCGACGATGTCGGCCGTGTACTACGCGGTGCGCGCGATCTCCGACGCCTCGATCCCGAACAACGGCGGCTGCTTCCGCGCGGTGGATGCCGTGCTGCCGGAAGGCACGATCGTGAATCCGCGGCCGCCGGCGCCGGTGAGCTGCCGGACGGCGACGATCAAGCGCATCGCCGACACGATCCTCGGCGCGCTGGTGCGCGCGCTGCCCGGCAAGATGCCGGCGGCCAACTCGGGCACGCTGCTCGTCATGGCGTTCGGCGGCCGCGATCCGGAGAGCGGACAGCCGTTCGTCGCAAGCGAGCTGGCCGCCGGCGGCATGGGCGCGCGGCCCGACAAGGACGGCATCGACACGATCGAGACCGACGTGTCGAACTGCATGAACATCCCGGTCGAGTCGGTGGAGATGAACTTCCCGCTGCGAATCCCGCGCGCGCGGCTGTGGCGCGACTCGGGCGGCGCCGGACGCTTTCGCGGCGGCCTCGGCCTGGAAAAGGTATTCGAGGCCACGACCACGGACGTCATGGTCTCGCATCGCGGCGAGCGGTTCGCGTCGTCACCCTGGGGACTCGAGGGTGGCGGGCCGGGCGCTCGCGCGCACGCGTACATCGTGCGCGCGGACGGCACGCGCGAGGAGCTGCCATCGAAGAAGATGATCGTGCTGCACCCCGGCGATCAGCTCTGGGAGTACATCGCGGGCGGCGCCGGCTACGGCGATCCGCTCGAGCGCGATTCCGCCGCCGTGCTCCGCGACGTGCTCGACGCCAAGATCTCGGCGGCGCGAGCCGTGACGGAATACGGCGTCGTGCTCACGCCGGACGGTACCGCGGTGGACGAGGTGGATACGAAGGCGCGGCGCGCCGCGCTGCGCCGGGCGCAGGCGGCATCGGCCGACTAGCTGGGCCGGGGGCCGTTCAGCGCTGGGCCTTTCGGCGAGGACGCCGCGATCGGCTTCAGCTCAGCGAGCGCGCTGGCGGCGTCCAGATAGGTGCCGATCGACGCCACCACCACACGCGCCTGGACGGTCACGAGCTCGATGCCGACAACCGACACCGAGACCCACGCGTCGATGACGATCCCTTTGTCCAGCACACGGTCGAGTACGTCGATGATGTTGGCGGTGCCGGCGACTCGTTCGAGTTGCATTGCGTGAGCTCCGATCAGGCGCGGCGGGAGCAGCGAAGTGGTAAAGAATTTCTACTGTTTCTTTGAAGGTTTGAAGAGCGATCTCCACAGCAAACGAAGTGCCGCACCGGCCGCAGCGCAAAAACCAAAAGGTGAGACGTCCGCGACGTCATCGCTCTGACAGCGCGACGTCAGCCGTCAGCGAGCGTTGCCGCGCCGCGGCCGGTTGCTGCGCTCGCGCTTCCATTCGGCCCTATGCCCCTTCGAGTCGGAGGCATTGTCTTTGAAGCGGGGGTTCGGGCTGATGACTCACGCGGCGGTGCTTCGGTTCGTGGGTGTGATCGTGTTGATCGTCGCCGTGCTGCTGCCGGCGACCACGACGTTCGCGGCCGGCGGCGGCGGACGCGGTGGCGGTGCTGGCGCGGGTGTCAGCGGCGGTGGTGGCGCGGGTGTCAGCGGCGGTGGTGGCGCGGGTGTCAGCGGCGGCGGTGCTGGTGGCTCACGCAGCGGCGGCTGGCAAGGACGCAGCGGCTGGCAAGGCGGCGGGGGCTGGCACGGACACGGGCACCACGGCAGTCATTTCCACGGCCACAGCACGGTGTTCCTCGGCGGCAGCTTCTGGTGGGGCCCCTGGTGGTGGTACCCGTATTACGCGTATCCGCCCGCGTACTATCCGCCGCAGGTCGTCGTCACCGAGCCGCCGGTCTATATCCAGAGCGGGCCCGGCCAGAGCGGCTCCGGCCAGAACGGCTCCGGCGGCCAACCGGGCTCGGGCTACTGGCACTACTGCATGAGCGCCCGAGGCTACTATCCGCACGTTCAGAGCTGTCCCGAGGCCTGGATTCTCGTCGCGCCCCGATAGCCCCCTCCGATAGCGGGCTGGTGGTCGCATAGACGACCGCCGTCGCATTCGCACTGGACGAAAGGCGCATAGACGCCCTCCTCTGGGCCAAATAGCATGGCCGCCAATATGGCAACGGGGAGGCCGTCTATGCGAGGCGCCGCGCGCGCCGTCGAATTCGCCGGAGGCAAGCTCGGCGCGCATCGTCACATCTGCGCGTTCTTCAATAGCCCCGACGAGGAGCACCGCGTGCTGCGCTCGTTCATCACCGATGGGCTCGCCGGCGGCGACAAGGGTTTCCACATCGTCGACCCGGAGCTGAGGGACGAGCATCTGAGGCGGCTCGCGGCGGCAGGCATCGACGTCGAGCGGGCCATGGCGAGCGGCCAGCTCGAGGTTCGGGCGTGGCAGGAGGCTCATCTCCGCGGCGATCGATTCGAACAAGACGCGATGCTGACGCTGGTCGACGACGTGCTCCATGCGAACGGGGTGGCCGGCTACCCGGCCACGAGAATCCTCGCGCACATGGAGTGGGCGCTGCTCGACCGCCCCGGCGTCGATGACCTGGTCGAATACGAGACCCGCGTGAATTACGTGCTGCTCAAGTACGACGACCCCGTGATCTGCACATACGACCTGTCGAAATTCGGCGCGACCGTGGCCTTCGATATCCTACGAACGCACCCGATGGTGATCATCGGCGGAATCCTGCAGGAGAACCCCTTCTTCGTCCCTCCCGACCAGTTCCTCCTCGAGCTGCGCGAGCGTCGCTTGGCTCGAACAAGTCTCGGCATGACGAGCTGATGCGCGTCGCCGACGAGAACCGCCGGCTTCGCGCAGCACTCCGCGACCTCGTCGCCCTCTCGACAATCCCGGCGGCGTGGATCGGCAGAGACCCACCGACCATCGCGACGAGCCTCGCCGACGTGCTGATCGGGTCGCTGGATCTCGATTTTGCCTTCGTCCGTCTGTGCGACTCCAACGGCGGCGATCCGGTCGACGTCGTGCGGGGCAATGCCTGGAACGGATTCGAAGAGTTTCTGCGGCATCATCTCGCGGTCGGGACGCAGGCGCGCAGGACGATCGTTCCTGATGTCGATGACAATGGGACGCGGTGCCGCGGTCTGGTCATTCCGATCGGCTTCGATGGCAATGGCGGTCTGGTCGCGGTCGCGTGTCATCGCAGCGACTTTCCCACGGAGACCGATCAGCTTCTGCTCTCGGTGGCCGCGAATCAGGCCGCGACGGCGTACCAGACCGCGCGCCTCGTCTACGAGCGCCGCAGCGCCGAGGAAGAGCTTCGGATTGCCCACGACGAGCTCGAGATGCAGGTGACGCAACGGACGGCGGACTTGCAGCGCAGTGAGGCCCATCTCGCAGAAGCGCAGCGACTGAGCCACATGGGCAGCTGGGCGCGGGACGGCGCGACCGGAGAGGTCACGCACTCCTCGGACGAGCACGCCCGGCTGTTTGGCTTCGATCCGAAACGCGACCGACCGTCGTTGCTCGAGTTTCAGAGGCGGATTCATCCGGACGACCAGGTGCGTGCCGCCGACGTCGTCAAGAACGCCGCGGATCAGCGGACCGACTACGAAGTGGAGTACCGCGTCGTCCGTCCCGACGGGACGCTGCGATGGCTCCTTTCTCGCGGCCATCCTGTGTTCAGCGCCTCCGGAGACCTCGTCGAGTTCGTCGGCACCGTCATGGACGTGACGGAGCGTCGACGGTCGGAGGAGGCCCTTCGCCAGGCGCAGACCGAGCTGGCGCACGCGACCCGGATGACGACCCTCGGTGGGCTGGCCGCGTCGATCGCGCATGAGATCAGGCAGCCCTTGACGGCGATCGTGGCCGATGCCGCCGCGTCGCTCCGCTGGCTGGCCGAGAGCAATCCGAAGCTCGACATGGTGCGCGAGGCGCTGGTTGACGTCGTGGCGGGTGGGCGCCGCGCGGGAGTGGTGATCGACCGGATTCGGCAGCTGGCGGCCAAGAACAATCCGCAGAAAACCCCGCTGGAGATCAATGACCTCATCGACGGCGTCGTGCCGCTGGTCCGCCTCGAGCTGTTCAAGCATCACGTGTCGCTGCGGACGGATCTGACCTCGGCCTTACCGCCTGTCCTCGGCGATCGCGTGCAGCTCCAGCAGGTCGTCATCAACCTCGTGATGAACGGCGTGGAAGCGATGGCGGCCGTCGACGACCGGCCGCGTGAGCTCGTGATCCGCTCAGAAGCCGACGCTGAGGATCGGGTTGTCGTCGCCGTGCAGGACGCGGGCGCGGGACTCGACCCGCGCGAGGCCGACCGGCTGTTCACCGCGTTCTTCACGACGAAGCCGAACGGTATGGGCATGGGACTCGCGATCAGCCGCTCGATCATCGAGACCCACGGCGGGCAGCTCTGGGCGACACCGAACTCGACCCACGGGGCGACGTTTCAGTTCTCGCTGCCCGCGATGCGGTAGGGCGCCGGCGCTCAACGGGCCCTCCTTCCCGCGATTGGCTGCATGAGTATCGCGATCGCTCGATCCTCGTCGGCCGAGCAGAGTCCCAGGCCGGACTGGGTCTGAACGAGACGCGGTCGTAGCTCGCCGACATCGGCGTGATCGTCGATGATCACGTACGCGCCCACCTCGTGCTCCGCGAGCCAGGCCGCGATCTCGTCTCCGCGAGAAGCACCCGGCGTGCCGTTCGGCGTCGTATCGACGACGCGGCCGACGAACCCCTGCGCGTGCAGCATCGCCTGCAGCTCGGCGACCGTCCGGCCGTACCGCCACGTCGACGACACGACCACGTCGGCGCCGCTGGCGGTGACGATCTCGTTGAGCACCTGCATGCACGCGGGGTCGAGATCACCGTAGCGATCCCAGCGGCGGATCGGCGCCAGCACCCCGTCGATGTCCAGGAAGATCACGCGTCGCATCGCGCGCGGGATTGCGGCAGAGTGAGATAGAAACCGACCAGGAGTATCGCCGCCAACGCGAGCGCGAACGATTGCATCAGCCACATGCCCGCAATGCCCCACGGGGGTCCCCAGAACCCGCCGAAGGCGACGAGATACCCGCCGACGACGCCGACGCCCCACAGCGCGGCGCCGTGGATCACGGTGGGCGCGATCGCGAGCTTGTAGGCGCGCAGCACGAAGCTGGCGATCGTCTGCAGCGCGTCGAAGAAATGAAACGCGACGAGATAGGGAATCAGCGTCAGCGCCGTCGCCACCACGTCGGGATTGCGCGCGTACAGACCGACGATGCCGCCGCGCAGCGTCCACACCGTGAGCACGGTGACGGCGGCGACGAGCGCCGTGATGCGCATGCCGGTCAGCGCCGTATCGCGCGCTCGCCGCGGATCGCCCGCGCCGATGGCCTGCGCGGTGAGCGTGGCCGTGGCGACCGAGAGCGACAGCGGCAGCATGAAACACAGCGCGGCCAGATTCGCGACGATCTGATGGCCGCCCATGACGGTGGTACCCAGGCGTGCGCCGAGCAGCGTGATCGCCGTGAACGACGTCGACTCCAGCGCGTACGACAGGCTCATCGGAACGCCGAGGCGGAGAATCTCGCGCTGCGCCGACCACGTCGGCCGCGCCCGTCGAATGTCGAACTGGTGGTAGAAGGGGCTGCGGTGCATGTACGCGAAGCCCATGACGAACAACGCCCAGAACACGATGACCGAGGCGATGGCGCCGCCGACCGCGCCCATGCGGGGCAGCCCGAGGCCGCCGAGGATGAGAACGTAGCTCAGGCACACCTTGAGCGCGAAACCGGTGACTTGCAGTGTCATCACCACATGTGGACGTGACAGCGCGGTATTGACGGCGTAGATCGCGCGGAACATGAGCGCGCCGGGCAGAGCCGGCGCGAGGATGGTGAGATAGCGCGCCACCTGCGCCTCGACCTCCGGCGGCGCGTGCAGCCACGGCAGCCAGAACCGCGCGAACAGCAGCGGCAGCATGCCGAGCACCGCGAGGAACAGCGCCATCCAGAGGCCCTGGACATAGGTCGCGCCGATAGTGGTCAGCCGCGCGCCGCCGAAGTGCTGCGCGACGATGGGATTCAGCGCGGCGGTCGCGCCCATGAGGCCGACGAACACGGTCGAGTACACGCTGAGGCCGAGACCCATCGTGGCGAGATCGACGGGCGAGGCGTGGCCGCTGAACACCGTATCGACGACCGCGAACGCCAGTCCCGCGACCTGGCCGATCAGAATCGGTCGCGCCTGACCGACGATGCCGCGGACGATCGATTTCAGCGGCCGCGACCTCTAGCGTTTCGGCTCGGCAACGAAGAGCGGAATCCGCCGTGTGGTCTTCGCCTGGTACTCCTCGTACGGCGGATAGGCCGCGACCGCAAGCTTCCAGAGCCGCGCGCGCTCCTTATCGTCGGTGACCTCGCGGATGCGCATGGGCTGCACCACGGTGAGGTCGCGCAGCTCGACGTCGGGATTCGCGCGCAGGTTGTACACCCAGACGGGATTCTTCGGCGCGCCACCCACCGAGCCGACCAGCACGTAGTTCGTGCCGTCCTTGACGCGCATCAGCGGGGTCTTGCGAACGGCGCCCGTCTTATTGCCGGTGTGCGTGACGATGACGACGGGCAGGCCGGTATCGCGCAGCGTCGTGCCTTGCGTGCCGCCGCTCGACTCATACAGCTCGACCTGATCGCGCACCCACTGCCGAGGACTCGGGATGTACTTGCTCATGGCGTTCTCCTGAAGAGCGGATCGTCGGGATGCAGCGCCGTAGTCCACTTGAGCCCGATGCGTGAGAGATCCGGCGCCAGCACGTCCTCACCCTCGGGTCGCACGCCGCGCTCGATCCACGCGACGAGATCGTCGAAGGCCTGCTCGCGCATCGCGCCGTCGAAGCCACAGTGACTGCCCGCGCGCAGCACGCGCTGCACCAGCAGCTGACTCGTCCCGGCGGCGAGCGTCCGACGCCGGTAGGACTGCTCGAGGCTGAGCGGCACCCAGGCGTCGCCGGTCTCGTGCAGCGTGATGAGCGGCACGGTGAGCCGGCCCGTGCGCTCGGCGTAGACCGGATCGACGCTCGGCGTCCGCGCGTCCTTCGCCGGCCGCAGCCGGCGCACGCGCGCGTTGAGCTCGTCCTCGGCGAGGCCGAGTCCGGCGTCGATCCGATACCGGACGTGCATGGTGGTGGCGGCGCGCGCGCCGGGCCGCGACTCACGCTCGACGTCGGGATGCCGATAGATCATGTTCAGCAAATACCGACGCTGCAGCCCTTGAAGACGCAACGGCAGCTCGTTGCCGGCGTGATCGGCGCCCATCAAATACTTCACGACGCTGTCGAACTGGCGTCCGCGCGCGGTATAGGAGCCCGGCGTACCCAGCGCGGGCACCACGCGCTCGTTGAGGACGCGGGCGAACGTCTGCTCGTCCGGCGCGTCGAGGAGCGGCACGCCGGCGATGAGCTCCGCAGCCGCCGTGTAGGCGAGCAGATAGTCGGCGATGCTGATGCCGTCGACGAGACCACATTCGGCGAGACCGCCCTGGTAGAGCCCGGGGCGCAGCTCCAGCGACGCCACGACGATGTGGCCGCCCATCGACTGGCCGTAGACGATGCTCCAGCGCGGCCGGCCGATCTCTTTCACGAACAGCTCGCGCAGCGCGACGAGATCCTCGATGAAGAGATGGGGCTGGTACTCACGCGCGCGATAGCCGGAGGCGATCCACGCGTGGCCCTCGGCGAGGACGTGGCTGGCGATCGGCGGCGCGGCGACCGCGCCCGGCCCCGGACCGCGCTGGATGCCATGCGCGAACACGACGAGGCCACCATGCCAGTTCTCGGGCACCGCGATGAGATAGTCGGCGCCACCGAGCACCCCGCTGCGATTGATCGCCGCGCGCTGCGTTTGCGCGCTTGGCGCGTGTGACGACGCCGCGACAAGGCTCAGGCCCAGCGTCAGCAGCGCGACGACGATGCGCATCGCTTCCTCCTCGTGAATTCGTGACGTAGCATAGCCGACCGTGACCGCGCCGCGTCGTGCCTTGCGTGTCGCCGCCGTGAAGCTTCTCGGCGCCGTGCTCCTCGCATGTTCGGCGGACGCGGCTCACGCCCAGACGCCGCCGTCCTCCGTCGAGAGAGCAGCGTACCGTGGACTGCTTGAAGCTGCCTCGCGAGGCGACACGGTCGAGATCCAGGCCCTCGTCGCGAGGCGGGAAACGCCGGACGTTCGCGACGCGCATGGACGCACGCCGTTACACGTCGCGGCGTACGGGCGTCACCACCAGGCCATGCGTGCACTCGTGGCGGCGGGTGCGAACCCCAACGCCCTGGAGCACGACCGCTACGATATCGTCACCATCGCCGCCGTCGCCGATGACCTGCCGACCCTGAAGGTGGCGCTCGCGCTCGGCGCGAGCGCCAAGAACGTCACCAGCCGCTACGACGGCACCGCGCTGATCGCGGCCGCCCATCTCGGTCATGCCGAGGTCGTACGAACCCTCATCCGCGCGGGCGCACCGCTCGATCACGTCAACAATCTCGGCTGGACCGCGCTGATCGAATCGATCGTGCTCGGCGACGGCGGTGCGCGTCACACCGACACACTCCGAGCGCTGGTCGAAGCTGGCGCGAACGTGAACCTCGCCGATCGAGACGGGCGAACACCACTGACGCTCGCACGCACGCGCCGGTACGACGCCATGATCAAGCTGCTCGAGCAGGCGGGAGCACGGTGATGCCGGCGCGCACGTTGCGTGAGACGCCCGAGTCAGCCTATGCGTGGACGCGGCTCTTCTGCGCGCTGCTGCTATCCGCCATCGGCGGCGTCGGCATGTGGTCGGTCATCGTCGCCCTGCCGGCGGTCCAGGCCGAGTTCGGCGTCGCGCGCTCCGCCGCGTCGCTGCCGTACACGATGACGATGATCTGTTTCGGGTTCGGCGGCATCCTGATGGGGCGGCTCTCGGATCGGCTCGGCATCATCGTCCCGGTCGTCGGCGGCGTCATCGGCTTGGCACTCGGCTATGCGGCCGCCAGCCGGGCGACAACCCTCTGGCAGTTCATCCTGGCCCAGGGACTGCTGGTCGGCGTGGCGGGCTCGGTGGCGTTCGCCCCGCTGCTCGCCGACACCTCGTTGTGGTTCACTCGCCGCCGCGGCATCGCGGTGGCGATCATCGCGAGCGGGAGCTACCTGGCAGGTACGGTGTGGCCGCCGGTCGTTCAGCACTTCATCCAGACCGACGGGTGGCGCCGGACCTACATGGGCATCGCCGTCTTCTGTCTGATGACGATGTTGCCGCTGTCGCTCGTTCTCCGCCGGCGGTCGCCGCTGACCGAGCCGACCTCCACGGGCGCCGGACACTCATATCGGTCCACGCGGCCGCTCGGGATGTCGCGCGCCGCGCTGCAGACCTTGCTCGTCGTCGCCGGCCTCAGCTGCTGCGTCGCGATGTCGATGCCGCAGGTGCACATCGTCGCGTACTGCAGCGATCTGGGTCACGGCTCAGCACCGGGCGCCCACATGCTGTCGCTCATGCTGGGCTTCGGTGTCGTGAGCCGTCTCGCGTCCGGCTGGATTTGCGATCAGATCGGCGGGCGGCTCACGCTTCTGCTGGGCTCGAGTCTGCAGGCGCTGGCGCTGGTGCTCTTCCTGCCGTTTCAGGGACTGACCGCGCTCTACATCGTGTCGGCGCTGTTCGGCCTGTTCCAGGGCGGGATCGTGCCCGCCTACACCGTGATCGTCCGCGAGTTCTTCCCGGCCGCGGAAGCCGGCGTGCGAGTGGGCACCGTGTTGATGGCCACCGTGTTCGGCATGGCGCTCGGCGGCTGGCTGTCCGGCGCGATCTTCGACCTGACCGGCTCGTATCACGCCGCGTTCCTGAACGGCATCGCGTGGAACGTGCTGAACATGGCGATCGCCGTCGTCCTCTTGCGCCGACCGGCCATGCCGCTCGAGCAGGTCGCCTAGCATGCCGGTCGAGACCGCCGAGCGCCTGCGCCTGAGCGTCGCGGACGCGCGCGCGCTGTCCGAGCGTGCCATGCGCAGGGTCGGGTACGACGCCGAGGAGGCGCGCATTCTGGCCGATCACGTGATCGACGCGGCGCTGTGTGGCTACGAGTACTCCGGCCTGCCCAAGCTGCTCAACGTCGCCGAGGATCCTCGCCACAAAGCGGGGCGTCACCCGATGCGCGTGGTCAAGGAGACGACCGTATCGGTGCTGTTGGACGGCGGCAACCAGAGCGGGATGCTCGCGATGTACCACGCAACGCGCGCCGCGATCGAGCGCGCGAGCGCGCACGGTGTGGCTCTGGTCGGCGTCAATAACATCTGGATGAGCGGCCGCAGCGCGTATTACGTCGAGATGGCCGCTCGGGCCGGGCTGATCGCGATTCACACGGCGGCGGCACCGCCGATGGTCGCTCCACTCGGCGGCGCCCGGGCAGCGCTCGGCACCAATCCGATCGCCTTCGGCTTTCCGATGGACGGCGATCCGCTGGTAATCGACCTCGGGACGTCGGCATTTATGGGCACCGACTTGCAGTTCCGCCAGCGTCTGGGCATTCCGCTGCCCGACGGCGTGGCCATCGACGAGCACGGCCGTCCCACCACCGACGCGGGGGCGGCGCGGCGCGGCGCGCTGCTGCCGTTCGGCGGGCACAAAGGCTACGCGCTGGCGCTCGCCATGCACGCGCTCGGGGTGAGCGCGCACTACGTCTTCATCGCCTACAAGCCCGATCTGTTCGTTCCGCTGGACGAGTACCGCCGCGCGCTCGCCGCGGAGATCGCCGCCATCAAGGCGACGCCCCGGCAGCCCGGCGTCGACGACATTCGCATTCCCGGCGAGCGCGCGTATCGTGAGCGTGCGCGGCTGACGCGCGAAGGCATCGAGATCGATCGGCGCATCCACGAGGCGCTGATCCAGCTCGCGGAGGGCAAGCCATGAGCAACGGCAGAGGACCGCTGAACGGTATCCGCGTCATCGATCTCGGTCGCCATCAGGCCGGACCGCGCTGCGCCCAGGTGCTCGCGCGTCTCGGCGCCGACGTCATCAAGATCGAACGCCTCGGCGGCGAAGAAACCCGTTACCACGCGCCGTGGGTGCGCAAGCAGAGCGCGTACTGGGTGCAGTACAACAGCGGCAAGAAGAGCGTGAGCATGGACCTGCGCAAGGAGGACGGCAAGACCATCTTACGCAAGCTGATCCGCGTCTCCGACGTGCTCGTGCAGAACTTCCGGCCGGGGACCATCGAGGAGATGGGCTTCGGCTACGACGCGGTGAAGGCGCTGAACCCGCGCATCATCATGGCCAACGTCTCCGCGTACGGCCAGTTCGGCCCCTACCGCGATCAGATCGGCTACGACCCGATCGGCCAGACGATGTCCGGCATCGCGATGGTCACCGGCGAGGACGGTATGCCGCCGGTTCGCGCCGGCGTGCCGATCATTGATCGCACGACCGCGCTGCACTCGGCTATCGGCATCCTGGCCGCGCTGTACGAGCGCAACCTCTCGGGCGAGGGCCAGAGCATCGACGTGTGCCTCGCAGATTCCGGCTACAGCTTGACCGAGATTCCGATCACGGCCTACCACGGCGCCGGAACCGAGCCCAAGCGCGGCATCACCGATTCCGCGCCCAGCGGCATGTACCCCTGCAAGGACGGCTGGGTCTTGATCGCGGCCGGCGACCAGCACCACTGGCATCGCGTGTGCGCCGCGCTCGGCAAGCCGGACTGGGAGACCGACCCGCGCTTCAGCTCACGGCACGCGCGAAGCAAGCACGCGGCCGACGTGAACAAGGCAATGCGTGAGCTGATGGCGTCGATGACGATGAAAGACGCGATCGCCCACTTCACGCGTCACGACGTGGTCGCAGCACCGGTGAACACCATTCCGCAGGCGGCGCAGGATCCGCATCCGTGGGAACGGCGCGCGATGGTGGAGGTTCCGGATTTTCTTGCGGGGTCGATCGCCGTGTCCGGCGACTTCTGGCACTTCAGTCGGACGCCGGCCGTCGTCGGCTCGACACCGAAGGTCGGCGAGCACAACGAGGAAGTGTTGGGTCTCCTCGGCTATTCCAAGGACGAGATCGCTGACCTGTACGCCAAAGAGGTCATCACCAACCGCGACCATTACGACTCGGTGCCCGGCTAAAGCGTGGACGTGGCGGACCTCTAGCCCGGCAGCTCCGCGAGGAGGCGGCCGAAGGCCGGCAGACGCTCGTCGCTCTTGAACGCGCGCAGCATCGCCCAGAGCGACGCCTGATTCGTCGTCACCACGGGCTTGCCGAACTCGCGCTCCCAGCCGGCGATCGACGGCATCGTCGGGAAATTGCCGCCGGGGACCACGAACGCCTCGATCTCCGGCCGGTCGACGCGCGCGAACGCGTCGCGCGCGTTCTGCGGGCCGAGCTTGCCGATCGCGTACGCGTCGGTCGCGCCGAATCCCTCCAGCGCAAGTGTCTCGAGTCCGTGCTTGGCGTTGAAATACGACGCGGCCCGCGCGTTGACCGCCTCCGAGTACGGCGACACGATCGCGATGCGCCGCGCTCCGAGCGCCCGCACGGCGCGGCCGACCGCCTGCGCCGACGTGATCGCCGGAGCGCCGGCGCCGGCACTCAGCCGTTTCGTGACGACGTCGTCGTAGTCGTCGGTGAACAGACTCGCCGACGTCTGGGCGAGGATCACCAGCTCGACTCGGGCCGTGCCCAGCAAGCGCGACTGGTAGTCGATGTCCTCGTCCCGGCTCGGCGAGAAGCTGCCGCCGCTCGACATGAGCCGCCCGACGTGCGCCTGGTAGGTCGCCGGCAGAAGACGGCACTCGATCTCGACCGTCGTGTTCGTCGACGGAATCAGCACGCCGAAGTGGCGCGTCATAGCCTCACGGCTTCGCCGAAGAGTCGGATCACAGCGTCACCGACCGCCCCGAGGCCGAGGCGCGCTCAATGGCGTCGATCAACTGGTGGCGCTTCACGGCCAGGTTGAAGTCGGCCTCGAACGACTTGCCGCCGCGCAGAGCGTCCGCGGCGCGCGCGTACGTCTGGGCGACGTTGTAGGGCTGACCGGCCGGCGTGCCGCCCGGAACGACCGTGTACTTGTCCGGCACCGACATCGGCGCCATCGGCTCCTTGCCCCTGCCCGCGTGCATCTGGTTCGGCCCCTGGCTGAGCGCGCCGTTGGACCGGACGACGATGGCGCCGTCGCGCCCGTAGATCTCCAGTCGGTTGCCGCTCGGATTCGACGGCGCGGTGGCCACGCTGATCGACACCTCGGCGCCGCTCTCCATGCGGCCGGCGACGTTGATGATGTCGGGCGAATCGACGGGAACCGGCGTGCCTTCGAGCGTGCGCCATTGGGGGATTCGCGTCGCCACGCGCGCGGAGACTTCGGCGAATTCGCCGAGGACGGTGCACAGGGAATCGATCGCGTGCCCACCCGTGATCGTCAGCACGTTGGCGCCGTTGGCGCGCACGCCCTGCCAGATGCGGCCGGGACCGCGCTGCAGCACGGCGGGCGCCACGGTCGTCAGGCTCGCCGTCAGCACGTCGCCGATATAGCCCTGCTGGATCAGATCGCGCGCGTAGAGAAGCGTCGGGTCGCTCCGCCCCTGCAGGCCGACGACGGTCGGGAGCGACCGCTGGCGCGCGAGCCCCGCCATCTCTTCCGCCTCGGCGAGCGTCTTGCCGAGCGGCCACTCGCAGTACACCGGCTTGCCGGCCTGCAAGCCGGCCACGACCAGCTCGCGGTGACCGGGCACGCGCACGCACACGACGATGAGATCCACCTGGGGATCCGACGCCATGTCGGCGAACCGATGGAACGCGCGCTCGGCGCCAAACGCCGCGGCGGACGCCTTCGCGGTGTCCTCGTGCGACGTGCAGACCGCTTTCAGCTCGTAGCCGGGCAACGCTTTGAGGGCGGGAACGTGAGCATTGGCGCCCCAGCCGCTACCACCTTGTGTGACGGTCGCACCCACGATTCCCACGCGAATCTTGTCGGTCATCAGGCGTCCTCCTCGGGGCCGACAGGGTACAGGAGTCGGCCGCCGCTTGACACCCCGAGATCGCAAGCGGAACATCCCCGCACGAGCGCGCCCATGCGGCAGATTGCCGAAGACAAACGGCTACCCCCCGATGTCGACGCGCAGCCTGTGGTCCAGGCTGCCGCCGCGCTGCGGTCCGTCATTCGGAAATACCACGACGAGCTCGAGCGCGAGCAGCGCTTGCCGAAAGCGTTGGTCGAGCAGTGCCACGCCGCGGGCTTCTACAGCCTCGTGAGACCGCGCGCGCTCGGCGGGCTGCAAGTGGATCCACTCACGTATCTGAGAGTGATCGAGCTGCTGGCCGAGGGCGCCGGCTCGGTCGGCTGGAATATCTGCAACAACAACATCGCGCAGCTGGTGACGCTCGGTCTGCCGGACGCGGGCATCCAGGAAATTTTCGGGAACGCGCGCGACGTCGCCATCGCGGGCACCGCCGTGCAGGGCGGCGGGCGCGCCGTACCCGTCGACGGTGGATATCGCGTCACCGGTCGCTGGCCCTTCGGTACCGGCTGCCAGGAAAGCGGCTGGATGTTGGGCAGCTTCCAGATCTTCGACGGTGACGAGCTCCGCCGGAGCCCCGATGGCACCTCGGTCTACTGGCGCGGACTCTTCGCACGATCCGAGGCGCAGATCGTCGAAGGCAGCTGGGATGTGGCCGGACTTCGTGCGACCGGCAGCTTCGACTGGACGGTCGACGATGTCTTCCTGCCGGAGCGGCGCACGATGGTCCACGCCGGCGTCCCGCTCGACAACCAGTGGAGCCACTGGCCGGGAATCTCGTATGCCGTGCCCGCGCAGGCCTGGGTCGGCCCTCATCACAGCGCCGTCATCACGGGAATCGCGCGGGCCGGCATCGACGCCCTGATCGACCTCGCCGCCGAAAAGACGCCGCGCGGCCGGACCGGTCGGCTCTGCGACAATCCGCAAGTGCAGGACGCGATCGGTCGCGCCGACACGCTGCTGAACGCCGGTCGCGCGTATCGCACCGCGACGGTCACCGAGCTCTGGACCACCGTGGCCGCCGGCGAGGACACCACGCTCGAGCAGCGGGCCCGCTGCCGGCTGGCCGCCGCTCATGCGGCGGACAACGCCCGCCAGGCGATGGATCTGATGTACCGCCACGGCGGCAGCACGTCGTACCGGCGCGAGAGCCGGGTATCGGAGTGCTGGCGCGACCTCCAGGTCGTCGGCCAGGCGGTCACGCTGATGCCGGAGTGGTATCCGATGGGTGGTCGCGTCTTCATGAACATGGACCCGGGCCCGCGGTTGCGCTGACAGGAGGAACATCCGATGCCGTTCTACGAGCGCGGCAACGTCCGCATTCACTATCAGGAAGTCGGCTCCGGGTTCCCGCTGCTGCTGATCCCGGGCGGCGGTCTCAATTCCGCGATCGCGTGGTGGTCAACGGGCGCGGCGTTCAACCCGATGGAGGAGTTCAAGGACGAGTTCCGCTGCATCTCGATGGATCTGCGCAACGGCAACAACGGGCAGTCCAGCGGCCCGCTGCAGGTCGAGAAGCCCTGGGACGCCTTCGCCGACGATCAGCTCGGCCTGATGGACCACCTCGGTATCCGCGAGTTCCTCGTCCTGGGCAACTGCATCGGCGGTCCGTTCATCCTCAAGCTGATCCAGCGCGCGCCCGAGCGCGTCGTCGCGGCGGTGCTCAGCCAACCGAGCGGGCATCGGCCCGAAGATCCCGACATCTTCTGGAACAACAACACGACCAACTGGGGACCGGCCCTGGTCGCGCGGCGGCCTGACATCACGATGGCGATGGTCGAGCGCTTCCTGCACAACATGTATCGCTCGCCGGCCGACTTCGTCTTTACCGTGACGCGCGAGTTCGTGCGCTCGATTCAGACGCCGTTACTGGTCCTGCCGGACGACATCCCGCCGCATCCGCTCGCCATCTCGCGCGAGATCGTGAGCCTCGCGCCGAAGGCCGAGGCGTCGATCTATCCGTGGAAGGAGTCCAAGGACACGATCCGCAAGGTCGTCGACCACGTGCGGACGTTCCTCAAAGCCCACGAGCCCGTGGCGTCACGCTGAGCCGGCACCGCCCTCGCGCTGCTTGCGCAGGAACTCCTCGAGCTCTTGCATGAGCTTGCCCGAGTCGAGCTCGCCCTCGGGCAGTGGTGCGCTGTCTTCGGCCGTCTCGGCGTCGTACTGCTGCTCGAGCTTGCGCACGTGCTCCCGAGTCGCCTTGTCTCGGGCGACGGCGCGATCGACCTGCGTGCGGAAATCTCGAACCGCCTCGGGGAACCCCGACATGTCGGCGTTCAGGTTCAGGAGGCGGGCCGTATAGCTCACGAGCGCCTCGATCGCGGCCGGGTTCTCGGCCTCGGGTAGATAGTGCGGCGCCTGTCCCATGAAGCCGACGTGGTCCATGTGGCGCCGCGCCGCCGCGTCCAGGAGCACCGACGAGATTCCGGTCGGGCCCTCGTACGTCGGCACTCGGAAAATGCCCCAGCGTTCGAGCAGCGTTCGTATGGCAGGCTCGGAGCAGCGGCCGGTCACGCGAATCGGCCGCGTGTGCGGCGCGCTGGCCAGCAGCGCGCCGATCGACACGATGCGCTTCACGCCGCAGCGCTCGGCCAGGTCGAGAAACGCCTTCGTATACGTGCGCCAGCGCTGGTGCGGCTCGGGCCCGCAGAACAGCAGGACGCCGTCGGCGCGATCCTTGGCCTGCCACGCGAAGAACTCGCTGCGCGGCCAGTGAATCTCGCGCTCGCCGTCGTCCTTCAGCCGCACCTCGGGACGTTCCTGCGTGAACACAAAGAACTCTTCGGGATCGATGGAGGCGACCCGCTCGGCGCCGAGCTCGCGGACGAGGTGGCGAACAGCGCCGGTGGCGGCCCGGCCCGCATCGATCCAGCCGCCGAAGGCGACGACCAGCGTGGTCAGGGTAGCCGGGGGCTCACGGTCGAACGCGACGTGGTCCATCGGGGCCATGGTACATAATCGCGGCCCGTTCGCCTCGGAACGTCGGTATCATCCCGCTCTGACAGGAGGCCGCTCATGAGCGAAGTCGATGGCGCAACGCTGGTCGCACGAAGCCTCAAGAAGCAGGGCGTCGAGTTCATGTTCGGGATCGTCGGGTTCCCCGTGGGTCCCATCGCCGTGGCCGCGCAGAAGGAAGGCATCACCTATGTCGGGATGCGCAACGAGCAGTCCGCATCCTACGCGGCGCAGGCCGTCGGCTATCTGACCGGGCGGCCCGGCGCCTGCCTGGTCGTCTCCGGCCCAGGCGTGGTCCACGCCCTCGCCGGCCTCGCCAACGCCCAGCAGAACCGCTGGCCGATGGTCCTCATCGGCGGCGCGTCGGAGTCGTGGCGCAACGGCATGGGCGCCTTCCAGGAAGAGCGCCAGGTGCTGATCACGACGCCGTTCTGCAAGTTCGCGCACGCGGTCGAGCACGTGCACCGCATCCCCTTCTATGTGGAGATGGCGGTGCGCAACGCGATCTACGGCGCGCCCGGTGCCAGCTATCTCGACATGCCGGACGACATCATCACGGCCAAGATCGACGAGTCGCGCGTGGAGGAGCCGCCGCGCTGCCCCGACCCGCCGCGCACGCAGGCGATGCCGGCGGACGTCGAAAGCGCGCTCAACGTGCTGCGCACGGCGGAGCGGCCGCTCGTCATCATCGGCAAGGGCATGGCGTACTCGCACGCCGAGGACGAGGTGCGCGCGTTCATCGAGCGCACCAAGGTGCCGTTCCTCGCCTCGCCGATGGGCAAGGGCGTGATGCCAGACAGCCATCCGCTGTCCGTCGGCGCGGCGCGCAGCCACGCGCTGCAGAACGCCGACGTCATCTTCCTGATGGGCGCGCGGCTGAACTGGATCATGCACTTCGGTCTGCCGCCGCGCTTCAACAAGAACGTGCGCATCGTTCAGCTCGACATCGCGCCGGAGTCCATCGGCCAGAACGCGCCGACCGAGGTGGCGCTGGTCGGCGACGGCAAGGCGATCGTCGCGCAGATCAACGAATCGCTCCAGAAGCGCGAGTGGGTGTTCCCCAAGGACTCGCCCTGGCACGCCGCCATCGCCGAGAAGGCGGCGGCGAATGCCGCGCAGATCGCGCCGCAGCTCGCCGACGATCAGGCGCCCGCCAACTACTACCGCGCGCTCAAGGACGTCGCGGCGTGGGCGCCGGACGACGCGATCATCATCGGCGAGGGCGCCAGCACGATGGACATCGGCCGCACGCAGCTCTACAACAGCAAGCCGCGGCACCGGCTCGACGCCGGCAGCTACGGCACGATGGGCATCGGCATGGGCTTCGTCATCGCCGCCGCCGTGGTGCATCCCGACAAGCCGATCATCTCGGTCTCGGGCGACTCGGCGATCGGCTTCTCCGGCATGGAGATGGAAACGGCCTGCCGCTACCAGCTACCGGTCAAGATCGTCGTCTTCAACAACGGCGGCATCGGGCCCGGACACGCCAAGCACCCGGATAACCCGCTGCAGAATCTGAAGCCGAACGCGCTGATCTACGGCGCGCGCTACGACCGGATGATGGAGGCCTTCGGCGGCAAGGGCTGGTTCGTCGAGAATCCAAAGGATCTGAAGAACGCGCTGGAGCAGGCGATGGCGTTCCGCGGTCCCGCGCTCGTCAACGTCATGATCTCCCAGGAATCGGTGCGCAAGCCGCAGCAGTTCAAGTGGCACAGCTGATTCGCTGAGGCGTCAGAACAGCGACGAGGCAAGGCCGGGAGACGAACGCTCCCGGCCTTTCGTGTCTACGCGAGCCCTTCGCCGCGCGTTGACGGCGTGCTGCCTCCCTGTCGAACGCAAGGGTATGGAGCCGCGGATCGGGGCGCGTCGTGGACATTCGGCTTACAATGCGCATCCATAACGCCGCTGGTGAAGCCCGAGCGTGATGCGCCCAGCGAAAGGATGAAGGGTATGCCGACGATCGATGCGCAGGTGCACGCTTACGAGCGCGATCACCCCGGCCGGCCGTGGGCCGCCGTGCTGACCGGTCCCCCGCAAGTGACCGGCGACGACATGGTGGCCGCGATGGACGCCGTCGGCGTCGACGGCGCCCTGCTCATCTCACCGTTCACGATGTACCGGTACGACGCGAGCTATGCGATCGAGGTCGGCAAGAAGTATCCCGGCCGCTTCGGGCTGATCAAGCCGGTCAATCCCGCCGACCCCGCCGTCGCGGAGACGATCGCCGACTGGAAGGCGACGCCCGGCACGGTCGGCATCCGCATCATGATGAACCGCGACGTGTCCGAAGATCCCGCCGATCCGGGGATCAACCGCGTGCTCGCCGAGGGCGCGCAGCACGGACTGCCCGTGAACATCCTGTGCTGGGGGCGAACGGAGCAGGCGCGGGCGCTCGCGGCGCGCAACCCCAACACCGCGATCGTCATCGACCATCTCGGCCTGCAGCAGCCGTTCGAGCCGCCGGCGCCGGCGCAGCCGTTCGCCGATCTGCCGAAGGTGCTCGCCCTCGCCCGCGAGCCCAACGTCGCGATCAAGATCACCGGCGCGTGCACGCTGTCGCGCGAGGCCTACCCCTTCAAGGACATCTGGGACCCGCTCGCGCGCATCTTCGAGGCGTTCGGCATCGACCGCTGCATGTGGGGCACCGACTGGACACGCGCGGTCAAATTGCTGACGTACCAGCAGGGTGTCGATGCGTTCCGCAACAGCGATCGGTTGTCCGACAGCGACAAGAGCACGCTGATGGGCGGAACGCTCCAGCGTGTGTACAAGTGGTCGCCGAAGCGAGCCTGAACTACGGGAGACGAGCCATGCGAACCCTGATGATTCTGCTGACATCAATACTAATGGCCTCACCCCTCACCGCCCACGCCCAGGACAACCGCGCGGCGCTCGAGGCCGCCGCCAAGGCCCTCGGCGCCACCGATGTGAAGTCGATCGAGATCCGTGGCGCCGGGATGGTTTACCAGGTCGGACAGAGCTATACGGCGGGCAAGGAGTGGCCGCAGTTCAACGTGCGCAGCTTCACCCGCGTGGTGAACTACGACACGGCCTCGCTCCGCGACGAGATCCTCCGCACGCGGGCGCTGGAGCCGCCGAAAGGGGGCGGCCCCTACGTGCGCGGTGAGCACAAGCAAGACTTCGTGCTCAGCGGCGACTACGCCTGGAACATGACCGGCGACACCGCGACGGCGGCGCCGATCACGCTGGCGGACCGTCAGTTCCAGCTGTGGTCGACTCCGCACGGCATCGTCAAGGCCGCGATGGCGGGGAAGGGCACGATGCAGGGCCGCACCATCACCTTTGGCATCCCCGGCAGCTTCAAGGCCACCGCGACCCTCGACGCGTCCAACCTCGTCGAGCGTGTCGACGCGACGATGACCAACCCGGTCCTCGGCGACATGCCGGTCACCGTCAGCTACGCCGACTATCGCGACTTCGGTGGCGTGAAGTTTCCGACGAAAATCCGCCAGACCTACGGCGGCTTCCCCGCGCTCGACCTCACGGTGACCGAGGTCAAGGCCAACGCCACCGCCGACATCACGGTGCCGGACGCCGTGAAGCAGGCCGGCAATCCGTACGTGAAGGTAACGAGTCAGAAGGCCGCCGACGGCGTGTGGTACCTCACCGGCGGCACGCATCACAGCGTCGTGATCGAGATGAGCGATCACGTCATCGTGGTCGAAGGCCCGCTGAATGACGATCGCGCGCTCGCGGTCATCAAGGAAGCGCGCACGCTCGTGCCCAGCAAGCCGATCAAGTACCTCGTCGTCAGCCATCATCACTTCGATCACTCGGGCGGCGTGCGCGCGTTCGCGGGCGAAGGCGTCACGCTGATCACCCACGACGCCAGCAAAGCGTACTTCGAGAAGGTCGTGGCCGCGCCGGCGACGGTGAGCCCGGATCACCTCGCCAAGTCCGGCAAGAAGGTCGCGGTGGAAGGCGTGCGCGACCGCCGCGCGCTGACGGACGGAACGCGGACCGTCGAGATCCGACAGATCGCCGGTATCCAGCACGCCGACGACATGCTGATGGTCTATCTACCGAAAGAGAAGTTCCTGATCGAGGCGGACGCGTACACGCCGCCGGCCCCAAACGCGGCGCCGATGAGCCCGCCGAGCCCGTTCAACATAAGCCTCGCGGACAACATCAAGCAGCAGGGACTCGCGGTCGACCAGATCCTTCCGCTGCACGGCCGCATGGTCCCGCTCGCGGAGCTGCACAAGGCAGCCGGCATTACGCCCTGATCGGTCGAGCCGGGGGGCCTGCGGGCCCCCCGGTCGCCGTGGTCACCGAAGAGGACCTGACCGCGTCGCGGTCGTGAGGTGATTTGCGGGCTCGCGAGGCTGGCGCCGTACGCGTTCGTCCTGGTGTGGAGCTCCTCGTTCGTCACCGCGCGCATCGGCCTGCGGTTCGTCACGCCCCTGCTCTTCGTCGGCGTGCGACTCTTCACCGCGGCGGCAATCCTCCTCGCGGTGATGGCGGTGCGCCGTGA
>Ga0114129_10000384_pt1 | contig 51412 bp, 39 predicted proteins | sample RhiMetdeltSRZDD1_FD_80071 | JGI IMG/M metagenome (GOLD analysis project Ga0114129, IMG submission 80071) | Populus rhizosphere microbial communities from Tennessee, USA - Rhizosphere MetaG P. deltoides SRZDD1 (version 2) (version 2) | ecosystem: Host-associated > Plants > Roots > Rhizosphere >...
CAAATCCGCCCGGCGCCTCTGCCGGGGCAACAGCTTAGGGCCGCTCGAATGAGCGGCCCTCGTCATTTTGGTAAGCTTTGGGAAGGAAATCTCGCTGCGGCTGCGTGGCGCGGTCTCGCGGTCGGCTACAGGGGCTTGGTGAAACCCGACGCGAGCCGGCCAGTGAGGCCGAGCTGAATTAAGCGCTTGTGCTCAGGCGTGTGCCGCCGAAGAGCAGGGTCCGAACCATTACGAGCAGGGCATCCGCGGTAAACGGCTTTTGGAGGAACGGGGCCAATGGGGATGGTGAGCCGCGGTGGAAGACATCGTGTTCGGGATAGCCCGAGACGTACAGGACTGGGAGTCCTGGGTGACGCTCACCGATGAGGCGGCCCAAGGTACGCCCATCGGTTTCAGGCATCACTACATCGACTACAGCCAAATCAAACCGAGGGTCAGCCCGCTCGAGGACGCTCAGCGCATCCCGGGCATTGCTGACCTGAACCGCTACAAATCCCGCCTCGGTGAGCATTCGAGAAATTACGACACGCGCCATTTCCTCGTCGTCCACTACTAGAATCGTCCCGCCACCCGGCGAACGCGGTCCGGCTGCCGGTACTACCATATTTCGGCCTCCTGCTGGCCGTTTAGGATCTCCTGAGAAGCGACAGACGACCGGTCGGAACGCCAGGATCTTCGTTTTGAGTAGCCGCGACAGGCGACACATCCCCTCTCGACGATAATGAGCCCACTGGCCTCATGACTTCAAGGGCCCTTCTCCACTTCCGCCAACGGCATCTTGCGCCCGCCGCTCGCATATCATGAAAGAGATGGCACCGCGCCCCCGGGTCTCTCAAGGAGAAGCCGGTGTGTTCACCTGCTGCTCCAGCACCGCCGACGTACTGCCCGCGAAGTTGCTATCGCCGGAGTACTGAGCGGTGATATTGTGCTGGCCCGCCGTGAAGCTCGAGCTCGTGGTGGCGGATCCGTTGCCGGACAGAGGGACGGTGGCGAGCGTGGCATCGCCGTCCCGGAATGCCACGGTCCCCGTTGGAGTACCCTGTCCGTTCGCCACGGCCACTACCGCCGTAAACGTGACCGACTCGCCCTCGTCAGCCGGGTTCTTGCTGGAGCTCACTGCTGTTGTAGTAGTGGCACGATTTACCGTATACGAGACGGTGGGACTCTGGTCGGTCACGAAGTCAGCCGTGCTGGGCGTGAAGACGGCTTGAAGACTTCCGGTGCCGGCGGCGGTCGGGGTAAACGAGCACTTGCCGGCGGTAACGGGTGCCGTACAGCCGCCGGAGTTACCATACGTGACGGTCACCGTACCCACCGGTGTTCCGGCTCCGGGAGGATTGACGGTCACGGTGAACTGGACCGTGATCGGCTGGCCAAAGAATGCTGTCGCCGGGGCATTGGTGATCATGACCGTCGTGGCCGCGGCATTCACCTGGTGACTCGTTGCCTTCGACGTGCTCGCCGCGAAGTTTGCATCGCCGACGTAGGTGGCCACCACCGACTTGGTTCCCGCGGTGGTGGAGGTCAACGCGCAACTTCCGCTCGGCGCTGATGTCGTGCAGGTAGCGCCGGTCCCGTCGCTCACCGTGACCGTGCCGCTCGGTGTCCCACTGGCCGGCGCAACCGCCCCGACCGTGAAGGTCACGTCGTATGGTTGGCCCACGACCGACGACGCGGGGGTGATACCGGTGATGGCTGTGGCCGACTCGCCGGTCACGACGTTGAACGCCGCGCTGGTTGCCCTGACGAGACCGCGGCCTTGCGCAATCAGCGTGTAGCCAGTGCCGCCCGTCCCGACGCTGAGATCCGAGAAGGTGGCCGTCCCGTTGGTGGCTTTGACCGAAGTGACGCCGGCGAGCGACGCCGTATTCGTTGCGTTGCCTAGCGTAATAGTGATTGTGTCGACAGCGGACGTGACCGGGTTCCCGGCGACGTCTTGCACCTGCACCTTCACGGGGGGTGTAATAGGTGAGCCGACAATCGTATTGCTCGGCTGAACGACGAAGACGAGTTTGTTGGCGTTTCCGACGACGCCGGTGGCTGTAAAAATCACGGGGTTTCCGCTCACGGCTGAGCCGGAGACGCTCGCAGCAAGCTGGTTTGGCCCCGGCGCTGGCCCAAGGGTCCAGGAGCTGACCGCGGCGACACCGCTCGCGTCCGTTTCTACAGCCGCGGGCGTTACCGTTCCGTCTCCCTCGACCACTTGAAAGGTGACCCGCACACCGGCGACAGCTCCGCCGGTGCGGCCGAGCACCTTCACGGCCGGGGGCGTCTCGACCCCGGTGCCGGCCGATGCATTCTGCGCGTCGCCCGCGGCCTTCTCGATTCTCGCCGGCGCCTGTGACGGGGCCGCAAGCTCGTCACCGCCGCTACAAGCGGCAGCTGCCAGAACGAGCGTTGAGGAGCCTGCACGCGCGAGAGTAGCGAGCCACCGATTGGTCGCTCTGAACATCACGTGGCCAGCCTGTAAGCGTGTACTGAGCGGCCTGGATGCTGCACGGCCTCAGCCAAATCTGCCGCGACGGGCACGTATGAGCGGTGACCGAAACGGAACAACAGGGAGCGGCACCCCTAAGCGAGCAGGTGCCGAACCCCCTCGACGCTCAGTGGATCCTGGTCAGTCCAAACCGCGGGACCAAGCCGGCGTTCAGCTGCATGCCATCACTACCTGTGAACGCAACTGCTTCGGCAGGCGCGGATGAGTTCTGAACGACCAACAGATGTCTGCCGGACCCTGGGTGCAATACGCCGGAGTGAGTGAACGCAGCGGACCCCGTTACGCTGTCCGGCTGGAGTGGATAGCTGCCGAAGTTCGCGGTAAACAGGGACCGAAAGTTCCAGCTCTTATATCGCAAGCGTGTGGTGGGCTCTATGAAGCCCGGAACCGCTGTGAGATAGTTGGCCATCTGCCACTCCCCTATCAGGGTAGGGAAATCGACGCCCACGACGCTGCTAGCGTTGATGCTGCCCGTCAGACCCGTACCGCTTGGGCTGTCCGCCCCATCGAGGGCTCGCGTCAGGCTGGTCCCCAGAATCGAATCACTGGCGAAATGATCGGCCAGCCAGCGAACAAAGAGCCAGTTTGCACCGTCTTCCGACAGCGTTCCGTCGGCGGCGTTAGCGGGCTCGATCAGCGGGACCGCATCGAGAGTGTCGTTGTGGAGATACTCGAAGGCGTTCTCGATGTCGCCGGCGGGATACTGGCTCAGGCACGACGACGGTACGCAGAACGAGTCCGGGATCTCGCGTCCTCCCAGCTCCTCGGCGAACCGGGATAGGCCTTCATCCAGCCAGTTGTCTTCCGAGGCCCCGTTGTTGAGCACGGCATGGCGCCCGAAGCTGATCATGTGCTGAAATTCGTGGAGAAAGGTCGAGCCCATGTCTTGAAGCGCCATGGTTCGCGTGATCGGGCAGATCGAACTGGCCGGATCGGGTACGATCGCGTAGAAGATCTCGCCACTGTTGGAGCCTGCACTTCCGGGAATCAGATCGTCAGGGAAAAAGAAGCCCTCGATCACGCTGTGGGTTTGATTGCAGTTACCGCTCAAACGGTTGACGGCTGGGCTCAGCAGGATGATCACGGCACCATTCCCATCCAGGTCGGTTTCCCGCCCAAATGCTGTAGTGTCGATAGGATAAAGGAACGCATCGAAGAGCGACCCGAGGCGGTCCAGGTCGCCCTGGCTATATCCGTTCGCCGGCGCTGCATTGTCCAGGTAGATGAGCCCGTGAGGACCGACGTGCTTTACGGTTGCGGTTACCGTGACGAAAGTCTCGCAGTTCGCATCCCCGCACACCTGGAAGCTGCGCTGGCTTCCGAGCGCTGCCGTAGCAAACGCTGGGCGAGGGAGCCCGCGTATCGATGCCTGGAAGCGCGCGCTTCGTGACAGTTGCCTTTCCCGGTCTCGCAGCATGGCGTGGAACCTCGCCGCCGGTGAGGCCGCGCCGATGCGACGTCCTGCTACTAGGGGCGCGGCGATCCTGGCAGTCAGGTTCCCGGTCTGCGCCGAAAGCTCGTATGGCGCGGACAGGCCAGAGTCGGTGACTTGTCCCGTGGTCGATAGCGCGACTACCAGATACTCGGCGCCGGCTGCACCGGCCTGCGGAATTGTGAGGCATCCTCCTGTAGTGGCCGGGTCGACGACAATGTGAGCGCCCGGGGCGAGTTGCGTGGGGGAGGCGGTGCTGAGGCAGCTCACCGCAGGCGTCATGGACGGCGAAGGACTCATAGCATCATTACCGCAGCCACAAACCACCAGGAACACCGCTGTCTCCAGCAAGCCTAGGTGACGCACAAGCCTCGGCCCAGTCGCCAAGGCTTCCAAAGATTTGGTTTGTCGCATGAACGCCTCTAGAACTCGGTGCTCAGCCGGGCAATGAGCGCGCGTCCCATCCCTGGATTCAGAGCGTTGGTCTTAATGCGGCTGAGAAAATCGGCGTAGGCTTGGTTGAACGCGTTACGTAGCGTGAAGTCGAATCGGACTGGATGACGGCCTGCCGGTACGCCGAAGCCTGCTCCGAAATTGACGAGCGTGTACGCCTCTGATTGAAAGCCCACGCCGTTGAACGCTTCGCTGAAGAATTCCGCCTCGGCTGGGTCGAGGCGCCCCTGTCGTGCATTGGTCTCGCCACCCACCGAGAAATAGGGAGACGAGAAGAGCTTGCTCCCCGATCCTTCCAATCGCGCCGTGTAGGTAGCCCGAAATGGGGGCATGCTCGGTAACGGGTTGTTGGTCGTAGTGTTCTGGCCATGCACGTAGTCGGCGGTGCCGTGTAGATGCAGGAAGGATGTGGGGTGGATGTCGAATGCACTCTCGAAGCCGAGAAGCGTGGCGTCGCCTTGCGTGGTCTGAAAAACCTGAAAGCCGGACTCAGGGTCGATCTCGCCAGGCACCGGCTCAGTGAAGATGAAATCCTGGATGACGTTTGCGAACGCACCGACTTCCAGCGACACGGTCCGGCTTTGGATCCTTACTGCAAGATCGGTGTTGAAGGACTTCTCGTTCTTGAGATTGGGATCGCCTCGCTCGAACGCGACGGTGCCCTCGTGGACTCCGTTGGAGAAGAGATCGAAGGCCGAGGGCGCCCGGAAGCCGCGCCCGAAATTCAGCACCAGGGCAACGGGGTCCGCGACGCGGTAGAGGACGCCGAGGTTACCGGACAGCGAGTTATAAGTTCGGGTCTGAGCGGCTACGCCGAGCTGATCGTCGGCGGTGACGTCCAGGTGGCGGTAGTCGTATCGAGCGCCTGCTGAGAAGCTCCACCGGCCAGCCTCCAACTGCTCGAAAACGTAGGCGCCGAAATTGTTCGCCTGGTTGTCCGGGATAAGGGTCTCCTCTCCGAATTTCTCGAAAGTGGTCCGCCAGCCGGACAACCCGATCACACCTGCCACATCGCCCAGCGGCGCGTGGTGAAGCTTCACGTCCGCGAGCCAGTTCCGGGACAAGAGCCCCAGGGCCACATCCGAAGCCGCTTCGTCGTCGAACTCTCTGCGGCGATTCTGCTCGTAACTGGCCGTGGCCTCGAGGCGGTTAAGCCCCAGCGGAAGGGTCACGTCGACTCGGCCGCGCTGGTCGTTGATGCGCTGGAGCGGGGTGGCCAGTGAGTCAGCGTCGGTTAGCTCGATTCGCTCGTCCCGGTAGGTATAGGTACCCCTGACCGATCCCCAGTTTCCCCGATAGCCGATGGCAGCAGAGCCGGTACCCGCGCGATCGCCGCTGTTCCAGAGCGTGTAGTCAGGAGTGCGCACATCGGAGCTGGTGTGACCCGATACGGAGCCGCGGAAGCCGAATCCACCGCTCGCTCCCTGCAGCACGAGAGCGCCGTCAGGCTGGCGATTGTTGCTGTTATACAGGGCTGAAAAGCTGCCTCCTGCAAATGCAGGCCGCCCGATCGCGTCAGGCAGGTCCTTCTGCACGACGTTGATAACGCCACCGAGTGCATCGGAGCCGTACAGCACACTTGCGGGTCCTCGAATTACCTCGATCCGATCTGCTTCGGCCGTGCTCAGGTTAGGGCCGTGCTCGTCGCCCCACTGCTGCGTCTCGAGGCGCACACCATCGTCCAAGACCAGCACTCGATTCGAAGTGAGCCCACGGATGACCGGCTTCCCGATTCCGGGTCCGGTACTCAGGTTGTGGACGCCCGGCGTCCCCTCGAGCGTTTCGCCCAACGTTGGGGCTTGGGCGACACGGAGGTCGGTGCCGCCAAGAACCGACGTCGGCTGCGGGGATGTGAGTGGAGTGGTTGCGAGCGGCGTAGACGTAACCTGAAGCTCGGTCAGTTCGACTACGGATGGGCGCATCGTCACGTTGAGCGTGTCCGTGCCGGCGCGCAGCGTAATTCGCCGGACTTCCGGTGCGTAGCCGATTGCGGCGAAGGACACACTGAAGGTCCCGCCGGGCAGGTTGGAAAACGCGTAACGACCATCGGCGTCGGTGGTTGCTGTCCGACTGGCCTCGGCAATGCTGACTCGAACTTCCGGGAGCGGTTCACCATGGTTCGATGTAACCCGTCCCGACAACGAGATTGGCGGGTCGCCCAAGCCCTCGGCTTCGGAAAGGCCGGGGATAGCGACGAGACTCACGGCCGCCGCCATGAGAAAAGCGCGCATGAGTATCTCCAGAGCGTGGGAGCGGAGCCGCCCCGGCACTGCCGGAGACGGCAACGATTGTCGACTACCGGCTAGAGCCGGTCAGCCCACGAGTGCGGGAGGCGCTCTGGAGTGAAGAGGACTACAGGGCTCGGCCGAGCGAGGCGCGGCCGATAGTGGCAAGGCGGGGTGTTGAAAGGTGAAGGCGATGAATCGGGGCTGGGCCCCCGAGACGGGCTCGGGTCGGGGTACCGGCGCAGCTCGACCCAGAGTGCATCTGTCCGCGTGGTGATCCGGGGACCCCGGCATCTCCCAGTGGGTCCCCGTCTGGCTGACTCCACGGGACCCGCCAGTGTGGTAGAGCAGGGCGTCCAGCATGGGCAGGCCAGAGCCGCCGGACAGAACGACCGTGGCCAGTACTACAACCTTGAGCCTGGTCAGCCAGGAAGAACGCATCGTTCGCAAGATAGCGGACGGAGCGGCAGCGGTCGACCGGCCCCCGGCATTTCTCGAGACGGTGGCTCGTCGACCAAGCCGATTTCTCCCCGGGTTTGGATTGACAAACGCGCGGGGTTTCCCTTCCTGCGGCAACAACTTAGGGCCACGCCCCAGAGGGGCCTTTAGCATTCCTGGTTGGCGGCTCGACAACACCTCGACCCACCCTCCCGTATCTCCATTCCAGGGGGGTGCGCCTGAGGTGCCGATGTCAGCTCGCCACTCGCGATCCTGGTTATTGTCTGTCCGCTCGCGGTCACGGTGGGTGGAATGGGGACCATTCCTGCTCGCGGTCATTATCGCCGCGGGCGCCCTTATCGCACTCGCTACGACGAGCCCAATTCTCTCCGGTCCCAAACCGCTCCCGGGATCGGATCCTACCCCTGGCCAAGTCAGCGCTCCATCGGGTCCTGACGGCTCTCAGCAGGACGAGGACGCTGCCGTAGACCCTCCCATCAGCTAAGCCGAGGAGGCGAGAGCCGGGCTGGCTCGACCTGGCTAAGAGGACACCGGCTGCTGGCATGACGGTCGGGGCCGGCGCTACCGTTCTGCCATGACTGGACCAGCGCCGCTCGACGCAATCGTAGTAGGAAGCGGTCCCAACGGATTGGCCGCGGCGATAACGCTGGCTCGAGCTGGTCGATCGGTGCAGGTCATCGAGGGCGAGGCTACGATTGGCGGCGGCTGCAGGTCGGCCGAGCTCACGCTCCCCGGATTCGTTCACGACATCTGCAGTGCAGTCCACCCACTCGGCAGGGGCTCGCCCTTCTTCAGTCAGCTTCCCCTGGATCGGCACGGGCTTCGCTGGATCGACCCGCCGGTTCCACTCGCCCACCCGCTCGATGATGGCGCCGTGCTTCTGCTCCGCGACCTCGACGAAACCGCCCATCGGCTCGGAGCAGACGCGGACACCTACCGTGACCTCGTCGGGCCAGCAGTTCGCAACTGGGACGTCATCATCAACGACCTCACAGGACCGTTCCGTATCCCGCTCCATCCGCGGAAGCTGCTGGCTGCGGCCGGATTCGGGGTGCGTGCTCTGCAATCGCTCACTGGCTTGGCAAGCCGCTTCAAGACAAAGGCAGCACGGGCTCTTCTTGCCGGCTGTGGCGCCCACTCGATGATTGGCCTAACCGAATACCTCTCGGGTGCTTTCGGGCTGATTTTTTTGGCAAGCGGTCATTCGGTGGGCTGGCCTATTCCTGCAGGCGGCTCCCAACGGATCGCCGACGCGTTGGCTGCGCACTTGGAGTCATTAGGGGGAACCATCGTACTCGGCCAAAGGATCACTTCGATCGACCATCTCGAACCGGCCCGCGGGGTGCTCTTCGATATCAGCCCGAGGCAATTGCTCGAGATAGCTGGTGGGAGGCTGAGTTGTTGGCGGGGGAGTGGCCTCTACCTCCGTCAATTGCGTCGGTTCCGGCAGGGCCCCGGGGTGTTCAAGCTGGATCTGGCACTCGACGGGCCGATTCCGTGGCGGGACCCAGAGGTGCTTCGTGCGGCGACGGTGCATCTGGGAGGAACCCTCGAAGAAATCGTGGCGTCGGAAGCGGCGGCAACCAACGGACGGATTCCGGAGTCCCCGTTTGTTCTACTGGCCCAGTGTTCACTGTTCGACTCGTCCCGCGCGCCCGCCGGCCGCCACACCGTCTGGGCCTATTGCCATGTGCCCAATGGCGCGACGGTGGACATGACGGAGCGGATCCTGACCCAGATCGAGCGCTTCGCGCCGGGCTTCCGCGACCGGATTCTCGCGACCTCGAAGCTCACGCCGGCTGATCTCGAGCGCTACAATCCGAACAACCTTGGCGGCGACATCGGCGGCGGCCGGTCGGACATCGGGCAGTTTTTCACTCGCCCCGCTTGGCGGCTCGATCCTTACAGCACGCCGGATCCGGGAATTTTTCTCTGCTCCGCTTCGACGCCTCCAGGAGCCGGCGTCCACGGCCTCTGCGGCTGGTATGCCGCACGATCGGCGCTGCGAGGGATTCTGCGAGGAGGGCACGGTACTCAGATAGCGTGATGTCCGATGGTGGATTGGTTCTTTGCCCCGGACTACCGGATTGCCCGCTGGCTAATCGAGCGCGGCATGGCGGCGATCTACCTGCTCGCATTCGCCTGCGTGCTCGACCAGTTTCCCGCGCTGCTGGGCGAGCGTGGCCTCCTGCCCGTCCCGCAATTCCTCAATGGGCTTCGATTTCGGGATGAGCCGACGCTCTTTCGGCTCTATTACTCAGACCGATTGCTGCGCGCAGTAGGCTGGACCGGCGTACTTCTCGCCGCAATCCTGCTGCTTGGCCTGCCTCAAGCCGGACCGCTCTGGCTTCCCATGTTGGTATGGCTCGTTCTGTGGCTGCTCTATCTCTCGATCGTCAACGTCGGACAACGGTTCTACTCTTTCGGCTGGGAATCGCTGCTGCTCGAGGCCGGCTTTCTGGCGATCTTCCTGGGAAATGCGAGCACTGCGCCTCCGTTCGTGATCATGCTGCTGTTCCGATGGCTGCTCTTCCGGGTCGAGCTCGGGGCTGGACTCATCAAGCTGCGGGGAGACCCCTGCTGGCGTGAGCTCACGTGCATGGATTTCCATCACGAGACGCAGCCCATGCCCGGGCCCCTGAGCTGGTACTTCCATCGGCTCCCCCGCACGCTTCACCGGATCGAAGTTCTCGGCAACTACGCGGCGCAACTCGTCGCTCCATTCATGTTGTTTCTGCCCCAACCGGTCGCAGGCATCGGGGCGCTGCTCATGATCGGGACGCAGTCATACCTGATGGTCAGCGGCAACTACGCCTGGCTCAACGCGCTCACGTTGGTCATCGCCTTCGCAGGACTTCCCGATGCCTGGCCAAGCCACCTGTGGCCCGGGACTCTGTCGGCGCAGGAGTTCGCGGTGGCGCCGTATTGGTACCTGGTGCTTGTGTTGCTGGTGGGAGGGCTGGTGGTCGTGCTGAGTTACTGGCCGGTCCGGAACCTTATTGGGCCAGGTCAGCGAATGAACTACAGCTTCAACCGACTGCATCTGGTCAACACCTACGGAGCCTTTGGAAGCGTGACGCGGGAGCGCCACGAAGTCGTCCTGGAAGGAACCACTTCCGAGAAGGCGTTCGACAGCGCCGTGTGGCAGGAGTACGAGTTCCGGGCCAAGCCGGGGGATCCGCGGCGACGACCACCCCAGTTTGCGCCGTACCATCTCCGGCTCGACTGGCTCATGTGGTTCGCCGCGTTGTCACCGCGATATGCTGAAGATTGGTTGCTCCCGCTGGTCCATCGGCTGCTTCAGAACGATCCGGCCACGCTTCGGCTTCTCAGGCGGAGCCCATTTACCCAGGCGCCGCCGGTCTGGATTCGGGGTCAGCTGTACCACTATCGGTTCACGACCGGGAAGGAGCGACAGGCGACCGGCGCGTGGTGGGTCCGCGAGCTGGTGGCTGACTATTTCCCTCCCGTGAGACTGCCGCCGCGTGGCTCGACAAGGCGCGACACTGGGCAGTGACCTAGCCGAGCGAGACCGGGTTGGGCACATTCCGTCACCCATGCGGAAATTGATCGTGCTGCTCGCGCTGACCGGGATCCTGGCCAGCTGCAGGCAGGACCCTCGACCGATCCAGCTCGGCCTGGTCCTTACCTTGGCCGACTCCGGGGTCGCGCCGATGCTTCGGGGCGCCCGCCTGGCCGTTTCCGAGATCAACCGGGCCGGCGGCGTGCGGGGACGTCCGCTGTCTCTCGACGTTCGGGACGACTTCGGCGATCCGGACTCGGCCGTCCGGGTCGCGGGCGATCTTTATCGCAGCGACGTGGTCGCGGTCATCGGCAGCGCGTATTCCGCTCCGACTCTCGCCGCAGCGCCGGTGTACAACGGCGGTCGGCGACCGCTGATTCAGATCTCGCCTTCCGCATCGGTGCCGGACTTGAGCAATGCCGGCGACTATACCTTCCGGACCTGCCCCACCGACCTCGAGTACGGAGCGGCGCTGGCCCGTTGGGCTCACGATCGTCTGGGGCTGAGCCGCGCGGCCATCCTCTACGTCAACGATGACTACGGCCGCGGCTTTCGCCTGAACTTCGTCCGGGAGTTCGAGCGACTGGGCGGCGTCGCGACCGTGGTAGCTCCGTTTCTGGCCAGCGATCCCGACATCAATGCATACCTGATCCGCTTGCAGGCCCGACACGACGCCGACGTGCTAGTGCTTGGTGCAAATCTCACGGAAGGCCTGGTGGCACTGCAGCAGATTCGCGCTTCCGGCTTGAAGCTGCCGGTGCTTGCGGGCGACGGTTTTGTCGGGGTGGAGACCCGAGGTGATGTTGCCGAAGGCTTGTACGTGTCCACCGCATATCTGGTAGGGTCGAAACGGATGGCCAATCGCCGCTTCGTAAATGCCTACCGTCACGAATATCCCTCGGCGCCACCACCGGATCAGGGCGCTGCCTCGACCTATGACGTGGTCCGGCTGCTCGCCAAATCCATCCAGCAAGCCGGTGCCGACCGGGACCGCATCCGTTCGGTCATTGCCGGCACCGGTACCCGCACGCCCCCATTCGACGCTGCGATCGGACCGATCTCATTCGATTCCCACGGGGATGTGCCGTCGTTGGGGGCGCGCATCGGTGTCGTGCGACACGGGGAGCTTGAGCCCGCCGAATAGCCCGGGAACCGTTTTCTGAACACGCAGGTTTGCCCTTCCGGCTGTTCGATTTTCCTACCACGGAGGCTCGCATGGAACAGCGCCGACTTGGCGCACAGGGATTGGTCGTCTCTGCGATGGGACTCGGCTGCATGGGTATGTCCGAGTTTTATGGCCGTCGGGATGACGACGAATCCGTTGCCACAATTCATCGGGCTCTCGAGCTCGGTATCACCTTTCTCGACACCGCGGACGTCTACGGCCCCTATACCAACGAAGAGCTGGTAGGTAGAGCAATTCGCGACCGCCGCGATAAGGTCGTGCTCGCCACCAAGTTTGGAAACATTCGCGGCGCAGATGGGAGCTTTGCCGGTATTAACGGAAGGCCGGAGTACGTCCGTCAAGCCTGCGACGGGTCGCTCAAGCGGCTGGGCGTAGATCACATCGACCTGTACTACCAGCATCGGGTTGATTCCAACGTTCCAATCGAAGAGACCGTCGGAGCAATGGCGGAGCTGGTGCGGGCCGGCAAGGTACGTTATCTCGGTCTCTCGGAAGCCGGTCCTGCCACAATCCGGCGAGCTCACGCCGTGCATCCAATCTCGGCACTTCAGACGGAGTATTCGCTCTGGAGCAGGGATCCCGAGGACGATGTCATTCCGGCTTGCCGGGAGCTGGACATCGGCTTCGTGCCGTACAGCCCGCTAGGACGGGGATTTCTCACCGGGCGGTTCCGGTCGCTGGAAGATCTGCCGGCCGATGACTGGAGGCGAAACAATCCGCGCTTCCAGGGCGAAAACTTCCAGAAGAATCTGAATCTGGTAACTCGCATCGAAGATCTGGCCCGCTCGAAAAGGGCGACGCCGTCGCAGCTAGCGCTGGCATGGGTGTTGGGGCAGGGTCGCGACATCGTCCCGATCCCAGGGACCAAGCGGGTGCGATACCTGGAGGAGGACGTGGCGGCCGTTCACGTCCGGCTGACGGCCGACGATCTGGCAGCTATCGACGCGGCAGCGCCGGCCGGCGTCGCGGCGGGTGAGCGGTATCCTGCCGCCGGAATGGCGAGAGTAAATCTCTAGCAGTGGCGGAGCACATATGAAGATCGGGATCATCGGTGCGGGCCGGATCGGCGGTACCGCTGCGCGTCTCTTTGCCGGGGCGGGCCACGAGGTGGTATTGAGCAACTCGCGGGGCCCCGCGTCGCTTTCGGATCTCGTTGCCGCTATCAACCGTGAGGTGGGGGAAGGGCGAGCTCAGGCCGCGACGGCTGCCGACGCCGCAAAATTCAGCGACATCCTAATGCTCGCTGCTCCCTGGCGGGCCGATGAGGCTTTGCCCGATCCCGATCTCGTTCGAGGGAAAATCGTGATCGACGCTATGAATGCCTATGGCGAATCCGGGAGCGTCATCGATCTCGGCGGATCCGGCTCCAGCGAAGAGGTTGCCAAGCGGCTGCCTGGCGCCCGCGTGGTCAAGGCTTTCAATACGATCTATTACCAGCACCTCGTAGGGCAGGGCCGTCCGAATGCGCCCTTGGCCGAGCGTCGTGCCATCTTCATTGCCGGCGACGATCCGACGGCCAAGCGAATCGTGTCAGACCTCATCAGGCAGATCGGATTCGGACCGGTGGACACCGGCACTTTGCGTGAGGGCGGGCGGACCCAGCAACCAGGGACACCGGTTTACAATCGCGATCTCACTCAGGCCGAAGCCGTCGCTATGCTGGCCGGGGCATCCTGAGCGGGAGCGCGTATGGAATACGCGCAGCTCGGCCGATCGGGGCTCTCGGTATCCCGGATTTGCCTCGGCTGCATGAGCTATGGCAGCCGTACGTGGCGGCCCTGGGTGCTCGACGAGGCCACGGCGCGGCCTTTTTTTCGCCGAGCCATTGAAGCCGGAATCAATTTCTTCGACACCGCCGACATGTACTCGGTCGGTGCGAGCGAAGAGGTGACCGGCAGGGCCCTACGAGAGCTGGCCCGGCGTGAAGAGATCGTTCTCGCCACGAAGGTGTTTTTTCCGCTCAAGCCTGGCCCGAATCAGGGCGGGCTTTCCCGCAAGCATATCATGGAGGCCTGCGAGGCGAGTCTCAGGCGCCTTGGCTTCGAGACGATCGATCTCTACCAGATCCATCGGTTCGATCCGGTCACGCCGCTGGAGGAGACGCTGGCCGCCCTGGATCATCTGGTGCATTCGGGCAAGGTCCGCTACATCGGAGCCAGCTCGGGATACGCATGGGAGATGGCCCTGGCGCTGTCGATCTCGGAGCGGAACGGGTGGGCGCGATTCATCACGATGCAAAACCACTACAACCTCATTTACCGCGAGGAGGAGCGTGAGATGCTGCCGCTCTGCCGGCACGAGGGTGTCGGCGTGATTCCCTGGAGTCCACTCGCGCGTGGCCTGCTGGCCCGTCCAAGGCCAGCCGACAACCGACTCAAGAGCGGGGGGACCCATCGCGCCGAGAGCGACGCCTACTCGCCTCGGCTCTACGACAGCGCCGGCGATTGGGATGTAGTCGACGCAGTGGAAAGCGTCGCCAAGAAGCGAGGCACGAGCATGGCTGAGGTGGCGGTCGCCTGGCTGCTCAGCCGGCCCGGGGTCACTGCGCCAATAGTGGGTGCCACCAGGCCGGAGCACCTCGAAGCTGCGCTCCGTGCTGTCTACCTCGAGCTTACGGACGATGAGCGGGCGGCGCTGGAAGCTCCCTACCGACCCCACGCAGTGCGCGGGATCGAGTAATCACTCGACGCACAATCAGTAACGCCAGCTTGTCGTGTCCGCGTCAGGCGGATGATTCTTCCGGATCTGATCCATGACCCGAGGAATGAACATCTGGTGATACCGGAGCCTCGAGATGGCGTTGGGTTGGGTGTGGTCGCCGTTCCAGCAGTGCTCCGCGCGGACTCCGTAGTCCACCTCGGCGTCCGCGGGAGGATCCTTGAGGGATTTCAGGACCTCTTCCGTCAGATAAACCGCGTTGTTCAGATAGTAGTTGTCAGCCTCGCCTACATAGATGTGAAGTTTCCCGCGCACTTTGGGGCCAAGGGTCTTCCAATCCCGTTGGAGGATGTAGGAAAGGTCGTAGTGTTCCCGCCAATACTCCGCGACTGACCGATCGATTTCGCCCGTCAGCTTGTTCCAGATCGGCTTGGGGTATCCATCCTTGTCGGTCGGCGAATAGACGGCCTGCCAGATATCCCACTGCTCTCCCGAACGGCCCCGAGTTGCCAGGGCCAGCTCTTTATGGTTCAGCTCCGCGAGAGTCGCCGTGACGCGGCCCAGCCAATCGCGCTCTCCGGGCCTAGGGGTGCGTTTCCAGCGGCTATCCAAGCGATAGGCGTTGGTGTCTCGATAGATATTCACGACGGTGTACGCTCTGAAATCGATGGGATCGGGGCAGGCGACCCAGGCTCCATTGAACTCGTCGGGGTAAAACACCTGCGCCGCCATCGCCTCCCAGCCGCCGGTGGAGCCTCCGTAGGTGAAGCGAGCCCACCCCTTTCCGATCCCGCGATACTTCTGCTCGATGTAAGGAATCAGCTCCTTCATGATCGCGTCGCCGTAGGGTCCGTTGTTGGCCGAGTTCACCGCGTACGAATCGTCGTAGTAGGGAGTAGGGTGCTGGATCTCAACCACGATGACGCGGGGAAAGCCCGGCCCGGTCCAGTCCTTGAAAAGCTGATAGGCGTACTGTTCCTGGATCCGATTGTATCCCTTGAGTCGGAAGCGGGTGCTCGAATCAGGCGCCAGGTTCGGGTCTGGTGGCGTCTCGCGCCAACCCTCGATCGATTCCGGAAAATGCCCGTGCGACAGGATGAGGGGATACCGTGCCTCTGGATGGTCGTAGAACCCTTCGGGCAGAAGAATGTGTGCACCGAGGTAGACCGGGTGGCCCCAGAAGCGGGTGAGCAAGTCGCTCTGAATGCGGATGTGTTTGACGTACCTGGTCTCGGCCGGCGCTGGAATGGGTGGAATGATCTGGTCGAGCACCACGGGAAACGGCCCAATCTTGAGACGAGGGTCGATCTGAATCCATCGAGGCACACTGTACAGATTGCCCGGCTTCTTCTCCCAGTGCTGCCCCTCTCCCATGTCGGGGGGAAGCTTCACGACGTGGCCATCCGCGCGATGAAAGGTCTCGTACCGATTGAGCACCGCTTGAACCCAGTAGCGGCCCGGCGGAATCGCTCGCAACCTCTGTAGCGGGTATCCGAACGCGGCTGGACCGACGACGGCCGGCTTGCCCGGCGCCAGTCGATCGACATTTACGCCGAAGACGAGCTGAGTCTCCGGTCCATCTGCGATCTGGAAGCGAGGCTCTTTGGATGAATCGGTCGAGACCAGCAACAATACGCGGCCATCGAGAGCCTCGGCGCTTCGCGCCCGAGGAAAGCTCACCGCAAAGCTGGAACCCGCACGGGGGACCTTTGGCTGCTGGGCGGCGAGCAGTGGTGTCAGGGAAGCGAGACAGACGAGCCAGGCAGGCCAGACAAAGCGACGCATGACGGCCCTCAGAATGGGAAAATGATGCCTTTGTCTTTGAGCTTTTCGAAACGTCGAGCTGAGAACTCATACAGCCGGGCCGGTCGGCTGGCGCCCTCCCGCTGCCATTCCTTGAGAGGTGTCAGGATCCCCAGCAGCTCGATTTTCCTGCGAAAGTTGCGCTTATCGAGCTGCCGGTCGAGGATCGCCTCGTAGACCCGCTGAAGCTGCGTGAGTGTGAATTGTCGGGGTAACAATTGGAATCCCACCGTGGTGTACTCGAGCTTGTTGCGCAGCCGCTCAATAGCGTACTTGAGCATTGCGTCATGATCGAAAGCAAGGGGCGGAAGCTCGGCTGTGGACCACCACTGCGCCGCTGCCGCGTCGCTGCCTCCCACCGGTGCGGCCCGATCAGCCGCAATCAGCGCATAGTATGCGACGGTAATCACGCGGCCCCTCGGATCTCGGCCCGGCTCTCCGAAAGTGTAGAGCTGCTCGAGGTACACGTCCCGTACCCCGGTCTCTTCCTCCAGCTCGCGCAACGCCGCAGTCTCTAACGATTCGGCTTCCCGAACGAACCCCCCCGGAATGGCCCAGCGGCCTTCGAACGGCGGCACGCCCCGGCGAACCAGCAAGACGTTGAGCCGGTCGAACCGGATGGTGAAGATCACGATGTCGACGGTGACGTGAACCCGCTCCGGCGGCAGGTTGGACGTCATCAGTCAGATGGTACGACGAGGTGGGCGCGCTGGGCTGACGCCCTGATTCGGCCGAGGGCGCCCGAGTTGAACTCGAGAAAATCCGCTTCGATTCCGTCGCTGAAAATCACGCCGCCGCTTGGCATCAGCGACTCGAGCTCAAGATGATCCTCCGGTCCGATAAGACCCGCGACGATGCCAGCGGCAGAGTGCCGGCTGACGAATGGCTCGCGCACCGCATAGATGAGGCGTCGATCTTCCCAGTCCAGCCGAACGCTGCCTCCGCGCGAGCCACCAGCAAACGCTGTCACTCCGGCCGCCATGTTGAATATCGAGGACATCCAGCCGGTCGATCCGGCCCCCGTCGCGACGATAATCCCGCTGGAGGACTGAGCCTCACTCTTGCTGCCCATCCGTATGCGATAGCGGGCGGACACATGGGTCCGCGCTCCGATAAAGAGATCGTTGAATGCGAGCAGGCGCTGTCCGTCGGCCAGCGTCGCTTCGGCCAGCGTTATGGAGCGCAGGTGCGCCCGCCCACTGAGCGTCTCGGCGACGACGCGCCGCGCAGCGGAGGCACCGAACGGCAGCAGAACACCGTCAAAGCGAGATGGATCGGGGTTAATGCCAATGATGGGCTGGCCGCCCGCATACTTGGCGACATTGGCCACGAGCCCATCCTGGCCCAGCACCACGACCACTTCGGATCGGTCGAAAGTGTAGGTGGGTACCAGTGAGCGGTCCAGGAATTGGCAGGGCAATCCGAGAGAGACGGCGTGCCGGACCTGATCCAGCGAGCGTCGGTAGACCCCGTGCTCCTCGTCATAGTCGGCGAAATCGCCCCCGGCGTGCTCGAGATAGAAGTGAGCTTGCCCTCGCGTGTTGAACCGCTCGACCAGCTCTTCGAGTCGGGTCTTGCGAGTCACCACTACCAATCGTTCGTACATGACGGGAGTCGTGCTGCCGCGCTCAGCGCCCCGCCTGGGGCGTGGGCGTGAGTAGCGACCGAAGCAGGTCGGGCGTCACGTTCAGCTCACCGATCTTGGCCGCATTTTCAGCCAGCTCCCGAAAGGCCAGCGCGATCATGAGCTTGGGATCAGCGCTACCGGCGCCGACGGCCATCAGCGTGCGCCAGTCGGCGCCGCGGAGCGGCTCGAGCGTGGCGTTGAGCGCGTACGCGCGCGCATCGGCGTCCCGCCGATCGTTCTCGACTCGCCGCTCGAGCAACGCCGAGCGTTGCTCTTCGACCGCAATGTCGGCCGCGATCTGAGCCTCGCGAATCTGACGCTGCTTAGCCTGCACCGCGACCTCCGTCTCCAACTCACTCTCCTTGATGCGACGTTCCTGCTCGACGGCTGCGTTGCGCCGGGCGTAGATGGCCTCGTCGGAACGGCCCTGCAACGCTTCGCGGGCCTCCGCTTCGAGTGCGCGGGCAATCTCGGGTGTGGGGCGGATCGCCAGCAGGCTGAAGCCAAGAATCTCGACGCCAAGCGCGCGCACCGCATCGCTCGTACGCAGCCCCGCCAACACCTCGGCGACAATCGGATCAGACCTCACCAGTGCGTCGCGCAGCGGCAGCCGCTGTACTGCCGTTCTCGCGAGCACCTGTGCCACCTGGAGCAGTCGCTCCGGCAGCTTCTCGGGATCGTCGGATACGTGGCTGCCGTTCGGTCGGATGCTGTAGTCCAATGCCGCCGCAAGCCGGGCAGGGTCAGATACCCGGTAGGTGAGGCTTCCTTGCAGCGTCACGGTCTGGAAATCGGCCGTGGACTCGGTGAAGACGAACGGGACATCCGTGCTGGCCAGCGGCACCGCCGCGATAGTCGAGGTCGGCGCGAAGTAGACGAAGGAGAGTCCCGCGCCTTGCCGGCGCAGCCGGCCATCCTGCCAGTGGAGGATGTAGGTGGTGGGAGCCGCCCGCATGAATGCCAGCATGGTACCCTCAGTTAGTGTCTCTATGACACGATATTAGTGTATTGCAGACACTATGTAAAGCGCGGCCGCCGACCCTGTTCGTAAACCCTATAACCACACTGGCTTATACGGTGATAGCGCGGATGTTGACGAGTCCTTAACACCGCGTGCCCGCCTCGCGTCGGCCAAGAGCCGGCTCCGCTTCCCGCTGGACTGGCCGAACGTCTTCGAGAGGTTTTCATGTCGCCTCGTGTGTTCCCTCATACGCTTCGCCGCAGTTTGAGTCCGATCCTGTTCCTCTCAGGTCTGCTTGCTTCAGCCTGCGTGGTGGGTCCCCCAGCGGGCCGTGTCTACGTCGTTCCGGCTCCGCCACCGCCGCGCGCCGAGATCGTCACAGTTGCCCCGGGTCCGGGCTACGCCTGGGTCGGCGGGCGGTGGCGTTGGAATGGAAGCGCGTACTATTGGGTCCCGGGCTCGTGGGTTGCTCCTGCCTACGGACGCTACCGCTGGGTGCCCGGCCATTGGGCGGAGGATCGTCGCGGTTGGTACTGGGTGGAGGGACACTGGCGCTGAACGATCGGTACGAGTGATGGCTTCGCGTCTCGCTGAGGCGATTAGATTGTCCGCCACCTCAGCGAGACTTTTGTCATGCAACGCGCCCGACGACTTCCGCTACTAGGCGCCCTGATCCTCCTCGCAGGGCTCGTTCCTTTCCGAAGCATTCCCGCGCAAGACACCACCAAAGGTCCGCCACCGTTCGAGGATCTCAAGTTCCGTTCGATCGGGCCCGCCGCGGGAGGCCGCGTTTCCCGCGTGAGCGGTGTGCCGGGCGATCCGCTCACCTATTACGCCGCCACCTCAGCCGGCGGCGTGTGGAAGTCTTCGGATGGTGGGCGTTCATGGCGCTCCGTTTTCGACGGTCAGCCGATCTCTTCTATTGGCTCGATCGCGGTAGCGCCGTCCAACCCCAACGTCATCTACGTGGGCTCGGGCGAGGCGAACATTCGCGGCAACGTGGGAGCCGGCAACGGCATCTACAAGTCCACCGATGCCGGTAAGACATGGACGCACGTGTGGATCCAGGAAGGCCAGATCGGCACGATGGTGGTGGATCCGACCAATCCCGACGTTGCTTTCGCCGCCGTGCTGGGCCACGCCTTTGGCCCCAATCGCGAGCGAGGTGTGTTCCGCACGCGCGACGGTGGGAAGACCTGGCAGCTGGTACTGCGCAAGGATCAGGATACCGGTGCGTCAGACGTTGCCCTCGATCCACGAAACCCCAGCATTGTCTTCGCCGGGCTTTGGCAGGCGCGTCGCCGCCCCTGGGAGCTGGTGAGCGGCGGAGCGGGCAGCGGGCTTTATGTGTCTCGCGACGGAGGAGACACCTGGAAGCAGCTGACCGACAAAGGTCTGCCGAGCGGCATTTGGGGGAAGGTGGGCGTAGCCGTTGCCCCATCGGACGGGCGCCGAGTCTATGCGCTGATCGAAGCCGACAGCGGTGGGCTATTCCGCTCCGATGATGGGGGCGAGACCTGGAAGAGAGCCAGCGGGCATCACGCGCTTCGCCAGCGTGCCTGGTACTACACTACACTGACCATCGATCCACGAAATCCCGATGTGGTGTGGTTCCCCGAGGTCAACCTCCTAAAGACCATCGACGGCGGTAAGACGATCACCTCGGTTCGCGGCCCCCATCATGGCGACCACCATGACGTGTGGATCGATCCGAAGGATCCGACCCGCATTATCGACGGGAACGATGGTGGAGTCGACCTCTCCTTGGATCACGGCGAGCACTGGTTCGCGCCGCCGCTGCCCATCGCCCAGTTCTATCACGTATCGGCCGACAATGCCGTGCCCTACCACGTCATGGGCGCCATGCAAGATCTGGGAACCGCTTGGGGGCCGAGCAACAGCCTGGTTGCCGACGGACTGCGGCTTGCCCATTGGCGTTCGGTCGGTGGCGGCGAGGCGGGCTACGTTGTCGCCGAGCCGAGCGACACCAATGTGATCTACGCCGGCGAGTACAGCGGATACATCTCGCACTACGATCTGCGTTCGCGGCAGCCGCGCAATGTCTCGGCGTATCCTGAGAACGGATCCGGTCACGGTGGCGAGGACCTGCAATATCGCTTTCAGTGGACCGCTCCCATTGCGACCTCGCCCAATCAGCCAAACGTCGTATACCACGGCGCTAACGTACTCTTCAAGTCCACGGATGCCGGCCAGACCTGGACGCCGATCAGCCCGGATCTGACTCGCAACGACAAGACCAAGCAGCGTTGGTCGGGCGGCCCGATCACTGGCGATAACACAGGCGTCGAGATCTACGGGACCATTTTCACCATGGCGGAATCGCCGAAGGAAGCGGGCCTCATTTGGGTGGGCAGTGACGACGGCCTGGTCCAGCTCACCCGCGACGGCGGGAAGTCCTGGACCAACGTAACGAAGAATGTTCCCGGTCTTCCCGAGTGGGGGACCGTAAGTCTCATCGAGCCGTCGCCGTTCGATGCCGCTACCGCGTACCTCGTGGTGGACGCGCATCGCCTGGACGACATGCGGCCGTACCTGTGGAAGACCAGCGACTACGGCAAGAGTTGGAAGCGACTGACCAGCGGCCTTCCGCAGGACATCTACCTCCACGCGGTCCGGGAGGACCCGGCGCGCAAGGGTCTGCTCTTTCTGGGCACCGAGCGCGGAGTGATGATGTCGCCTGACGATGGAGCGTCCTGGCAGCCGTTGCGACTCGGACTTCCAACGGTCGCAGTTCACGACCTGGTGGTGAAGGGGAACGATCTCGTGCTGGCCACAATGGGCCGTTCCCTTTGGATCTTCGATGACATCACAGCGCTTCGGGAGATTTCCCCGAAGGTGCGCGAGGAGCCTGTCCACCTGTTCACGCCGCAGACCGCGACGCGTTGGCGGGTCCGGAGCGAGTGGCACACGGAAGAGGATGCAAAGGAACCAGGCACGGCTGACAATCCGCCTCGCGGTGCGCTGGTCTACTACTATCTCAAGACCAAACCCAAGGCCGAGATCAGACTCGAGATCCTGGATCAGCAGGGCGCTGTAATACGCAGGCTCCGAAGCACACCGGAGCCGCCGGAGTATGCTCCCGACGATCCGGATGAGCCGAAGGATGCGCCCAAGCCCGAGCTGGTTGCGGATTCGGGAGTCCACCGCGCGGTTTGGGACCTTCGCTACGAGGGGGCTGAAAAGATCAAGCCGGGCAAGCTGGACGGGGGAACCCCTGACGAAGGCCCGATTGCCTTGCCGGGTGACTACACCGTACGACTGGTCGTAGAGGGTAAGAGCCTCACGGCTCCCTTGAAGGTGCTGCCGGATCCCCGGGTGAAACTGCCGCCGCAAGCGCTCGCGGATCAGCTGAAGTTCAGCCTCGAGCTTCGCGATCAGATCACGCGCGTAACCGGGCTGGTCGACGATATTCGCTCGTTGCGCCGCCAGCTCGCCGTACGGTCGGATCTTTGGAAAGACCAGCCGAAGGCCGCGAACCTGGTAAGTGGCGCGCAGACGCTCACCGTTAAGCTCGATACGCTGGAAGCCCGGGTGCACAATCCGCGGGCGGAAGTGGTGTATGACATCCTGGCCCAGCGCGGCGGCACCAAGATCTACTCCCGGTTGGCGCCGCTGTACACCTCGGTCATCGAGGCCGATGGGGCTCCAACTCAAGGCATGCGAGAAGTGTACGCGACGTTGAAGAAGGAGCTTGACGCCGCCGACGCAGAATTCCGCACCCTCGTATCCGGAGATCTGGCTGCGCTCAATCGAAGCGCGCGAGAGCTCAACTTCGGCGACGTGCTGGTTCCCGCAGCGCGTCCCGGCCGCTAGCCCTCAGCCGCGGAACAGATCGTCGACGCCGGCCCTGAGATAGGTGTCGGTCTTGTCCAACCAGTCCTGGCGCGGGGGGCAGAAGACGTCGACGTCCAGCGTGTCTTCGAGCGCCTCTGCCTTGTGCCGCAGATTGCTCGGGATAACCAGGACCTCGCCGCCGTGCACCACGACCTCCTCGCTGCCGTCCTCGCCCAGCCAGAACCGGAGCGCTCCCTCCAGCACGTAGGTCAGCTGTTCGTTGTCATGTGAGTGGGCCGGCACGATGCAGCCCTTTTTCAGGTACACGTGGGCGAGCATCATGCGGTCGCCGCAGATTAGCCGGCGACCGAGCAGGTCGGTGACTTTTTCGCGAGGGAGATCTTCCCAGCGGTGGAAGCGTGCAGCGGTGGTCGGCTTGGACATGACGACACTCTTCGGTTAGGGTGACCTCGTCAATATTACCTTCCCGCCGTGCTACCGCTCGATCTCGACCGATTCCGTCAGCGGCTTCCGGTTTCCCCACGCACCCGCTTCGCGCCGAGCCCGACCGGGTTCCTGCATCTCGGACACGTCGTCAAGAGGACTTGCTTCCATCGACCGGCCGGCAGATACGACTTGCCCGCATGCTCGGACGCCTGGATCCGCCGGTGTTCGTACATCACCCCTGCTTCGCAAACCATCGGGAGACAAGCTGAGCAAGGGCAGCGGTGATACCGGCATTCGTGATCTCCCCGCCGGCGGCGGAAATGCGAGTGCGGTGCTCGGAGAAACGGCGTTTCGGGCAGGCCTGATTGAAACGTCGAGGGCGATGCGAGCCGCGGATCTGGCCCAACTCTTTACGTAAGGAGGTCCCACCAACAAATGTCTGCTTGACAAGCCTGTTTCCCACGCAATACTTGAGTGGCCGGTTCCCTCCGCTGTAAGCGGCCGGCACAACTCTGACTTCGCACCATGCCACATCCAGGCACGCCGCCAACCGGCCCTCCCGAGTCGGCATTCGGCCTCACGCACAGCGCGAGGCCCTTCACCCGTCCTTTCACCCTCGTCATCGCCTGCCAAGGGGGGGTCGCATGAAGCCCAGAAGGTGTTTGCTAGTACCTCTGCTGCTGGCAGCTCTCGCCGGGACCGCGGCCGCGCAGGGGCGCACAATCTCGGGAACCGTGACTGACTCGTCGAATGGTTCGCCGCTCGCCGGGGTATCAGTCTCGGTCCTGAACGGAGTCCAGTCGGCTCAGACGCGGGACAACGGCAGCTTCGTGCTGCCGAAGGTTCCGGATCAGGACATCACCCTGGTCTTTCGCCTGATCGGGTATCACCGAGGTGAGCTACGAGTTCCGGCCGCGGAGTCGGGCCCGCTTACCATCGCCCTCCCGCGCGACCCGTTCAAGCTGGAAGAGGTCGTGGTTACCGGCCAGGCAACCGGCCAGGAGCGTAAGAACCTGGCCAACGCCGTATCAACGGTGAGCTCTGAGGACCTGGAGTTCGCGCCGACGCCCAGCATCGAGCATCAGCTGCAAGCCAAGGTTGCCGGCGCCGACATCCAGACCAACGGGGGAGCGCCGGGCGGCGGCGTGCAGGTGCGGATGCGCGGCGTCACCTCCATCAATGCCCCAGCCGAGCCTCTGTATGTGGTGGACGGGATCATCATGAGCGACGTGGCGATCCCCTCGAACCAGAACGCGGTGACCGGCGCAAGCCAGGGATCGAATCCCACAGTCAATCAGGATGCCCAGGTGAACCGGATCGCCGACCTCGATCCGGCGGACATCGACCGGGTCGAGGTGCTCAAGGGGGCCTCGGCCTCGTCGATCTACGGCGTACGCGCGTCCAACGGCGTCGTGGTCATCACGACGAAGAAGGGCAAGGTCGGCAAACCGGTGGTGAATCTGTCCCAACGATTCGGCGTCTTCAGCCTGAGCAATACGATCGGTGAGCGGACCTTTGCCAATGCAGCGGCGGTGGACGCTGCCTTCCCCGTGAGCTCGGGGCCGCCGACCAGCTCGATCAGTGGCTGTAGCTCCAGCTCCTGCCCATTCTTTGACCACGAGGACGAGCTCGCCGGGAACAGGCCGCTTTCCTTCGAGACCTCGGCCAACGTGAGCGGGGGCGACGACAACACCCGCTACTACGCGTCTGGCGTCGTAAAGCGCGACGGCGGCATTATCCAGAACACGGGCTTTGAACGGCAGGGCGTCCGGATCAACCTGGACCAGAAGCTCGGGAGCCGGGTCAAGTTCAACCTCAATAGCAACGTGCTCCATACGCTGGCGCAACGCGGGCTCACGAACAACGACAACACCACCACCAGCTACTATGTCGTGATGGCGTTCACACCGTCGTTCGTGGATCTGACTGAAAACCCCGACGGCAGCTTCAAGGACAACACCTTCGTGCCGAGCAATCCGCTGCAGACGGCGGCGCTCTCGACCAACGACGAAGACGTCTGGCGGTTCATCTCGGGCGCGAATGCGGAGTTCCAGCTGATACAGAGCCAGCAACACTCGCTTCGATTCATCGCCAACGGCGGCCTGGACTTCTTCAACCAGAAGAATGCACTCTTCTTTCCGCCGGAGCTCCAGTTCGAGCCCAATGATGGTCTGCCGGGTACGTCGCTGCTTTCCCACTCCAACAATCTGAACACAAATCTCTTCGGTACGCTGGTGCACACCTATACCGCCAGCGGGTGGAGCGCGACGACCTCGGGCGGGATTCAGTACGCCCGGCGCGACCTCGACATCAATCGGACCACGTCGCGCAACCTGGTCGGCGGCCAGTCGAACGTGAACGCAGCCGTGAACGTGGCCGTAGACCAGAGGCGCGCGCTGATCAAGAACCTGGGCTACTTCCTGCAGGAAGAGGTGCTCTTCGGCGATCGGTTGCTGCTCACCGCCGGTATCCGGGCGGACCAGAGCAGCGCGAACCACGACGCGTCCGAGCTGTTCTGGTATCCCAAGGGGGCCGCGTCGTACCGGTTCCCGGGACTGTTCGGTCAGGGCAGCGAATTCAAGTTGCGGGCGGCCTACGGCCAGTCGGGCAACGAGCCGCAGTATGGGCAGATCTTCACCGAGCTCTCGCCGGCGCTCAACATCGGTGGGTTCCCCGGCTTGGTGGTCTCCACCGGTGCGACCGTGGGTGCGCCGGATCTCCGTCCTGAGCGGATGAAGGAGTTCGAGGCCGGCTTCGATGGCTCGGTTGCCAATGGCGCACTCAATTTCGAGTTCACCGGGTACCAGAAGAACGTGGAAGACCTGCTGCTCCAGCGGGCCCTGCCGCCGTCGTCCGGATTCAATCAGGAGATCCTGAACGGCGGGAGTCTCCGCACCCGCGGGCTGGAAGCTGCGGTGGGGGTCCAGGCGGTGCAGAAGAAGGACTTCTCGGTCCTTTTCCGCACCACGTTCTCACTCAGTCGCTCGATTATTACCCATCTCGACATCCCGCCCTTCAACCAGGGTGGTTTCGGCACCTCGATCGGAACCTTCCGGTTCGAGACCGACTCGTCACCCACCCGAATCGTGGGCAACGATACGCTCACCGCGCCGCAAACTCAGCCGGACGGATCAGTCCTGCCGGTCGGCTCCTCGGTGGTCCGGCGCGTAGGGGATGTCAATCCGGACTTCCGGATGGGCTTCAGCGGCGACCTCACGATGAGCCGGTTCGGGTTCCACTTCCTCTTCGACTGGCAGAAGGGGAGCGACATCCTCAACCTCACCAAGCTGCTCTACGATCTGGGCTCCATCTCTCCGGATTTCGCCGATCCGATCGCAGGGTCGAGCCAGACAGTCGGCCAGCGACGACTCGCGGGATTTGGCGTGACGACGAGCAACTATGTCGAGAGCGCAAGCTTCTTCAAGCTCAGGGAGGTCACGCTGAGTTACGACCTCTCCCCCAAAGCAGGACGCGGGCTGTTTGGGGCCCAGTTTGCCCGGATCAGCCTGAGCGGACGCAACCTGTTCACGAGTACGCCGTATACCGGGCTGGATCCCGAGGTCAGCAACTTCGGGAACCAGGCAATCTTCCGGAATATCGACGTCGCCCCGTTCCCACCGAGCCGCAGTTTCTGGCTCTCCATCGACCTGGGGCTCTAGACCATGCGACAGCCAACGAGGTCTCGACTCATGCGATTCTCGATCGTGCTGCCGGCGGTGCTGGGCGTGCTCGTTCTCGGAGCGTGTAACGACCTGACTGTCGGCGATCTGAATGCCCCGGGCATAGAGGAGACGGTAAACAATCCCACCCGGGTGGGTGTCCTCAACCTCGCGACCGGCCTCCAGATCGGGAGCCGGTTCGGCGTCGGCCAGCAGAACGGCTACGTCGCCCAGCTCGGAATCGTCGGCGAGGAGATTTACAACTTCGATCCGGCCGATCCGCGGTTCATTACCGAGATGGTGTACGGACCGCTGGACGGAGGCAGCCCGGCGTTCGGCGGCAACCTGTTCCAGCCTTACGCGAACATCAGGACCGCCAACATCATGCTTGCGGCAATGGACAATCTGTCGAGTACCCCTCCCGCCGGCATGTCACCCGTCGAGAAGGAGGCGACGCTGGGGTACGCCCAGACGATGATCGCGTACGATCTCCTGAAAGCCTTGAACACCAGGTGGGACAACGGAATTCCGATCGATGTGAACATCGACCCCTCGGGACCGCCGGCTCCGATCGTAGACACTAGCGTGGCGTTCACTCACATCCAGAACCTGCTGGATTCCGGCGCGACTCACCTCACGACGGTAGGTGATGCTTCGTTCCCGTTCCAGATGAGCGCGGGTTTTAGCGGCTTCGACCGGACGCTCACGTTCCGGAAGTTCAATCGGGCGTTGCGGGCGCGGGTGGCGGTTTACCGGAACGACTTTGCACGGGCGCTCACCATACTGGTGCCGGACTCGACGTTCATCGACGATGGCTCGACACTCACGACAGGGGTGTACCACACCTTTACCACCGCGCCAGGCGATTCGACCAACAACCTGTTCGACCCCAACGCCCGGGCGTTGCTGGCGCACCCCTCGCTCGAGACCGATGCGCAGCTACAGGCTGGCGGGGCACCTGACCAGCGATTCCTCAACAAGACCACACTGCTGTCCAGCGCCCATACCAGCTCCGGGCTCAGCTCGAACCGGGCGCTGAACGTCTACGCGGGGCCGTCCGCCCCGGTGCCGATTATCAGGAACGAGGAACTCATTCTGCTTCGTGCCGAAGCGAACATCGGGATCAACAACCTGGCTGGCGCAATTCCGGACATCAACACCGCTCGCGCAGCCGGGGGGTTGACGCCGCTGGTCGCGTTTGCGAGCCACGATGAGGCGCTGGCGGAGTTGCTGTACAACAAGCGGTACTCGCTCCTCTTCGAGGGTGGGCACCGCTGGATCGACATGCGGCATTACGGGTTGCTCACGAGCGATCCACATCCTCCCTTCACCACATTGCAGAAGGAGGTCACGCCCTCCGGCACCAGACACTTCTTCAATCGGTTCCCGTTCCCGACCAACGAGTGTCTGGCGCGGACAACGCAGCCCGCGAGGGGCTGCACGCTGGAACCGGGCAGCTGAGCCGGAGCAGCGCCACCGCTGAAAAATGCGAAGGGGCCTGTGGTTCGGGCCCCTTTCCTTTCCACTTTGTCGGAACGGTTATTTCTCGGTCGTCCCGGTAAGAATCCCCTGTCTGATTCGCACTGCCTTCGGCGAAGGATTCGGGTCCAGCTCGACGTGGGCGTTCACCTGCTCGAGGAGACGAACCTTGCCGGTGAGCGTCAGCGTGTCCGCTCCGCGGCGCACCTTGATCGGGAAGTCCTGGCCCTCGGCGTCCTTGAAACGGGCGCGATAGGCCGGCCCGAAATTGGGATCGGTAATGGCGACATCGCCCAGAGCGATCAGAATGTCGCCGGCATGCACACCGGCAGTTTCTGCGGCTCCGCCTGGCTGAATCGCCGTCACCTTTACGCCGGCGGAATCAGGAGCCCCGGCGACTCCCAGCCGCGGCTCCCGGATGGTGTCCGATGCAAGCCGCATCCCTGCCAGCTTCAGCATTGCGTCGTAGGGGTACGGGTCTCGTCCGTCGATGTATCTCGCATCGAAGTCGGCGAATGATTTCCCGGCGCTGGCCCGGCTGACCGCGCCCCACCAGTCGGCGGCGGTGAATCCCCGACCGCTCTTGTAGGTGGTCCGATAGAGCTCCCGCATCACATCGTCGAGCGATCGACGGTTGTCGCTCGCGTCCCGAATGACAATGTCGAGCAGCAGCCCTGCCAGCGAACCCTTGGGATAGTACAGGTAGCCCGAGCCGTCGGTCGGGTGGATCCAGGTAGACAGCGACGCATCCTGCAGGGCTGTGGGTGCGGTCTCCGCGACGGTCTGAATCTTCTCCGCGGTAAGTCCCATGAAGATGGTCGAGTCCACGATCTTCCCGCGGACGAGTGCCAGGTCGGCGTAATAGTCCGTGATGCCCTCGCTTACCCACAACCAGGGCGTTGGCTCGACTCGGTCGTAGCTGTAGGGGACCATGTCGGCCGGGCGAAGGCGCTTCACGTTCCAGGCGTGGAAGATCTCGTGGGCCGTGATCGACGCGAGCAGCGGGGTGCCAAGCATCATCGGTGCGTACACGCCGACATGGGAGCTCTGATGCTCGAGGGCGCTGCCTCCTTGATACGACGAGTCGAAGATCGTCATCACGGTGTAGTTATTCCAGGGTACCTCCTGAAACACCGCAGCCATGGCTGGAATCGCCTTGGCGATTTGATCCCACAGCGCCGCTCGGGTCTCCCCCTTGAGGATGCCGCGAGGGTAGCTCGCCAGCCGGGTGGTCTTCCCGTCGACCACCATACTGTCAAAGTCGAATCGGCCGACGAAGAACGGCATGTCGACCAGGTCGTGGTAGTTCCCCTCACTCCAGGTGAATGCCGCACCGGCTGACTTCATTCCGGTCGCGACCAGCCAATCCGGCTGCGTCTTTACCGTCACGGTGGCGGGGAAGTCGAAGCCGCGGCCTTCGGGGTAGGGGAAGATGTTGGTGCCGTTGAAGAGCAGAAAGTCGGGGCGGGACCACGCCATCGCATTATCCAGCGTGTCCGCCAGATAGTCGAATCGCACCATAACCCGTCCCGGCCCAGTGGTGCGAATCCTCCAGGTATCAGGATCCGCCTTGTTCCACGCCAGAGGGCGATCGTCGCTGCTGCTCGCTGAGAAGCGTGAAATCCAGCGAGCAAAGCTGCTGATCTCATACGCGCCCGGCGTCCACGCCGGGACCGACAGGAGCACCGGATCCTTGCCCGCCGCGACATCGAAAGACATTACGACCCGAATCGTGCGCCGCACCGCGGTTGCCGAGTCGAAGGTCACGTCGTAGCGGATGTTGCTGATCGGCGCGGAGCGCGGCACGGTCGGCGTGGAACGAGCAGGGGCGGTGGTCTTCGGCTTCCCGGCCTGCTGCGCGGTCGACGCACTGGCGCCGGCCAAGAGAGCGATACCAGCGAGGAGCGGGGTGCGCGAGGCGATCATGGAATGTCCGGGTGAGGAATGAGCCGCTAGACCGATGGCGGTGTCGATAGCCTGCTGAGTTCCGGCGCAGGGCCCGTAGCCCGGGCCTCGATCCTGGCAGCCTCAGGGGCCGAGGCGAGCTCGCCCTCCCACCGGCCCACGACGGCGGTGGCCAGGCAGTTGCCGACCAGATTGACAGCCGTGCGCGCCATATCCATGACCTCGTCCACACCGAGAATAACGGCGATACCCTCGAGCGGCAGACCGAACTTGGTCAGAGTGCCGGCCAGCACGACGAGCGATGCGCGCGGAACGGCGGCGATGCCTTTGCTCGTGATCAGCAGCGTCAGCATCATGAAGAGCTGCTGACCCAAACTCAGGTGGACGCCCGCGGCCTGGGCGACGAACAGGGAGGCAACGCCAAGATACAGAGTCGAGCCATCCAGGTTGAACGAGTAGCCCGTCGGCATGACGAACGCCACGATCCGCTTCGGAACGCCGAACTCCACCATCCGCTGCATTGCAAGCGGCAGCGCGGCATCGGACGAAGTGGTGGTAAACGCTATGAGCGCGGGATCCTTCACTGTTCGGGCGAATCGGAGGATGTCGATGCGGGCGATCAAAGCCGCGGGGAGAAGCGCCACGAAGGCGAACACGAACAGCGCGCCGTACAGTGTCAGAACCAACTTGCCGAGATTGATCAGCACGCCCAATCCGCCATGGCTCACCGCGACAGCCATTGCCGCCCCGACGCCGATCGGGGCGAACTTCATCACGATCGCCACGAATTTGAACATGACTTCCATCAGCCCTTCGGCGAAGCCGAGCATGGCCTCCTTGGGCCGTCCCTTCACCTGGGTCAGCGCGATCGCGAACAGCGTCGCCCAGAAAACGACCTGAAGCACTTCGCCGTTGGCCGCAGCTTCGACCACGCTCCGCGGCACGACATGCTCGAGGAACTCGGCGAACGTGGTGGGAGCGGGTTGAGGGAGCGCTGCGTGGGGATCAGGTGGGGGGAGTCGGACCCCCACGCCCGGCTTGACCAGATTCCCCGCCAGCAGACCGATCGCGAGGGCGATGGTGGTCATGACCCAGAAGTAGCCGATCGACTTGATCGCCAGCCGCCCGATTCGCTTGAGATCGTCTCCGTGCCCCGCGATGCCGATCACCAGCGTCCCGAAGATGATCGGCACGACAACCGACTTGATCATTCGGAGGAACGTGCTGGAGAGAGGCTTGAGGCCGAGGGCGAATTCCTGGGGGGCGAGCCAGCCGATCAGAATGCCGGCGGCCATGCCGACGAAGATCCAGCCGGTAAGCGAGATGCGTCGAACGGCTGTCAGCATGGGAAGAAAAGCGTGAACGGTGAACAGTAAACGGCAAACGGGAGGTTCCCGTCCCAGGAGCAACCCCGTCCACTGTTCACTGTTTACCGTTCACCTGGCCGGCGCTGCGCCGGCCAAAGCGCTGGCTTTGTGTTCGAGGGTAGCCAGAGCCGCGCCATACGATGCCGCGAACTTGGTCACACCCTCATCCTCCAGCTCCCTGGTCAGCGATGGGAAATCGAGGCCGAGTTTGGCCAGTGACGCCATCTGGCTGTCCACGGCGGCGATACCGGTTTGGATTCGGACTTCCGGCTTGCCATGGTCACGGTAGGCGGCGAAGGTCTCCGGCGGCAGCGTGTTCACAGTATTGGGAGCAATCAGCGCCTCGACATAGTGCACCTCGGAGTACCGTGGATCCTTGGTGCTCGTGGATGCCCAGAGTGGCCGTTGGGGCCGAGCGCCCCGCTCGGCGAGCGCGGACCAGCGAGACTCGGCACGGCGCTTCTCGAAGGCTCGATAGGCCAGGCACGCGTTTGCGATTGCGATCTTGCCCCGCAACCGACTGGGGTCGCCGATGCGATCGAGCATCGGGTCCAGCTTGGTGTCCACCCGACTCACGAAGAAGCTGGCAACCGATGCGATCCAATCCACTGGCAAGCCGCGCGCCAATCGGGCCTCGAGCCCGGCCTGGTAGGCGGCGATGACCCCCTCATATCGCTCGACCGAAAACAGCAACGTGATGTTGACATTGATGCCCTCGGCGATGCACTGCGTCACCGCGGGGAGGCCTTCCACCGTGCCCGGAATCTTGATCATCGCATTGGGCCGTCCGACGGTCCGCCAGAGACGTTCGGCCTCCACGACGGTCGCGGCCGTGTCGCGCGCGAGGGCGGGCGACACCTCGATGGAAACCAGTCCATCCTGTCCACCGGCTCGCTGATATACCGGCAGGAATGCATCGCACGCCTCGCGCACATCGGCCACGGCGAGCGCCTCGAACACCTCCATCGAGCTGCGCCCTCTGGAGGTCAGCTGTCTGATGTCCTCGTCGTAGAGGTCGCTGCCGGCGACGGCCTTCTCGAAGATTGTGGGATTGGTCGTCATGCCGAGCAGGCCGTCATCGGCGATCAAACGGGTCAACTGACCCGACGCGAGGAGATCGCGGGTGATGAAGTCGTACCAGGGGCTCTGGCCAAGCTCACCCAGCCGAACCAGGGGATTGGTTGTCATGCGGTTCTCCCGAGCACCCGGCGGACGGCTGCCGCGGCGTGGTCCGGAGTGAAATGGAACTCGGAAAATAGGCGTTCCGCCGGAGCGGAGGCGCCGAAGTGATCGAGAGCGAGCATCTCGCCGGCGTCGGTGGTGTAACGAAGCCAGCCGAAAGGCGATGCCGCCTCGATGCCGACTCGGGCCCGAATCGTGGGCGGAAGCACGGAATCCCGATACTCGCGGGGCTGCGCCTCGAACAGCTCCCACGATGGGAGCGAGACCACCCGGCCGCGAATGCCCTCAGCCATCAATTGCTGAGCTGCCGCCAGCGCAACGTGCACCTCGGATCCAGTGGCCATGAGGATCGCTTCCGGCCCGCCCGGCGAGTCCCACAACACGTAGCCACCGTGCTGGACACCCGCTGCGGGCGCTAAGGTCGCTCGATCCAGCACAGGGAGTTTCTGTCGAGTGAGGACCAGCGCCACCGGCCCGCTGCGATGCGCAATGGCGACTCGCCAGGCTTCGACCGTCTCTGTCGCGTCGGCGGGACGGATCACCGTCATCCCCGGAATCGACCGCAGCATTGCGAGGTGCTCGATGGGCTGATGGGTCGGCCCGTCTTCGCCCACGCCGATCGAGTCATGGGTTCCCACGTAGATGACCGGGAGCCGCATGATCGCAGCCAGGCGAATCGACGGCTTCATGTAGTCGGTGAAGACCAGGAACGTGCTGCCGAACGGCCGAAGTCCACCGTGGGCCGCAATGCCGTTGAGTGCGGCTCCCATCACGTGCTCGCGGACACCCCAGTGGATCTGACGACCGGTGCTACTCGGTCCGAGTGTCCCCCCCTGCTTGAGGGCGGTGCCGGTACTGCCTGCGAGGTCCGCGGACCCGCCGACCAGCTCGGGAAGCGCACCGATCAGTGCGGCCAGCGTCTGAGCCGACGCCTGACGAGTCGCAAGCTGTCCCTTGTCCGTGCCGATGACGGGGAGTACGTCCTGCCAGTTTTTCGGTAGTTCGCCGGCCAACCGACGGCGAAACCCCGCGGCGAGCGCCGGATGAGCAGCTTCGTATCGCGCGAAGCGGGCATTCCAGTCTGCCTGGGCCTGGGCTCCGGACTGGGCTGCCGGACGCCACGGCCCGTACGCTTCATCGGGCACGTAGAAGGTGGGTTCGGTGGGCCAGCCCATAATCTCCTTGGTGCGCTTTACTTCGTCGGCACCCAGCGGAGCGCCGTGGGCTTCCGGCGTGTCCCGCTTGGTGGGCGCAGGGTCGGCGATGTGCGTGCGCAGGAGGATCAAGCTCGGTCGGCTCGTGTCACCGTGAGCCGTCTCCAAAGCCTCCCTTATGGCAATCAGATCGTTTCCATCACCAACGTGCAACACCTGCCAACCATACGCTTCGAAGCGCCGGCCGACGTCATCAGAGAATGCAAGTGAGGTCTTGCCGTCGATGGTGATGTGATTGTCGTCGTAGATCAGCGTGAGCTTGCCCAGCCGGAGGTGGCCGGCCAGCGAGGCGGCTTCGCTGCCAACCCCTTCCATCATGTCGCCGTCGCTCACGAAGGCCCACACCCGGTGGTCAACTATCTCGTGGCCTGGCTGATTGAACTCGCTCGCCAAGATTCGCTCGGCGATCGCCATCCCCACGGCGTTCCCCACGCCTTGCCCCAACGGACCGGTGGTGATCTCGACCCCGGCCGTGTGTCCACGCTCAGGATGCCCGGGTGTCCGCGAGCCCCATTGACGGAAGTTCTTCAGCTCATCGAGCGGCAAGTCGTATCCGGCCAGATGCAAGACCGCGTACTGCAGCATCGAGGCGTGGCCGCAGGACAGAACGAACCGATCGCGATCGGGCCACGCTGGATCTCTGGGATTGTGCTTGAGGAAACTGGTCCAGAGCGTAAACGCTGCAGGCGCGAGCGCCATGGGCGTTCCAGGGTGGCCTGACTGAGCTCGCTCGACCGCATCCATCGCGAGGGCGCGCACGGCGTTGATGGCGATCCAGGCAGGATGGAGATCGGGCACGTTCGGGTGCGGGCGCACCGGACGGGTGCGCGGAGTCTCTACGGTCAGGGAGGGCTCCTAGAGGTTGGCGTCCGTGGACGCGGAAAGATAGACGCCGCCGGGGCTGATGAGCAAAGGCTGCAATTGCGTGGCGGGAGCGGGAGTGGAAGACGTAAGTTAGGGCCCTCATATGATGAGCTATCAGCTATCAGCTATCGGCTATCAGAGGGACCGGTTAACCCCGCCAGTGGAGCACGCCTACTCTGCGGCCGAGAGGGTGACGGCCGAATGGGCGAGAAGCTTCTACTTCGCAAGCCGGTTTCTCCGGCCTGAGAAGCGCCGAGCAACCTTCGCGCTTTACGACTATTGCCGCTTTGCCGATAACCTGGTCGATGCCCGGGGCGACCGGCCCGTCGGCGTTGTTCGAAGCCAGCTGACCGAGTTGAAGCACCAGATCGAGGCGCTCCACGCCGGTCGACCCTGCACCCGGCGGCGTTGGCTGGCGTTGGCGGACACGCTGGGGCGTTTTCCCATCCCGCTCCAGCCATTGCTCGACGTGCTCGACGGCGTCGCACTGGATCTCGAGCCGGTGGCGATTCCCGATTTCACCGCCTTGTATCGATACTGCCGGCTGGTCGCCGGAAGCGTCGGTCTCATGCTGGGCCCCGTGCTGGGGGCGCTGCCTGGCGCTGTCGAAGAGCCCGGCGTTCGGCTGGGCGTCGCCATGCAGCTCACCAATGTCCTGCGAGACATCGCGGAGGATCTGGACGCAGGGAGGCTGTATCTGCCGGCTGACGAGCTGGCCCGGTTCGATCTGGATCGCTCCGTGCTCGAGCGCCGGCGCATGACGCCCGAGTTCCACCGCTTCATGGCGTTCCAGGTGGCCCGCGCTCGCCGATGGTTTCAGCGGGGCGGCCAGGTGGTGTCGCTGTTCCCCACCGATGGATCCCGACTCACCGTACGCCTGCTGCAGCAGACGTATGCAGCCATACTCGATGCGATCGAGCGGCTCGATTACGATGTGTTCAGCTCCCGCGCCTTTGTTTCAGGCCCCCGGAAGCTCCTGATCCTCGGACGTGCGGTCTGGACCGATCGGGTCCGGCTCGCTCCATCGCTCAGCGAGCGGTCTGCATGACCAGGGTGGAATCTCGCGCGCCGGTCCGTCGCCCACCGAGACGGCTCGCGGTGAGCGCCTTCGAACGCTACGTCCGCTCTCAGTTCGAGAAGCACTTCGCGGCAGTGCGAATGGCGCCGCCCCCAGCCAATGAAATCGTGTGGGACAGTTCCATTCCGACGCTCGTCATCGCAAACCACACCAACTGGTGGGACGGCTTTCTCGCTTTTCTGGTCGCTCGCGAGCTGAAGCTGACGGGCTACGTCCTGATGGATGCCGTTCAGCTCGCGCGATATCCCGCATTCAGGCTGTTGGGAGCCATTCCCCTCTCGCGGGAGTCGCGTCGGGCAATGTATCGCGACCTTCTTGCTGCCGGCTCCTGCCTTGCGCCTGGCTCCGCGCTCTGGGTCTTTCCGCAAAGCGGCCGACGACCCCCCGCTGAGCGTCCGGTCGGGCTGACGCGCGGCTGCGCGGCGCTCGCGATGGCCCACGGGGCTCCGCTCAGGATCTGCTCGGTCGCGTTCCGCTACGTCCATCTAAGCGAACAGCTGCCCGAGGCATTCGCCCGGATCGGCCGGGGCTGGCTACTCGATCCATCCCACTACGCCGATCGGCGTGCCCTGATGCCCTTGTTCGAGGCGGATCTCCTGAGCGTGATCGACGCACTCGACGCCGACCTGCGTACCGAGCGCGTGAGCATGTTTCGGACGGTAGTGGCGGGCCGGCTCTCCATCAACAAACGGATGGATCGGGTGCGACACGCGGTCGGCCTGCTGCGGGGGCGGTTCGAGCCACGGAATGGGTGAGGTTTCCTTCCTGCGGCTGGTTCACGTCGTGGGAGCCGTTCTTCTACTCGGCAACGTGACCATCACCGGATTCTGGGCAGCCTTTCTGTTCCGGGCGCGCCGAGTTGTGCCCTTTCGTGTGGTTGCCCGGGCGATTCTCTGGACGGACCTCGTGTTCACGGTGGGGGGCGGCATGATGCTGGTAATCTCGGGGATTCTGCTGGTCCGGGCCCGGGGGTACTCGCTCACGGCAACGCCCTGGTTGCTGCAAGGAGTAATCGCCCTCATCGTGAGCACGGGCCTCTGGCTCGCAGTGCTGCTGCCCGACCAGTGGCGCCTCGAACGCGCGGCACCGGGTGACGACGCCACCCTGCGCGCACTGTTTCTCCGGTGGAGTATCGTCGGCTGGACGGCGACAGCGCTTCTCTTCTACGCCCTCTGGGTCATGGTAGCCCGGACCTGAGGCGCGCGCTTGCCCGCAGGGCGACCGATTGACGCGTGGTGTCGCTGGTAGAGTCAGGCTCCTCATCTGATTCGTCGTCGTTCCAGATATCAGCGGTAATGCGCCAGTTGCCGTCGGGCTCTTTCCGGAGAGCGATGAGATACTTGCCGGTTTCCGCGTCGTCATCGTCATCCGGCGGCACGTAGTACCGTCCAACGACGTAGGCAGTGCTCCCCGAAACCTCGACCCTTACGGTCGTCATCCTGAAGCCCGGCTCCATTCCTCGGCCCCAGAACGCCCTGACACTGTCTCGGCCTTCGACCAGCTCATGGCCTGGCGGCATCAGTACCGCCTCCTGTGCGTACAGCTTTGCAATGGCATCGGGGTCGTTGTCCCGGTACGCCTTGGTGTACCGATCTAATACATTGCCAATCATGCGCTTAGCTGCGACGTCCGAGCCTGCCTCGGCAGTTCGGCAAGCGCTCAAGGCAAGTGGCAGGCAGACCGCCCACGCCGCCAGAGCTGCTCGAACCCCAACTGCTAACCGGCGGGTGCCGGCTGTGTCTGTGATTGTGAAACCGGGTTTGGTTATCCGGCTCGAGAGCAGAGACATGCAGTTTGGCTCTTAACTTGCTATGTTTTCCTGTGCGATGGGGCTTCCCTTAAGCCCCTCAGTTCAACCTTTAACCTTGTGATTTGTGAGATCCAGAGCTCGACATCGTTCCTCTGCAACATCCCTCCAGACGCTTCGCCGTTCCCCCGGCCGTTCAATTCAATCCCATCGTGATTGGCTGCTCGCGCAACACGGACCCGTGTGCGCTTACTGTGGGACGAGTACGTCCCCGGAAGCCATTACGCTGGACCATGTTCGCCCTCGCCGGGGTCAAACCGCGTACGACCGCCCGGACAATCTTGTCTTGGCGTGTTCGACCTGCAACGCGGCCAAAGCAGACACCCCGCTCCTCGCGTTTCTGATGATGCGCCGGTCGCGCGGTGTGTTCCTGCTTCATTACGGCGACCATCTCTCCGAGCCTCTCAAAGAGTTGGCCCGTAAGGCATCGGAGCGGCCCCTGTTGGCAAAGGGCGCCTGAAAAAGCAAAGGCGGGTGGCGGATCGCCACCCGCCTCGTGTTTTCAATCTTCAGCCCTGACCCTCGCCACCGGGCGCGACAGTCTCCCGCGACAACCGTGGCTGCTTGACTCCCAGCGCATCGGCGACGATGCGACTCTGCTCCGCCATGTGCGCAGCCGGATAGCCCTCCGCCGGGCTGGCTCGCTCCGGACGGCCGACGTACCGCAGCTCGGCACCAGCCGGCAGCAATTCCCGAAGCTTAGGATCGAGATAGTTCCAGGCTCCCATGTTTCGAGGCTCCTCCTGAGCCCAGATTAGTTGCTGGACGTTCGGATACCGTGCGAGGACCTGACGTGATTCTGACCAGGGGAAAGAATAGAGCTGCTCCAACCTGATCAGCGCGGGCCGCTCTGCGGTCATCTTCTCGGCTTCCGCCAACAGCTCGTAGTAAAGCTTGCCGGTGCACAACACCAGGCGAGTAACGCCTGCTGCCCTCTCGTCCGTGGCCCAGGGATCGTCGAACACCGGACGCCAGGTTCCCTCGGCTAGGTCCTCGAGGCGCGAGCTAGCCTGCGGATGCCGCAGCAGGCTCTTGGGGGTCATCACGATGAGCGGCCGCTGGCGGGTCCGTCGGGCCTGGCGTCGCAGCAGGTGGAAGTATTGGGCCGGCGAGGTCGGGTTGGCGACCCGGATGTTGCCCTCGGCGCACAGCTGAAGGAACCGCTCCAATCGAGCACTCGAGTGCTCCGGGCCCTGCCCTTCGTACCCGTGAGGCAGGAGCAGGGTGAGTCGAGTAGTCAGTCCCCACTTGGAGAGTCCTGACGACAGGAACTGATCGACAATGACCTGGCCACCGTTGATGAAGTCGCCGAACTGTGCCTCCCACAGGACCAGCGCTTCGGCCGCCTCCGCACTGTAGCCATACTCGAAGCCAAGAGACGCCAGTTCCGAGAGCGGGCTGTTGTGCAGCTCGAGCGGAGCGAGCGCACCGGGCAGCCGCTGGATCGGGGCAAAGCGCTGACCGGTCTTGACGTCGTGCAGGACCAGATGCCGTTGGCTGAACGTGCCGCGCTCCGTATCCTGCCCGGTGAGGCGCACCGGCACGCCTTCGACCACCAGCGATGCAAGCGCCAAGGCCTCTGCGTGGGCCCAGTCGATGCCGCCTTCAGGCCCCACCGCCACCCGCCGCCGTTCCAGCTGTTTCTTGAGCTTCGGATTGACAGCAAAGTTCTGCGGCCAGGTCAGTAACTGCTCGTTGAGCGCCGTGAGCGTTTCCGGAGCTACGGCGGTCGCGACCTCGTGCCCCGGCCCGGTCGGCTTGGGAGGCTCGGGGACCGGCCCTTTGCCCAGGCTGGCCTTGAACCGCTGCTGCGCATCGACCAGCCGTTGGTACGCGCTCTCGGCCTGCTGGGTAGCTTCTTCAACCGAAACGACGCCCTCGGCCGCGAGTTGCTCCGCGTAGCGGGAGCGAACCGGCGGCAACTGCTTGATCCGCTCGTACATCACAGGCTGGGTGTAAGTCGGCTCGTCGCTCTCGTTGTGCCCATGCCGGCGATATCCCACCAGGTCGATGAGCACGTCGCGACGGAACTTCTCTCGATAGGCCATGGCCAATCGGATTGCGGCGAGACATGCCTCGGCGTCGTCCGAGTTCACGTGAATGATTGGAGCGTCGAACCCCTTGGCCAGGTCACTGGCGTATCGGGTCGAGCGGGCGTCCTGAGTGTCTGTGGTGAACCCGACCTGGTTGTTGGTGATAATGTGCAGGGTCCCGCCCACGCCGTACCCTGGTAAGGCACTCAGATTCAGCGTTTCCGCGACGACGCCCTGCGCCGCGAATGCCGCGTCGCCATGAATCAGCACCGGCAAGGCAATCGTGGGATCGTGATGAGCGGAGCGACCCTTCCGCAATGTCTGCGTCGCTCGAGCCCGTCCATCCACCACCGGCGACACGAATTCGAGGTGGCTCGGATTGGGTGACAGCGTGACGGCGATGGATTTCCCGTTGCGGAGCGGGAACGCGCCCTCGGCGCCGTGATGATACTTCACGTCACCTGTGCCACCTTCCGGCGTGAGCCGGTTGCCCTCCACGAAGCGACCACCTTCGAACTCGGCGAAAATCGTCTCGTACGGCCGGCCGATGATGTGGGCGAGTACATTGAGCCGCCCGCGGTGCGCCATGCCGATGACGATTTCCCGGGCACCTGTGCTTGCCGCCAGCTCGAGCGTCAGGTCGAGCATCGGGACCAGTAGGTCGACCCCCTCGATCGAAAAACGCTTGTGGCCCAGGTAAGCCTTGTGTAGGAATCGCTCCAGTGCCTCCACTTTGGTGAGGCGGGCCAGCAGCCGCTTTTTCTCGTCGGCCGAGGGCGGCGTCCGGAATGCGCCCGACTCGATCTTCTCACGCAGCCAGACGCGCTCCTGGTGGCTGGAGATGTGCTCCACCTGGAAAGCCATCGTGCCACAGTAGGTCTGTTGCAGGTAGGGGTACGACTCTGCCAGGGTCCGGCCCGGCACATATACCCGCAGCACTTTCGACGGGATCGCTGCCATGATCTCGGGCGTGAGTCCGAGCGGGCCGAGATCGAGCGCGGGATCGCCGAGAGGCTCCGTGCCCAAGGGGTCGGTGTGTGCAGCCAGGTGCCCATGAGTCCGGAATGCCTTGACTAACGCCATCGCCGCCGCGACGTGGTATAGCATCTCCGGAGCGACGGTATCGGGCGCCTTCGGAAGCTGCGTGGCTGCGGGAGCAAGCTGATAGCTGATCGCTGATAGCTGAAGACTCTCCGCCACCGTCTCGTAGAAATGATCCTCTCCCTGGAGCAAGTGGTCGAGGGTCGCGAGAAACGCCCCCGACTCGGCGCCTTGAATCACGCGGTGATCGTAGGTGCTGCTTGCCGTCATCACCTTGCTGACGCCCAGCTCGCGCAGCTTGTCGTCCGGCACTGAGGAGAACTCTGCCGGGTAGCCGATCGCACCCACGGCAATGATGCTGCCTTGTCCCGCCATGAGACGGGGCACCGAGGCGACTGTGCCCAGGCCACCGGGATTGGTGAGCTGAATGGTGGAGCCGCTGAAGTCGTCGGGCATGAGCTGATTGGCCCGCGCCTTCTCCACTAGGGCCTCGTAGGCCGCGTGGAACTCGCCGAAATCCATAGTGTCGGCGCGCTTGATTACGGGCACCACCAGCCCCCGACTTCCGTCCTTGCGCTGTACGTCTACCGCGATTCCGAGCCCGATTCCCTCGGGCTGCACCCTATACACCGCACCGTCCTGAACCAGCAGCGTGTGGCCCATCACAGGATGTCGCTTCGCGGCCTGGATTAGTGCGAACGCGATCAGATGAGTGAAGGACAGCTTTTCCTTCCGTCCGGCGGTCTGCAGCCGGGCGTTCAGCTCCTTACGGCGCGATTCGAGGGTAGCAACGGCGAGGGTGCGAAAGGTGGTGGCGGTCGGGACCGAGAGACTCTCGGTCATGTTCGTCACCAGGCGAGCTGCCGGGCCTTTGATGGGCGAAGCGCCGGCCGGAAGGCGGGCTACTTCCCGGCCTGGTGCTGGGGAGCTGATCGGCTCGGGCGGAGCCGCGGAACCAGTGGCTTCACCGTCGCCTGTCCGCCGGGCCGGCTCGACGGCGCCTACCTCGAAGGCGACTTGCGCTGCTAAGTCGGTTCCTGTGCGACGGTGCGCTCCGTCTGCGCCGTTGGGTTTTTCGCCTACTACGCCGCTTTCGAACAGCCGCCGCCACTCCGGCCCGACTGCAGCCGGATCGCGCAGGAACTCTTCGTACATTGCCTGTGCGAAGCCGGCGTTCGCGGTCTCAAACACGTTCGATTCCACACTCGCTCCCACTCACAAAGACGCGAGCCCGCTACGGCGTGCTCGCCAGTGGTTGTCCAACAGCTCCTCAAAGATAATGATCCGCCCCGGAGCCGGGGTCTGGTCAGATTGGCCGTACCGGGGCATTTTGCCGTGCCCCTGGCGCCTTGGCCCTTCCCTCGTCACGTTCCGGGACTGCCGATGCGCCGCTTTCAAACTCTGGAGGTAGGATGACTGTGAGGCGTTGCCTGCCCTGGCTGGCCGGCCTTCAACTTCTCGCCGGGTGCGGCCGGGTCCCCGACGCCGCAACCCCGCCCGCCCCGCAGCGGATCGGCCTGACAGATACCCTGCCGCCGGCTTCCGGCAGACAGGCTTCGACCGACTTCACCCCCCGGTGGTTCCACGATGACACCTATTTGACCAGCGACCCGGAGGGGCGCCACAGTCTGGTGCTCCGTAATGTCGCGGTCGTAAGCTTCAGGCCCGACGCGTCGCCCCGGCAGCGGCGAGCTGCGGTTTCAGCGGTCCGGGGAACCGTCGTGGGCGGGTCGGAGCCGGCCGGCGCGTACTACATCCGGTTACCGGAATCCGGTCGTCCGATCTCGCCGGATTCCTTGGGTCGCGTGCTCGCTGTGCTCGAGTCACTGCCCCAGGTCGACTCGGTGGACGTGTACGACGTTTCACCGGGAAATGACGCCAGCTTCCGATAGCTTTCGATCTCGCCTTTCAGTCTTTCCGCATCCCAGTCAAGCTCCCGGCCAAGGAGCTCGGCAACTCGCGGCGCCGCTGCGGCGCCGCGATCCCGAGTTTCGAAGAACAGATGAATGCGCCGCATCAGTACATCCGCCACGCGGCAGGCGAGCTCCCGACGAGCCATGTGAAGCACCTCTGCCTCGATAGCTGGGTGATGAGGATGAAGCCGCTGCTGATAGGCGCGGTGAATCGCGGCGAAGTTCACGATCCCCGCCGATTCAGTTCCGTAGTGCCGAACGAGGTGGTCGGCCGTTTCGGCCGACAGCCCGATCTCGAGCGCTCGCTCACGAAATGGGTCCAGCGCGGCGGTCTCGCCGCCCGGGAGCGGCTCTTCGTCGGTCCGGGCCTCGCCGGAACGTACGGAGATGCCCCGCTTGGTAAGCTCCGCCAGCACGCGATCAACGGCCTGCGCAGCCATTACCCTATGGGTCGTGAGCTTTCCTCCTGCGACGGTCACGATGCCCCCGGCACCGGTTACGATGGCATGCTCACGGGATCGGCTCGATGGCTTCCCGTCGTGCTCCGGCGCCAAGAGCGGGCGCAATCCCGCCCAGCTACCTCGTACATCGTCCAGGCCGAGACGGGCGTTGGGAAACCGCGCGTTGACGGAGCGGAGCAGGTACACGATATCGTCGGCAGTCGCGCCGGCGCTTTCGGGCGGCTCCGGCGCATCGGTGTCGGTGGTTCCGAGGTACGAGAGATCGCCCCAGGGCAGGGCGAACATGACCCGCCCATCGATCGGACTCAGAAACGCAATGGCCTCGTGATGTCCCAGCCGGTCGCGTGGAACGATGACATGGACCCCCTTGGTCGTGCGAACCAGCGGGCGGCAGCCGGGCTCTTCCATCGCCCGCAGCCGATCGACCCAGGGTCCGGTAGCGTTCACCAGCGCCGAGGCCCGAATGGTACCGCGCGAGCCGTTCAACCGATCGACCACCCGCGCACCGATCACCCGGTCGCCGGCCCATTCGAACCCGTCCACTGCGGTGTAGGTCGCGATGTTCGCTCCGTGCCGTGCCGCCGACCGGGCAGTCGCCAGGACCAGCCGGGCATCGTCGCATTGGGCGTCGAAATACCGTGCGCCGCCGATCAATCCGCGCTCCCGAACCATCGGTTCGCGCTCCAGCAGGGCACGCTTGCCGAGCATGCGGTGGGGGGCCACATTGCGGAACAGCGCCAGCAGGTCGTAGGCCCACATCCCGGCTGCGAGGCGCCAGAGTGGAATCCGGTCCCCGCGATGCAATGGGAACACGAAAGGGAGCGGGCGCACGAGGTGTGGTGCGATCCCGAGCAGGACGCGGCGCTCCCGGTTCGCTTCCCAAACGAGGTGCAGGTGTCCTTGCTCGAGATAGCGGAGCCCTCCATGGATGAGGCGGCTCGAGCGCGAGCTGGTACCCGAGCCGAGATCCGCTTGCTCGACCAACACCGTCCGCAGTCCTCGCATCGCGGCGTCCCGGGCAATTCCTGCCCCGGTGATGCCTCCGCCGATGACCAACACATCCACCGGCCTGACGCTCAATGCGCCCAGCGCCGGTCGTCGTAAGGAGTGGCTTGCGTGGCCCTGAGCCCCGTCACCCGTGTCCCGCGTCCCAGCACCTGGTTCTTTTGGCAGGCTCATTTCATCCGCCAGGGCGGGCGCGTGCTGGATCTGGCGTGCGGCGAGGGTCGCCACAGCCTGGCAGCCGCGGCGTTGGGGGCCAACGTCCTGGGCGTCGATCGGGATGCCGAGCAGCTGGCCGCCGCCCGCGACGCGGCGGCGGCGAAGGGACTCAAAGCGGAGTTTCGGGAGGTGGACCTCGAGGCGCCGTGGCCCAAATTCGGCGAGTTCGACGTGCTACTGCTGTTCAACTATCTCGACCGCCGGCGGATGGCCGACGTCCTCGCGTGCATTGCGCCGGGCGGCGTACTGATCATGGAAACCTTCCTCGACGCCCAGCGCGAGTTGGGCTGGGGGCCGCAGAACGGCGAACATCTGCTTCACCCGGGCGAGCTCGGGCAACTGGTAAGGCCGCTCGAGGTCGTCCACGGACGGGAGGTTCTGGAGCCGGTTGACGCCGAGCGCTGGCGGGCGGTCGCGAGCGTCGTGGCGCAACGGATACAATGATAACGAGCCGCCGCGTCGCCATCGTCGCCGGCGTGCGGACTCCCTTTGCCAAAAGCGGCACCGTTTTTCGGGATGTTCCCGCTGTTCAGCTGGCTCGCTACGCCGCCAAGGAGTTGCTCTACCGCACCGAGATCGACGGCCGGGAAATCCATCAAGTCATCGTGGGGCAGGTCATCGCGTCGGTGCTCACGCCCAACGTCGCGCGGGAGGTGAGCCTCCTCCCTCAGCTGCCGCCGGGAATTCCGGCCTATTCGCTCAACCGGGCTTGTGCTTCGGCGGCTCAGGCAATCACCAACGCCGCCGACCAGATCGAACTGGGGAATGCCGACGTCGTCCTCGCGGGTGGCGTCGAGTCGCTTTCGGACATTCCCATTCTCCACTCCCGGCGCTTCAGCCGGATTCTCCTCGAAGCCTCTAAAGCGAAGACGCTGGGTGGCCGCCTGGCTGCATTCGGCCGGGTCCGGCCGCGCGATCTCATTCCGGTTACGCCCGCCATTGCGGAGCCTTCCACCGGTGAAAGCATGGGCCAGTCGGCCGAGAAGATGGCCAAGGAGAACGGGATCAGTCGCGAAGCGCAAGATCGGATTGCGCTCATGAGCCATCTGCGCGCGGCTGCGGGAACCGCCGATGGCAGGCTCACCTCGGAAATCGTTCCCTGGTTCGGTGGCCCCGAGATGGACGATGTGGCAACCACCGACAACGGGATTCGGCCCGACGCCTCGCTCGAGGCGCTGGCGAGCCTGAAGCCGGTCTTCGATCGGCGGTACGGTACGGTCACGGCCGGCAACTCCTCGCCGCTCACCGATGGAGCCGCAGTGGTTCTGCTCATGGCCGAGGAAAAGGCGCGGTCTCTCGGCTACGAGCCGCTTGCGTTCATTCGGAGCTATGCCGTGAGTGCGGTTGATCCGGGTTGGCAGCTGCTCATGGGGCCGGCCCTTGCCGTTCCCAAAGCGCTCGAGCGGGCGGGGATTGGCTGGAACGACCTGGGCCTGCTCGAAATCCATGAGGCCTTCGCGGCCCAGGTGCTCTCCAACGTTCAGGCCTGGTGCTCGCAGGCCTGGGCGGAGCGCCTAGGGTTGTCCGCCCCCCTGGGAGAGGTCGACTGGGAGAAGACCAACGTAATGGGCGGCTCAATCGCCATCGGGCATCCGTTCGGTGCCACGGGCGCTCGACTCGTCACGACGCTGGCAAACGAGATGCGGCGCCGAGACGTCGAGTTCGGGCTGGTGTCAATCTGTGCGCAGGGGGGAATGGGGTATGCCGTCGTGTTGGACAGATCTTGACCCTTAACAGCGTGAACGGTGAACCGTAAACGGTAAACGGGGGGCGCCCGCCCACGGAGCAAGCCCGTTCACCGTTCACCGTTTACGCAGGTCCCGTAAATGCCTGTCTTCTCGACCAAAACGGACAACGGCATCGCGACCGTCACGCTCGATCGCATGGATCAGCCGGTCAATACGCTGAATGCCGACATGGTTGCCGAGTGGGAGGAGCTGCTCGAGCGGCTTCGTGCCGACCCCGGGGTAAGGGGCGTGATCCTCATCTCGGGAAAGCCGGATAGCTTCATCGCCGGCGCCGACATCGACCAGTTCTCCCAATTTGCCTCGCCTGCCGATGCCGAAGCGCTGAGCGGCAGAGGCCAGGAGATGATGCAGCGGGTCGAGGATTTTCCCAAGCCGATCGTCGCGGCCATTCACGGTGCCTGCGTCGGCGGCGGCTACGAGCTTGCTCTCGCCTGCCATTGGCGCGTCGCGACCGATTCTCCCAAGACCCAGTTGGGTCTGCCCGAAGTCCAGTTGGGTGTCATTCCCGCGCTGGGTGGCTGCGTTCGGTTGCCGCGCCTCATAGGCCCGCGCGCCGCCCTCGACATCATTCTGGCCGGAAAGACCGAGCGGCCATCGAAAGCGCTCAAGCTTGGCATGGTGGACGAAGTGGTCCCCCAGAGCATTCTCCGGCAGGTGGCCGCAGCGGCGGCGGATCGGCTCTCCCGCGATGGGAAGCCGAACCGGAATCGGTTTCCCGGCGCAGCTGCCGCATTGGTGGATGGAACGTCCGTCGGGCGACAACTGATCTACCGAGCGGCGCGAAAGCAGGTCCTGAAAAAGACCGGCGGGAACTACCCCGCGCCGCTCACGGCCCTCGAAGTCGTAAAGATCGGGTTGGAACGGGGGCCGGCGGAAGGGTTCCGAGCGGAACGGGAGCGCTTCGGCGAGCTCGCGCTGGGCCCCGTTTCCCGCAGGCTGGTGCAAATCTTCTTCGCCACGAACGCTCTCAAGAAGGACGATGGCGTTCCGGCCGGCACCGAAGTAAGTCCACTCCGGGTTCGCCGGCTCGGCATCGTTGGGTCGGGATTCATGGGAGCCGCCATCGCCGGGACGGCGGTGCTCAACGCCGAGGTCGAAGCACGCCTCAAGGACTCGGAGCTGCCCCGGGTCGGGAAGGGGCTCAAAGCCGCACTCGGCATTCTCGACGACCGGTTGAAACGGCGCAGGCTGACCCGTCCGCAGCATCAGAGGCTGGCTGGCCTCCTCTCCGGCACCGCCGATTACAGCGGATTCACGCGGCTGGATCTGGTCATCGAGGCGGTATTCGAGGACCTCGCGGTCAAGCGTCGGGTATTGGCGGAAGTAGAGGCCGAGATTCCGCCGGAAGCGGTCTTCGCGAGCAATACCTCCACCATTCCCATCCGGGATATCGCAGCTGGCGCCCGCCGACCCGGACGCGTTGTGGGGATGCATTTCTTCTCGCCCGTGGAGCGAATGCCGTTGTTGGAGGTGATACCAGCTGAACGGACCGATCCATCGACAATTGCTTCGGCGGTTCGTTTCGGCCGCGCCATGGGAAAGACCGTGATTGTGGTCCGGGATCATCCGGGCTTCTGGGTCAATCGGATTCTTTCACCTTACTTGAACGAAGCCGGTGTGTTGGTCGAAGAGGGCGCGCCAATCGAGCTGATCGACAGCGCAATGACTCGGTGGGGCTTTCCGGTTGGTCCGGTGACGCTCCTTGACGAAGTCGGTCTGGATGTGGCTCAAAAAGCAGCCAGGGTCATGCACGGGGCGTTCGGGGAACGCCTCACGCCATCGTCGGTCGTGGGTCGGATGCTGGACGACAACCGGCTCGGCCGGAAGAACGCGCGGGGCTTTTACGTCTATCACGAAGGGCACAAGACCGGCGTCGACGAGCGGGTCTATCGGGTGTTGGGAGTGAAGCCGCGGGACGGACTCAAGCTCGAGGCCGTGCAGCAGCGGTTGGTTTATCTGATGCTCAACGAGGCAGCACTCGCCTACGCGGAAGGCGTGGTACGCAACGCCCGCGACGGCGACATCGGCGCCATCTTCGGCATCGGCTTTCCCCCGTTTCGGGGTGGGCCGCTACGCTTCATCGACGATCTTGGCGTGGGACAGGTCGTTGATACACTCAGGCGGCTGCAGACAGAGCACGGTGCTCGCTTTGCGCCGGCGCCGGTGCTGCTGGAGATGGCGAGGAAAGGCGAGCGGTTCCACCCCGAGTGAGTCTTGCAATTCAGCGCGTGGGCGGGGCCGTTTTGGTCGGCCTGCTGCTCGGCTACGGAGGCTTGGTGGGGTTTTTGGCCTGGGCGGAAGACCGTCTGGTGTTTCCGGTCGCTCCGTGGACCCGCAAGTTGGCGGCCCCCCGCACGGACCTGAATCTCAATCCCAAACGAGTTACCATGAAGACCGTCGATGGAGTTCACCTGGTCGGCTGGCTCATGGCCGGCGACAATGCGTCCCCGTGGATTCTGGTCTTTCATGGGAATGCGGGGAACATCGCCGATGGTGGAAGACCCGATCATTACGCGCGTCTGCGCGCTCTCGGCCTCAATGTCCTGACCTTCGATTACCGCGGCTACGGCGAAAGCGACGGGGTTGCTACCGAAGTCGGTCTGTATCGTGACGCCGACGCAGCTTTCCGATTCCTGCTCGACTCGCTTCAGGTTCCTGCAGATCGGATCTGGATTTTCGGCCATTCGCTGGGGAGTGCCGTCGCGGTGGATCTGGCCAGTCGAGTCGAGGCGGCTGGGCTCATTCTCGAGGGGGCGTTCACCTCAGCTCCAGATGCTGCTCGCTATGCCTATCCGTTCGTGCCGGTGCGTAGCCTCATGCACAATCGCTTTGCATCGGACGAGAAGATCGGACGGGCCCGGATGCCTAAGCTTTTTCTCCATTCCCAGGAGGATCGTGTGATCCCGATCACGCTAGGGCGGCGGCTCTTCGACGAGGCGTCTGGACCGAAGCGATTCGTGACGCTGCATGGTGGCCACGATGACGCTTTTCTGGCGGATTCGGTCCGCTATTTCAATGCGATTGCAGCGTTTTTGCCACAGTTCTGAGTTGGAACACAGTTGTTGTACGTATTGACAGCGCTACCTGTTCGACACACTTTCTCGCCACCCAAGATGGACTAGCTGAAATGACCCGGTGCCTGCTCTGGCACCCAGGGTCTCCAATCAGACAAACGCAAACGTGATGATCCCGAGGCGCCTCCCGCCGGCCTTCGTCGCCGTCGGACGTGCCCAGCGTGGGCGAGACGCCGCCCGCGCCTGAATCGATCGCCCCTTGCGTTGGCCACCCTCTCACCCAAGGTCCTGTCATGCGGCTCAATCCAATTCTTGTTTGGGGCGGCACGGCGCTGCTTGTCGGCCTTACGGCCTGTCAACAGGATTCAGCGCCAACTTCTCCGTCCGAACGCCCCTCCATTTCCACCAAGCAATCTTCGACTTCCGGTTCTCTCTATCTCCTTTCGTTCGGCCCAAACGCGCCCGGCGACCTCCAGGCTCGGCTGGCCGCCGCCGGGGGTAAGGTCAAGAAGATTTCGAGAGAAGCGGGTATCGCCAAGGTCGAGTCCAATGCCGCGAATTTCGCAGCTTTGGCGGCGGCGATTCCCGGCGTCGATGCCGTCGCCAAGAATCGGGTGATTCGGTGGATTGACCCGAACCAGCGGGTGTACAAGGCAAAGACCACGAACAAGCCGCGCAGCGTCAAGGGACACAGCATCGGCGACAATGAGACGTTCTTCGGGTCGCAATGGGACATGACTGCGATCCATGCGCCCCAAGCTTGGGACTTGGGCGCGAGGGGAACCGGCGTTCGCGTTGCCGTCCTCGATGGCGGGCTCAATGACACCCACATCGACCTTGCCGGCACCGTTGATGTCCAGTGCTCTGCCTCGATGGTGGACGGGTTCGCGTTCAACCAGGACTTCGATCCCGACGGATTTTCCCACGCGACTCACGTAGCAGGCATCATCGCCGCTCTCGACAACAGCGTCGGCACGATTGGTGTTGCACCCGGCGCTACCATCATTGGTGTCAAGGTCCTTCAGGAAGGATCCGGGTCGTTCGAAGATGTCATCGACGGCATCCTGTACGCCGCTGACCCATCGAGCACACCTGGGAAAGAAGGATGCGCTCGGGCGGACATCATCAATTTGAGCCTCGGGGCCACCTTCGAACCCGCGAAAGGCGATAAGGCATTCCTCAAGGTCCTGGACAGGGTAACGACGTTCGCCGACAAGCGTGGGGTTCTTGTGATCGCGGCGGCGGGCAATGAGGCGCTGAATTTCGACCAGGCGAAGACGTTTGTGTCCGTGCCGGCGCAGTCGGCCAGGGTCCTCGCCGTCTCGGCGACCGCCCCCGTCGGGTTTGCGCTGGGCGCCACCAACTTCACCAGACTCGCTTCCTATTCCAATTTCGGGAAGGCAATCGTCGATTTTGCGGGTCCGGGTGGAGACGCTGCACTCCCGGGCGACGATCTGTGCACAATTGCTCCCATAACTGTTCCATGCTTCGTCTTCGATTTTGTCCTCAGTCCTGCTACACTCGCACCGGACAACACCGGCTACTTCTTCGCGGCCGGAACAAGCCAGGCCACGCCTCATGTTGCGGGCGTCGCGGCGCTGATCCTCGCGAGGCACGGTGGGTCAGGATCCATGACGCCTGATCAGCTGAAGGCAGCGCTGCTCCAGTCCTCTGACGACGATGGCAAGCCTGGCTTCGATGCGGTTTACGGGCACGGGTTCGTGGACGCGCTCAGGGCTGTGCAGTAAGTCCGTAACCAAAGCCCGCCGGGTCGGCAATGACTCGGCGGGCTTTTTTTCTTGGGTGCTGTCGGCGCAGGCCGGCCTGCGTGCACCGGTCCATTGCTAACTGGAAAAACGCTGGATGGCCTGGCGGGCCGGCGCCGAAACTACCAGCGTGCCGCTCAGCCGAGCTCGTGCGGGCAAGAGCTCACGCCAGTGATCACATCCCTGCCACAGCACCTTCTTTAGCTCCGCCATTGCAGCGGGATTGCTTGCCGCGAGTTGACTCGTCAGGGCAGCAATTCTGGTGTCGAGGTCGGCGACGTTGGCATGGAGCTCGGCAAAGAGTCCACGCTCATACGCCCACTCCGCGCTCCGCCAACTCGCCGCGTCGATGCCAAGCGCAGCGTAGTTCGCAGCGCCGATCTTTCGCTCGATGACAGGCCCGACGACGAAGGGGCCGATCCCTACCATAAGCTCGCTCAGCTTTACTTGTGCTCCAGTGGTGGCAAGTGCGTAGTCGGAAGCAGCTACGATACCAACTCCGCCACCCACGGCTCTGCCATGTACGCGCGTGACGATGAGCTTGGGGCACTCCCTCATGGCGTTGATCAGATTGGCGAACCCCATGAAGAAACG
>Ga0114129_10000386_pt1 | contig 51383 bp, 37 predicted proteins | sample RhiMetdeltSRZDD1_FD_80071 | JGI IMG/M metagenome (GOLD analysis project Ga0114129, IMG submission 80071) | Populus rhizosphere microbial communities from Tennessee, USA - Rhizosphere MetaG P. deltoides SRZDD1 (version 2) (version 2) | ecosystem: Host-associated > Plants > Roots > Rhizosphere >...
CTTTGAAAGCGCAACCGCGACAATGCGTACTGCGAAACGAATTATTGCGACCGTAAAACTTCAAGCTGCCATACGCCATTACCTCTACCGGCGTTGAATTGAGCCACCAGTTCGCCTGATCGAAATGATGCGAGGCTTTGTGAACCAGCAGCGTGCCTGAGTTTTCTTTCAGCCGATGCCAGCGGCGAAAGTAGTCCGCTCCGTGGCTCGTGTCGAGATATTCGTGGAAGTCTACCGATACTACATCACCGACGGCCTTCTCCATCAGCAGCTCTTTCACTTTTTTCGCTTCTGGAAAATGGCGAGCGTTGAACGTAACGGTGACGCGCTTGCCCGTGCGCCTTTCGGCGTCAAGTATCGCCTGGCACTGCTGTTCGTCAGTGCATAGAGGTTTTTCGGTTATCACATCGCAGCCAAGCTCCAGCGCGCGGATGATGTAGCGATAGTGGGTCGCGTCAATCGTGGTCACAACGACCACATCGGGTCTGGCCTCCTTAACCATCTTGTCGAAATCAACGAAGGTCGGCGCTTTGCTGTCCATCATGCTTTTTGCGGCTTCGACTCGTTTAGAATTTATGTCGCACAACCCGACGATCTCAACCACATCGCTATAGTTTTCGACAACGGGCTTTCCCCATGTGAAAGTGCCGCGCGATCCTGTGCCGACAATTGTTACTCTGAGCTGCTTGGGTGCGGATGATGCTTGCGATAAATTGTTGACAGATATGGCGGTCGCAGCGATCGCCGCACTGCTTTTTGCTATGAACTCGCGTCGCGTTACTGATGAGTCTTTCTGTTGCATGCTCAATCTACCCGTAAAATAACCAAACACCACCGGGATGCAGAAGACAAAACATGCGCTGCATCCTGGTGGTGTGCCTAAACCATTGCTCTTATGCGAATCAGGCTTCAGCCTGTGTTAGAAGTCACAGACTGAAGCCTGTGCTACTTAGAAGCCGACTCGCAGTCCGAGCCTGAAGAACCGCTCATCTGATGCGCTGGTGATCTCAGCAAAGCCGCTGTTCGATACGTTGTTGCTGGGATTGCCGAAGCGCGGCGTGTTGGTGAAGTTGAAGCCTTCGCCGCGGAACTGGATATTGATCCGTTCAGTCACCTGGAACTTGCGGAACAATCCAAAATCCCATCTTCGAACGCCAGGGCCGCGCAGGATGTTCGGACCGGCAGTGCCAAAGCGAGCTTCGGTCACTGCCTTGAAAGCCGTTGGATCGAAGTAAGGCTGCCCCGGGCCAACCCCGCCCAATATCTTCACAGGGTTCGCCTGGTCTGCCCTCTGAGAGCTTCCAGGCGCGTTCAGCGACGTGCCTGAGGCCGATATGCCGAACGGAGAGCCGCTATGGAAAGTGATGATGTTGTTGACTTGCCAGCCACCGAAGATTGCTGAAACCACGCCGCCTTTATTCAACCATCGCTGCCCTTTCCCGAACGGCAGCTCAATTACATTGGCGAAGTTCAGTCTGTGTGGTCGGTCAAGCGTACTAAGGCCACGGTTCAGGTAATACAAGTCGGGAATCTGAATCGGCGCAAGGTCATCGCTTCCACTCACATTGGATGCGAGAGCGATAGATTTGCTGAAGGTGTAGTTGGCTTCAAACGTATAGCCATTCCTAAACCTGCGCTGCAAGCGCATCTGCAATGCATCATAGGTGCTGTTCCCCACAGGGCTGACAAGTCTGGTCGCAGCAGTTCGCCCGAATTTCTTGACTAACTGCTGACCGGCCTGGCCCTTCCCAATCTCTCCCCAGTTCAGGTCAAGGAATCCTAACTCCCTGATCTGCCGCGTTGCCACGTATCCAACCTCTCCGACAAATCCCCACTTTATTCCTTTCTGCAAGGTCAGGTTCCAGCTCTGCACGTAACCTCGACGGAATTTGTCAGGCAGCGTGATAGCAGTGACGTTACCTGGAATGTCAATAACACCGTTGTCGAGGCTGGGCACCGGCACTGGCGGTATCCCGTCTCGCAATCTGGCTGCCGGTTGTAACGAGTTCGGTCCCGAATTTACCAGCTCTACCAGAATAGGATAATTGGTGCGCAGGGGTCTTCCCAACGGATAAGGATCATTCGTTATGCCGTAGCCTGCGCGAATCACAAAATCGCTGGTGGGGCGATAGGCAAACCCCAGTCGCGGAGCAAACATCTTCTTGCTCACCTCAACGCCAAGGTCCTTCGGGACTGATCCGATTCCGCCGATCAGCATCTTGTTGGTCTCAAGATCGTAAATCTCGAAACCATGATTTGTGCGCGTGGGAATCGGGAAGTACTCCCAGCGGGTTCCGTAAGAGAACGTCAGCTTCGGAGTCACCTGCCACCGGTCACGCAGGTAGGTGCTGTATGACCAGCTGCGCGTAGAATACGGTCTTTCGGTCAACACCATCTTGCCCAAAGTCGTCGGAAGACCTAGCAGGAACGTCGCAAACCGGTTGAAGTTGGTTCCGGCTGGGCCACCCTTAATTTGGGTCGGTCCAGCGCCAAAATCGAAGGCTCCACGAGCATTTCTCGATCCTCCGACAGTGAATTCTGGCTGGATGTGGTTCATGCCAAGCAGGTAGAAATCCAGACCTCCGCGGATCTCATGTCTGCCATTCGTCCAGGTCGCATTCGCAACATATTGGTAATTGTCATCCCTTCGGTAATAGGGCATGAAGTTTTCTTCTGTCCCGACAACACTGTAGCCGAAGTCGAAGCGCGGGAAACCGCTCTGGTAACGCTCAGGTCCGTTGGTTCCAGGAATCCCAAGAACATCGGTGCCGATGTTTTTGCCGATGGTCGGATGCTCAGAATTGGTCTTCAGGCGAACCCAGCCGAAGTTCCCGTCCACGATGAGGTGGGGACTAACCAGGTAGTTGGCCCCCACTGAAAAGTTGTACGTGTTACCGTGACCGAGGCCCGCGTTACTGGTTATGCCGGTAAAGGTAGTGAGCGGTTGGCCCTCCAAGTCATCTCCAAAGAGGGTTGAATTCCTGGTGGAATAATCCAGGGCGCTGAAGCGGAAAAACGAATTCAGCTTGCTGGTGACGTTGTAGGTGATCTTGCTGTCGATTGTCCATCGGTCGAACCTGAAAGGCGCTTGCGCGAAGTAGTTATTCGTCTCTCCGGGCAAGTTCGGAAGCGGCAGCGCCTGAATGATCTTCAGAGCAATCGGGTCCCAACGAATCGCCGGAATCTGTTTGTTGGAGAAGGCAGTCCTTCCAGAACCGTCTGCGCTGCCGGTTGCCGGGTCGTAGATTGGGTTTGAAGAAGCAGAAAAATCGCCTCGCCGGAGAGCTTCCGTAGGAACTGACCCTCTTCGGCTGGCAGCCTCGTGATCGTTGGTTCCTTCGTAACTCACGAAGAAGAAGAGCTTGTTCTTCTTTATCGGCCCGCCGAGGGTCGCGCCATACTGATTGTAATTGAAATCTCCTTTTTCCACGCCGACCGGGAGAAAGAAGCCTCTCGCCTTCAGAGCTTTATTGCTCCAATACTCGAACCCGGAGCCGTGGAACTCATTGGTCCCGCTCTTGATCTGAACGTTGATTGCAGCGCCGCCTGCCAAACCCTGCTCGGCATCGAAGCTGTTGGTCACAACGTTGACCGTTTCGATTGCTTCAAGAGAAGGAACATAGGCGGTGATGTGAGGCAGCCACGGGTTGGTAGAGCTAGCTCCATCGATTCGGGTGTTGTTTATGCTCGCGCTTGTGCCATTCACGTTGAATCGCAACGAGCGCGAAGGGTTGGTCGGAACAGAATGCGCTTCCCCAGGAAGGTTAAATCCAGGCAGTGTCTTGAACAGGTTCTGGTAGTTTCGCCCAAGAGGAGCGGGCAAATCCTTGAGGACTTTTTCGCCCAACTCGGCGCGCACTTCGGCGCGGTCGGTTTGAAGCAATGGGGCTTCGCCTGTGATGGTGACGTTTTCGGCCACCTGACCGACTTCCAGGGTTACATCTACGCGAGTGACGTTGTTGAGCGAAACCGGAACGTCCGTCTTGGTGTAGGTCTTAAATCCCGTCACCGTGACCGTGATATCGTAGCTTCCAGATTGAACCGTCGAGAAGCCGTAGTTTCCGGAGTCATCTGTTGTCGTGTCCCGAGTCAGGTTTGTCTCTTTGTTTTTAATAGTGACGGTGGCCTTGTTGATAGCGGCCCCGCTTGGGTCTTTGGCGTTGCCAACGATCGAGCCATAAAGTACCTGCGCCTGGCCCGCTCGCGGCATCCCCAGCGCCAGCAGCATGGCTAAAGTCGTCAAGCCAAGCATGAGCTGACGCCACGCTTTTGTGCAGTTGCGTATCGCCTTCATGATTTTCCTCCTTGCGCCTGAATAGAAGCAGAATGAGTCGTTATTTTTTTCGTCTGAAGTTAGAGTACGGTGTCCCAACTGTAGAAAAAGCTCGCACGGTTGTCAATCGTAGAGCAAGCGATCAACCCGCAATAAAGGTGAGGCGCGCGCAATGGGCTAATGTGCCGATTATAGTCTTAATTCTGTAGAAGCTCCTTTACCGATACGGGAGTGCCGGCTTGCCTTTTGCTTATGTCGGCTGCCTCCATGAAAGCCATAATCTCCAGCGTTTCGTCAGGCGAGACGGGTGACGCGCCAGTCTGAAAGAACTTTACGATCTCGACAAGTAAGCCGCGATAGTCAGTCTTCATAGGCGGACTGGTTGCCAACACACCTTTGCTGCCAAAGGCGACTGCCCCATAAGCCCTAGCCCCCTCTCTGATGCCACGCACCACGCCCGTGCGTCCATCCTTCCACCGGCCCACCACAAGATCGGCTCCACTTGTGTGAACGCGTGTGACAGATTCGCACCCCGGCCCCATCAGCGTGTAGAGCATCTCGACACTATGAATGCCATACCAAAAGAGGTCAGGATGGTGTGGCTCAGTTGGCGCGGGGCCATAAGTGAAAGCACCGAGCATATTGCCGAGAGCGGTATTATTCTTCAAGCCCTGCACGTCAGATGCAAAGCGCAGGCTGGAAGAACTGAAAAACGCTGTCCCCGATTCTAGTGAGAGGCGCACGATCTGGCGAGCATCCTGAAGGCTGGCGGCGAACGGCTTGTCGATGAAGACCCGCTTCTTTGCCGCGAACACCGCGCGAACCTGCCGGAGATGGGTCCGGCCATCGACGCTCATTAGCAGCACAGCATCTACCTTCCGACACAGCTCTTCAATCGAGCCGACCAGCTCTACTTTCCATTTATCCGTTAGTTCTGCGGTGAACCTATCTATCCTGGTGGCGCTGGCCTCCACATCAGGGCTGCCGCCTTTGAACGCGGCGACAACGCGCGCTCCAGGCACATGGTCGGGGCTCGACGCATCGTTAAGCAGCTTTGTGAATTCTGTAACGTGCGAGGTGTCAAGTCCGATGATGCCAAGCCTCAACTGTGTTTCAGTCTCCGCGTGTCGTGAGAGTGATCCGGGTGAAGCACAGAGACAAATGGCCAAAAGCATTATCGAGATGAGCAGGAAGCGGGCTATCGTAATCATAACTCTCCTTGCGGTGGCATCAATAAAAACAGCAGAGCTGGTCACATAACGATTACCGCCTGGGGATAAACTCCCGGCTCAGCAATCCGACTGAATCTCTGTCAAGAAACACTGTGATATTTGGATGAGTACGCAGAATCGAGGCCGGTGCCATCGGGCTTATCTCCCCCTCAAAGCATGCCATCACGGCCTGCGCTTTACGAGCGTCAGGCGCCACACAAATTATCTCATTGGACTTGAGGATCTGTGGGACAGACATAGAGATTGCTTTTTCGGGAACCTCAGACAACGTGGAAAACCATCCTTCATTCACTTGCTGCCGGCGACATGCTTCATCGAGAGCGACTATTAAGTATGGAACTTCGGTTTCAAAATCAGCGGGAGGATCGTTGAATGCCAGATGTCCATTCTCACCGATGCCGACAAAAGCGACATCAACCGGGGCAGCAGTTAAAGCGCGTCCGACCTTGTTGCATACGTCCTCGGGATCGGCTTCACCGTCGAGCAGGTGATAGTTCTCTATCCCAGTTTTTTGTATGAGACGTTCGAGAAGATACTTGCGGAAGCTAGCTGGATGCTCAATTGGTATGCCGATATATTCATCCAGGTGAAACATCTCGACGTTATGCCAGTCCACGCCGGGAACCTTGGTCAGTGCATCAAGGAATTCAAACTGCGAAGCTCCGGTGGCAGCAATGATTCGCGCGCTGCCCTTCTGTGCGATGGCTTGGCGGATGACCATGTCGGCTTTTAGAGCAGCGGCTTTGCCCAGCGAGGCTTTGTCGTCGAATACTTCTATTCTCATATCGATACAGAAGCAAACCAGGCGCAAGCAAGTGCCCGCGTAGTGTATTACCTAAGCAGGTCGCGATAATGATTGCCGAGCTTGCGTGACGTTCTCAGATTTATGTTCGCGCCGTGGTGCATGTGATTATTGAACTAAACCGCTGCGCCGTAGTCCAGTCGATCACGCATACGTTATATCCCTATGAAGACCTCAAGCGCGCGCTCCCGGACAATTTGACCGAAGTGGTTGTCAGTAGCGTCGTTCATGGACAATGCCTACGAACGCATCCAACACGAGCGACTGTCTTTGAAGCTAGGCTTCAAGAGGGAGTGGGTGCGCGAGGTCATCTCGCTTGAAGCCGATGGTGGCGAAATGTCGAGGGAAAAACTGCAAGTGCAGCGACTCGCGTTGGCCGTCCTGAAACGTCACGGACACAAACGCAGAGCGCCGCGAGCGGTTCGCGTCGCGGCTAAGGGATGAATTCCATATTGAAGCAGTCTCGGCTGAGAGTGTCGCGGAAGCAGTCGAAGGCGCGCCGATTATCACGGTCGTCACTCGCGCGGCGCAACGGTCAACTATTACTTTGCCGGCAGCGGTTACAGTGTGGTGGAAGGGCGAAAGTACCGCTGGAAAGCGGGCGACCTGATGCTTAGCGCGCCCGGCTGGGCCATTCACAATCACGCGTCGAAGGACGAAGATGTCTATCTTCTGCGGACTCGAGTCGCTGAGTCTTCCGATGCTTGCGATCGGCGCGGCTGGGTTGATGAACGCGGTCGGAAATCTCGCGCCCAAACGGGTCGCACGTCTATGCGAAGAGGTTGCGAAAGGGAATTTGGAAGCGGCTCGCAAGCTACATTTTGATCTCTTTGAGCTGAATCAAGCAATCTTCCTGGACACTAATCCAATCCCGTTGAAGTACATGATGTCGCGAGTAGGTTTGCTCGGAACTTCCGAGGTGCGCCTGCCCCTAGTGCCTCTCGATTCGGAGCGAGGCCAAGCGCTGGATGATGTGCTGCGCCGCGCCGGACTCTTGTAGGGCTCAGTCCTCGCCGATGTCTTCGTTCCAGACCTCGTGGTGCTCTGCGATGTAGCCGCCCAACAAATCGGCACACTCCTGCGATGCGACGTCTATCACCTTGACCCCATTCTCACGAAGCCAGGCAATCCCAACCTGAAAATTGACCGGAGTGAATACTTGAGGCCGATAACTCTTAATCAGCGGGTCGCAAGTTCGAGCCCTACACGGCTCATCAAATGAATCAACAACATACAAGCCGCCGAGAGGCGGCTTGTATGTTAGCTACACATTCAGCTACATATTGAAATGAGTTGGGTTGACCGCTAATTCCAATATCGCCGCGGTTGTAGTTGGTGAGTCGGTCAATTTTAGAGGGCGGGATCGACTGGCTTCGTGAGCATGGGGTCGAGAGTGATACACGTCGCATCGCAGGGTGTGTCGATTTGTTGGCCGGCTGCGTCGCAGAGCATCACGAGGTCTGAAGCGAAGACATCGGCGAGGACTGAGCCCTACAACAGTCCTGCGCGGCGCAGCACATCGTCGAGCGATTGGCCTCGTTCCCGATCAAGGGGTAGGAGAGGCAACCGCACCTCTGAAGTTTGAAGCAACCCCATTCGCGCCATCATGTACTTCAATGGAATCGGATTGGTGTCGAGGAAGATCGCCTGATTCAGTTCGAACAGATCAAAGTGCAGCTTGCGAGCCGCTTCCAGGTTTCCCTTCGCAACCTCGTCGCATAAAAGTGCGACGAGATTCGGCGCGAGATTTCCAACTGCGTTCATCAAGCCAGCCGCGCCGATTGCCAGCATGGGAAGACTCATCGACTCGAGGCCGCAGAAGATGCGGAACTCGCTTCCCAATCGCATTAGCAACTCGCTGACAAGCTCCAGATCGTTCGCGGCATGTTTCATGCCCACAAGGTTCGGAAGTTGCTCAGCGATTCTGGCCATCGTAGCCGCCGTGACCGACACTGCTGCCCGCCCGGGTATGTGATAAACCATCAGCGGAAGCTCGGTCTGCTTTCCAACCGCAACGAAGTATTCGACCAGCCCTGCCTGTGGCGGTCGTATGTAGTAAGGAGTCACTACGAGCAGCGCATCGACTCCCGCTCTTTCGGCTCTAGCCGTCAGCTCTGTTGTTTCTTTGTAGGACTGCGAGCCGGTCGCTGCCACGACCGGAATGCGCCTGGCGACGGTTTTCACCGCGACGTTGGCCAGTTCGCTTCGCTCATCGGTCGTCAGGCTACTCGGCTCGGCGGTCGTTCCAGTAATAACGACGCCGTGGGAGCCTTCCGTGACTTGGCGCTCGATGAGCGAGGCGAAGGTATCGAAGTCAACCTTGCCCGCGCGGAAGGGCGTGATGACAGGAGTGTACGAGCCGCGAAGAAAACTGTTCTTGAGTTTGATCATTTCACTAGCGCCGCGCGATTAGTGATGAACCCGCTGTCGACGCCCAAGAGTCTCGGCTCGCCTTTCAAGTCTTCTTGCCACAACAGCGAACCCATCGCAATGTGTAAGGGCTGATCTTGGACTGTCAGCTCATAGACGTCTTCAACTTTCGATGCGTGATTGTGAATCGCCCAGCCGGGCGCGCTGAGCATCAGGTCGCCCGCTTCCCAGAAGTATTTCTTGCCCTGCACGAGGCTGTAGCCGCTGCCTGCAAAGTAATAGTTGATAGCCGCCGACACATGCCGGTGCGGACGATCAACAATGTTAGCCGGGCGAATCGTGATTGTGGCGAAGAAATTGTTCGTCGTGCCGTTTGTGCGGCCCGTCGCCGGGTCGTAGAGGAGATACAATCGGCGGCCGGCGTAACTCTTTCCAAGTGCCCTCAGTCGATCCAGTTCGCCTTTGACACTTTCCCACGACCAGTGCAAAGGCTTGAGCTCAACGGCGCCTGGATTGATTAGCTTCTCGTAAGGCATCAGCCAGGCTCCGTCATCGTTCAATTGAAAAACGCCGAACGGGCTGTCCTTCGAACCTCCCTCCGAACTCGCCGCTTCTGACTCGACCGGACCCGATGCCGACTCCGTTGTCGGATTCTCATCGACGATGTGCACGTTCAGTTTTTCAAGCAGAGGCGAATTGCTGTAGGTCAACCGCACCTGGAGCTCGCCGGTTTCATTGAAATGTTCATAAATCGACCACGGTGGAGTGGTCCAGGCGTCGTGTTGTTTGTAGTCTATCCGCTTGCCGCCGATCATCGTGTGCCCGGCGCCTCGAATGCAGAAATTCACGACCGATGAGTTATGGCGAATTGCTTTGGTTCGCTCGCCCGGTTTCAAGACGCAAATGGAAACGCCGATGCCGTATGCGAGACCATTGCCGATACCAGTATTTGCATGCGCGACCATCGATACGCGGCGGCCATTTTCAGGCGCGGGCAGGTTTGCAAGCCGATCAATCTCCGAGTCGATGGACTGTTTCTCGATGATCACGGGAGCAGGAAACGTCAACGGTTCTTCCGAGAGCCCAGTGCGGTCGATGAATTTGAATGTTGCTTCCATTTGATTCCTCGTTCGTGAGCTTGATTCAATCAGCGCCGCTGCGAAATCGCGGCGCGGCTTTCTGCGGATGCGGAAAGCTGCGGCCTACGCCAATCTCGACGGCTTTCTGGTAGAGCTTAATGCCTAACGCAAGGTCTGAGATGCCCATGCCCAAAGACTTGAACACAGTTAGGTCATCGCTCGAATCGCGCGGCTCTCGAGCTGCAACAACGTCCGCAAGAGAACGCACGCGTTGCCAGTTCGTTTGATCGGAGCCGAAATAATCAATCAACTCTCGCGAAAGCTTTTGCGCCGAAGGCACGCTATCAGCAACGATGTGAGCGCACCTTGCCAACACATCGCTTGCTACTTCTGCCTTCGAAGGGACGATGGCCCCAACCGCATTTATGTGCGCGCCGCGGGCGATCATATCCCCGAAGAGGATCGGCTCCGCGGCGCGAGTGACGACCGTGATGATCGGCGCGCCTTGGACTGCTTCCGCGACAGTCTTGGCTTGGACTGGTTCAAAATAGAATTCATCCCTTACGCGTGACGCAAACCGCTCGCGGCGCTCTGCGTTTCTGCCGAACACGCGGACGCGTTTGATCGGGCGGACGGCCACGACTGCCGCAACCTGAGTGATTGCCTGCTTGCCGGTTCCGATGATTGCTAGCTCATCGGCATCTTCTCGAGCGAGCCATCGCGTTGCCACTCCTGACGCGCTGCCCGTTCGCATCTGGCCGAGTGCGAATGCTTCGATGATGGCCTTTAGCGCGCCGGTGTTGCCGTCAAACAAAAGCAACAGCGGCGTCGCTCCGCCTTCGGTGTGCGCCCACGTCTTGGTTCCAGCAAAGCCGTCATCTGGAAACACCGCGCCTATCGCGTGAAGCGTCGAGCCGTTGCCCCACGTAGCGTGGGTCTTGACCATGTTGAGCGCCTTGCCGCGCGCCTCGCGAAGGAGGCCCTGCTCGAGTGCGTCGATGGCGTCTTCTATATTCATCAACGAGACGACATCGAGCTCCGAAATCCACAACGGATCTGACACAGGTTGTCCTATTCCAGAGGCGAGGTCACGGGCGGTGCCAGCTCCAGGCAATTCACTATGAGCGCGTGCGTTACGTAGCGTCCGACTAACATCAAGACACCGACTGCCTGCTCGTGACCGATAGCGTCGATCACAGCTTCAAACTCAGCCGCAGTGTCGTGTCCGCGACGTTCCAGGACAGCCAACGTGAGTCGCTGCACAACCAACTCTTCCCTGCACATTTCGCCGCCATCGGCTTCAAGCGAGATGACCTCGCGCACCCACTCCCTCTTGAAGCCTAGCTTCAAAGACAGTCGCTCATGCTGGATGCGTTCGTAGGCATTGTCCATGAACGACGCTACTGACAACGCAACTAATTCGGTCAAATTGTCCGGGAGCGCGCGCTTGAGGTCTTCAGTGAAAGCCATGAAAGACATCAGCGCTCCCGGCTGGTGGGCGGCGCACTGAAAGAATTCGCCCAGGTAGCCCAAACGCCGGACCCTCGGCCCCAGCGTAGCAGCAAGCTCGGGCGTCATCTCGTCGATCGACAACCGCGGGATCAGCTTGCTCACTTCAGATGCTCGCCGAAAAAGTTCAGCACGCGTTGGCATGCGTCTTTCGCCGCCGCCTCGTTGTAGACGTCAGGTCGCGTATCGTTGAAGAACCCATGATCGACTCCGGGATAAATGTGCATCTCCGCCGATTTACCGAGCGCTTTCAGTTGCTGTTCCAACTCATGCACAACTGCAGGCGGCACGAACTGATCACGTTCGGCATAGATGCCGAGCACCGGAGCCTTGAGGTTCGCCAGGTCAGGCTTCACATTAGGATGTATGCCGTAGAACACCACGCAAGCGCCGACCTGCGGGTTCTTGCTCGCGGCGTAAAGCGACAGCGCGCCGCCCATGCAGAAACCTATCGTTCCTACCTTGTCGCCAACCGTAGCCTCGTGGTTCAGCAGAAACTGAATCGCTCCTCTCAAATCTTTCTCTGCTTCATCGACCCGCAGAGCCATCATCAACTTCCCAGCTTCATCCGGTAACTTGGTTGATTCGCCGTGATAGAGATCCGGCGCCAGTGCCGTGTAGCCTTCGGCGGCGAAGCGATCGCAAACGTCTTTGATGTGCGGGACCAAGCCCCACCATTCCTGAATCACTATCACGCCCGGCCCTTTGCCCTGTGCCGCAGTCGCGACGTAGCCTCTTGCGGTTCCACCATTGCTCGAGAACTCAACCATTTCTCCTGCCATAGAACCTCCCCCTTGAAGTGTTGTGCTGAACGCAGCCGAGTTTAGTTCAAATGGCGTCGGTGGATCAACTTCTATAAGTTTTCTGGTTTCTGGTTTGTAGTTTCTGGTTTCTGGTTCTTGGCTATCGTTCCATAGAGTTCGTTAGCATAACGCGGCGAGTCTACCAATTACCGAAACATCACCCGAACCGGAACCAGAAACTAGAAACCAGAAACTGATTTCTTATTTAACCGGCTACCAGATCGCACCCGGTCTCCTGTACAAGCTCAATCTCGGACTCGGTCAGTCCCAGCTCCTCAACGAAGACTTCGTGATTGTGTTCGCCTATTCGCGGAGCCGGCCGCCTGATCGAGAGTCGCTCGCCATTTACGACTGCAAAGCCTCCGGGGTATTTCAGCGGCATACCCGAGACCGGCTCGGGAATGTGCTGCCAGAACTTACGCACAGTAAGTTGAGGATCGTTGCAGATGTCTTCAACGGTTGAGACGGGGTAGCCGAGCATCTGACGGCGAACGGCCCCTTCTAAAAAATCCTGCTTGTATAGCGTCGAGAAGAATTCACCTATCGGAGTTTCGAGCCTGTCTATTTCGTCCTGGCTGACACGAGTGACGTCAAAGCTGTTCCAATCGATTTGCGTTAGCCATTCGGGCGCCATTTGTTTTTCGTGCATCCAGCCCACCAACTGTTGATTCGTGTGACGACCCGCTGCGCCGCCGTAGATTATGAAGTTGATCCAGCCGTCCTGGCACTGCCAGAAGACTCGCATCTTGGCTCCGTTCACGCTGCGACCGGTTACATAGATTCCGTCTCTTTCAGGGTTGACGCGATTGATGTCCCAAAAAGCAGGCGCGTGAGCCAGCGCCGCCATCACTGCCGCTTGAGCCGACACGTCTACGTGCTGACCTCTACCGGTCAGAACACGATAAGCGAGCGCGGTCAACGCACCCATAGCGGCTTCAGCTCCGACCCACATCGGCGATTGCGGGACTGTCACGCGCATCGGCTCGCCGTCTTTCTCGCCGGCCAGCGACATCGCGCCGCTGAGAGCCATAATCTCAAGGTCCGTGCCGGGGAAGTCTCGATAAGGACCTTGCTGCCCGTACGGAGTGATGGACACCAGGATCAGCCCCGGGTTTTCCTTCGAGAGCTTGCTGTAACCAATTCCGAACTCTTCAAGCGTGCCTGGCTGAAAACTCTCGAGCACAAAATCGGCCGTTCTTACTAATCGCAGAAACAACTGCTTGCCAACGTCGGTCTCAATGTTGAGAGTAATGCCTCGCTTGTTCGCATTATGTGCAAGCCAGTATAAGCTCTCAGACTCGAGCAGCGGAGGCAGTTGTCGAGCCCGATCGCCACCGGGCGGTTCGACTTTGATGACGTCAGCACCTAGGTCCGCGAGGATTTTCCCCGTCAGGAACCCAAGCGTGCCTGTCAAATCAAGTACGCGATATGAATCGAGTAGCCCCATCGGCCTCATCGGAAAAAGTCAGAGAGAGTTATTGGATAGCAAGCCTAAAGAATTGAAAATTGAAAATTGCAAAATGAAAATTGAAGAACGGACACCCCAAGGCTCCGGACAAATTTGCAATTTTCATTTTGCTGCAATTTTCAATTTTCAATTCTCTGCAATTTTCAATGTTCTGCAGTTTTCAATGCTCACCTTCCTGTTCGGGCGAGCACTTCAACCCATCCACGCATTCTTTCTTTAGCTTTGGCGATGTCCGCCGCGGAAAAGAACTTCAGCGGATCGACCCTGTCCACAGGATAAACCGGCCGGTGGAAGTCCTGCTCGTATCCGAAGGGCACCGTGGCGTCTATGCCCATCCCGCCTTCGAAGCGAGTGTTGGACGCCGTCCATTCTTTTTCGCCTGCCGTCATTCGCTCTTGCGGCTGGAAAGTCTGTCCGATCCCGCCAGGCAGCGGGTTGATGATGTCCGTATGCGGATTCACGCGAGTCGTCAGACACCAGATGATGTCATCCATGCTGTAGATGTCCACGTCAGGGCTCACCGCTATAGCCAGGCGCATCCCTTGATTGCACGACAGGATCGCGGCTAGAAAGTTTCGCTGCCAGCCTTCTTCGATCTTGTTGCGCTTCTTGACCTGGATGATTACCCCACCCCAGTCGGTCATGCAGTAAGGTATATGAACATCCTGGATGATTCCCGGCTGCAAGCGCTCGCATAGTTCATAAATCGCCGCCTCCCGAAGCGTCGTATCGATGTTGCTGCAGTCCGCCATATGAACGCCCAACAGATAGATGAGCGGCCGCGCTTCGCGCTTGCGCATCGTGATCGCAGTAACGTGAAGAGTCGGAGCTTTGTAGGCCTTTCCCATGTAACCCGCCCACTCCGGATGGAAGAAGTATTTGCCCTGTGTGTCCGCTGCTTCTGCTTCTGCTGTTTCATAACGCTTGTCGCGTGGATGAAGATAACCCTCCAGCACGTATTCCGAGTCAGCAATGGCATAAGCATCGACTGTTCGAGCCTTGACGATCTTGATAGGGCTCCCTTGAATCGCGCCCGCCACTCCTACTTCGTCGCAGCCTTTGGGCAGGATCACGTAGTCGAAGCCGCCTCCGGCAACCAGGGTGCACGCTGGCGGCACCCCGAAGCACATCGTCAATGGAATCGGCTTCTCGTCCTTATAATGCGCGGTGATGATTTGCCACATGTGAGAGCCCGGCGACGCTTGAAACGTTCCGACGTTGCCCCAACGGAAGTTCATTCGGTTATAGCCGATATGGCTTCCGCCGTCGAAGTAGTCTCCAATCACGCAGCTAATCCCACTTCCGATAGTCAACTCGGTTTCCAACGCGGTGTGCCGGATCGCCGTGATGTATTTGTTGACGTCCAGATCATCAGTGATGACTTCCTGTTGGCACGGCGCTTCGCTCTGGGATATCTCGACCGGCTTCAGCGGGCGCGTCATCGCGTGTGCGAGTTTCCTCGTGCGGTTCGTCGGATCGCCGTAGCCAAAGATCTTGTCGACGACGTTGATATCGGACAGAAGGTTGGTAATTGCGCGAGCGTGAGGCTTGCCTTTCACGTTATTAAACATGAGGACCGGCCCACCATCGAGGTGCTTCTGAATCCCGGTTATTTCAAGATCGGGATCAACCTCGATGTCGGTCTTCAACAAATCTCCCTCGGATTCGAGCCACTCAAGTGTCGACCTCAGCGAGGTAATATCTTTTGGCACTTCCTTCACAGCGCTTGTCATACCCTGCCGCTCCTTTCTCATTCGATAAGATTTTCAGGTTGTGTTTTGGGATAAAACCAAAGAGATCGGGGTTTTCTCTTCCGAATACTGAAACGCAGACGATTTATGAAAACACGCCTTGTTCCTGCAGCTCCTGGTATTCTGTTCGGGAAAGATCGAGCCATTCCAGAAAGACTCGTTCATTGTCCTGGCCCAGGCACGGGGCGGGTTGCCGAATGCCTCCCGGAGTCTCGCTGAGCTGATAGGAGACCATCCGATAGTTGTGTCGTCCGAGTTCCGAATGCTCGCGTTCTTGCCAGATGTTACGAAAGGCGATTTGAGGATCGGAGAACAAGTCGCGCATAGTGTTGACGACTCCAGCATGAACGCCGCTGCTTTGCAGAAGAGACATTACGCCCACGGCATCCTGATCCCGCGTCCACTCGGCAATCAACTCATTCAGCTCTCGTTCATTCTCTTTGCGTTTCGGAAGCGTCGCGAACCGCAAGTCTATGATCCACGCTTCTCTACCGGCGGCCGAGCAGAAGCGCCTCCACTCTTCATCGTCCCAGCAACTGATCACGCACCATTGGCCGTCTCGACAAGGAAAGCAACCGTGTGGAGCGACCGCCTGGTCGCGATTCCCGTTCCGGTTTGCGACCACGCCATTCGCCGAGTAATCCAGAAGCGCAGTGCTAATGAACTGCAATCCGGTTTCGTATTGCGACAGGTCTATGAAAACGCCTTCTCCGGTCCGCCGGCGATGGTCGAGCGCAGCGAGAACGGCGATCCCGCCATACGCTACCGCGATGAAATCGATGTAAGGCCCGTACAAAAGATGAGGCGGCCCGTCCGGTTCTCCAGTCAAATGCGTAAAGCCGGCGAGCGACGAAAGCTGCGACCCGAACCCTGGGTGCGCAGCGTGAGGACCCGTCTGTCCCATGTTGCTTGTGGCCAGCATGATCAAATCGGGCTTGTGTTCGCGCAACGTTTCATATCCGAGTCCGAGTCGCTCGATCACGCCGGGACGCATGTTTTCAATCACAATGTCGGCCCACTCTGCTAATCGATAGGCCAGCTTGACGCCCTCGGGATGCTTGAGGTTTAGCGTGACGCCGTACTTTGAATCATTGAAGAACGCAAAGCATCCCGAACGATTCACTCCAACATGCCCGTCCTTGAAGGGCGGATATTGCAGCCTGAATCCGTCCGGGTGCTGCGCAGATTCAACGTGAATCACCTCCGCCCCGAAATTAGCCAGGTACTTGCTGATGCAGGGCCCGGCCGCGTAACCTCCGAACTCGACGACTCTCACTTGTGCAAGCGCGTCTTTCATTCGCCAAAATTTCCGCCGGTCAGCATAACGCCGTCCCATCGATTGGCGACGTCAAGGTGTATCTCAAACTGATCCAGGACCCGCATAACGATGTGATTGACGAGGTCATCAATGGTCTGGGGGTGGTTATAAAAGGCAGGCATTGGCGGCGTGATCACTACGCCCATTCGCGAGAGCTTTAACATGTTCTCGAGGTGAATGTCATTCAAGGGCGCTTCACGAACCACCAGCACAAGCTTCCGGCGCTCTTTCAGTATCACATCCGCGGCTCGATGGATCAGGTTGTCTCCCTGCCCCTGAGCGATTGCCGCGAGTGTCCGCATGCTGCAAGGAGCTACGACCATCCCGCACGTCTGAAACGATCCGCTCGAAATAGCCGCGCCCTGGTCGCCGCTGTGATAACAGCACGTAGCCATTTGCTGAACTTCTTCGACGCTGTAAGGCGTTTCGTGCAGCAAGGTGCGGGCTGCCCACTGGCTCATGACAAGGTGTGTCTCGATACCCGTGTCTTGAAGCATCTGGAGAAGCCGTACGCCGAAAATCGTTCCGGTCGCTCCGGTTATTCCTACAATCAGTTTTCCGTTTGCTTCGCCCATGGTTCGCCAGTCGCTATTCCAACAATTCCCTCAGCACCGCCCTCGCTTCAGTCATTCGCGCGGCGAGGTTCGGATCCCTGTAAGTGGGCGGGCTAGCAATATACACCGCGGACTCAATCTGTTCATCGGCGTGGTCTGTCAGCACCTGCTCGACTCTCATGTTGAGTTTCGACAGGCGCGGCGAACATCTCATATCTCGCCGAAGCTCTTCAACAGTGCCTTTGACATAGTACGCAATGCAGGCGTCGATGACCATCATTGTGAGCTTGCCGTTGCGCCGCATGTTTTGAGTCGTGCTGCTGTCTTTGTAAGGAGCAAGCCTGACATTGCATCGGTCCTTTGCGACTACCTCCAGGCAACTCAGCATTGCCGGATGCGGCCAACCGTCCGCATCGACAGTGCAAACGAGGATCACCTTCTCGGCATTCGCTTCAAGTCCTTCGCTCAACCAGCGAAACAGATCATCGGGTAACTGTGCGCTCACCAGCTTCGACATGCCGCCTCAATCCCACGACTCTTCTACGAACAGAATACCTCCGCGGTCGCCATGAAAATCATGACGATGCTGATGGTCATGGGAGCCCAGTGGCTTAGCCGCCGCTCCAGCCTTCTTCAGTTCCCGCTCAAAAAGCTTTCTTATCCCCGGGTCCTCCTGGTCGGGTTCGATCTGTTCAACCTGAAGCGGAATTCCCAATCGCTTCGGGAAATCGCCTTCGGTCATCGCGAAGTACCGAGCTTTCGTATCGCCGGTATTGAAGTGCTGATGGAACCAGAAGTAAGGCGGCGAAACCAGCGACCCTGCTTTCCAATCAACCTTGACCGCGTCTGATTTGAGACTGTTCTTTCCGGCAAGCGAAAAGCCTTTCCCGTTGAGCGTGAGGATGATCGCTTCGTAGGGATGACGGTGACCTAGCTTGTAATTGCCGACCTCAAACTCCGACATGTGCGGCTCAAGGATGGTATTTCCACCCATCTCCCAGAAGATGCTGGCGTTCTCACCGCCACGTTCGGGCCAGGGCACAACTTCAGACGTGCGAATGTCGCGCACGAAATTGGTCTTGTCCCATCGCTTGCGCACGCGGGCGCTCGTGGTGAAGTAGTCGGCCTCCTGGTTATAACGGTCCTTGAAATCGAAGCTCAAACTGTTGATCAGGTCCATATTGCCGAAGACTTGCAACATGAATGGGAATGTCGTAATCGCGAGCAGTCGTGCCGGACGCGCCGAATCAGAATTGAAGTGCCGGTAGGTAACGTTGACTGGTCCGGCGAACAAGCTGCCTTCGCCCCATTCGACCTTGTTCTTACGAGCGCCAGACCCGAACTCGGTATGACCTCGCCCGCGAAGCCCGATGAAGATCTGTTCGTAGAAGTGCTGACGCGGCACGAGCGCCTTACCCTCGGGGATTTCATAAATGGCTGCGTCCATGTGGACGTTTCCGGTGAAGTTGATGTACAAGCCCCGCCCGCCTATCTCCGGCCAAGGCTTCGTCTCCTGAGTTACGACATCGAAGACCGAATACGGATCGTCAATCTTTGGAATCTTCGTTGACTTCGTCCACTGCCGGTAGAAGTTGCGCTCGATGCGCCCGCCGCCGCCAATGTTAGCGGGACTGTAAACCACATCATCAGAAGAAGCCGGCGGCTTCTGTTTTGGCTTGCCCTCCTGCGCGTCCGCCGTGATCGCGCTGCCAAGCAGTGGTAACGCGAAACCGGCTGCTGATGCCCGTTCCAGGAACTTGCGCCGCGAAACCGTCCCGTTGAATAAATCGTCCAGCAGTTCCTTCATCGTCCTTCTCCTTTCTTCGATGGCATTCGCATCTCGATGCCCGACTTCTTTAGCTCCGCCGCGTAGATCTCTCGAATCAACGGATCTTCATCGGCATACTCTATCAGGTTGCCGCCCTTTCGCGTGCTGGTTTTGCCAAGCCGGTGAGTCCTCCCGCCGCCGCCGAGCGCGCGGTTGAACCACTTTCCGTCCCCGCCCCAGGTCGGCGCAATGTAGCGCGCCGGTTCACGTCCGGCGTTGAAATGCTGATGGAACCAGCCATCGGGCGGAACGAACAGACTTCCTTCGACCCAATCGATCCGCTTCTGGGTCGCAGCCTGCGCCTCGGAGTATTTCAACGTGCCCTTCCACATCAACGTGTAACCATGTCCGTTCAGCACCACAACGTGCGAGCCGGGCCCGTGACGATGCGCCTTTTTGTAGGTGCCGACTTCAAACTCAGAAATGTGCGCCTGCATGGTGTTGTCCGAAAGTTGAAGCTCGATGCGCGAATTGCCGGCGCCGCGCTCTTTGACTTTCGCCAGGCCCAGCGTTCGCACATTCGGAACGAAGCCACTATCCCAGGTATACACACCGCCGGATATTTCGCTTTCTTCCTCGGATGTCTCTTTGTGATGAAGCTTGTCCGGACCCGCGCCGAAATAGTCCGTCTCGCCGCCGTAGCGATCAGCAAAAACGTAATCGTTGTTGAACACGAATTCAGAACTGTGAAACATGTCGATGATAACCGGGGCGTTAGTTATCGAGAAGAAGCGAGCTGGTGTCCTGCCTCGATTGGTGTGCTGCCGCCAGACATTCAAAGGCGGCGCGATAACAGCACCAGCCTGCCACTTGACTGATTGCTTGCGCTTGCCCGGTTGCCAGACCACGCTTTCGCCTTCGCCGCTCAACACGTAGATGACTTCTTCGAACAAGTAGCGCTGCGGCGTTGTGCTTAAGCCAGGATCAATCTCGCACACGTAACCGCTGTTGAGTCCCTCTCCACCGACCAGATCGATGTGCCCGCCCCGAATCCCCGCGCCACCCAATCGCTTCCACGGCTTGACTTCGAGCGTACGCAGGTTCGGAATACTATAGTCTCGATAAACTGGAATCTCTTCTCGCTTGAGCCATTCCTCCCACGGGTTGACATTGGTCTGATTGCGATCGCGAGCGCGCGGCGAATTATGTTGATCATGATGACCAGAGTTGGGTCCCCTATTCTGCTGGGCATCGGCATTGTTGCTGAGCGCGGACGCCGTAGCCAAAAGACTCAGGCCGCCGGTTGCCGCACGTTCGACGAACTCTCGCCGCGAAACTTTTCCCTCCTTGAACGCCTGAACCAAATCTTCAGTGTTCCTCATGCGGTTCTCCTTTTGGTCGATCGGGCATCCGGACCTTCACACCGTGCCTTCGGGTTTCTTCCTCGAAAATTGCCCTGATTATCGGATCTTCATCCGTGTAGTCGATCATGTTGCCGCCCTGGTGCACGCTCACAGTATTCAAGCGATGAGTGCGCCCGCCTCCACCCATACCTTTGACGAAGTACTTGCCTCCAATCCAGGTTGCCGCCATGTACTTGGCTGAAGTCTCACCACTGTTGAAGTGCTGATGGAACCAGCGGTCGGGCGGCACAAGCAACGTACCGTCGGTCCAATCGACGCGCACCTGTCGGTCCTTGGCGGCTTCGGAATACTTGATTGTGTCTTTCCACGCGAGCGTGTAACCGATGCCGTTCAACACGAGCACGTGCGAGCCGGGCCCGTGACGGTGCGCGCGCTTGTAACTGCCAGTCTCGAACTCGGAGATGTGTGTCTGCAGCACGTTATCCGAGAAGACCATCTCTATGCTCTTGTTTCTGGCGCCGCGTGACTTCGCTTCGTACAGCTCCAATGCGTTGATGTCCGGCACTAGCCCGGTGTCCAGTATGCGCACCGCGCCGCGCTCTTCTTCGCCGAAAGTCGCCGCGCTGCCTCCGCCTTTGAGCTTCGAGTCGTTCACCGCGAAGTAACCCGGCTCGTAGTTGTAACGGTCGCGGAAAACGAAATCATTGTTGAACAAAAACTCGGCGCAGTGAAAGATGTCCATCATCAGCGGAAGGTCGGTGAACGAGATCAACCTCGCGGTGTTCTTTCCACGACTTGAATGCTGCCGCCAAACGTTGAGCGGCGGTGAGAAGATGCTCCCCTTTTTCCACTTGAAGGTCTCTTTGCGCTTGCCGTCGTGCCAGACGCTCGTCTCGCCTTCGCCATCGAGCACATAGACGGCCTCTTCAAACATGTAGCGCTGCGGGTTCGTGCTCTTGCCGGGCTCGAGCTCGAAGACGTAAGCACCGTCGGTTCCTTCCGCGCCGGTCAGATCAATTAGAGCGCCACTTGCGCCGAGCCGCCTCCACGGTTTCACTTCGAGCTTGCGAACATCCGCAACGAAGTAACCGATATGAATGGGCACGCCTTCGCGGGCCATCCACTGCTCGTATGGAGTCTTCTGGCTGAAAGGCTCCACTCGAAAGGACTCCAGGTCTCTTGCAATGTCGGCTCGTTTCTTTTTGTTTTGACCAGCGGCGACGGTATCTAGAATTGACTCGGCCGTTATTAGGCCAAAGCCAGATCCTATAACGCGCTCGGCGAATTCTCTTCGCGAGATCTGCCCGTTGACGAACCTGGCAAGTAATCTTCTCATCGCGGTCTCCGTCGTCCATTGTGCCTTGAGCACTTCCACTGTTCTTCTTACAGCGAGATGCCGTAGAGGTGCGAGTCAATGGATAATTATCAAATGCCGATCAGCGGCCAGTAGAACGGAACCAGCACAAGCAGAATGATCGATTCGACAACAGTCAAGCAGATGCCGATGCGCAGCATGTCGCGACCATCGAAGTAGCCGTAGGAATAGCCAACGACCATTACCGCCGACTGATAGACGAAGATTTTTCCGCCTGCAGCAAACGTCCAGACCATTCCCAGCGCCAGTGGATCGAGGCCCTGCGCAACGGCAAAATTCATCAACAGCGGGATAGAAGTGCCAAGCATCGAAACTTCGCTTGCCAGAAAGATGTGATAAACAAACGCGCTCCAGTAAAGCGTAAGCGTTGAGCTATAAACATTCGTGATGAGCGGTTCCATCCACGCGAACATGAAGTTCGTCAGCACATCCAACGCTTTCGTCGAGACTAGAACTTCACCCATGCTGACGGCTGCCGCTACGAAGAATACCGGCAGGTAGTTGACCCGCTTCAGGTCGTCCATGTCTAAGACGCCAAGCCATGGCAGCGCCGCGAGAAGGCCGACGCCCAGACCTATCATTGCAGGCGAGAGGTGATGTAAGAAATCGGTCGCCCATAACCCGATGGCGATCGCCATTAGTGTCATCGCCTTCTTTTCTTGCCCGCTCCATCTGCCCATCCTTTGCAGTTCTTCTTTGATAAAGCGGCCGCCGCCGGGCAGTGACGACTTCTCCGGCGGATAGAGCCACAGCGTAAGTCGCCAGGCAGCGAAGATTGTGATCAGATCGCAAGGCAGATAAGCTAAGAACCAGTGGCTCCAAAGGACCGGAACGTTACCAACTTTTTCAATCAACCCGCGCGCGGTGATAGAGGCGGCGCCCGCAATTATCATTTTGTCGAAAATACCTGCCGTGTAGGTCAGTACCAAGAACATACCGCGCCCGATATTGCTGCCCGGTCCGCAACCGAACGCCTCTATCAAGCCGAGCGCAACTGCTGCCATGATGACCACGCGCGCGATGCCGGACGGCACAAGGAACGTCAACAAGAAATCCGAGAATATCAATCCAAGCAGTATGCGGGGATAAGATTTGCCAAAGCGCTGCATTACGGTATAGGCGAGTCGTCGTGCCAGGCCGGTTTTCGTCGCCATCATCCCGAAAAGAATCGCGCCGAAGAGAAACCATGGCGTATCATTAGCAAACCCGCCAAATGCGGTGTCAAACTTCACAACTCCTAAAGCCCAATACAGGTAGCAGCCGATCAACCCCGCGAGCGCGTGAGGCATGGCTTCGGTGATCCACGCGATGATCATGAACGACGTGATCGCCAGGGCATGCTTTGCAGTCACGTCGAGGTTAAGCGGGGAGAACCAGAGTACTGCTGGAACAACCACCGCAAGAACACGACCGATCAACGCACGCCGCGAGATTCGATAGTCTTGTGCAATCTCTTGGGGTTCAGCAGTCTCACTGCGGTCGAGGCCCGCCGGTTTCGCCATGCTTGCGGGAACAGTCCCCGATTGCTCGATCATCGACCACCCTTTCACTCGATTCTTCTTTGCGATCTCTGCGAGTCTTGGCGACATTTGGGCGAAACCAGTTTTCGTTTCTCGCAAAGTTCGCCAAGAACCGTAAAGACTTCACTCGTCCAGGATCTTTCCCCACTTCTCTTGCGTCGCACGGCGCACGGCAGCGCTTGATTCAGCCACAGGCGGGAACTCGTTCAGCCATTCATAAGGCCGGCATGCATCGATAATCGCGCGCGAACTGTGTCCCTTTTGGCCCTTCGGGATGATTGGATCAAGCGGCCCGCTCCAACTACGGCGTATCATTTCAATATCGATCTCGGGATTCGAGCGAGTCGTCAGCGCCCACAGCACATCGTTGGTGTTCGTGACATCGATGTCGTCATCTACCACAATCACGTAGCGCCCAAGATAACCGCCCGCGTGGCAGTAAGCCGCGACCATCCCAGCCTGCTTCGCGTGCCCTGCGTAGCGCTGCTTGATCGAGACGATGGTCAGCAATCGCGCGCCGCCCGCTTCGTGACACCACACGCCCTGAATGTCCTGAATGCCCGCCGCTTCCATCTGCTGCCAGATCAGGGCCGAACGCATGAAGCAGCGCATGTAGTTGAACTCGCACGGGGGCCGAGTAGGAGGCGCGCCCAATAGGATCGGAGCATCGCGATGATAAAGTCGTTTGACTCTGATGATAGGCTCGGGCCGCGTCGAGCTGGCGTAGTACCCGGTCCACTCACCGAATGGGCCTTCGTCTCGAGTCTCGTTCGGAAGCGCTTCGCCTTCGATAACGATCTCAGAGGCGGCAGGAATGGGAAGCCCGGTATACTCCCCGATGATCACCGGCACCGGACGCCCTTGCAGTCCGCCGACCCAGTCGTATTCAGAAACGCCCCGAGGTACCTCGATGCCGCCGGCAAGATAGAGCAGTGGGTCCTGACCAAACGAAACCGCAACTTTGCAGGGCTCCCCTTTGGCAAAGTACTTTTCGCGCATAATGCGCCCTTGCTTTCCCGGTGAAATGTAGAAGCCCAGCGTATCGTGATCGTGAATCATCACGCGGTACGTTCCAAGATTCACCCAGCCTTCGTCGGGATCGCGCGTTATGTCGATCGATCCGGTGCCGATGTAGCGACCCCCGTCCAACTCGTGCCACTTGGGAGTTGGAAACTTCCACATGTCGATATCTTTGCCTTCGAAGACGTTCTCCATCACTGGACCGTCTTTCACTACTTCGGGCTTGATGTGCTCGACCTCACTGATGTGACGTTTGATGTCTTTCACAAACTCCAACCGCGTGTAGTTGGTGTGCATGTGAAGCGTGGTCGCGATGCGTTTGACGGTGTTCAATGTGTTAGTGAGGACACGATAGCCCTTCGGGTAGCCTTTGATCTCGTCGAACAACAGCGCGTGGCTTTGTTCGCCACGGTGGTGGCCAAGCTCGGTGATGGCGCCAATCTCGACGTCCCAATCGGCGCCTTCGATTCGCTTCAGCTCTCCGAGCTTGTCGACGGCAGCGATCCAACTACGCAAGTCTCTTGATTCCATCTTGATCTCCTGACTGATGATGATTACGATGCCAGCTATCTACGATACGTTCCTATCGCAACTTAGAACACTAGCCTAAGCGAGAACTGAATCTGCCTGCTCGACGTGCTCGTCTTGGTGATCTGCCCGGCATTTTGATTTGTTCCAGTCGCGGGGTCGGCGCTGGTGAACACCGTCAGATTCTGGACCTCCGGAATGGCGAAGTTCGCGTGATTGAAGGCGTTGAACATCTCCGTCCTGAACTGGATCAACCGGGTGCCATCGGAGTTCAAGTAAAAGGACTTGGTGATTGAAGGATCGAAACTAACCAGGCCGGGACCCTCGATAATATTGCGCCCTAGCACGCCGCGAGTGCCGACAGCCGGAAGCTCGAAGACGCTCGGATCGAACAACTGGGTCTTACTAAGATTTGTTGGTATCCTAGTCACACCCACTCTTAGATTCGGCCGCTGCTCATTATCGATTGACCCGTCTCGATCCTGATCGAAAGTAAAAATGGGGCTCACCGGTATGCCGGACTCAGCCGTCACGATGCCGTCGAGCTGCCAACCTTCGATCAGCACCCTGGTAAGGCCCTTGGCTTCCGAAAGAAAGCTTCGGCCCGGACCGAACGGCAGAGCATAGCTGAAGTTCGCCGACAGGCGATGCCGCACGTCGAAATCCGACAATCCGCGGCTAAGCTTCAAGTTAAAAGGATCCTCACTGCGTGCCTGGCCGTTGGCAAACTCGTTACGTCCGAGGGAACTTGATCCATCGTCGATCGATTTTGCGAAAGTGTAAGACAATGAGCTGGTGAACGCGCGACCGAGTCTGGAGCGCACATTCAATTGCAGTGAATTGTAGAACGAGTTGGAATCAGAAACTTTGAAGCGAAGGCTTCCGAAGTTAGGGTTACGCCTCTTAACCTGACTGATCGGAATCGCCGGGAAGAGCGTGTTTACGGGTGGGTTCAAGGAATTCGCAATATTAAAGTCTGCCTCGCGCCACAGGTGAACGCCGCGTGACCCTACATAAGCGGCGGTCACCACCATTCTTGACGAAAACTCTCGCTGGATATTGAAGTTGTACTGCATGACGTAAGTGGGGCTTGGCGTAGCAGTAATGGCAAATGTGTCGAGCGAAAACGTTTTGCTAGAGAGTATCGGAAACACATTGGGGAACGGCAACGCATTCGGGGCCGGTGCCTGATTGATGGTCACTTGTTCGAAAAAGGGCGCATGCTTGAAGGTCATGTTGCCATAAACCGAGTACAGCAGTTGGTCAAAATAGATGCCAAAGCCGCCGCGGATCGAAGTCCTGCCCGGCCCGCCGAAAAGCCCGCCGAGGAAACCTTTCTTAAGCTCCGGGGTGTACGCGAAACCAATGCGAGGCGAAAGGTTTTTCAAGCTGGGATTCTTGAAGAGCGGTCCGTTGGTCACCGCCGCGTCGTTCGGATTACCCACGTTGGTATTTATTCCATTCACCTCGTTCGGCACGGTGACGAATTCGTAACGCAGGCCAAGATTCAAAGTCAAATTGCGCCGCGCTTTCCAATCGTCCTGAAAATAGAAGCCGAGCAGAGATTGCTTGTGATGACGGACGGTGTTGTCGTGCCCGGGAATAAGGCCGGTAAAACTCCTCGGATTGGCCCTCAGGAAATCTGAGAACGTGTTGAAAACAAATTCACCGCGATTGCGGGAAGCCGAATTTCCAAGTATGTCGAAGTGCTCTATATTCGCGCCAATCTTCATCGCGTGCGGACCGCGGACGATGGAGAGATCGTCGGAGAACTGATTGGTGTTCTGGAAGAAGCTGCGCGGCGTATTGCGATCTGAGCCGAAGCGCTTGAAGCCGGTGATATTGATATCGCCCACAATCTCGCCTGGAATGAAAGCGAGGTTCGTAAAGCCATCTGCAGGCGCTGGCGCCTCGGTCGGCGTCGTCCGGTTGAATGCGTAGCGAAAACTATTCACGATGTTGCGCGAGAGCACTCTACTCTCGCTCACTGTGAAAAACTTCTGGAAGTTCGTTCCCGCATTCGGGAAGCTGGGGAAAGTTTCGACATTGAGGAACGTAGTACGTGAATCATTCTGCGTGTAACGAATAAAGAGCGTGTCATGTTTTGAGAGATTGTAGTCCCCTCGTACATTGTAAGTATTCAGATTTGCCGGCTGCTTGAATTGACCGGCAAAGAATCCTGTCTGGCCAGTCGGACCCGGGTCAACGGTCGGCACGGGTATGAGCGCAAGGTAAGGGATTACCGCCGGATTGATCGTCACTCCGGCCGGCAAAAAGACGCCTCGGCGGGCGGCAAGGCTTGGGACCGATTGGACATCAGTGATTCCAAGGCTCTCGCGAAATCCTTCGTAGGAACCGAAGATGAAAAGCTTGTTCTTGATGATTGGTCCGCCAAGGGAGAACCCGAATTGATTGCGCTTGAAAGGCGCTTTGGGCGAGCGGGTAGCATTTTCGAAGAAGTTTGCGGCGTCCAACGCACTGTTACGGAGATACTCGAAAACCGTGCCGTGTAACTGGTTCGTCCCAGAACGAGTGGCGATATTGAACACGCCGCCGGAAGCGCGCCCATATTCAGCACTGTAGGTATTCGTCAACACCGTGAACTCTTCAACGGATTCAATTCCGCTAACAACTCCATTTGCCCCAGCCGCCGTACGGCCCAGCGCGTCAATGATGTCGGTGCCATCCAACATGTAACTGTTAGCCGTCGTACGAGCGCCATGCACCGAGATCTTCGGCCCCTTGCCGCTGAGGATGTCCCCTTGATCGCTGCGCGCTTGCGCAACACCGGGCTGCAAGAGAACCAGTTGCGTGTAGTCCCGCCCGTTGATTGGCAGGTTCTGGATTTGACTGCGGCTGACCAATTGTCCATAGGTTGATGTTTCAGTATCTATCGCTAGTTGTTGCGCGCCAGCTTCTACTTCCACAGTCTCTGAAACGCCGCCAGGAGTCAGGGTTAGATCCAGCCCGGCCTCTTGACCGACGGTGAGTTGGATCGTTACCCTGGTTGTTTTGAATCCTGAAACGCTTGCGAGAACCTCGTAGTTTCCGATACTCAAATTGGGAAAGGCATAGCGACCCTGCTGATCGCTTTGGGTTTGCCTGGTTTGGCTGGTCGCGATGTTGCGTGCCGTGATATTTACTCCGGGTACTACCGCACCGTTGGAGTCTCGGAGCGTACCGGATAGGCTTGCCGCTCCCTGAGCCAGGGTTAGTTGAGAGGTCACTAACATCGACAACATAAAAATGGCTGCTCTTCTCATTTCATCCTCCTTACGTGACCTGGGTGGATGCCCATGTGGTCCACTAAACCTTTCTGGACCTCGCCGCCGCCAAGGAGTAGCGTGGATACCAGGTCGAATCAGCTCCGAGTCCAGTTCGCGCTACCAGCACATCCAGCATATAAGGTCGGCCCTCGCGAGTCGCGGTGATCGCGCGCTGCATCGCAGGCTTGAGCTGATCAGGAGTGGCGACTCGCTCTCCCCGTATTCCGTAAGCGCTTGCCATATGCGTGAACTCAACGTCCGGACTCCCCAGATAGCAAATCATATCTTTGTTCGCCTGCCGCGCGCGTCCGGCTCTCATCATCATGTTATTGCGCGGCTCGTCGTAGCTGCGATTGTTGCAAATGATCGTTATGATCGGAACATCGTAGCGCGACATCGCCCACAGCGCATCTGATTGGCCGAAGAGGAATCCGCCATCACCTTGCAGCGAGACTACCTGATTGTCAGGGCGAGCGAGCTTGACGCCGATCGATGCGCTCACGCCCCAGCATAGCGAGCGGCCCATCGTGCGCCCGATCTTCGTCTTTTTGCCTTCCGCGAAAGGAAAAGACCGAAGCACCCAGTCTTCGGTGCCCAGCTCCTCGACTATGATTGCGTCTTCATCCAGCATCTCGTTGACCGAGAGCAGAAGTCGTGGCCATGTTATGGGGCTTGAGTCCCACTGGTGGCGCGCAGCTACAAGGTAGCCTTGCCTTAGCCCTTCGGCCGCGCGTTTGGTTTTCTCAAATCGAGCCTGCTTGATCGCCGTCAATCGGTCTGCCGTGAGCATCGATTTCACTGCGTCGATCAGCGCGCGAGCGGTCTCTTTCACATCGGCGACCATTGCAAGATCGATTGGATAGTTCACTCCTACCTGAAGGCTCTCGATTCTCGCGTGAATTATCTTTGCGGTCCGCGGGATCATAGGCGGGCCGCTTCCTTGATCGGGCATCTTCGCGCCGAGGTTCAGAAACAGATCGATCTCCGCAGGAAAACGCATAGGGTGGAAATAGCCGCCCAGGTAAAGAGGATGATCGGTCGGGAAGTCCGCTGCCCAGCTCCAGCCTTGAGTTACCGGGATCGACAGCAGCTCAGCCAACTCAATCACATCTCGGCGTGCTCCTGAAGTCCAGACCTCAGACCCAACGTAGAGAATCGGGCTCTTTGCGTCGATCAACATTCTCGCAGCGCGCTCGACAAGCTTCGCATTCGGCGCGAGGTTCATCGGCACGGATATGCTGTCGCGAGAGAACAGTTCGGCCTTGATGTTTTTCTGATAGAGAACGTTTCGCGGGATGCGAAGGAATGTCGGGCCGCAAGGCGCAGTCGAGGACACCTTGAAAGCGTGTGCAACCCACTCGGGAATGCGATCGCCTTCTTTTATGATCCAACGCCATTTTGTGTATTGCTTGAATGGTTCGAGCCAGTCGTCGAGGTCTTCGTGGCCGTCTCGACCGTCAGCTTCGGTGTCCGCGTGATCGGTATGAATGACAACCGGTGTGCGATCCTTCATCGCGTTGTACATGTTGGCGCTCGCTAGCGGCCCGCCGACTCGACTGAAGCATGCGAACGAAACCTGGCCTGTCGCCTTTGCAATCCCATCCGCCATGCCCACGACCTGGTTCTCTGAGACGCCCTGAATGAATTGAAGCTCGGGTCGATCGACCGCCGCGTCGCACAGCGCGCCCATGCCTGAGCTATTGCAAACAAAGATGAAGCGCGTTCCGAACGCTCGAAGCTGTTCGGCCAGGATCTCACCGCCAGTCCCGGCGAAAGGCGTCTTACTCGTTATCGTCGCAGGACTCGGCGAGATGTTTCCTACATGCACAAGCGGGTCCAGCGCGCCTGCCGCGGAGCGAGCGGCAGCGATGCTGAAGCCGGCAGCCGTCGTTTTCCTAATGAAGCTGCGCCGCGAGATACTGCGTCCTAGGTAATCTTTGGCCAGATCTCTCATCGTTTCTTCTCACTTTGTGAAGAATGTCTCGACGTCACCTTAGAGCCGCGGGCAGAGGATTATCGGGGCTAAATGATTTTGTGAGATAGTTGATCATGGTTTCGACGTCGCCGCCGTTTAATGACGCGCCTAGCCTTACCATCTGCTTGACCGTTCGGCGCCATCCTGTTGCGGTCTTCCGTGCGGCGACGGTCTTCCGGAGATCGTGACACTGCACGCAGGCACGAAGCACAAGTGCGCGGCCTTCAGCTTTGGGCAGATAACCTTGGAGGTTATCCTTGTCCTCGCTGATTGTTGAAGCTGTTTGACCCATCGCGGCAGCAGGCTTATCGGGACCAAAAGATGTAGCCAGATAGTTGGCGATGATGTCGGCTTCACCGCCCATCAATGGCGCGCCGCGCCAGACCATCTCGTCCACAGTGCGTCTCCAGCCCGCAAGCGTTTTTCGCTGCGAGACGATGTTCTTGAAGTCGTGACACTGCACGCAGACCTCGAAGAGAAGCATGCGGCCTTCACCTTCGGGCATACTCTCATCTTGCGCCTTTTCCGCAGAGGGCGACTTTTCCAGTCCGTGTTGACCACCTACCCGCCCCGTGCTGAACGTTGCGCACCAAAGCAGCACGAACGCCAGAGCAACGAACTTCTTGATTCTCTTTGACACTGCTCTCATCTTTTCGATGTCACCCCGAACGTCGCAGACACGGAGACACTCAGCATCAATATAGTTTCCGCATCATAGTCTCCGCATCTGCGGCTCCGGTGGTGGAGTGCGTGTTTTGGGTGAACCGTCCTCCCTAAAAAATGAACTTCAATGCGAGCTGAAGTTCGCGCGAATCTGCGACAGTGTTAAAGATCTTTCCGGCGCCCGCAGTCGGAGTAAACTTTGCCGGCGTCGTTCCGGCTGGCGGGGTAAAAGTGAAGAATTGTTCGCCGTCCTCCGAGTTAGCAGGAAGATCGAAGTTGGCGCGGTTAAACAGGTTGAATGCTTCGGCTCGGAACTGAATGCTGCGCCGCTCGTCGATGCGGAAGTCCTTCACGATCGAGAAATCAACCGACCTGAAGTTCGGCCCCTCGAGAATATTTCGCCCTGCAGTGCCGCGGAAGCCTAGCTCCGGCGCCGCAAACGCCGCGAGATTGAACCAGTTATTTGGGGTGCGACCGCCCGTTGGCGTCAAGCTAACGCCTGACACCAGATTGGGTCGAGCGCCATTGTCATCCGTTGCGTCACGGTCTGGATCTCCGCTTACGAAGATGCTGAAGGGCACTCCGGAGCTGACTGTGATAATAGTATTGAGCTGCCAGCCGCTCGCAAGCTGCCCCACCAATCCCGTAAGCCCCTTTCCAAAGGGCAGATCGTAAGTCGCATTGGCTACAAAGCTATGGCGTATGTCGAAATCCGCGCGCGCGCGATCCAGATTGCGAGCATATGGGTCGAATGTTCGCGCCTGCCCGTTTGAATATTCCTGACGTCCTCCTGTCCCGCTTCGTTCGTCGAGCGCTTTTCCAAAGGTGTAAGAACTTTGGAACTGCAACCCGTGGTTGAAGCGCTTGGCCACTCCAAGATTCAGCGAGTTGTAATTGGAGCTGAATCCCTGGAAGATCGTGCGGACTATATCGAACTTTGGATTTCTCCGTTTGCTGCCGGCCGGAAAGAATTCGCGTCCATCGGCAAGGATTTGTGGGACAGCGGTGTTAGTGTCTCCCTGTCCGAAGAGATTGACGCCACGCGAACCCACATAGGCTGCCGACACGATCGTTCCTCCGCGAAGTTCTCGCTGGATGTTCAGGTTGTACTGCATCACGTAGGTCGGACTCAGATTGGTCTGGATGATCTCGGTTGCAAGGTCAGCGCCCTTGAAGAGCACGGGATCTACCGGCAATGCGGAAACGCAATTTGGCGGCAGCACCGTTGAACTGCAAGCCAGCAGCCTTCCCCTATTCACGAAGGGCAGCCCTCGGAAGATGGGGTTTCGGAAGATGGTGAACAGCGGCTGCTCGTGAAAGATGCCGAACCCACCGCGCAGCGCGGTCTTGCCATCTCCAGTGAGATCGTAGGCGAACCCCAGACGCGGAGCCAGTCCTCTGCGCGAGGGTTTGAAGAGCGGATCACCAACGGTCACGTTTGTGTCCAGAATATTTCTTAGGTTCGAGACCTTGTTGTTGACTTCGTGTGGTGTCGTCACAGTCTCGTAGCGCACGCCCAGATTCACAGTGAGCCTCCGGTTCACTTTGAGATCGTCTTGAAAATAGAACCCGATGAGCGATTGACGGTAACCGCGCGCGAAGTCCGAATCCGCGCTGGCCCCTTGAAGGTCTTGCACGGTGAATTTGAGCAAATCCGATAGACTGCGGAATCGCAACTGGCCGCGTGTCCGGCTTTCCGAGTTGCCGTTGTACTGGAAGCGCTCGAACACTCCTCCCAGCTTGAGCGAATGTTTACCCCGCAAGATCGACAGACTGTCTGTCAACTGAAAATTATTCATGAAGAACAACTTTGGGTTTGTGCGATCGGTGCCGACTGCCGTAAGTCCACCAACCGTGATTTCCCCGAGGTCTCGGCCAGCAATCAGCGCCAGGCTGCGCGATGTCTTGGGCACGAGCTCAGCAGGTGTGGCGCGATTGAAACCGAATCGTGCCTCGTTGACAACGTTAGCCGAGAATATCTTGCGTTCCTCAATTGTCACTACCTGCTTTCTGTTGACCGTGAAGTTGGGAAACTCCGGAAAATTGCGTGGCAGCACCTGGTCCGAATCGTCAAACAGATAACGGACGAACATCGAATCAGAGTTCGATAGCATGTGGTCCACGCGTACCGTGAAGAAGTCGTCACTGGAAATGCGATTGGTGGTGCCGATGAATTCCGCTGTTCCGTCTGCAAAAGTATTTCCGTTTGGAGCAGGAAAGAGATCAAGTATCGGCTTGCTGCGCGCGTCCACGGTTATCGGGGCCACGCCGGGGAGGTTCCCGGCACGTGCGGCGTTGGTTGGCACGATGGACACAGTTGTGATGCCCTTGAACTCGCGAAGGCCCTCGTAGCTGCCAAAGAAGAATGTTTTGTTTTTAGCTAAGGGGCATCCAAGAGTGAAGCCAAACTGGTTGCGTCGAAACTCAGGTATTGTCGTGTCGAAGAAATTGCGTGCGTCAAGATTGTCGTTCCGCAAAAACTCGAATACCGATCCGTGGAATTGATTAGTGCCGGATTTGGTGACGGCGACGAAAACACCACCAGTCACGCGACCATATTCGGCGCTGTATGTATTGGTAAGCACCCTGAATTCTTTCACCGTTTCGACGCCGACCAGCAGTCCTTGCGCGCTGCCAGGTGTGTTGTTGAGCGCATCGTTAATGGTAGTTCCATCGAGTTGGAAGAGGTTCTGACTGGGACGCGAACCTCCAACCGAGAAGCGAGTGCCGCGACCGGTGTTTGAAGATTGCACACTTCCCCGGCTGTTGACCACGCCCGGCTGCAATAGGATCAACTGAGCCATGTCGCGACCATTCAGCGGGAGATCGCGAATTTTCTTTTCATCGACGAGTCCGCTTATGGTGGAGCCGGTAGTTTCGACTTGCGCGGCGCCGCTCGTGACCATAACCGCTTCGGATACTGAGCGCACTCGCAGACTGAAGTTAACAACTGCGTCCTCAGCGACGGTGAGCACCAGGTCCGGTCGCACCTCGCCATCAAATCCAGCACGCTCTGCTCGCACTTCGTAATGACCGGGTTGCAAGCCGACTGCGTGATAGTCTCCTTTGCCGTCGGTTGACACTTGACGCGTCGCCCCGGTGCCCAGATTTTTTATGGTCACGTTGACGCCTTCTATGCGCGCGCCCTGCGGATCGACCACGGTGCCCGAGATCGTGCTACTGGTGCTCTGTCCCGCAGCTGATGTAGCACACAGCAGCGCTAAGAGCGCCATTATCTTATTCGCTAAAATCTTGTTTAACATGTCCAAACTGCCTCCTTCACTGATTTGTGAGCAATCCTTCTAACTTTTGTTGGCGGGATTCGTACTCCAGGCAGACCAAAGCCCCCTCGTTTCACCGTAACTGTGGGAATGAAGCTGCTTAGGATCCTACTTCTCAAGTACGCTCTATCTAAAAAGCGATCTCAATATCGAGCGGGCTAAGGTCTACTTCAAGCATTCGCCTGATTAAAGTGATCTTGACGACGAACAGACGTCGATTCTTTCGGCGGAGGATTTCCCCTTGAAGTCCCCTCAGAGGCCCTTCTCTAATTGTAACCCTTTGGCCAGATAAGAAGATCGGGCTTGGCTTACACCGAATGTTAAGCGCGAGCAGTGTTCTGATCGATTCGATTTCTGCGTCCGGAACAGGGACGGGTATTGTGCGGGCTTTCACGACGTCAACGACTCCCGTCGTCGCCCGAACTCGGTATAGGTCTTCATTGGAAATATGAAAGCGGGAGAACAAGTAACCGGGAAAGAGCGGAATATGAGCTTCACGAAATCGTCGAGCTGACGCCCGCGAACGTCTGACCATCAGCGGCAAAAAAGTTTCCAGTCCCTTCTCGGACAGTAATCTGTCAACGACCTTTTCGTGGCGAGAGCAGACATGCACTGCGAACCACTGACGAGACGGCGAGCACATCATCAAGCTCCGATCTTCCATCGCGCCTCAAAGGTATGCTGGTTTAAAGGTCTGACCTAACCGCGCAAACATTTTATTTAATTCGAATCAGTTGTCAAGCTCCGATACTTTGTGATTCACGGCGCTCGTTTATTGGTCTACAAAGTCAAACGCCCTTTTGCTGTAGAGGCTTGCCGGCCGATTTATTCCGTCCTCTCATCTGCGTTTGGGGGTCCGGCGCTGGTTGCTTGCCTGTTTAGCCAGTCGGGCTTGTACGTCGACTATATGTTCGTGCATTGCCTTGAACGCCAGAGCGCCGTCGCGCTTGCGAACTGCTTCAGCGACTCGCCGATGGCAAGTGAGTACATGCGCCAGCGTATCGATCGAAGGATGGAGCTCAGTGATGGCTTTGGACGCAACTTCGAGCATCGATTCAGCAAGCATCTCGAGCACTGGGTTCCCAGTTGCGCGTGCAATGAGCTTGTGGAATTTCAGATCGTGCGAGCGCGGCAGTTCCCTGGTTCTAACCGCTTCTCCGGTCCTTTCGACTACTTCTTCGAGCTCACGAATGTCTTCGCTACTGGCTCGTTCCGCTGCGAGAAGAGCGGCTTGGGGCTCAAATATCAAACGGACTTCTGCGATGTTGTGTATCGATATCTTTCTGAGCTGGAGGAGAGTCTGAAGCGACTTAGTTACCGGCCGGTGGTCGATGTCAATGACAAAGATCCCACCGCTCGCCCCTTTTCTGACCTGAATCACTCCTTCGTGTTCGAGGCTGCGCAGGGCTTCTCGCACGGAAGTGCGGCTGGTCTTAAACTGGACTGACAGTTCGCGCTCCGTCGGAAGCTTGTCGCCCGTGCGGAGCTTGCCTACGAAGAGAGCGTCTCTGATTTGCCTCACGATTTCGTCGGAAACCCTTTGTGCCTTTACAGACTCGAACATCGAGTCCTCCTTTCCCATCTAAGGTCCAATGGACTGACCAGATCGATTCTAGCTCAAAGTTGCGAGGAATGAAAACAAGAAAATGGACGTAGCCGACGCCATCCGCCTTTCCGTAAAGAAGCGATCAGCAAACTAAAGGGTGGGGAGTATCACCCACTTAAATTGTGGTGGCCTTCTGTCTCAACGGAACTTTTGGGTGAGGATCTGGGATTCAATTCAGCGCGGTGAGTTATACCACTGTCACGACTTTGTTCGTGCTCTAGGGCGAATTCTAGGAGTATAGTGCTGCCACTCAACTTGTTATTCACCCCAAAACGCGCGGGAGGCAGGGCAGCCCAGCTTGTGCCTTTTGGGCGTTTATTGCATAAAATGCTTGCTCAAATCCTATTCCTCCTTATCGGATGAGGAAATGCCCAGGGAGAAGATCCTCATTGTGGACGACGACTCGGCGGTGCGCTGGACTCTTGCGACTGCCTTGCGCGGGAGCGGGTATGATCCTCTTGAGGCTCCGACAGCCGCCGCGGCGCTCGCTGCGTTTGATGCTGAACAACCCGCACTCACCCTACTTGACATCAATCTCCCTGATGAGTCGGGCCTCAATGTTTTGACAAAGATCAAAACTCGGAGTCCCGAAGCGCTCGTCATAATGATTACGACCGACGTTCACGTCGAGAACACGATTGCCGCTTTGCGCGGACAAGCTTACGACTTCTTAGGAAAGCCAATAAACCTTGACGAGCTAGAGGTCAGAATCGCCAACGCCCTTGAAGCGGGGCGGCTGCGCAAAGAAGTAAACCTCATCCGGAAGGAGCGAGCGCGCGACTTTGACTTCTCCCAGATCATTGGGCGTTCGGAGGCCAGAGGCGAAATGATAAAGCTCGCCCGCAAGGTTGCGGAAAGCGAGGTGTCAACAGTCCTCTTACAGGGAGAATCCGGCACTGGGAAAGATCTGCTAGCGAAGGCCATCCACTACGGCTCGCGGCGCGCCGGCGCCCCTTTCGCTCCGATCAATTGTGCCGCCATTCCGGCGACCCTTATGGAAAGCGAGTTCTTCGGATACGAGAAAGGCGCATTCACCGACGCGAGGGCGCGCAAACAGGGTCTACTCGAACAAGCTGAGGGTGGCACAGTGTTTCTCGACGAGATCGGCGAGATGGAGCTCAACCTGCAAGCGAAACTGCTCCGCGTTCTTGAAGAAGGCGCTTTCCGGCGAGTCGGCGGTCTTAAGGATGTACCGCTTGATGTGCGTGTTATCGCTGCATCGAATCGCAACCTCAAGGCTGATAGCGAGGACGGACGATTTCGGCTAGATCTCTACTACCGCCTCTCGATTATTCGTATTGATATTCCTCCCCTGCGGGAGCGGGGCGATGACGTGCTCACGCTAGCTGAGCATTTTATTGAGCGTTTCAAAGAACAAATGGGTAAGCGGATTCGCGGCTTGACGCCTAAAGTCATAGACGTCTTCCGCCGCTATACCTGGCCCGGTAATGTGCGCGAACTCCGCAACGTAATCGAGCGAGTAATGATCCTCGAAGACGGCGATATGATTACAACGGCCTATCTACCCAGCGATCTCATCGCCGAAGCGACTGGCGGAGCGCGGCGGGGCGGCGAAGCTGAGCGGTCACAACCGCAAGCAATTGAAGTTAACGCCGGCCCGCGCGTTTCTCTTCCAGCCGAAGGCATTTCTCTCGATAAAGTGGAAATGTCTCTCGTGCAGCAAGCCCTGGCACGCAGTGGGGGCAACCAAACGCGCGCAGCTGAACTGTTAGGCATCTCCCGCGGTCAGCTTCGTTACCGACTCAAGAAGCTGGAAGAGTCTGCGCCGAGTCGTTAGCGCGCTACTCGCTTATGAAGTCCGCCGATCCCGCCGGCCCCTCCGAGCTGCTTGTTCCGCCTCACTGCTTGCTTCGCCACACACGAGCTCATCGACGAGTTGCTTGGTCAGGAGGATGCCGAGGCCACCAGGTCGCATCCCCTTCTCGTCACGCCACCACTAGGTGGTGGATGGGATCGTCGTTCGGATTGCTTACCGCAGCGTGCTCCAGATGTGCAGGGTCGAAACCCCCGCCCGGGTCCTTAATCCGGCAGATTATGCCGCGTTTGAGGCGAACATAGCTGATCTCAACGCGCTTAGCCCGGTCTAGTTTGCACCCGTGCTCAATCGCATTGTTGAGCATCTCGCCCAAGGCGTAGCTGGTAGCCTCGCGGATCTCCTGGGGAAGGTCGGCTTCGAGTTGAGTTAGTAATTTCTGGAGCGGGGCCACGGAGGCAAGATCACCTGGCACCCGCAGCTCGACCCACTCAGGATTTGCCGAGGCGACTTCGATCTCCGCAGCCGGGCATCCGGCAAGAGTGTTGCTCACAGCAGATCTTAGTTCGGTGACTGTGAATGGCATGGTCAGGAAATCGCAGAAGTGCTCACGGAGGGCATTGATGATCACACTCGGAGTCCCAGCCTCCATCACTACCAAGCATTTGAGGTTGTTACAATCGTGGTGCAACTGCTACAGCAACTCGCATCCGCCCACGCCCGACGTGAAGTTGGCTATCACCAAATCAACCGACTTGTGCGCGAGCGGCGCCAGGGCAAACCGCAAATCCGGCGCGTACCTCACCTTGTGGCCGTCGTTTGTCAGCGGAGAATGGATCATTGCTTGCAGCGGCGGATCAATGTTAACTCCGAGAATACTGCTCATAGCTACCCCTTACCGAAGCACATCAGCACATCCCTTTTAGCAGTCGAACTCCTTGCTAAGTCGCGCGAGGGCGATAGCGGCGAGCAACAAGCCAAAGTCACGCAGTGCAACGTCGAAGTAACCTGGAATCATGAGCAGATTGAGTATGATCAATGCGAGCCAGGCCGCGACAACATAAGCGAAAATCTTCGGCTTGAAAGCGACCCCAATACCTGCCACGATCTCGATGACTCCAACACCCAGCATTAATTCATGACCGTGACCCCCAACCAAGGTGTTGACTAAAGGCGGCAGATACTGATCCCAATTGACCAGTAAGTGAAAAAACTTATCGAGCCCGGCCACAACCGGCGCGACGATGAATCCCAGATGGAGTATTTGATAAGCCTGATAGCTGGGACTGGAAGCGCGAGCTTCTACATCGCGGGAGGAATTCCCCGCTATAGAGATGTCGAGTGTCTGTGCCATTGTCTTGATCCTCCTATGTGCACTTTCTTAAGAATCTCGTTTGAAGAGAGCAAGTACGGTGCCGGACCCATAGAGACTTGATTTCATTGGAAAAGGAACTACGGATCAGACTGGGTGCTAAAACTCAGCCACTGAGGTGCGCGAAATCTTTCACTATTGGTCTTGAGAAGGAAGCTACAGATTGTTCGCACGTTGGCCTTACAATATCTGAAAGTCTAGTCGACTACCATCGGCCAACTAGGTATAACCCTGTGATAGGGGAGCCGAGGTGCGGAATTGGTGCTAGGATAAGTAATTCGGGATGCAGCCGAATTCTAAAGGGTGCTATGAAGCAACAGACCAAATTGAGCAAACCGCGATTAACGAATCACAGCAACAACCATGAGGAGATGCGCTCCCAACTGGCGGCGATTGTCGAGTCGTCCGACGACGCTATCATAGGCACGGCTCTGGACGGGACGATAACCAGTTGGAACTCAGGAGCGGAAGGGATCTATGGCTACCGGGCCGACGAGGTCAAAGGGCGCCCTGTCTCTATACTGATGCCGCCGGATCGCTCCGATGAGATGCCGCAGATACTCGAAAAGATCAGGCGCGGAGAGAGGATCAGGCATTACGAAAGTGTTCGCGTCACAAAGGACGGTCGTGAGATAAATGTCTCGATCACCATCTCGCCGATTAAAGGCGGCGCCGGCACAATCACTGGCGCTTCGGTTATTGCGCGCGAGATCACGGGGTGCAAGGAGGAGGAAGAGCAGTTGCACGAACAGGCAGCCCTGCTTGACCACGCGCAGGATGCCATTATCGTTCGGGATCTGGAGGGCCGCGTCTTGTACTGGAATAAGAGCGCCGAGCGTATTTCTGGCTGGTCAGCAAATGAGGCTCTAGGAAAGGACATCTGCGAGCTTCTCTATAAGGAGAATCTGTCGCACTATGAGACGGCAATGGGTGCTTTGATCGAAAAAGGAGAATGGGTCGGTGAGTTGAGTCAACGAACAAAAGAGGGCAGAGAGATAATCAACGAATGCCATTGGACGCTCGTGCCAGGCGAGACGGGCAAGCCAGTATCAGTGTTTGCTATCAACACCGACATAACGGAAAAAAAGAAGCTCGAAGCGCAGTTCCTGCGTGCGCAGCGAATGGAGAGCATTGGAACGCTGGCAAGCGGCATTGCTCACAATCTCGGCAACCTTCTCTCGCCGATCCTCCTATCATTTCAGCTGCTTAAGCGGAAATTCACAGACGAGGAGAGCCAGCACATGCTCGCAATTCTCCAGATCAACGCCGAGCGTGCCGGCGAAATGATAAGGCAAGTGTTGGAGTTCGCCAGAGGCATCCAGGGGGAGCGCATCGAACTTCTACCCACACATGTTATGAGGGAGGTAGCAAGTATCCTGGAAAGCACTTTACCCAAGTCAATCGATGTCGGAGTCTCGATAGCAGAAGACCTGTTACCCGTCGTTGGCGACGCAAACCAACTCCACCAGGTGCTGATGAATCTTTGTGTGAACGCGCGAGACGCAATGCCGGACGGTGGCAGTCTAACGATAGGAGGTGAAAATACTTACATTGATGAAAACTACGCACGCATGCAGCTCGAGGCAAAACCTGGGCAGTATGTAGTCATTAGCGTTGCTGACACTGGTGTAGGTATGCCTCCTGATGTTGTTGCTAGAATCTTCGAGCCTTTCTTCACAACGAAGGAGCTAGGCAAGGGAACCGGACTTGGGCTACCAACTATTCGAGCCATAGTCAAAGGACATGACGGTTTCATCAACGTCTACAGCGAAGTCGGAAAGGGGACGGAGTTTAGAATATATATTCCTGCCGCGGTCTCTCCGCGAGCCGAACGCCTTCAAGAAGGTCAACCCGACGCGCCTCTTGGACACGGTGAGTTGATTCTGATTGTTGATGATGAGACCCCAATCCTTGAGGTTGCGAGGAAGACGCTGGAAGAGAACGGCTATAAGGTGCTGACCGCAGGTGACGGCGCCGAGGCACTGGCCCTATACGCGGAGCATAAGAAGAAGGTCGATGCCGTGCTGATCGATATGATCATGCCGTATTTGGATGGCGCGGCAACCATCCGCGCTTTACGGAAGCTTGATCCCGATGTCAAGATCATCGCCTCCAGCGGACTGGCGGCCAACGATAAGCTGTTTGAAGATTCCAATGAGGGCGTGAGAACTTTCTTGGCCAAGCCTTACACGGCTGAGAAACTGCTCCGGGCTCTTTCTGGGATTCTCGGTGCGCCGTAGGACTACTACGGCCAAAGCACAAATCACAAATCAACTTCGAGGTATTTGTCTGAGGAAAGAACCCCGATATCAAGCGCATTCAGTGCAAGCAGATTTTTATAAGTAAGCCCTTGTTACTCCTATACGCCAGCATAGGAGTGTAACCCTGGAAGAATGAAGCTCACGCCCAACCACGTGAATATCACCAGCGCGAATCCAAGCAGCGCGAAGTAGGCGCTACGTCTCCCACGCCAACCGTGTGCAATGCGTGTGTGCAAGAAGCCCGCATAAGCCATCCACGCCACCAGCGCACCTACTTCCTTCGAGTCCCATCCCCAGTACCGGCCCCAGGACTCATTTGCCCAAACCGCTCCCGTTATGAGCAGCAATGACAGAAGCGGAAATGCTACTCCCACTGAGCGGTACAGCAGCGAATCAATTGCCTTGAGTGACGGCAGTGCCGAGACTACTTCATCGCGTTTCCACGAGAACAGAGCGACGAGGAATAGCGCTACGAACAGCCCGATCAAACCGCCGAACTCCACAGGATTCGAAGTCATGCTCAGCTTTAAGGTCGAAGCGTTCTGCTGTACCCACATCTGAGCTTGGTCGGGAGTCACCGACTGCTGCGACCGCTCGGATATCCATACGCTGAATGCAGGATACTCGCGCGGCGATATACGCGAGGCGGGGTTGTCCAGATTCCGCATCTGGAAAAAGAGCACGATCAACACGACCGCTTGCAAAACGACCGCGCTGTTGAAGAGCTTCCAAGCCCAATTCCTTGCTCTCTCCTTTTGGTTGAAATGATCGAAGGCGAACAGAGCAACCGAAACGATCAGCACCAACAACGTGAGCGCCATCAGCGGTCCGACCATTGGCAGCTCCGCGCGCAGAGGCAGGGATTTCTTGTCCACGAATAAGTTGACCGTGTACTCGGCGCGAAGCGGTACCGACCAGGCTTCCGCGGTACCAAAGCCCAATGCGCCAAGCGCTAACAGTCCGTACAGTCCTGCCCATATTGCAACCGCTTCGGATCGGATACCGTCCCTCAACAAGTACGCGAACGCGAGGCCGAAGCTGAACAGGCACACGCCGTACGCTAGGGTTGCTATCGAAACGTGTATCGGCCGCCAGTAGCTGTCCAGGATCGGCGGTAACGTGCTGATGCCGCCGCCGAGCATCATTCCAAGCGCCAGCATCACGACCAGGATCGGCATCGAAAGCGCGCCGAGCGCTCGATACTTCGGCTTGCGTATAACGACGAGCGTCGCAAGTGCCGCTCCGGCGCAGAAGCCAAGCGTGAGCGCGTAGAGATTGTCTAGTGGAAAGTAACGCCAGACCCCATTTATCCCTTCCTTCCAACCTTCTTTGTCGCCTGCTTCGATCCAACGTACCATCCAGCCCGACATGTTGAAGCAGTATCCTATCGCAACCGTGATCAGACTTAGTCGGTCCAAGACTTTCTCTTTGACGAAGATGTTGGTCACCAGGAGAACCGCAGCGCAGATGTAGCTGATCAGCGCCAGCATGATTAGTGCATCGCCATAGATAAATCCCACGGGCCGACCGGCTTGAAGGCGCACCACGATCAACAGTATCGCCCCCACAATTGGAGCCACAATCGGCAGCAAGCCGATGGCCTTTTCAGGAATGCTCAGCTCCAATTCCGCCATCATCGCTTCCTCGTGTTTTATAGCTCTACTCATCTTGCGATCCTCCCGTAGCAGACTGCACCAGCAAATTGAACCGTCCTTCGAAGGCAGGCCTATTTCGGTTTGTGTTTCCACCAAAGAAGATCCTCGAACCTTTTCCGTTCGGTTCAATCACCGCCCACACCCTCTGATGGGAGAAGAAGAAAACTGCGCACAATGAGATGATCAACAGCATGAAACCCATATAGACCGGCGTGCGACCGGGATCGTACTGGATCGTCAGTATGTGGCTGAGAGATGCCTTCTCAAAGTCTCTCAATATGATTTTGTTCCCGTTCACCAGGAGCGGGTTTTGTCCACTTTCTTTCCCGACCTTCTCGTTGGCCTTCCTCAGATAGTGCTCGGAAAGCTGAGGGTTGAAGGCAAAAGATATCGTTCGCTTGCCGTCGGCTGCGGTGATCTCGAGCTGCGCAGCCGGATTGTTGTAGTCTCGCGACAGCGTCGTTGGTCCTGAATTATCAACATTGAAATCCGGAAAGAACCCTACGTATCTTACGGTGCCGATACCCGGAACCTCTGCGGAGCCATTGCGCTTTATGGTCACCGGCGCGAGAGTTGCCCCGACGGCGTTAACCGGTTCGAAGGAAATCGTGATCTGACGAGCATTGCCCACGGGTACAAATGAGCTCTGGAAGAACCGATAGCCACGATAGTCTCCGACATTGTTCAAGTGAACGACCATGTCCTCTTGATGATTGCGCTGTTTGTCGATGATCCTGATGGAGCTCAACCAATCGATCGTGTTCGAACTATCGAGATTGCCCTCCGGTTTAATCAGTTTCTGCTCCAAGTCCACGCACTCGATCTGAAACGGAAGAAACGCCTGGGATTCACTGCCGCCGTCGATGGCAATCTCACGCGTTGCGAACGCGTTGGATGTTTTACCCGGCTCGATTTCCATAGCGCCGCCCACGCCATAACGACTCGTGAGAAAGCCGCCGATGAAGATTGTGAGCAGCGCAGCGTGCACGACGTAAGCGCCAAGCCGGTTCCAGGCATTGCGCTGAGCAAACACCGTCATACGATCTTCCTCTTCGTTGATGCGAGCTCGAAAGCCGTGCTTGCGCCATACCTTTCGAACGTTCTCTGCGACTGTCTTTGGGTCAGCTCGCTCGACTGCCTCGTCATCAAACACCTGGGCGGCAATGAATGTCGGCGAGGCTGTCAGCTTTGGCTTATGGATGTACCGCCACGCTGCCGGAAAGCGATCGATCGAGGACAGAATTATGTTCAATCCGGTGATAGCGAGCAGAAGAGTGAAGTATCGCGAACGATAGATGTCGAAGAAATCGAGCGCGCCGTAGACCGTTCTCTGTGCTGGCTTGAGGCTCGCGTAATACTTCTGAAAGCCGTCGACGTTCACCTGCATCACCAACATGCCGATCATGCAGCACGCAAACAACATGCTCAGCATCACGATGCCGAAGCGCACGGAGCTGAGCAATCGCAGCGCTTCGGTGAGTATGGAATTGCTCTTCTTGGCGATGACCTTAACGGCTGTCGCAACTGGAGCTTCCGGGCTCGAGGCTAGTTCGGTTTCAGCTGTTGCCATGCTTGAGTTCCACTGCGAATTGCCGGACCGCTATTACAACAACGCGACCTTTTCACCCTGTACGACCTCGGCAGCCCTACATCCAGAATTCACCCTTGAGTAGCGCACTCGAAGATTCTAGGGGCCGGAGGACTGTCCCCGGCCCCGCGTCTAAACCTTCTTGCGATTGGATTAGAGTGACTTCAGGTATTCGACCAGATCGTTCCTTTGTTGCGCCGTAAGCCCTGACTTGAAGAAGTTGTCATAGTGTTCGACAACAGCCCCGAGCGTGGCAAACCGGCCATCGTGATAGAAGCCACCCTTGGTGTGCGTGAAGAGTCCCTTGAGCGGCGCGGTGCGATAGCGGTTGTCGGGTGAACGCCCGGATTGGAAATCGTCAATGCCGATCTCTTCGGGAGTGTGCATGTTCCAGCCAGGCTCCGTGAATAGCGGCGGAACATGACAGGTCGCACACTTGGCCTGGTTGTTGAAGACTGCCTGGCCGCGAGCGGCAGCTGCAGGATCAAAACTGCCTTCAGGAGCGACAGGAGCCGGGATGGCGAGCTGATAATAATGAAGCGCCGCAAGCTTCGACGTGATTAGATCAGGACGGCTTCGCACATTTCCGAATCCTGCTTTCGCGGCTACAGGGAACTTGACCGGATCATTCAACCTCGGATCGAAGAAGGTTCCTTGGCCGTGCATCTCAAGATTTGCGACGAACGCATTCCAGTACGTAGTCGAGCCAAATCCGGTCGAGGTGCCGAGGTTAACGCCTGCAAGACCGAAAGCGGGCGGGATCAATGTAGCTGCTGACTTTCCATCAGGGCGAAACGCTTTGCCGTCCAGCAAAACCTGAGCGTCGAATTTGCCCGGCCCCCAACTGTTGAGGACTGTTCTGAGGGTCGCGGCGTCAACACCCAGGAGATTGGTCACAACACTCAGGTCGGGCGCAAGCGCGACAATTGCGCCAACATTAAGATCGCGGTTGGCCCATCCATCGAGCCGATGGCCAATGCCCGGAGCAAAGGAGTCATCAACCGTTGAGTGGCAGAGGGCGCAAGAAATACCCATCGAACGTAGACCACCATCCTGATTGAAGGAGCCTACGACGCCTACCACGGCATTAGCTTTGAGTAATGCAAGGGTCGAGGCTGGGTCATCCAGATTGACCTGTCCTTTCCTGAGGGCTTTCTCAAGCGGGTTCGGGAGCGCATCAACGTCTACCTTCAAACCGACTGCAATTGCGGTCCACGGGCTGACGCCCGGCCCTACGCCACCAAACATCGAGCCTGCGATTGCCTGATGGAGTTTCAGTGAGCCGCTCCAGAAAGCTTCATCCCCAAAGGTGTCGAAGCGAAATGTCTGACGACCCTCATCTACCATCCGCTGAGCGTTGTCATTGATACGCTCGGCGAGCTTTTTCTCCTTTTGAGCATAAATTCCGTCAGCGAACATTGCGAGTATTGCAATGGCGGCTGCAAGCATTACTGATAACGAAATGACTCTCTTTGTTCGTGCCTGGTTAACACGGCTATCGTTTGTGGCTGACATAGATGTCCTTCTCCTCCTTGACGAGGTGTCGCTTCCGAGGTGAAACGATTAGCCTCGGCGAGTACAAAAAATTGGGAAGTCAGCGAGCACCCACGTTGTTCTTGGGTGTCCGATAGATGATTCCCGGAACTACGTGCGGCGGCGATGATCGCATTGCCGCGTCCTCTCTTTGCTTCGATCAAAACTGGTGTAATGCACGTTGAGAGCCAAACGAAAACGAGGACAAGGCCACGCGTTGATCCTGGAACGCGCTATGGTTCAGCAGCTCCAACGAGACCATCCAGTCGGTGGTGGTAACAGGCCCAATTCAGAAGCTGGATGCTCTACGGTGGCGCCTTCGTTATTGAGTAAGCTAACGGCTTTCCTTTACGTAGCCCAAAGCGACTGGTGACGATTAGGCCTCTAACGCATCCACTGAAAGATGAAATGGTCGCTGCAAAAACTTTGACACTAACTGGATGGTTTGGCGCAGGAGCTTGCGAAATTCTGTGCTTCGATCTCTATCGCTGCAGGACGATGCGAAATCACTGACTAACTTGATGGACAAGTTGCACGCCAAATGATTGAAATCTCGAACTGCGTGATCCTAATAAGCGCGCAGTGGACATCCTCATTAGGACTCTTAATCAGCGGGTCGGAGGTTCGAGCCCTCCACGGCTCATTGGTTTCGATCATTTAGCTGTGGGCATAAGGTCGCCGCTTTTACTTTGTGACAATTCTCTTCCGGAGACCGCTCAGAGCCTCAACCGCTCGTCGCTTGCGTTCGTCTGTCGCGTGAGTGTAACGCTTCGTCATCTGCAATGTAGCAGCCATCAATCGCTTCAGACTGAAGTGCCACCTTGATTGAAGATCCGCCCGATTCTCATTACCACAAAACGGAGCTAGCACGGCAATTCTTGCGTGAAGATGAGCGTGTGGATGAGCCTATCGCTGAAGAGCTCGTCTTGAATCCCGCTTGACTTGCAGACGCCTGAGTAGTAAACACGAAAGCTAACTGCTAAGAGAGCGACGTAAGGAACAACTCAGCGATCTAATTCTCCGCCAGGAGGTGTTGATGTCCGTCTTTCATTCAGCGTTGGGATTTCAGGAGTTTTCACACGGTCTCTGCCGACGGCGCGATTCCGGAGTTTTCAACCACTCTTGGAAGCTGTAGGTTAGTTTGCTCGGAGAACAAGATGGACAATGATTCCTCCGTGTCCGCGGATCGCGGCGAATTGATTCTGCAAGAGCTCTTGCGCAACGGGCACGTTTTGGTTGACGGGCTTGCTAAGAGCTTCAACGTCTCAGCCGCGACCATCCGACGCGATCTGACAGAACTCGAGCGACAGGGGCTGCTGCGACGCAATCACGGCGGCGCGGTTCCGGTTGCGCCGATGCTGTATGAGGCATTCAGACATGTGTCTTCATTTCAGGAGCAGGAGCAAGAATGCGTTGCCGAGAAGCGTCGAATAGGACTTGCTGCGGCGGGCCTGATCAATGATGGCGAGATCATCGCTATTGGCGCCGGCACGACTACCACGCAGGTGGCCCGTAGCATTCGTCACCGAAAAGCGATCACGGTGCTGACCAACGCCGTCAACATCGCAATGGAGTTAAGCCATCTTCCCGATATCAAGGTGTGCGTGACCGGAGGGTATCTCAGTGGAGACTGGTTCGCAGTTGTCGGGGATATGGCGCAACGCAACGTATGCGAGATATTCGTCGACAAGGCCTTCATCGGAGTTGATGGGATTCATCCGGAACACGGGCTCACGACCAACTATCCAGACCAGGCTGCAATTCACCGTACGATGATGCGGCAGGCTCGCCAACGGGTGGTCGTCGCCGATCATCGCAAGATCGGCCTGGTGGGCACATCGTTGATCTGGCCGGCCGCTGACATCGACATACTGGTTACCGACAAAGCAACAACAGACGAAGCGCTCGCTCCTTTTGCTGATAAGAGAATTGTGGCGATGCGGGCGTGAAAGGCTAGTCGCCGCGGAAAGATCCTCGGTACTGGGAAGGCGGCACGCCGGTGCAACGCTTGAAGGTTCTGGTGAAGTGACTCTGATCGCAGAATCCGGCCGCGAGCGCAATATCGACGATCGGCATCTCGCTCACCGCTAGCTTGTGACACGCATACTCGATCCTCAATCGACGAACAAAATCCCCAACTGTGCATCTGTAGTTTTTGTGAAACGTCTGCGCAAGGTGAACCGGATGCACACCGACCGTCCTAGCCACGTCCTCTAACGTCAGCCGCTCTGCGAATCTTTCGCTCAACAGTTCTCGCGCCTGCCGAAGCCAGGAAGGAGGCCGACGCGCTACATCCGTTGGACAGTGCCGGGCTGCCTCGCCGACTATCTCTAACATGAGGCCCTCGATTATCAGGACCGACGCCTCGTCCATCTGCAGAAACTCTTTGTAGAGCTTTCGCGCCAGCGGCTCGAAATCCCTTCCAGCCAGATCGATTGAGTTGTCCTCTGTGCCGAAATGCTCGCGCACGCGCTCAAGCCACGGCGGCTCTATTTCGATAATGAACGAACGCCCTCCGGAGTCGTGAAAGTGTTCGGCATGCAGTTCTCCTGCCGGATGGAAGAGCAGCGCAGATGATTGACACTCGCGCGTTCGTGCACCATAGGTCTCGGTGTACCCGCCTTCAATCACGAAGCAAAACAGGGAACGTTTGTGCGAATGGCGGGGTGTCTTAAAGCTTGGTGGATAGACGCGCTCCGACAGGTCAAAGCTCGCCACCTTGCGACTCCTCAAATTGTCGCCGTATAGGCGGCCCGGAGGCAGTTGCATTGACATCGATCCACCTCTCCGAACTTCGGGTAACGGCGATTGTATACAATATGGTTTTCCAGCCTGTCAAAGCCTTTTGGCGCGGATTCGAAAGCTCGCGATGCTTGAATCGCCCAATAAAGTGCCGAGGCCTTGGTCAATTCGCTTCTAAATGGTAGTTTCACTGGGCGAGGTCAGCACTCCGGACGGTGGCGGCCGCGGTTTTTCCTAATTGCATTCAAGAAGTCCTCAGCTCTTTCAAGACGCTCGGTCGCCAAGGTGATTTACTTGCTTGAGCAAAGGACTGCTCGAAACCGCTAGTGCGCCCGGTCAGCCGGATGCCTGAAAAACAAGGCAAGTACAACTAAGGAGACGACAGATGAACAACAAGCGCACATTCCTTCTGACTGGTTGGTTGATTGCCTTGCTCGTCACTAGTGGCAGTTCGGTTTTCAATGCTTCCGCGCGCGCCTTTGTTACAGCACGTCAGGGAAAACAGACGACTGCTAAAACTCCCGACGCCGACGATTCGGATTCATCTCGCAGCGAGATGCGAGCACTGATCGAGCGGTACATAGTCGATCGCGGCGCGCTGAATCGCACCTATCCCGGCAGCAGCTCGCCCACGCGACGCGACCGAATGAAGCAGTTTTACACTCAGCGGCTCGACAGTCTGAGCAAGATCAATTTCGAAAGCATGAGCATTGATGGGCGCGTCGACTATCTGCTCTTCAAGAATCACCTCGATTACGAACTCAGGCAGCTCGACCTTCAATCGAGACAGTTCGCTGAGATTGAGCCGCTGATCCCGTTCTCCAAAGTGATCATCGAGCTCGACGAGTCGCGGCGCCGCATGCAACCGATCAACGCTCCCAAAGTAGCGGCGGATCTCGGGCGAGTGAGGGAGCTGATCGAACAGACGCGCAAGAAGGTAGAGGCCGGCCTACGGCCGGGAACCAAAACTGAGGCCGGGGCGGAGAATGGCCCGGATTCACTCACGCCGAAGAAAACGGTTGCCAATCGTGCGGTCGCGACCATCAACGGCTTGAGAAACACTCTCCGAAGCTGGTTCGGTTTCTATAACGGCTATGATCCCGTCTTCACGTGGTGGGTGGACGAGCCCTACAAATTAGTAGATCAGGCGCTCGTAACCTACGCATCGTTCTTGAGCGAGAAAGTAGTGGGAGTGAGAACCGAAGGCGCGGCGGCCAGTGCTTCCGAACCGCGCCCGGCTGGCGGAAGAGGGGCGGCGGATGGAGGTCAGCGGACCGGGCCTCCTCCTCGTGCCACCGTTGCCAGGCCGGGCGACGCGAGCGACATCATCGGCGATCCAATAGGCCGCGACGCGCTGATGGTCGAGCTCGCGAACGAAATGATTCCCTACACGCCCGAAGAGCTGATCGCCATCGCAAAAAAGGAGATGACCTGGTGTGAGAACGAAATGGTGAAGGCTTCGCGCGACCTCGGTTACGGCGACGACTGGCACAAGGCGCTCGAATACGTCAAGACGCTGTACGTCGAACCTGGAAAGCAGACGGAGCTGATCCGGGAGTTGGCGCTTGAAGCGATCAAGTTTGTTGATGATCACGACCTCATCACCGTTCCGCCGCTCGCCCGCGAGACCTGGCGCATGGAAATGATGTCGCCCGAGCGACAGTTGGTGAATCCTTTCTTCACCGGCGGAGAGACGATCAGCGTCTCCTATCCGACGAACACGATGTCGCACGAGCAGAAGCTTATGAGCATGCGCGGGAACAATATTCACTTCTCACGCGCGACGGTGTTCCACGAGTTGATCCCCGGTCATCACCTACAAGGATTCATGAGCGCAAGGTACAAGCCGTACCGCAGTCTCTTTAGCACTCCATTTTGGGGCGAAGGCTGGGCGCTGTATTGGGAGCTGTTGCTGTGGGACATGAACTTCGCAAAGTCACCGGAGAACCGGATCGGCATGCTCTTCTGGCGGATGCATCGCTGCGCGAGAATAATCTTCTCGCTCAGTTTTCACCTGGAGCAGATGACCCCGCGCGAATGCATCGACTTCCTGGTCAAACGGGTTGGGCATGAACTCGACAACGCGACGGCGGAGGTTCGGCGATCTTTTGCCGGCGACTACAGTCCGCTATACCAGGCGGCTTATCTGCTCGGCGGGATGCAACTGCATTCGCTGCACAAAGAGCTGGTCGAGTCGGGAAAGATGACAAATCGCGCCTTCCACGATGCAGTATTGAAGGAGAATCGAATTCCGATCGAAATGGTGCGCGCGATCCTGACCAAACCGGCGTTGACGCGCGACTTCAAATCGAGTTGGAGATTCTACAGATGAAAAGGATCTCTCTGCTGTCGATCAGTCTCATCTTCACCCTGGTAGCCGTGCAGGTGATGGCGTCTGCGGATTCACTTGTGCAAAAGGATCCGAAGATAAAGCTGTCGCCCAAAGTTCCGATCAAAGCATATGCGTTCAGCCTCAAAGACGTGCGCCTGCTCGAAGGACCATTCCGCGATGCGATGCTGCGCGACCAGAAGTTTTTGCTGAGTGTCGACCCTGACCGACTGTTGCACATGTTTCGCGTCACCGCAGGCGCGCACTCGTCTGCGAAGCCGTACGGCGGTTGGGAGGGCGCGCGTCCGGAAGATGAGCTTCGAGGCCACAGTATGGGTCACTATCTGACTGCCTGCTCGCTGATGTACTCGAGTACCGGAGACGAGCAGTTCAAGACGAGAGCGACTGCGATCGTCGCGGAGCTTGCGAAGGTTCAGCAAGCGATGCCTTCGCGCGGGTTCAACCCCGGTTTCCTGTCGGCTTATCCTGAAGAGTTCTTCGACCGCGTGGACAGAGCCGCGCGGGTCTGGGCGCCTTATTACACGCTGCACAAAATCATGGCTGGGTTGCTTGACGTCTATCTTCACTGCGACAGCGCGCAGGC